>ERZ809074.986-NODE-986-length-39897-cov-14.108704_pt1 | contig 39897 bp, 30 predicted proteins | sample MGYA00520795_ERZ809074 | MGnify/ENA primary metagenome ERZ809074 (study PRJEB31570, sample SAMEA3212989) | Homo sapiens | biome: human-gut; feature: human gut; material: fecal | place: Sweden | collected 2011 ...
GTAAATGTCGTATCGATTATGAATCCCGTCCTCGTTCTAGAGGCGGGTGCTGGCGGAAAAAATAAAGAACGGTTCTTCCGACTATAAATAAGTCGGCGCGGAGCCGATATTTTCGGAATTTCAAATCGGAATTTCCGGAGTTATTCTATTATATTTTTTCCGACAGTAAAGGGATTGTTGCAGTTAAAAGACACAACAATCTCTTTTCTTATACTCAAATAAAAATTTTTTAAGGAGATATAAAATAATGAAAACGACATTCGCTAAATTTTTCTGCGCGGCATTGGCCGCGGTGGTGGGCACGGCGGGTTTTGCCTCTTGCGGCGGCAAGAAAAACGATTCCTTCTATATCGGCGCTTCGGGACCTTTGACAGGCGACGCGGCGGCATACGGCATCGCCGTTAAAAACGGCGCGGAGATGGCGGTGAAGGAAATCAACGACGCGGGCGGACTCAACGGAAAGAAATTCAAATTCGAGATGAAGGACGACGCTCACAACGCCACGAAGGTTTCGGGAAACTATACGGCGCTGTACGAATCCGGAATGCAGGTGAGCCTTGCCTGCGTCACGAGTACCCCTTGCATCGAATTTAAAAATTACGCCAAAGAAGACAATCTTTTCTTCCTCACCCCTTCTGCGACCAATGACGACGTCACCAAGGACAGCGATAATGCCTATCAGATGTGCTTCACCGATTCTAAACAGGGCGAACTTGCGGCGGAATATATTGCCGCCAACGTTTCCAAAGATACGAAGATCGGGATTTTTTACAAATCCGACGACACTTATTCCAAGGGCATTTATGACAACTTTATCGCCGCGCTGGGAACGGATCACGGCTATACGATTGCCACGGCGAGCTTTACGGACAACGATCAAAGCTATACGACGCAGATAGACAACACGCTCAAAGACAGTACGTTCATCTTTATGCCGATTTACTATGCGGAAGCATCGAAATTTATGACGCAGGCAAAGGGGAAACTCGCCAACGACGCCGTCTATTTCGGCTGCGACGGATTCGACGGCATAGACGCTATCTCGGGATTCGATATTTCGACGATCCCGCAGGAAATTTCCTATCTTTCCCACTTCAACGCCACTTCCGAAAACGAGAAGGTGCAGCATTTTGTCACCGAATACGCCAAACAGTACGAAAAGAGATACATGACGCAATTCGCCGCTGCCGCATACGACTGCGTCTATGCAATTTATGACGCGATGAAGTCCTACGAAGCGGGCGGCACGGAAATCGCTCTCGACATCTCTCCTTCTGCGCTCTGCGATATCCTCAAAGGAGTGTTCCAATCGGACAGCTTTAAGTTCAGCGGCGTGACGGGTACGGAAATCACCTGGCACGAAGACGGCACGGTCAATAAAGCTCCCGATAAATACATCGTCAAAGAGGCGGATTCGGCGGCTTAAAACACCCCATATAGACGAACGGATGGAAAAATCGCGGGGGACCCGCGCATAGAGCGTCACCCGCAAAAAAGCGATGAGGCGGGGAAAGGGAAGAGAAACGAGAAAGAGCGGAGGTTATAAAATGATCGACATAATACGTGTTTTTATCAACGGACTCAGTCTTGGCGGCGTGTACGCGCTCATAGCGCTCGGCTACACGATGGTCTATGGCATCGCAAAAATGCTGAACTTCGCCCACGGCGATATCATTATGGTGGGCGGATACACGATCGTCGTATGCCTCAACACCTTGGGATTTCATCCTTTGCTCTGCGTGCTGGGCGCTGTGGTCGTATGTGTCGCGGTGGGCGTCGTCATGGAAAAACTCGCCTATAAGCCCCTGCGCGGTTCTTCTCCGCTCTTTGTCCTCATCACCGCCATCGGCGTCAGCTATTTGCTGCAAAGTCTGGCGCAGATCATTTTCGGCTCGGGCGGCAGCATGGTAGTGCTGGCGGATTGGGGCATCGTTTCTTTGGGAGGTTTGGTCATCAACGTTTATACGCTCGTCACTCTCGTCGTAGCCACCGTCATTATGGTCGCGCTGACGCTGTTCATCAATAAAACGAGAACGGGCAAGGCGATGCTCGCGGTGTCCGAGGACAGGGATGCGGCGCTCCTGATGGGAACCGACGTCAATAAAATCATCTCCGTTACGTTCGCCGTCGGAGCGGCACTCGCGGCGATTGCGGGCGCGTTCTATATCCTCGAAACGCGCAGCGTATCTCCTACGCTCGGTTCCCTGCCCGGCATCAAGGCGTTCACCGCCGCCGTCATCGGCGGCATAGGCTCCGTTTCGGGCGCGATGTTCGGCGGCTTGCTGCTCGGCGTCATCGAGTGCGCGTGCAACGCGGTCCCCGGGCTTTCCAATTATACCGTGGCAATAGAATTCGGCTTGCTGATCGTGATTCTGCTCGTGAAACCCACGGGATTGCTCGGTAAGAAAAAGAGCGAGAAGGTGTGATGATGACGGAAGCGATCAAAGAAAAAAAGAACGGCTTAACCGCTTATTTGAAAAATATAAAATCCACTTTCCGCGTAAAGAGCTGCATCAATTACATGGTGGTGGCGGGGGCGGGAATCCTCTTTGCCGTCCTGTCGCTCACCGATCAGTTGCAGCGCTCGGATCAGCTCCTTTTGGAAAAGATAACGTACAGCGTCATCCTCGCGCTTTCGCTCAATCTCGTAGTCGGTTTTCTCGGCGAGCTTTCCTTGGGACACGCGGCGTTTATGGGGCTGGGCGCCTATATCGGCTGCTATATGCAGCACTATGTCTATACGGGGTTGACCTCCGCCTCTCCCTTCGTATCCCTCCTCTTGACGATGCTGATCGGCGGCTTGGTGGCGGCGGTGTTCGGATTTATCGTCGGTCTGCCCGCGCTCAGATTGAAAGGGGACTATCTCGCCATCGTCACCCTTGCGTTCGGAGAGATCGTCAAGACAATCTTCCAAAACTCCGAAACGTTCGGCGGCGCGATCGGTCTTCAAGTAAAGCGCTATCCCTTGGACTATTTGTTCATGGTCGGCTTTGCGATGGTGCTGGTGACGATGTTCGTGGTGCAGAATCTCGTGAGAAGCAAGCAGGGCAGGGCGATCACCGCCATCCGCGACGACGAAATCGCCGCCCGCGCCATGGGCGTCAACGTCACCTATTATAAACTGAGCGTATTCGTTATCGCCGCGTTTTTCGCCGGCGTGGCGGGCGTCCTGTTCGGCAATTCCCAAAACGTTTTCAAGAGCAATACTTTTGATTATAATTATTCCATCAATATCCTCGTGATGGTCGTGCTCGGCGGAATGGGAAGCATCAACGGCTCCATCATTGCCGCGGTGCTCGTTTCGTGGATAAACACCGAGCTTTCCAAATATCTCTCGGGCGACCTCGCCGCCCTGCAAAACGTTATCTATGCGTTCGTCCTCATCGGCATCGTCATCTTTAAAAACAGCCCTAAATTCAAAAAATTCAGAGATAAATATAATTTTGCCGCGTTTGGAAAATTGATCGCCGGGAAAATGGCGGCGCGAAAAGCCAAGCGCGGCGGCGCGGAAAAGGCGGCGGAAAACTCTTTGCCGCAGGAAGACGGATTCGACGACGCCGCGGACGAATCGGGAGAAACGCCCGCGCTCTCCGCGGCAAAGGAATCCGTCTGCGCGTGCGAAGAGCGGGCGGAAAATACGGAGGACTGCGCGGGCGGAAAATATATGCTCGAAACGAAATCGCTGAGCATCTCTTTCGGCGGACTGAGCGCCGTTAAGGATTTTAGTCTGCAAATCAAAAAACACGAGCTTTACGGCCTGATCGGACCAAACGGAGCGGGAAAAACGACGGTGTTCAATCTGCTCACGGGCGTGTATAAACCCACTTCGGGGGAATTTTTCCTGAACGGAAAATCCCTTCTCGGCAAGGGGCAGACGGCAATCAATCGCGCGGGGATCGCCAGAACGTTCCAGAATATCCGTATTTTCAACGATATGACGGTGATCCGAAACGTCATGGTGGGATTGGAAAATAATCCGCTCTATAAATGTTCGCTCTTTTCCAGCGTCTTTCGCACGCCAAGATATTATGAAACGGTGATTGCGATGAGGAAAAAGGCAAAGGAGCTTCTGCGGGTGTTTTCTCTGGAAGAGGAGCGCAATCAGATGGCGCGCAATCTCCCCTACGGGAAACAACGCAAATTGGAAATCGCGCGGGCGCTCGCCACCAATCCAAAGCTCCTGCTCCTCGACGAACCCGCCGCAGGCATGAATCCTTACGAAACGCGGGAACTGATGGAAACGATCAGGCTTGTGCGGGATAAATTCGGCGTCACCATACTCCTCATCGAACACGACATGAAACTAATTTCGGGCATCTGCGATCGCGTGACGGTGCTGAATTTCGGCGTCACGCTGGCGCAGGGCGAAACGAAAGAGGTGCTCAAAGCGCCTGAGGTCGTCGCGGCTTATTTGGGAGGTGAGTAAAATGTCTTTATTAAACGTCGAAAACCTCGAAGTTTCCTATGGTCTGATCAAGGCGATAAAGGGCATCTCCTTTCACGTGGACGAGGGGGAAATCGTCGCTCTCATCGGCTCCAACGGCGCGGGCAAGACGACTACCATGCACGCCGTGTCCAAACTTATGGAGCCGGATACGGGTAAAATCGAATTTGCGGGAAAAGACGTCACTAGGTATCCCGCGCATAAGATCGTCGCGCTGGGAATGAGTCAGGTGCCCGAGGGCAGACGGATCTTTCAGCAGTTAAAAGTCAGGGACAATTTGACGCTGGGGGCGTTCACCCGCAGGAACAAATCGGAATTTGCGCGCACGCTCGAAGAGATGTACGCGCTGTTCCCCATTCTCAAAGAGCGGGAACATCAGATCGCGGGGACTCTTTCGGGCGGTGAACAGCAGATGCTCGCGGTTGCCCGCGCGATGATGGCGCATCCCAAACTGCTCCTTTTGGACGAACCGAGCATGGGGCTTTCCCCGCTTTATGTCAGTCAAATTTTTTCGATGATCAAAAAAATCAACGAAAGCGGCGTCACCGTCCTGCTCGTCGAACAGAACGCGAAACAGGCTCTCTCCATCGCCCATCGCGCTTACGTCCTGGAAACGGGAAATATCAGTTTGGAAGGGACAGGTAAGGAACTACTGAATAACGAGCGCGTGAAAAGGGCGTATCTGGGCGAAGAAAACTGAAAAGACGCGGTTTAAAGGTCCCGCTTTTAAACCGCGCGTTTTTCCGAAAAAGGGCAGAGAGGATATTTCGTCGCAGTTTGGTTTTTCCGTAAAGCGCATAGGGAAGGCGTGTATCTTTTTCGCGTCGCTTAAAGCTTTCAGCGCTTTGAAAGGAAACAACAAAGCGGAGATTTTCCTCTTCCCCCGTTTTATATCCAAAAAATTTTCGGGAGCGTATAAAAATTTTAACACATCTCAGGCAGCGCCGCCTCCTTGCCGGGGCGGTATTGCCTTCATCGAAAACATACGGGAGGCACGGCTATGTTGGAAAGATCGAAAAAAACAAACCTTCTCGAACAGAGATCGTATAAATATGACCTGCACGACGTGGAAACGCCGAATCTTTACACGGAGATATACGATTACGCGGAGATTCCCAAAGTTCCCTTCAATCACAGACGAGTTCCGCTCGGTATGGCGGACGAAATCTTCATCACGGATACGTCGTTCCGCGACGGACAGCAATCGCGGACGCCCTATTCGGTGGACGAAATTGCGGACCTTTTTAAACTGCTCTCCCGACTCGGCGGGGAAAACGGCATCATACGCCAGACGGAATTTTTCGCGTACAGCAAACGGGATCGGGAGGCGATCGAAAAATGTCAGTCCCTCGGACTCGACTATCCCGAGATCACCACGTGGATTCGGGCGAAAAAAGAGGACTTTTCCCTCGTCAAAAGCCTCGGCATCAAGGAAACGGGTATCCTCGTCAGCTGTTCGGATTATCACATTTTCAATAAGCTGGGACTGACGAGAAAGCAGGCGCTCGACAAATACCTGGGTGTGGTGAAAGACGCTTTTGAGGCGGGACTTGTGCCGCGCTGTCATTTAGAGGACATCACGCGCGCGGATTTTTACGGCTTCGTCGTTCCCTTTGTCAACGAATTGCAGCGGGCTTCGGAGGAGGCGAGAATTCCCGTCAAAATCCGCGCCTGCGATACGATGGGGTACGGCGTGCCGTTTGCCGAGGTCGCGTTGCCGAGGAGCGTCGCGGGTATCGTGTACGGACTTCAACATTATTCGGGGATTTCTTCCGACCGCCTCGAATGGCACGGGCATAACGATTTTCATAAAGCGGTGGCGAACGCCACGACGGCATGGCTTTACGGGGCGGGCGCGGTCAATTGCTCTATGCTCGGCATCGGCGAGCGGACGGGAAATATTCCTCTCGAAGCGATGGTTTTGGAGTACGCTTCCCTCCGCGGCTCGCTGGACGGTATGGACACTCGCGTAATTACGGAGATCGCCGATTATTACAGGGATGCGATCGGCTTTGACATTCCGCCCATGACTCCGTACGTCGGCAGTCAGTTCAACATGACGCGCGCGGGTATCCATGCGGACGGGCTGATGAAGGACGAACGCATCTATAATATTTTCGATACGAAGAAAATTCTCGGCAAAAGCGCGGGCGTCATGCTGGGACAAAACTGCGGTCTGGCGGGCATTGCATATTGGATCAATCATCATTACGGCTTTAAAGGCGACGCTCTCGTCATGAAAGGCGAGGACGCGGTCATCGAGCTTAAAAAGGAAATCGACAAGATTTACGAAGGGGGCAGGGCTTCGATCATCGCGGAAAGCGAACTGGAAGAAATGCTTTCCAAAATCGACCCCGAAAAATTTAAGAGATAAAAACGGGCAAAGCCTTTGCCGCGGAGTTGCGGTACGAGCGGATTTGTGCTATAATAGAAACGATATTATGCGTTTGCACAAATAGTTCCCGCTGTTTTATATTCGGAAAAACGGATGCGGGAGTCGGAAACATTCGGCGTTTGCGGACTTCTCTCCGATAGGATAGCACAAGGGGAAAAGTAAGCGCGGTACAGGTATTTTCGCGCCCTGTTCAAACATCGTTTTCGTGGTTGCAACATAAATATAGCAAAGAACGCTCCTGCGTAAAAGAGCGGCTCCCGTTTTTACAAAAATCCGAAAAGCTGCCTTTTTTTCGCTTCCGTCCGTTCCGCGACTTTGAAAGAGTTGAAAGTTTACCGTTCGTCGCGGGAGCTTTCGTTACGCGGCTTTGAAAAGAGTAAACCCTGCCGCTTTTTCACGCGACGCAGATTTTGTCTTGCGGCTTGGAAAGACTTGACGCGCTGCCGTTCGCAGACGGAACGGATTTTTTCGCTATTGCGGTTTAAAAAAATGCAAACCGCTTGGGACTTGTCGACGAAGCAGACTTTTCCATTTCGCTCGCCTCCGCAAAAAACGCTCGTTTTTTAAGGATAGAAATTAGAATAGATGCTCGAAAATAAAAGAAGTAAAAAGGAAAGATATGGGACAGACAATCGCACAAAAAATCATAGCCAAACATCTCCTTTCGGGGGAGATGAAAGCGGGCGCGGAAATCGCGCTCAAAATCGATCAGACTCTGACGCAGGACGCCACGGGCACCATGGCCTATCTCGAATTCGAGAGCATGGGTATCCCGCGTGTGAGAACGGAAAAATCCGTGGCGTATATCGACCACAACACCTTGCAGACGGGTTTCGAGAATCCGGACGATCATCTGTTTATTCAGACGATCGCCAAAAAGTACGGCGTGTATTTTTCGCGGCCGGGCAACGGTATCTGCCATCAGGTGCACCTTGAACGCTTTGGGATTCCCGGCAAGACGCTGATCGGCTCGGACAGTCACACGCCCACGGGCGGGGGACTCGGAATGTTGGCGTTCGGCGCGGGCGGCATGGACGTCGCGGTGGCGATGGGGGGCGGCGCGTACTATATCACGATGCCCAAAATGCTGAAAGTCAATCTGACGGGCAAACTCCGTCCTTACGTGACGGCGAAGGACGTCAGTTTGGAAATTTTGCGCCTCTTGTCCGTCAAGGGCGGCGTGGGGTATATCGTCGAATGGGGAGGCGAGGGCGTAAAGACCCTGACTGTCCCCGAACGCGCCACCATCGCCAATATGGGCGCGGAGCTGGGCGCGACCACCTCCGTTTTCCCTTCCGACGAGGAAACGGAAAAATTCCTGACGGCGCAGGGGCGGGCGCAGGATTACGTGCCTTTGGCGAGCGACGCGGACGCCGAATACGATAAGACGGTGGAGATCGATTTGAGCGCGTTAGAGCCTTTGATTGCCCTGCCGCACAGTCCCGATAACGTGGTAAAGGTGAGCTCTTTGGAGGGGAAAAAGGTGGATCAGGTGTGCATAGGCTCCTGCACCAATTCCTCGCTGTACGATATGCTGAAAGTGGCGGCGATCCTGCGCGGGAAAAGAATCGCGGAAAGCGTCAGCGCGTCCGTTTCTCCCGGTTCCAAACAGGTGCTCGCGCAGCTGGCGGAATCGGGCGCGTTGAACGACATCCTCTCGTCCGGCGCGCGGCTTCTCGAATGCGCGTGCGGTCCCTGTATCGGCATGGGCTTCGCCCCCAATTCGGGCGGCGTTTCCCTGCGCACCTTCAATCGAAATTTCGAGGGCAGGAGCGGCACCAAGGACGCGAATATCTGCCTCTGTTCCCCCGAAACGGCGGCTGCTTCCGCCCTCAGCGGTTATATTACCGACCCGCGGACTTTGAAAGGCGAACTTGCCATAACGCTTCCCGCCTCCTTTAAGATCGACGACAGCGCGGTGATTCCGCCCGCCTCGGAAAAGGAGGCTGCGGCTTTGGAAATAAAGCGCGGACCGAATATCAAGCCTTTCCCCGTCAACGTGCCCCTCGGCGACGAAATGGCGGTCAGGGTGTCCTTAAAGACGGTCGACAATATCACCACCGACCACATCATGCCCGCGGGCGCCAAGATCCTTCCCTTCCGTTCGAATATCCCGTATATGTCAAACTTCTGTTTTTCCGCGGTGGATAAGGACTTTCCCGCGCGGGCGCGCGAGTATGGAAACAGCGTCATCGTGGGCGGAATCAATTACGGGCAGGGCTCCTCGCGGGAACACGCAGCGCTCGTACCCATGTATTTGGGCGTCAAAGCGGTCGTCGCCAAAAGCTTTGCCCGCATTCACGCCGCCAATCTCGTAAACGCGGGCATCCTTCCCCTCGAATTTGAGAACGCGGCGGATTACGACGCCGTTTCCCTTTCGGACGAAATTAAGTTCGACGACCTTTTCTCTTCTTTGAAGGCGGGGCGCGTCAAGGCTGTCGATCTGACGACGGGCAAAACTTTCTACCTTAAATGCGCGCTCACCGAAAGGTCTTACGGCATTCTCCGCGCGGGCGGACTCCTCAATTACACGAGGGAGGTGAGATGACGATGGATCGGATAGAAGCGGCGGTGGAAAAATTCAGAGAACTCCTCGTAAGCCAATGCGCACGCGCGGAAAAAATGAAAAACGTCCCTTCGAAAAAGACGAACGGCGAAAGGGTGAAGATCGGACTGATCGACGGCGACGGGATCGGTCCCATCCTCATGAACGAGGCGAAACGAGTTCTCTCCGCGCTCCTTAAAAATGAATTAGAGGGAGGCAGGGTAGAGCTGAAAGAGATTGAGGGGCTGACGATCGAAAACCGCCTCCGCCTCGGCGTTTCCATTCCTCCCGATACGCTCGAAGCAATCAGGGAATGCGACGTGCTTTTGAAAGGGCCCACGGAAACCCCCAAGGGCGGCACGATGGAGAGCGCGAACGTGGCGCTCCGAAGAGAGTTAGATCTTTTCTCCAACGTCCGTCCCGTGAAACTGGAAAGCGAGGGGATCGACTGGACTTTTTTCAGGGAAAACACGGAAGGGGAATATGTGCTCGGCAGTTCGGGCGTGGAGATTCCCGGCGTTCTCGCTTTCGATTTCAAAGTGACCACGGACGAGGGAACGCGCCGCATCGCGCGGGCGGCGTTCGATTTCGCGGTCAAAAACAAAAAGACGCACGTCGCCGTCGTCACCAAGGCGAATATAATGAAAAAGACAGACGGCAAATTTTCGGAACTTTGCCACGAAGTGGCGAAGGAATACCCCGGAATTGCCGTCGAGGATTATTATATCGACATCATGTGCGCCAATCTTCTCAATAGAGAGATACGCGGAAAATTTCAGGTGTTTGTGCTCCCCAATCTGTACGGCGACATCATCACGGACGAAGCGGCGCAGATCCAAGGCGGCGTGGGCACGGCGGGCAGCGCCAACGTCGGTGCCCGGTACGCCATGTTCGAGGCGGTCCACGGCAGCGCGCCCCGTCTGATCGCGGAAGGGCTGGGCGAATACGCCTCTCCCGAGAGCATCCTCCGCGCGGCGGCGATGCTGCTCGCGCACGTGGGAAAGAAGGCGCAGAGCGAATCCCTCTCCCGCGCGATAGACAAAGCGGCCTCAGCCCTCACCTGCGACGGCACCGCTTCGGGCGCGAAAGCAAGGGATTTTGCGGACGCCGTGATCGCGGCGCTCTGAAAATTTTTCGTTTCCTGTCCGCTTCTCATCCCTGCCGACTCCGTTTTATTCCTCTCTTGCTCTTTCTTTGACGCTGCCGTACTTCTTTTTGTCCGCATCCTTTTGCGGCCGTCCTGCGAAGCGCTTTGTTCGCGGAGCGAAAAAAACGAAAAAAGCGCCTGTTCCGCTCCGTAAAAGCTGTACTTATCGCGGAAATTGTGATAAAATAAATACCATTATGAGAATCGTGATAAAAATAGGAACATCGACGCTCGCCTATTCCACGGGACGGCTGAATATTCGCCGCGTGGAACAGCTTTGCCGTACGATGAGCGACTTGAAAAACGCGGGCAACGAGATCATTCTCATCTCTTCGGGCGCCATCGGCATGGGCGTGGGAAAATTGGGACTGAAATCCCGTCCCACGGACATTCCCACCAAACAGGCGGCGGCAGCGGTGGGACAGTGCGAGTTGATGTATACCTACGATAAGCTGTTCGAGGAATATAACCATACGGTGGCGCAGATTCTGTTGACGGGCGAAGACATCGAAAACGAAAAGCGTCGGGAAAATTTCCGCAGCACGGTGTTCCGGCTGCTGTCGCTGGGAGTTCTTCCTATCGTCAACGAAAACGACACCGTGGCGACGGACGAGATCGTCATCGGCGACAACGACACGCTCGCGGCGGTGGTGGCGGTGAACGTGGAGGCAGATCTTCTCGTTCTGCTCTCGGACATCGACGGACTCTATACGCAAGATCCGCATAAATTTCCTTCCGCCCGCCTGCTTTCGCAAGTGCAGGAACTGACGCCCGAAATCTTTGCGCTCGCGGGGGAGAAAGGCTCGCCGCTGGGGACGGGCGGGATGCGCACCAAGCTTTGCGCCGCGGAAATATCGACAAACGCGGGAATCGACATGATCATCGCCAACGGCGCGGATCCCCTGGCGCTGTATAATATTGCCGACGGCAAAGCCTTCGGAACAAAATTTGTCGGCAAACGGAGGAGATAGGATGAAGAAAACGGAAGACATTTTGCTCGCCGCACGGGGGACGAAAGGGCGGGCGGCGGGACTGGATACGCCGACGAAAGACGTTGCCCTTTACGCCGTCGCGCACGCTCTCTTTTATAATGCGGAGAAAATTCTCGCGGCAAACCGCGCGGATATGGAACGGGCAAAAGGAAAACTCTCCGAGGCGATGCTCGACAGACTGCTGTTGACAAAGGAGCGGCTGATCGCCATGTCGAACGGCGTGCGCGCCGTAGCCGCCTTGGAGGACCCCGTGGGTCGGGTGCTGGAAAGTACCGTCCGTCCCAATGGCTTGAAGATCGAAAAGGTCTCCGTTCCCTTCGGCGTCGTGGCGGTCATTTATGAGAGCCGTCCCAATGTCGCCGCGGACGCGGCGGCGCTGTGCATCAAGAGCGGCAATGTCTGCGTGCTCCGCGGTGGCGGCGACGCGTACGAGTCCTCCCACGCCGTCGTGGAGGTCATGCGGGAGGCTTTGGAAGGAGTGGGGCTTCCGCGCGAACTTATCAATATCGTGGACGACACCTCCCAAGAGGGCGCGCGTGCGCTGATGCGCGCCCGCGGGTGGGTAGATCTGCTCATTCCCCGAGGCGGGGCGGGACTGATCCGCGCGTGCGTCGAAAACGCCACGGTGCCCTGCATTGAAACGGGCACAGGCATCTGCCATATTTACGTGGATAAAAGCGCGGATATGGAAAAGGCGCTGGACATCGTCGAAAACGCCAAGGCGAGCCGCCCTTCCGTGTGCAACGCCGCCGAGGTCTGCCTCGTCCATCGGGAGATCGCCCTGAAATTCCTCCCCCTGCTCGAAGCGCGGCTGACCAAGGAGCGCGCGGCGCGCGGAGAAACTCCCGTAGAGCTCAGACTGGACGCTCGCGCGGCGGAAATTATCGACGGCACGCCCGCGGCGGACGGGGATTTCGATCGCGAATTTCTCGATTACGTCTTGGCGGTCGCTGTGGTGGAGGACGTGTATGCGGCGGCGGACCACATTGCCCGTCACTCCACGGGACACAGCGAAGCCATCGTCGCCCGGGACGAAGGAGCGCAGAAGGCGTTTCTATCCCTCGTGGACAGCGCTGCGGTGTATGTCAACGCGTCCACTCGTTTTACCGACGGCGGCGAATTCGGACTCGGCTGCGAGATGGGCATTTCCACGCAGAAGCTGCACGCGCGCGGACCCATGGGGCTTAGAGAACTCAATTCCTATCAATACAGAATTAGGGGCGACGGTCAGATCAGGCGTTGAAAACGCGATACGCGCGGCATTGTCGGACGGCTGTGCCGCCGTAAATTCCAGAAGATACTTTGTCGCTCGTGAGCGGAACGGGCCGCCGTATTCGCCCTTTCGGGCTTTTTTTGCAAAAAATTTATTTCAAAATCCATACGATTGCGTTTTTCAAACGCTCTGAAAAAGGAGCAGGTCATGTATACGTTCGGATTCATAGGCGTAGGAAATATGGGCGGCGCCCTGGCGCGCGCGGTGTGCTGCAAATGTCCGCCCGAAAGGGTGCTTCTCTCCAACCGCACGGCGCAAAAGGCGGAGGCGCTCGCGCGGGAGCTCGGCTGCGCGGCGGCGGATAACGAAGCGGTGGCTCGTTCGTGTAAATATATTTTTCTCGGCGTAAAGCCGCAGATGCTGGGAGAGCTGTTGCCCCGCCTTGCTCCGATCTGGAAGGAACGCCTGTCGCGCGGAGAGCGTTTTGCTCTTGTTTCGATGGCGGCGGGCACCTCTATGCGGACGCTGATCTCGCTGTGCGGCGTTTCTCTGCCCGTCATCCGCATCATGCCCAATACGCCCGTTTCCGTGGGCGCGGGGATGGTCCTCTATACGGCCAACTCGCTGACGACGAAAAGCGAACTCGCGGAGTTTACGTCCGCACTCGAACTCGCGGGGGAAACGGACGAGATTTCCGAAGCGGAAATGGACGCGGCAAGCGTAATTTCGGGCTGTGCGCCCGCCTTCGTGTTCATGTTCATGAAGGCGCTGGCGGACGCGGGCGTCCGTATCGGTCTGGATGAAAAAAAGTCGCTGTTTTATGCGGGGCAAACGCTGCTCGGCGCGGCGAAGCTGGCGATAGAAACGGGAAAAGCCCCCGATCAGCTGAAAACGGAGGTTTGCAGTCCCGGCGGCACCACCATAGAAGGGGTAAAGAGCCTGGCGGCGGACGGGCTTGAAAAAGTCGTTTCCCGCGCGGTTTCCGCTTCCTATCAAAGGACGCTGGAACTGGCGGGAAAGAAATCCTGACAGAAAAAAGGCGATTTGCGAGGTGTTATGAAAAGTCTGATTATCCCCGAAAATTATGCTTCCGTACTCGATTTGAGGGAAACGGAGAGGGCGATCAAAGCCGTCAAGGACGGCTTCGAGCGTTCGCTGGCGGAAAGGCTCAACTTGGAACGGATCACCGCGCCGCTCTTTCTGGAAAAGGACAGCGGGCTCAACGACGATTTGAACGGGGTCGAGCGCAAGGTGGAATTCGAACTGAAAGAAACGAAGACGAGCTGCGAGGTGGTGCAGTCGCTCGCCAAGTGGAAGCGTATGGCGCTCTATCGTTACGGCTTTAAGGCGGACGAGGGACTGTATACGGACATGAACGCCATCCGCCGCGACGACGATATGGACAATATCCATTCCGTGTTCGTCGATCAGTGGGATTGGGAAAGGGTGATCACGAAGGAAGAACGCAATCTCGGCTTTTTGAAAATGATCGTGCAGCGGATCGTGGACGCGGTCATCGACACGCACAATCAGATCAAGCGCGCGTTTCCCGCGCTGACGAGGACGCTCGACAGGGAGATTTTTTATATCACCGCGCAGGAGCTGGAAGATAAGTATCCCCGCTTATCCCCAAAGGAAAGGGAATACGCCGTTTCGCGAGAACATCACACGGTGTTTTTGATGCAGATAGGCGGCGCTTTAAAGAGCGGCATACGGCATGACGGGAGAGCGCCCGACTACGACGACTGGACGCTGAACGGGGATTTGCTCTTTTGGAACGATCTCTTGGACGCCCCATTGGAACTCTCTTCGATGGGGATCCGCGTGGATGCGGAGTCGTTGAAGCGACAGCTGGAACTTTCTTCCGCGCAGGAGCGGATGAAATACGAATATCATCGGTTAGTATCGGAAGGGGTGCTGCCTTTGACGATCGGCGGCGGCATCGGACAGTCGCGCATCTGTATGCTTCTCCTCGAAAAACTCCACATCGGCGAAGTGCAGGCTTCCTATTGGGGCAAAGACGTCCTCGCGGCGTGCAAAGCCGGGGGCGTCGATATTTTGTAACGCGAAAAATGTTTGCGGAAGGCAAGCGCTCTCGCGGCGCGCCGGGTCGAAAACATCGCCGTTTTGTAGGGCGGGAAAGCGGTGGAGAGAAAGCAAATATCAATCGACAAAAAATTTGTAGGCAGATAAACTTTCGGTGGCGTAAGGCGAGGAGAGCGTATCGACATTTTGTACCGCGAAGAAGGGTATCGGGAATAAAATTCCCGACTCTCCGCACGCAGCCGCAGGCGAAAATTCTGCCCTTCGTTGCGCTCCGTACGGCGTTTACGACGGGTTTGCATAAGTCTCATGGACATAAGGCGGCAAGAGCCGCTTGTTTTTTGCCTTGCCGTCAGTCGGCTCCGCCCTTTTCTAACGCCTTTTGCATCGCATTTTTTATGCGCCTGATGGCATAATCGCGATGCTTTGCTTTTTCCGTCCTACTCTCGTTCAGATCTGATTTCGCATTTTCCATCCCCGCGGAATCTCTTTTGTTTTTTAGGGCAACGAAATCCTCCCGCTCGTTTTGCCCGTCGTACTTTCTGTTTTTCGTTTGTCCGCTTTTTTGCTTCGCGGCAGTCCGACGAACGCCCGTCGAATAGTTCTAGGGAACGATTGAATTTTTTTTCGTCAAGAAATTCCCGTAAGAAGGTACTTGTCCGCATAAAAGTCCTAAAAAGAATTTTGCGGCAATTTGAAAACTTTTACGGCGACGTTTGGAAAAAAATTCTCTTTTGCCCGAAATTTTTTTCGAAATATAAAGCGCGCAAAAAAGGAGGGAGGAATGCCTCCTTTCCCTTCCCGCAAAAGGCGGAGAGCCGATTCGTTTTTTTAACGCGCGCTTTGAAAAATCCTGGCTGTCAATGCGTTCTTTCCCTTTTAACGTAAGGGAAAGAACGCAATTTTTTGCGGCGGTGTTCTAAAACGCCCTTTTTCCGCGTTAAATAAAAGAGGGAAAAAACAAGCCTTTTTCCCTTTATAGGAAAGGAAAAGAGGGCGGTTCGCAAAAAGGGCGGAAAATTCGTTTTTTCGCCGATTTTGCTTTTGCGTGGAAAAGGAGGCTGAACATGAGGAAACCAAAGGGATTGAGGGCACTGTTCACGATGGTCGGGACGGTGGTGGGCGCGGGCTTCGTTTCGGGACGGGAACTGCTGCAATTTTTCGCTTGTTTTAGGATTTCCACCATTTACTGCGCGGGACTCTTGTTCTTTTTGAGCTTTGTGCTGTTCGTGCGGCTGGGCAGGATTTTCGGCGGCTTTGAGGGCGTTCTCAAAGGCGTATTCGGCAAATTTTCCGGCGCGGTCAAAGCCGCGATTTTATTCGGCTCTTTCGTTTCCTGCTCGGGAATGCTCTCCGCCTCGAACGCTCTCGTGCCCGCCGCGAAGCCTTTTCTTTCCCTCGCTTTTCTCGTCGTCGCCTGCTTCGTTGCCGAACGCGGCGTCAAAGGGATCGGAACGGTCAATCTCGTCGTTATGCCGCTGCTCCTGATTTCCGTCACGGCGCTCGTTTTCTCAAAGGGCGCGCTCTCTTCCTCCGAACCTCCCGAGGCGGGCTTCCCCGCTATTTTCTCTGTATTTTTATACGTATGTATGAATAATTTTTTATCGATGCCCATTCTCTGCGATTTGGGCGCCGAGCTGAAAGGAAACGCGTCAGTCCTTTGCGCCGCGTCGGGATTTCTCATTTCCGCCGCGGTGGGACTGATTCTCTCCGCCGTGTGTTCGGATAAGAATTCCTACGTGTACGATCTGCCCTTGTCTTACATTCTCGGCGGCGTAAAAATTTTTACCGTCCTCGCCTGCGGGGGAATGCTCACCACTTTGCTCTCCTCCTTTTATCCGCTGTATTCCCTCGCGGGAAAAAAGTGGGGGATCGCGGGCAAGATCGCGCTGTTTGCCGTGACGGAAGGCTGTTCTTTCATAGGTTTTAAGAGCATCGTGGCAAACGTCTATCCCGCTTTGGGAATTTTCGGAATCGCAATCACTATTTTCGCCGCGGGGGTGTACCTGAAAAGAACGGGTTTTAAAAAACGAGTCGGAGAGCTTCTGCCGCATGGCAAAGAGCAAGAAAACAAAACTCGACGCGGCGGCCTCGGCGGGAAAACGGCGGGGGCGAAAATAGGGGAACGCGGGAAAACGGGCGGCATATAGGGAAACTTGAACGGGCGGCATATAAAAAATTGGAAATAAGAAGGATAAAGAAAAGAGAATGCGGGAGAAAAATATAGAGGGCTGAGGAAAAAGAAAACGGAGAGAAAAGAAGAGCAAGAGAAAAGAAGAGCAAGAGAAAAGTTTAAAACGGAGAGGCGGAAGGTAAACGGAAAAGGCGAACTCAGAAGGCGCATAGAGAAGGCGGTTTGAAAGAGAAAGAGAAGAAGGGGAAAAGAGGAGGAAAACAGCGGCGATAGGGAAGGTGTGAGAGGGCACGGGGAAAAAGATAAAGAGGCGGACGGCGCATAAGAAAGGCGCCGCAAGGGGAAAAGGTAAAAGACGAATCCGAAAAAAGAATTTTAAAAATTCAGGAGAAAAAAGAGAATTTTTTTGTAAAAGAAAAGAAAGATTTTTATTGATTCGCCGCGGAAAATGTGATATTATGATCATAGATAAATCTACCTTCAAGGGGAATTTTATGAAAAACTACAAACACTTCGGAGTGATGCTGGACTGTTCGAGAAACGCGGTGATGAAGCCTTCCGCCGTTAAGCGTTTTATCGATTGCCTTGAAAAAATGGGCTATAACACCTTGGAATTATACGCCGAGGACACCTATCGGGTGGAGAACGAGCCCTATTTCGGATACCTTCGCGGCGGGTATACGGCGGCGGAGATCAAGGACATCGACGCCTACGCTTTACAGCACGGCGTCGAGCTGATCCCCTGTATTCAGACCCTGGCGCATTTCAACAACACCGTCAAACTGCCCGTTTACCGCGACATTGTGGACACGGCAGACATCCTTCTTATCGACGAAGAAAAGACCTATGAATTTCTCGATAAAATTTTCGCTTCCGCCGCCGCTAATTTCACCTCCCGCCGTATCCATATCGGCATGGACGAGGCGCATATGGTGGGGCTGGGCGCCTATCTCGACAAACACGGCTTTACCGACCGTTCTCAGCTTCTCGTCAGGCACCTGAACAGAGTGGCGAAGATCGCCGAAAAATACGGTTTTAAACCGCATATGTGGAGCGATATGTTCTTCCGTCTCGCCAATCACGGCGAATATTATGCGCGCGGTCTGCATATTCCCGAAAGCGTAATTGAGCGCGTTCCCGACAACGTCGAACTGACCTATTGGGACTACTATCATTCGGATGTCGCGGACTATGACGCCATGATGGAATCGCACAAGGAATTCGGCAAAGAGATCTGGTTTGCGGGCGGCGCGTGGAGCTGGAACGGCTTTGCGCCCTTCCATACTTATTCCCTCAAAACGATGCGTCCCGCCATGGAAAGCGTCCTCAAAAACGGCGTGGAAAACGTCCTTTTGACCATGTGGGGGGACAACGGAAAAGAGTGTTCTTTCTTCGCGCTTTTGCCCGCTCTCTATGCCATTCGTCAATATGCCGACGGCAATTTTGACGAGGCGAAAATTTCCCGGGGCTTTAAAGAAACTTTCGGCATTTCTTACGAGGATTTTACCCTCCTCGAACTGCCTAACGCCACCAAGGGAACCAAGGCGGGCACCATTGCGGAAAATCCCTGCAAGAGCCTTTTATACAGCGATTGCTTTTTGGGAATCCTCGACAAAGCCGTGGAAGCGGAAGGAAAAATTCCGTTTGCCGAGTACGCGGAGAAACTGTCGGACGCCGCCCTCCGCGCGGGGGAGTTCAAGTACATTTTCGACGCCCTTTCCGCCCTCTGCGAAGTCATGGAGATAAAGGCGGAGCTGGGCGTCCGCACCCGAAAGGCTTACCGCGCCGACAACAAGGCGGAACTCACGGGACTCCTCAATAAATATACCGTTCTTTCCGAGCGTCTGAAAGCCTTTTATAAGCTGTTTAAAGAGCTGTGGATGCGCGAAAACAAGCCTTTCGGGTGGGAGATACAGGACGCGCGTTTGGGCGGCGTGATGCTGCGTATACGGTCCTGTAAAGAGAGGCTCGAAGAGTATATCTCGGGCAAAATTCCCGCCATCGAGGAGCTTGACGAGGAGATTCTTCCCTACGTCAACGGGCTGGAATTGAACAATTATCGGATTCTCGTCAGTCCTAGCGATATATAAAGGGCGAAGGGAAAAGGAGTTTGAAAGAAGCGGTCGGCTACCTTTCCGAGAGGAAGGAGGGGAAAACGATCGCTTTTTCCGCGTTTAGTTTCGCCGTATGGTAAGAAGAAAAAAATTTCGCAAAAGCCTTGCAAACCGTTGACTTTCCCTCTGTTTTCTGCTAAAATATCCGATACTGAGGTCATCGGAGGGTGCCATAAACACGATTTATGCACCGGATAAGATGGTCGGGTTGAAACCGACTGCTTGTCCGGTGTTTTTTTGAGGAAATTATGTCTTTGCAACAAAGGAGTCTGAGAAAAACTTATTTCCATTATCTCTTCGCGGGGCTGGGCAGCGCCGTCGTCGTTTCCATCTATTCTTTGGTGGACGCCATCATGGTGGGGCAGTACGAAGGCTCGGACGGCAGCGCCGCGCTGTCCGTCGTCATGCCCATTTGGACGATTATTTTAAGCCTCGGGCTGTTATTCGGCGTGGGCGGCGGCGTGTTGATGTCCAAGGCTCGCGGCGAAGGGGATAAACAGCGGGGCGACGTTTTGTTTACGCGCGCCTTTTTCTGCGTCGCCGTCGTCACCGTCACGGTGTGGGCGCTGCTCGTCTTTTTTGAAACGCCTCTTTTAAGGCTGTTCGGCGCGAACGACACGCTTCTGCCGCTCGCCAAAGGGTATCTCAAATGGCTGAAATTCGCCGTCCCGCTGTTTACGCTGGGACAGTTTTTCGTGTGCTTTATCCGCAACGACAACGCGCCCGCGAAGGCGATGGCGGCGGTGATTGCGGGCGGCATATTCAATATCGGCGGGGATTACTTTTTCGTGTTCGTGCGGGATATGGGCATAGAGGGCGCGGGGCTTGCCACGGCTCTCGGAGAGGTCTTGTGCGTCGCCATTCTCGCTACCCATTTTTTCTCTAAAAAGAACGGGCTGCGCCTGACAAAGTCGAACGGGGATTTTCCCTTCTTCAAGGACGCGGGAAATATTCTCTGGGCGGGCTTCTCCGTCTTTGTCGTCGATTTGGCGATGGGGATTCTGACGATGCTTTTCAACAATCAGATTATGAAATATCTCGGCAGTTCCGCCCTCGCCGTATACAGCGTTCTCGCCAATATCTTTATGCTGGCGCAGAGCATTTCCTACGGCGTGGGGCAGGCGGCGCAGCCTATCATTTCCGTCTGTTACGGAGCGGGAAAAGCGAACGACATTCGCCGCATTCACAAATACGGCGTCTTTTCCGCTTTTGCCGTCGCGCTGGTCGTCTTTGCCGCGGTGGAACTCTTCCCGCTTCCCATCGTGCGCACCTTCATGCGCACGACCCCCGAAATAGAAAAAATCGCGCCGCATATTCTAAGAGTTTACGCGCTGTCTTTCCTCCTCATGCCCCGCAACGTCTTTTTCACCTATTATTTTCAATCGGTGATGCGCCCGATGGCGTCGCTCGCCGTGTCCCTCGTGCGCGGTGTTTTCGTCAGCAGTATTCTCATCTTTGCGCTTCCCGCGCTGTTCGGCGGCGATCTGCTGTGGTGGGTGATGCCCGTCACCGAAATCGTCACTTACGCCGTCGGGCTGCTTCTGAGTAGAAATACCCGCCTGCCCGAGAGCGCAAAAGGCGCGGAAAGCTGCGGCGGAGAATTGTCCTGCGCCGAAGCGGGCGCGACTTCCGCAAAGTCGATCCGCGCCGCAAAAAAGTGAGAAAACGCTTCCCGTGATTTATAAACGACGGGGGCAGGAATTTAACGAATAAGAAAAAAACAGCCCCGATACAAACGTGTATCGGGGCTGTTTTTTTCTGAACGAAAATAAAAAATGAAAAAGTCATCACAAATCCGTGAAATTGCCATATCTTTTTTAACGGTATGCTAAGATATAGTGGAAATGTGGTTAGAAGATATGAAGCCGCAAAAATTGAAAAATGGAGGACAGAAATGGAACAAGTACATTTTAAGGAAGACGAGAAGTTTATCGATGTGGAAACGGTTGTGTTTTTGATGAAAAAAAATCGTTTGGACGTAGAAGCGCTTGCGGAAAAGGTAGGAGTGACTTCTCGCACATTAAAAAGATTTTTGTCGGGCGGAGAACAAACAAATCTGAAAGCTGAATTTCTCGCAAAAATAGCAGAAGCTTTGCAGACAAAAATGGAAACCCTTTTAACGTATGATATAAAGATGCTGTTACAAAAAAACAGGAAATAAAATGATGAGCCTTTCGGCATAAAACCGAAAGGCTCATGAAGGGTAAAGACAAGTAGGGTATTAATTTCTCCGCGCTTTCGCGCGGAGATGCCGCCTGCGAAAGAAAACGCGGGTGTGGCGCGCCGTAGCTCTGCGCCTAAGCGCAGAGCTACCCTTTTGCGATTTATCCTGCGCAAAGCGAGCGTTTTGACGGCAGAAAAAATTTTTGTCCTGCGCGCAGAGCTTTTTTCGGCGGACGCGCTTTAATCGGTGTTTTTAATCACCGCTTTTTCTATCAGCGCCACGATCGCGTACATACCCGCCGCCAAAATGCACAGGATGACGACTGCCGTCATTACGAGATCGAGTTTGAACACCTGACCGCCGTATACGATCAGATACCCGATCCCTGCCTTGGAAACCATGTATTCGCCCATCACCGAGCCTATCCATGCCATTCCTACGTTTATTTTCAGCATGGAAATGAACGCGGGCAGCGACGAGGGCACCACGAGTTTCCTCAAAATCTGCCACTTACTCGCGCCCATCGACTTCAAAAGCAACATCTTATTTTCATCCGTCGCCATAAAGCCGTTCAGCATATTCAAAATCGCCACGATCAGCCCGATCAAGATCGTCATGAATACGATGGGTTTGCTTCCCGTTCCGCACCAAATGATGATCAAGGGACCGAGCGCTATTTTCGGCAGCGCGTTCAAGACGACGAGATATGGCTCCGAGATCTTACGGAAAACCTCGCTCCACCAAAGCAACAGCGCGATCAGATACCCCGCCACCACCGCGATGAAAAAGCCTAAGAGCGTTTCCCAAAGCGTCGTGCCTACGTGATAAAAAAGCGTCCCGTTTTGATAGAGCGACACCACCGTTTTCCAAATCCGCGAGGGCGAACTCGTGATAAACGGGTTTATCCATTCGAATCGGGCGCAAAGCTCCCAAATTCCGAGAAAAAGAAACAGCACCGCCAGTCGCACGACGTGCACCGTGACGCTCTTCCTTCTGATATTTCTTAAATAGAGAATATGCTCTCTCGAATATTCCGTATTTTTTTTCATGCGTTTAATTCCCTCCATAAAAGCTCGAACCAGGTCGAAAATTCTTTGTTCTCCCGACGCTTTAACGGTTCGTTTTCGGGAAAACTCAGCGTGTGGATCGCCGTCACCTTAGCGGGGCGTTTGGACAGCACCACGATCTTATCCGCCACCGACACCGCTTCGCTGATGTCGTGCGTGATCAAAACCGCCGTCTTATGCTCGCTTCGGATGATCTTATACACGTCGTCGCATACGCTCAGTCGGGTCTGATAGTCGAGCGCGGAAAAAGGCTCGTCGAGAAGGAGCACGTCGGGATCGACCGCGAGCGTCCGAATCAGCGCGGCGCGCTGGCGCATACCGCCCGAAAGCTGGGAGGGATAGCTTTTCAAAAAGTCTTTAAGCCCGTATTTTTCAGCGAGCGCAAGAGCGCGGGCGCGGTGCTGCGCCGTGTCCGTCTTTTGGATCTCCAAAGGGAGAAATATATTCTTTTCAATCGTGCGCCACGGGAAAAGTTCGTCCTTTTGCAGCATATAGCCGAACGAAACGCCCGAGTTTTTTACCTCGCCCTTGGTGGGCTTTAAAAGCCCCGCCGCCAAGGACAAAAGCGTCGTTTTTCCGCAGCCCGAGGGACCGATGACCGCCGCGAATTCGCCTTCCGTAACCGAAAAGTTCAGTTCCTCCACCGCCACCGTTTCCCCCTGTTTTGTGTGATAGTGCATCGATACGTTATCAAATTGTAAAACTTCTTTCATGGGTTGACCTTCGTTTCTTTATCCTGCCTTTCTTCCCCGCTGCGTAAGTATCTTAGAGCCGTGCGAGTCCGCTGTACTCGTTCCGCCGCTTTCGGGGAGGAAAAATCGGGACGCCGGACACCCTCGAAAGGAGTCCGGTGGTCCCTATGGTATCAGTTGTAAACGTCTTTGTACGCCTTATCCGCGTAAGCGGTGTTGATGAGCTCGTCGAAGGCGACGCGGCGGGAAAGCTCGCCCGCGTTATCGATGATGTCTTGAAGGCGCGTAAAGCTGTCCTCCGTCATCGCCAAATTCGTCACCCACGCGTCGATGTCCTTATAGCTTTGCAGGGACGTCGTGATCGAGGACACGGAGGTGGATTCAAAGTACGCCGTGAGATAGGGCGCCGCGGTCGCCGCGGGCGTTTCCATGACGTATTTCACCGCCTTCGTCACCGCGCGCAAGAACCCGTCCACTTCCGTTTCGTGTTTCTTGATCCACGAATTTTTCGCCATGAAGCAGGTGTAGGGGACTTCGCCCGACGCTTCGCCTACCGACGCCACCACGTAGCCCTTGCCTGCCGCTTCGTATTCGGACGCGACCGGCTCGAACATCGTGCAGTAGTCCCCCGTTCCGCCCTCGAAGGCGCTCGTCATCAGGTTGAACTGAATGTCGAAATTGAGCGTGAGATCGGTGCCGTCATAAAGTCCGTTCTGATTCAATACGTATTCGAAAGTCATCGCGGGGACGCCGCCGGGTCTGCCCGCAAGAATTTCCTTGCCCTTTAAATCCGTCCATTTGAAGTCCGGTTCGTCCTTCCTCGAAACGAGAAAAGAACCGTCGCGTTTCGTGAGCTGGCCGAACACGGAAGGGACGTCGGTGGAGCCGCCGATAAGTACGTAAAGCGCCGCTTCGGGGCCGCAGAAACCGATGTCCGAATCCCCCGAAAGCACGGCGGACATGACGTTGTCGGCACCGCCGCCGTTGGTGAGTTCGATCTTTAAGTTTTCGTCTTTAAAATACCCGAGCGCATCCGCCAAATACAGCGGCGCATAGAAAATCGAGTGAGTGACCTCATTGATTTTGAGTGTGGTGAGTCCGTCGCTGTTGCCGCCGCAGGCTGAAAGGGGCGCAAGCGCGAAGAGTGCCGAAAGTGCGATTACCGAAATTTTTTTCATAGGGTTGACTCCGTTAAAAAAATAGAATAATATATCATATGAGTCGGCGTTAATAATTGACAATCGGGGCAAAAAGGAATATAATGAGAGAGAACCGCTTTTTGAGAAAATAAGCGGACGGAAAGGATTGACAGATTATGGAAATGCAAAAGACATACAACCCGAAGGACTTTGAGGACAGGATCTATGCCGATTGGGAAAAATCGGGCTATTTCCGCGCGGAAATAGATCACGACAAGGTGCCGTTTACCATCATGATGCCGCCTCCTAACATCACGGGGCAGCTGCATATGGGACACGCGATGGACGCCGCCATGCAGGATACCCTCATTCGTTTCAAGCGGATGCAGGGTTACGCCGCCCTTTGGCTGCCCGGCTACGACCACGCCTCCATCGCCACCGAAGTGAAGATCGTCGGGAAAATGAAAGAGGAAGGGCTGACCAAACAGGACGTGGGGCGCGACGGATTTTTAAAGCGCGCCTGGGAATGGACGGCGCAGTACGGAGGCCGCATCACTTTACAGCAGAGAAAATTGGGCGCTTCGTGCGATTGGTCCCGCCAAGCCTTCACGATGGACGAAAAATGTTCCCGCGCCGTTCGGGAAGTGTTTGTCAATCTTTACAACAAAGGACTCATCTACCAAGGGGACCGCATCATCAACTGGTGCCCCTGCTGCAAGACCGCGCTCTCCGACGCGGAAGTGGAATACGCCGAAGAAGCGGGTTCCTTCTGGCACCTTCGCTATCCCTCCGCGGACGGCAAGGGGGATGTGGTGGTGGCCACCACCCGACCCGAAACGATGCTCGGGGATACCGCCGTGGCGGTACACCCCGACGACAAAAGGTATGCCCGTCTTGTCGGCAAGACGCTGAAACTCCCCCTGACGGACAGGGAAATACCCGTCGTCGCGGACGAGTATGTGGACATGGAATTCGGTACGGGCTGCGTGAAAATCACGCCCGCGCACGACCCTAACGACTTCGAAGTGGGCAAAAGACATTCCCTTGAAGTCATCCGCGTGATGAACGACGACGGCACCATGAACGAGAGGGCGGGCGCCTACGCGGGGCTGGACAGGTACGAGGCGAGAAAGAAAATCGTCGCCGACCTTCAAGAGCAGGGCTTCTTGGTGAAAATAGAGCCGCACACCCACAACGTGGGGCATTGCTACCGCTGCCATTCCACCGTGGAACCCATCGTTTCCAAACAGTGGTTTGTGAAAATGGAGCCGCTCGCAAAGCCCGCCATCAACGCGGTGATGAAAAACAAGGTCAAATTCGTTCCCGAACGCTTCTCGAAGATCTATTACAACTGGATGGAGAACATCAAGGACTGGTGCATTTCCCGACAGCTGTGGTGGGGGCACCGCATTCCCGTCTGGTATTGTCAGGACTGCGGAAAGGTCGTCTGTTCCAAAGAGGATCCCGCCGCCTGCCCCGCCTGCGGAAGCGATAATCTGAAACAGGACGAGGACGTTCTGGACACCTGGTTTTCCTCGGCGCTCTGGCCCTTTTCGACGCTCGGATTCCCCGACGAAACGGAGGATTATAAATATTTTTATCCCACCGACGTTTTGGTGACGGGATACGACATCATCTTTTTCTGGGTGGCGAGAATGATTTTCTCGGGCATAGAGCATACGGGGAAGGTGCCTTTCCACGACGTTCTGATCCACGGCATCATCCGCGACGAACAGGGCAGAAAGATGAGCAAGTCTTTGGGCAACGGCATCGATCCTTTGGAGATCGTCGAAAAGTACGGCGCCGACTCCCTGCGCCTCTCCCTCCTAACGGGCGTCGCGCCCGGCAACGACACCAGGTATTCGGATACGAAGGTGGAGTCCTGCCGAAACTTCATCAACAAGCTGTGGAACGCCTCTCGTTTCGTATTCATGAACGCGGAGGGAAAAGAGATCCCCGCCGTCGAGAGCGTGCGCTTCTCGCCTGCGGATAAGTGGATCATTTCCCGCCTGCAAAACTGTATCCGCGAGGTGACGACAAACCTCAACAAATACGAGCTGGGCGTTGCCAGCGATCTCGCCACAGACTTCGTTTGGGGGGACTTCTGCGATTGGTATATCGAGCTTTCCAAACCCGCTCTCTACGGCGAGGACGAGGAGAAAAAACTCGGAACGCTGTCCGTGCTCTGCTTTGTGCTGAAAAACGCTCTGAAACTCTTGCATCCGTTTATTCCGTTCGTCACCGAGGAAATTTATCGCAATCTTCCCGGCGAAGAGGGAAAAGAGAGCATTATGGTGTCCGCGTTCCCCCGCTATAATTCCCGTATGGCGTACAAAAAGGAAGCTAAGGCGTTTGAGGGAGTCATGGAGATCATCAAGGCCGTGCGCGCGATGAAAAAGGCGGCGGACTGCCCGCCCTCCAAAAAGGTGGATCTCTATCTCGTCACCGAAAGCAAGCGTCTGGTGCAGCAGAACAGGGACAGCATTATGAAGCTGTCGGGCGCGGCGGCGGTGAAATTCGTGGACAGCGGCGCGGCGGTGGACGGAAAGACCGTTTCGCAGGTGACGGAGATCGCCGAGATCTATGTGCCGCTCGGGGAGCTTGTGGACATCGAAAAGGAAAAAGTGCGGCTCGCCGCGGAAATCGAGCGGATCGGGGGAGAAATCGAGCGCGCGAAAGGAAAGCTCGCCAATCAGAATTTCGTCAGCAAGGCGCCAAAAAAGCTGGTGGACGAAGAAAAGGAAAAGCTTGAAAAATATCTCGGCATGAAAGAGAAATTCGAAGCGCAGCTGGCGGAACTTTAAAGGGATTTTATAAAAAGGCGTTTTTCTTCGGAAAAACGCCTTTTCGCGCGTCTATCGGGACGTTGTGTGACGGAAATTTAAAAAGACGAAAGATCGTAGGACGAGGAAGAAAGATTTTATAAAAGAAAAATCGGGCAAAGCGCGGAAAAGATATGTTGACGGATATTTGTAGAAAAAAATGTATTTTTTCCTATCGAGCTGCGTGCGAAACGTATCGGACTTATTTTCAGTCTTAAAAGGATACGTTTCCGCGGGAAAAATGTCCTTTTAATGCGCGGAGGCGAGCGGGGCAACGATTTTCGTTTCGGTGGAATATTGCAAAAGCGCCGAGATTTAAAAAAATTTCTTGTGAAAGAGGAATAAAAAATGTTTCCTCTTTTCAAAATGGAAATATTCGGAAAAAAGGCGGCTGTCCGCTTGACAGGTATCCGCCTTTTTTGATATGCTAATATCGATAAAAAAATATCAATAAATTGGGAGCGAATAAAATGAACGCACAGGAGATGTCTAAGGCGACGATAGCGAGGATGCCTTTATATTTGAGATTTTTGCAGGAAGAGAATCAGAAGGGAGAAAAATACATTTCTTCCGCAGTAATTGCACAAAATATTCCCGTATCGGCAGTGCTGGTGAGAAAGGATCTCGCCATGGTGTCTTCTTTGCCGGGCAAGCCGAGGCTGGGCTTCGAAGTGGTGCGTTTGATTTCGGACATCGAGAAGTTTTTGGGGTACGACAACCTTTCCGACGCGGTGATCGTAGGCGCCGGCGGACTGGGCAAGGCGTTTTTAGGCTACGAAGGATTCAAGAACAACGGATTGAATATCGTCGCGGCCTTCGACGTGGAGCCTTCCGTCGTCGGGGAAAAAATTGCGGGAAAGACGGTGTATCCGCTGGAAAATTTCGAAAGATTCGTGCGGGAAAAAAAAGTCAACATCGGCATTATCACCGTACCCAAAGCCGCCGCGCAGGAAACTTTGGATTTAATGGCGCGCGCGGGAATCAAGGCGGTGTGGAATTTTGCGCCCGCTCCTTTGCATATTCCCAAGGGCGTCATCTTAAAAAATGAGGATTTATCCGCTTCCCTCGCGCTTTTGGCGGGAGAGCTGTCCAAGGGAACTCTATGATTCCTCGCTTTGCGGGAATTGAGGCGGGCGGCAAGTCGAGAAAAGACGAAAGAGCACGAAAAGCGTTAAAAGACAGAGTAAAGGAATAGAACGTCAGGGGATAAGAGGCGAGAGAGGACAGGAAAAATTGAAAAAAGGATAAAGGATAGGGACAGGGGTGAAACGAATTAAAAAAGTAAAAAATTTTTATCGACATAATGGAGGTGTTTTATGAAAGATTTTATCGTGAACGACGAACAATCGCTGGGCAAAATGCTGGAAAAAGTACGTTCGGCGCAGGAAAAATTCGCCGCCTATACGCAGGAACAGGTGGACAAAATCTTTTTCGCCGCGGCGGTTGCCGCGAACAAGGCGCGCATTAGTCTGGCGAAGCTCGCCGTCGAAGAAACGGGCATGGGCATCGCGGAGGATAAGGTGATCAAGAATCATTACGCCGCGGAATATATCTACAACAAATACAAGGATGAAAAAACGTGCGGAGTCATCGAACGCGACGACGCGTTCGGGTACACCCGCATCGCCGAGCCGATCGGCGTGCTGGCGGCGGTCATTCCCACTACAAACCCTACCTCCACGGCGATTTTTAAGGCATTGATTTGTCTGAAAACGCGGAACGGGCTGATCATTTCCCCGCACCCGCGCGCGAAGAAATGCACGATCGCCGCCGCCAAGGTCGTTCTCGAAGCCGCCGTGCGGGCGGGTGCCCCGGAGGATATCATCGGCTGGATAGACGAGCCGAGCGTTCCGCTCTCCGCGATGATCATGAAAGAATCGGATACCATTCTGGCAACGGGAGGCCCCGGCATGGTCAAGGCGGCGTATTCTTCGGGAAAACCCGCGATCGGCGTGGGCGCCGGCAATACGCCCGCCGTCGTCGACGCGTCCGCCGATATTCCGCTCGCCGTTTCCTCCATCCTTCATTCCAAAACTTTCGACAACGGCATGATCTGCGCGTCGGAACAGTCGGTGATCGTCGACAAAGCCGTATATAAGGAATTTAAAAGAGAAATGACGCTGCGCGGAGCGTACTTCCTTTCGGCCGCCGAAACGGACAAGGTGAGAAAGACCATCATCGTCAACGGCGCTCTGAATGCGAAAATCGTCGGGCAGACCGCGCATACCATCGCCGCTTTGTCCGGATTCGAAGTCCCCGAAAACGCCAAAGTCCTGATAGGCGAAGTGACGTCTACCGACCTCGGCGAAGAATTTGCGCACGAGAAGCTGTCCCCCGTGCTCGCCATGTATAAAGCGGAGGACTTCGACGACGCCGTGGCAAAAGCGGATAAACTCGTCCGCGACGGCGGCATAGGGCATACCGCTTCGGTCTATCTCGACGAAAAAACGCAGGGCGAGAAGCTGCGCGCTTTTTACGAGAAGATGAAAGCCTGCCGCATCCTCGTCAATACTCCCGCCGCGCAAGGCGGAATCGGAGATCTCTATAACTTCCGGCTCACCCCTTCCCTGACGCTCGGCTGCGGTTCCTGGGGCGGCAACAGCGTTTCGGAAAACGTCGGCGTCAGACAGCTCCTGAATATCAAAACGGTGGCTCAAAGGAGGGAAAATATGCTTTGGTTCCAAGCGCCCGAAAAGGTCTATTTCAAACGCGGCTGTCTGAAACTCGCTCTGGAAGAGTTGGGCGGAAAGGTGTACCACAGGCAGAGAGCGTTCGTCGTTACCGATAAGTTTCTCTATTCGAGCGGTATGGTCAAGGAAGTGACGAGAGTGCTGGACGAGATGGGCATGACGCACACCGAGTTCTTCGACGTCACGCCCGATCCTACTCTTGCCTGCGCCCGCGCGGGGGCGAAGATGATGGCCGATTTCAAACCCGACGTCGTCATCGCGCTCGGCGGCGGCTCGCCGATTGACGCCGCGAAGATCATGTGGGTGCTTTACGAACACCCCGAAGTGGATTTTGACGACCTCGCTATGCGCTTTATGGACATCCGCAAGCGCGTGTATACTTTCCCGCATATGGGCGAAAAGGCGATGTTTGTCGCGGTGCCTACCACGGCGGGAACGGGCAGCGAGGTGACGCCCTTCGCCGTCATTACGGACGAACAGACGGGCGGAAAGTATCCGCTTGCCGATTACGAACTGATGCCCGATATGGCGATCATCGACGCCGAACTGATGATGAACATTCCCAAGGGACTCACCTCCTGTTCGGGAATCGACGCGCTGTCCCATTCGCTCGAAGCGGTGGCGTCCGTGATGGCGTCCGACTTTACAAACGGCATAGCCAAGGAAGCGATCAAGCTGATTTTTGAATATTTGCCCGACGCTTACTCTCTCGGCAGCGCGGCGCCTCAGGCGCGCGAAAAGATGGCGAATGCGGCTTCTATGGCGGGCATGGCGTTTGCCAATGCGTTCCTCGGCGTCTGCCATTCTATGGCTCATAAACTCGGCGCTTACTGGCACCTGCCGCACGGCATGGCAAATTCGCTGCTTTTGGAACAGGTCATCCGCTTCAACAGCGCCGAAGCGCCCGCGAAAATGGGAACCTTTCCCCAATACGCCTATCCCGACTGCAAGCGGCGCTATGCCGAGGTGGCGAGATATGTGGGCTGCAAGGGCAAAACGGACGACGAACTCGTGGAATCGTTCATCGTCAAGATGAAGGAACTGCAAAAAACGGTCGGGCAGCCCGAAACGATCAGGGAAGCCATCGGGGACAAGGGCACCGAGGAAGAATTTTTGGCGACGCTCGAAAAGATGAGCGAGGATGCCTTCGACGATCAATGCACGGGCGCAAACCCGCGTTATCCGCTCGTCGAGGAGATCAAAAAAATGTATCTCAACGCCTATTACGGAAAGCACGAATCCGTATAAAGGGTGAAATACAATAGGCAGGGCTGCGATGAATGCAGCCTTGCTTTTTTTGAGCGGGGGAGGCGTGTACGAAGAGAATAAACGATCAAAAAGGAGTCGCTCGAAGGAAAAAAATATAAATAAAAGAAGAAAGACGGGGAAAGCGTCGCTTTGAATCGAAACGAAAAGAGGGGCGTATGCGAAAGGAGCAAAGGAGAAGGAAAGTGCGTTCAAAGGGGAAAGTTTGCGGAGGGACTATGAAGGGAAAAGGAGAGAGGAAGGAAAATACGGAAAGGATAGCCGATTTGCAAAATATCAAAAAATACTTGAAAAACAAAACGACATATGATATAATCAATCATAAGAAAACGATATCGGGAGGAAATATGAAAAGAGCAAAGAGAACCATGGCATTGGCGGCAGGAATTATCCTGGGACTGATGTTGACGGGCGGCGCGTGTTCGGACGGAAATAAGAATAGGGTGCAGGAGTACGAGGAAAAATCGGGATATACCTTCTGCGGATATTTTAAGGACGAAAATTACACGCAGCGAGTGACGGGAGGCGTTTCGAAAGCGCAGGCGCATAAATATTACGCAAAATATCAGCCCGACAAGGTACAGATGCTGGCGTGTGCACCGATGGAGGTGGAAGAAACTATTTATGCGGTCAGTTTCCAAGACGCTTTAATAAAATATTGGATGCGCACATACGATTACAATTACCTTTACGAGCCGATGACGGCAGACAATTATCAACAATACGCCACTCCCGCGCGGAGCAAAGAGGAATTCTTCGATACGAATCAGGGACTCAACAAAAGATTTGAAATGAAAGACGAAAGTTTAACGCCGAAACTGACTTTTGAAGGTCTTTTTACGTCTTTTGCCGATGAAAGCAAAATGATAAAAAGAAACAATCGTTATTCGGCATATGTCGGCGATTTGAAAAAGACGGACGACGGATTTACTTATTATATAGTAGACAATGCCTTTGCCGTAATTTTGGGAATAGACGGCAAAGAAAAAATCGAACGCCTGGACTTTCCCTCCGAAATCGAGGGAATTCGGGTAAAATATATCAGTATAGCAACCCGTGAAGAGGATTGCTTTCCTGAAATAGGCACGTTAACGGTGCCTTCCTGTGTCGAAGACGTGTATATCGTCCCTGAAAAAAATCACGAGATTCCCGTGAAAAAGCTGATTGTAGAGGAGGGCGTGCGGCAGATTCGATTAGACGCAACTTTGGCACGGACCTTTGTTTTGCCTGCCAGCGCGTATTATATAGATTTTAATCCGCTGCACAGTTTTAATCCTCTTTTTAATCGGGAACAGGCCATCGAAATAGAAGGGAGCGAACATTATTTTACGGACGGCGGGTGCCTGTATTCAGCCGAGGGCGATTTATGTTATCAGTTTGCAAACCGAGGCAAAATCAATTTTTTCGTCGATTCCCGCGTAAAACGCGTTTTACCTTTCAGCATCAACGGAGCAAATAAAAATATTCATATTCCCGCGTCTGTGGAATATTTTGATTTTTCATATTGGATGAAGGGATTGCGTTTTTATTCGGCAGTGACAAGGGGAGATCCTGAGAATAGACCGTTACTATTTATCGAAGGAGCAAAAACGACAGCTACGGCTTTGAAAGGCTGTCTTTCCTTCGAAAAAATAGCAAATACATATTTTGCAATATTATTCAAGGACGGCTTATTGGAAAAAGCTCTTCAAAACGAAGGCGCGGAGATATACAAAACGGAAAGCGAAAAAATACGCGGCAGCGGCATTGCGGGATATTCGATGTTCACCTCCGACGAAAATGCACCGTTAAAAGTAAAAGGCTCCGCCGTTTATAGTTTGGAGTGGTCGCCAAGATCAGGCTATCATGGAGAAGAAATCCTTTATACCTATCTGACGGAGGATTTTTCCAAAGATGATTTGGACTTTGATTACGCACTCATGCAGTATTATATGGCGCAGGAAAAATAAAACCGAAACGAAGAGCCGCCCGGATGCGGCTCTTTTTCAATAAGAGAACATTTCGGAAAGATTTTCTCGCGGGGAGTAAAGTCATGGACAAGAAAGTGGCATTCGCTTGCAGAATCCGTAATGCTATGCGAAAGAGTAAGCGGACGTTACAATGACGGCAAAAAAGAGAGGGGCGGATGTCCAAAATAAAACCGAGGGAAAAACATAAAAATTGAGTAAAAAGCAGGTGGGGACGAGCGTATCCGATTGACAATTTTGCGCTTTTGCGGTATGATAATAAGCGAAATTAAAATCGTTTTAAATTTACCGCTCATCAGCGTTTTTAAAGGAGAGATACAAAAAATGAGAGGACTTGAAACCTCGGTCGTCAAGCTTAGACATGAAGTATTCAAAGAAATTGCAAAAGTGGCTTACAACTCGGAGCCGGAGAATATCAACAGCGATATAGAGGCAATCCCCTATGCGATTACGCCCACCGAAGTGCCGCAATACCGCGAGAGCATTTACAGAGAACGCGCCATTGCCTCCGAACGGGTACGGCTGGCTATGGGGATGTCCCTTCGTCCCGCCGACAAGCCCGTGCATATCACGAGCGGGCTGGATCAGAGCAACATCTCCGATAAGTATTACGAGCCGCCTCTGATGCAGGTGATCCCGTCTGCGTGCGATAAATGCGAGGACAACGTATACGAAGTGACGAATCAGTGCCGCGGGTGCGTGGCGAAGGCGTGCGTAGCGGCGTGTCCTAAGGGCGCCGTTTCCGTGAAGGACGGAAAATCGGTGATAGACAGGGAAAAGTGCGTGCGCTGCGGCAAATGCAAAGCCGCGTGTCCCTACGACGCCATCGCGCACAAAGTGCGTCCCTGCGCGCAGGCGTGCGGCGTCAAAGCGATCTCTTCCGACGAATTGGGCAGAGCGAAAATCGATAACAATACCTGCGTGGGCTGCGGTCAATGTATGGTGAGTTGTCCCTTCGGCGCCATTGCGGATAAATCGCAGATCTTTCAGCTGATCAGGGCGATCAAAAAGGGGGACTACGTGGTGGCGGAAGTCGCTCCCGCGATTATCGGTCAATTCGGCAGCGGCGTTTCGTTGGCTCAGATAGAGGGCGCTTTAAAGGAAATAGGGTTTCGGGAAGTCCACGAGGTGGCGAGCGGCGCGGACGTCGGCGCGGCGACCGAAGCGCATCATTACGTGGAGGAAGTGGTGCCCGGAAAGCTGCCTTTTTTGCTTACGTCCTGCTGTCCTTCCTGGGCGATGCTGGCGAAAAAACAGTTCCCGCAGCTGATCGGGGAAGTGTCGCAGGCGCTGACGCCTATGGTGGCGACGGCGCGCCGCATCAAGCAAAAATCCCCGCAGGCGCGCGTGGTGTTTATCGGTCCGTGCGCGGCGAAAAAGCTGGAAGCTTCGCGCGAGTCGGTGCGCAGCGACGTCGACTTCGTCATCACCTTCGAGGAACTGGCGGGTATGTTCGACGCCAAGAATATCGATTTTTCCAAATATGAAAAGGGCGTCGGGATTCACGAAGCGACGGGCGCGGGCAGAGGATACGCCTGCGCGGGCGGCGTGGCGTCCGCTATCAAACAGTGCGTGGATGCTTATTATCCCGGCGTGGAAGTGAAAATAGAACACGCGGAAGGACTGGATTCCTGCAAGAAAATGCTCATCCTTGCCAAACTCGGCAAGAAAAACGGCTGCCTCATCGAGGGGATGGCGTGTCCCGGCGGCTGCGTCGCGGGTGCGGGCACGAATCTTTCCGTGGACAAGGCGACTTCGGAAGTGAAAAAATTTGTCGAAGATTCCACAAAAAAGATCCCGCCCAAAGACCTCTACGAAATTGAGCTTCCGTGAGATTACGTCTTAGGAACAAAGAGCGTCGAGTGTTTTTGAAACCGTTTTTAAGGGATAAAAAGAGAATTTCCGGACTGCTTCTTGAAAATAGAAAGAGAAGCGCTAAAAGTATCCCTTAAAAATAAAGGGAAGCTGCCGGCAGGGAAATTTCGGAGAATATAAAAAGCGGTGGCAGGCGTCTTTTAGAATAGGGACCGCTTTTTAAGAATAAAAAACGGAGATTGCCGGGACAGTGCTTGGAAATGAGAACTGTTAAAAATAAGAGAAGAATTACGGAAAAACGGCTTTCAAAGAGAATAGAGAGGACGCAAAAAAGGAGAGAATAGCCTTTTTATGCGTAAAAAGGACGCCTTTCAAGACCCTTTCTCTGTAAAACTTAAAGATACCGTTGCCTTCAAAGCTTTTTATAAGGAAGTAAAGATTTTAACGCGCCTTTTTTGAGCGAGCCTTTCTCCTCTTCAAAGGGCGCGTACAAAAAGAGAAAATCGGCTTCTTTTCCTGCGTTTTCGGCGCGGCGAGATTTTTTATCGAAAGGAATACAATAAAAGGGAGTTTCATAGAACGGGAAGAAAAGGAAAGAGGTATGTCTGAGCAGAAAAAAGATACGGAAAAGAATTGGGAAAACGAGCGGGAAGAAGCGGAACTTTCCGCCGAAATCGCGCAAAAGAACGCCCGGGCGGGCGAGGGCCGCGCTACGAGGCTGGGAACGGAGTCGATCGGGAAATTGCTCTTTCGACTCTCCGTGCCCACGATTGCCGCACAGATTGTAAATGCGCTTTATAATATTGTCGACAGAATGTATATCGGGCATATGCGGGACATAGGAAACGACGCCCTGACCGCCATGGGAGTTTGTTTGTCCATCATTATGATCATTTCCGCCTTTGCCGCTCTGACGGCGATGGGCGGCGCTGCTCGCGCGTCGATCATGCTGGGGCGGGGGCAGAAAGAAGAAGCGGAGCGCATCCTCGGCAATTGTACAATCGTCACCTGCGCGGTTGCAATCGTGCTGACGCTGATCTTTACGATCTTTGCGGAAAAATTTTTATGGTGGTTTGGGGCGACGGAGGAATCCATCGGCTACGCCGTGGATTATATGCGCATCTACGCGCTCGGAACTATTTTCGTCGAACTCGCTTTGGGGCTTAACGCCTTTATTACGGCGCAGGGTTTTTCCCTGATCGGAATGTTATCCGTCGTCATCGGCGCCGTCATCAATATCGCGCTGGATCCCATTCTCATTTACGCCTGCTCGCTCGGCGTCAAGGGCGCCGCCATCGCTACCGTCGTATCGCAGGCGGCGAGCGCCGTTTGGGTGGTGTCTTTCCTGCTCGGGAAAAAGACGGTTTTGAAAATCCGTCTAAAATACTTCAAAGTGTCGCTCGCCTCTTACCTGCCCTGCGTCGCTTTGGGATTATCCCCCTTTATCATGCAGTTTACGGAGAGCGTTATCTCCGTATGTTTCAACGTTTCTCTGCGCAGTTACGGGGGAACTCCCGCCGTGGGTGCGATGACGATCTTATACAGCGTCATGCAGTTTGCCATGCTCCCTTTACAGGGACTGACGCAGGGAGCGCAGCCTATCGTCAGCTACAATTACGGCGCGGGGGAGAAGGAGCGGGTCAAAAGGACTTTCTTTATCCTCTTGCGGGTGTGTTTGATTTACTCGACGGCGCTCTGGGCGCTGTGTATGGCGTTTCCGCAGTTGTTCGTCAAAATGTTCACTTCGGACGCGATGCAGGTGCCTTATACCCTCACGCCCCTGCGCGTCTATATGGCGATGTCGCTGATCTTCGGCGCGCAGATCGCCTGTCAGCAGACGTTTATCGCTTTGGGAAACGCCAGAACCTCTTTCTTTCTCGCCGTGCTGAGAAAGGTCATCCTGCTCATTCCCCTGATCTTTATCTTGCCCCATATCTTTACGGCGGATAAGGTGATGGCGGTGTTCATAGCGGAGCCGATCGCGGATACGCTTGCCGTGGCGACCACGGCGACCCTGTTCGGCATTTCCTTCTCCAAATATCTCAAACGCCCGAAGGAAGGGCGGCCGCTCGAAAAAGAGGCTTAGAGAAAACGGCGCCTGCAAGCCGCAACGGGAAAGAAACGAAAAGAGAGAAAACTCGCTGCGGCGTGGAAGCGGAAAAAGCGACGGGGCGGCGCGTGAGTCCCGACCGCGCAAAAGGACGAAAGGGGACGAGAAACGGGACGAAAAGGCTTTACGGAAAAATCTTCGGCTTTGAAAGGCAAAGCAAAGGAAAAAGGTCTTGGAAAAAGTCGGCTCGATCAAAAAGAGAGCGTCTTTTGCCACAAAGCCGAAGCAATTTTCTTGCAAAATTTCCGAGCCTGTGCTATACTGAAATCATGATAAATTTAGGCGAATTTTCGGGAAAACGGATATGCGCGGCGGTATCGGGCGGAGCCGATTCCATGTCCCTTCTGCATATGCTCAAAGAAAAGAGCGGGGAATGCGGTTTTTCGCTCTCCGTGGTCAATTGCGAGCACGGGATTCGCGGCAAATCTAGCCTCGCCGATTCCCGTTTTGTAGAGGAAATCTGCCGCGACTGGAAAATCCCTCTCTATTCCTTCGCCGCCGATTGTTCCGCCGAAGCGGAAGAAAAAAAAATCAGTCTGGAAACCGCCGCGCGAGAGTTTCGTTATCGTTGTTTCGAAAGTTTAATGAACGAGGGAAAAACGGATTTTATCGCCACGGCGCATCACCTCGGCGACGAGGCGGAAACGGTGCTGTTCAGGCTTTGCCGCGGTGCGTCTTTGTCGGGCGCGCGCGGCATAGGAGAAAGGAGGGGCAGGTATCTGCGCCCCTTATTGGACATGACCAAGGCGGAAATTCTCGAATACGCCGCGGCGAACTCGATTCCCTTTCGGGAGGACGAAAGCAATCTAGATACGAGCTTCACCCGCAACAGACTGCGGATCGAGATCCTTCCCGCTCTGGAAAAGACCGTGCCCGGCGCGGCGCGGAATCTCGCGAGATTTGCACACATCGCCGCCGAAGACGACGAATTTTTGTACGGACTATCCGAGGCGCTTATCGAAAAGTCGGCGCCCGAAACGGAGGGGGATACGGGCTATCGGCTGCGGTTTTCCCCACACCCTTCCCTTTTTCGGCGGGCGTGCCTTACGATATTGAAAGCCTTAGGCGTCGAAAAAGACTATACGTTTTTCCATTTGGAGCGCGTCTATGCCTTGCAGCGGGAACAGACGGGAAATCGGATAGACCTGCCGGGCGGCATAGAGGCGAAGCGGGTATATGAAAAAATCGTCTTTTATCGGTTCGGGAAAGTTACTCCCCCTTTCGAAAACGGGGAAAGACAACTTGCGGCGGGTACCTGGGAGATGGGCAGGTACGAAATTACGGTGACGGAAGGCGCGGGAAATCCGAAAGTGACTTCTTCGGAAATTTTCGGCAAAGTTCTGCTTCTCGATAAAGACAAGTTGCCTAAGGACGCGGCGTTTCGTTTTAAGAGAGCGGGCGACAGCTTCGAAAAGTTCGGAGGCGGCAGAAAGCCGCTCAAAAAATATTTGATCGATAAAAAAATCCCGCAGGCGGTGCGGGCGGAACTGCCCGTTCTCGCGGCAAAATCCGAAATTTATGCCGTGTGCGGCGTAGAGATCGCGGACGGTGTAAAAATCACCGAAAGCACCCGCCGTGCGCTCTGCATTGCGATAAGAAAAAAACAGGAGAAAGACCAATGAACGATATGCACGAGAATGTGGAAAGAATTATGCTCTCCGCGGAGCAAATAGAAACGCGGGTCAAGGAAGTCGCCGCGCAGCTGGATAAGCTCTATGAGGGCAGGCGCCCCGTCGTCGTCTGTATTTTGAAGGGCAGCGTCATCTTTTTTGCCGACCTTATCCGCAGCATGAAGACGCCTTTGGAACTCGACTTTATGGCCGTTTCCTCTTACGGAACGGGGACCGCTTCTTCGGGCACTTTAAAAGTGAGAAAGGACCTCACGACGGATATTGCGGGGCGGGACGTGCTGATCGTGGAAGATATCATCGATTCGGGAAATACCCTTTACAACTTGAAAAAACTGCTCAATTCCCGCGCTCCCGCCAGCGTGAATATCGTAACTCTCCTCGACAAGCCCGAACGCCGCGAGGTGCCGATGGAGCCGGAATACACCTGCTTCGTCATCGAGGACGAATTCGTGGTGGGATACGGCATGGATTATGCCGAAGATTACCGTAACCTGCCTTACATAGGGGTGTTGAAACGCTCCGTTTACGAAAAGTAGAAGCTTGTAAGCCTCATGGTGCCTCTGAAAAGAGCGGGGCAGGTATGCGGCAAACAAGGTGGCTTAAAAAAACGAGATACGCCGCTCTTCGCGGGGAATGCGGAAACGGCAGATAAGCAAAGCACGTGCCGCGAAGGGAGAAATTTATGGTCAGAAAAGAAAAATACTCCGCCGACGGCGGAGCGGAATTCAAAACGTATATTGTGACGGGACTGCTGCGATTGATGCGGAAGACCCCGTACGAGAGCATTAAAGTGACGGATATCGTGCGAGAGGCGGGCGTTTCGCGCATGACTTACTATCGGCATTTCAAATCGAAATCCGAGGTCCTCGCCAGCCTGATCGACTACATCATTCAAAGCGTCAATCCCGTCTGCCACGAAAACAGGCGCAACGGGGATTGGTACCGTTTTTGGCTGGCGCTCTTTTCCTATGCCGACAATTACGCTTCCGCCTTAAAGACCATCATCGATTCGGGACAGCAGAATATCATCCTCGAATGTCTGAATCGTTCCGCGTTTCCCCATCTGCATCAGGAGGAGTCCGCCGAAACTTCCTATCGGCTGTTCTTTCTGTCGGGAGCGATGTATAATGTGTTTATCGAGTGGCTGCGGTCGCCGAAACGGGAAACGCCCGAAGATATGGCGAAAATTTGCTGTTCCTTCATGCGCGGGCTTGTGTCCGAAGACGCGGGCGCGGGAGAAAATCCCGGTGAAACCCGTTGACAGTTTCCTTTTGAAAAACGGAAAAAGGATGGCGGAGCGAAAGGGCTTGGGGACGGCTTCATAAAGAAGAAAAAATCGGGAGAGTACGGAAAGGAAACTCCGGATTTTATTTTTTATAAGAGCGGATAAAAGAAAATAGGAAGGGGAGAGATCCGCGCGGAAATTAAAAATCCCGACCATTCCGTGAGTATCATAAAAGTATCGTGACAAAAGTATCCCTGTGTGTTATAATTTATTCGGAGGTGA
>ERZ809074.990-NODE-990-length-39834-cov-6.646773_pt1 | contig 39834 bp, 24 predicted proteins | sample MGYA00520795_ERZ809074 | MGnify/ENA primary metagenome ERZ809074 (study PRJEB31570, sample SAMEA3212989) | Homo sapiens | biome: human-gut; feature: human gut; material: fecal | place: Sweden | collected 2011 ...
CCCAACGCCATGCTTTGCATGACGACAACAGCCGGCATGGTTCAAAAAGCGGCCGGCGGCCGTAAAAAAAGGCCGCCGTTGGCGGTAAAAAAACAGCTGATTGTAAGCCCCTCCCCAACCCTCCCCAAGGGGCGGGAATTCTTTCTCGTTGTGTTTGAGGAGGTTGAGGTTACGCTCTTTTTCTTGAAAAAGGCTGGTATGTGACCTTTGTTTTGGCTTTTTTCCTTCCCTTTGAGGAAGGTTAGGATGGGGATTGTGGTTGATGGTACGCACCCTTGGCAACTCTGTAGGAGTTGCGATTTCATAGCCCAGGGTTGAGGCGTGCAGCACCTCTACCCTGGGTATATATATAATAAGGTATAGCTACTCTGTAAGAGTTGCGATTAGCCGAAGGCGTTACCCGCAGCAGGAAACATGGGGTCAATCGCTGGGCTAATCTATACGTGGCCGTGCGCACAATCCTACACACCCTCCTGCCGAGCGTACACAAAAAAAGCCCTCTCGCGTTTCACAACGGGAGAAGGCACAAATTATGAAAACTTTAATCTATCCGAATATCTTCTATTTCTTGAGAATATCGAGCTTGGGGGTATCGATGCCGCTCACATGGTCGTGGCGCACATCGTTCTGCTGCTCAAAGATTACGATATCGTTCTTGCCCTTCTTCAGGAAGCAACCAGGCAGATAGAGGGTCTGCTGGGGACCCACCTTCCAGTAACGGCCCAGATTGACACCGTTGACAAAGACGATACCCTTGCCCCACTCTTCCATATCGAGGAAGGTGTCGCCGGGGCTGACTACATCAAACTGCCCCTGATAGATTACCGGCAGCCCCTTGGCATAGCCGTGGTCGCCAGCAGCCAGCACGGGAGCCTCGCTCATGGGCAGACAATACATCTTCCACTCACCCTCGATGGGGTTGTCGTTGATGGTGATGGGGCGCACAAAGCCCTTGAAGCTCTCGGAGATGCGGGCACCATAGTTGATGCGTCCCATATTCTCGACCAGGATGTCGAGGGTGCTGTTGAAGGGTACCTCGACCTCCAGGCTGTCTACGCCGGTGACGGCGTTGAGCTCGCCCACCTTCTCGCCGTTGACATAGACGATGCCATAGTCGGCAATGCCGTCGGCCTTGAGCACTCCGGCGATGGGCTGGTTGAAGTGGCGGCGGTAGAGCACGTATCCGTGGCCCTGGCCGAGCGCCTCGAATGTGGGCATGGTGTCACACTCCACAGGCGTCATCCCCTCGATGCGGTCAAAGAGGTTCTGGGTCTGGGTGAGACGTATTTGGGGCAGCGTGATGACAGGTATGCGCTCGGGCACTGCCGGCACATCCTTGTTATACTGCATCAGTATCTTTCTGATGGCCTCATACTTGGGTGTAGCCCATCCTGCCTCACTGATGGGGGCATCGTAGTCATAGCTGGTGAGGTCGGGCTGCAGACGGATGTCCTTGGTATAGTTGGCACCCGAGGTGAAGCCGAAGTTGGTGCCACCGTGCACCATGTAGAAGTTGAAGCTGATGCCGGCATCGAGATACTTCTGCATCTGCTTGGTAAAGGCATCGGAGCTGACCTTCTGGAAAGGCTCGTTCCAGTGGTCGAGCCATCCGGTATAGAACTCTGCCACCATGTAGGGGCCCACTCCGCCGTGATAGGCGTCTACCTTTTTCTTGATGGTGTTGACATTGTTTTCGCCATTGCATGTGGGCAGAGCGCCCTCAATGGCTCCACCCTCAAAGAGCCAGCTGCCATCGCTGGTAAACATGGGGATGTCGAAGCCGGCGTCGATAAGCTGCTGACTGATGGCGGCACTATACTGTCTGTGTACATCGAGGGGGATGTCCTTGCGCTGGCTGACATACGAGCCGAACTCGTTTTCGGCCTGTACCATGACGATAGGACCGCCCTTGGTTATCTGGAAGTCGCGCACCTGGGCTGCGAGCTGGTCGATGTAGGTGCGGCACGAGTCAAGGAATGCTTTGTTCTGTGTGCGTATCCTCATCTCGGGCACGGTGCTGAGCCACCAGGGATAGCCGCCGTACTCCCACTCGCCACAGGCATAGGGACCGGGACGCAGGATGACCATCATGCCCTCGTCGGCAGCTGCCTTGAGGAAGGCGCGTATGTTGCGGTTACCAGTGGTCCAGTCCCACACTCCGGGTGCGGTCTCGTGGTAGTTCCAGAAGACATAGGTAGCCACGGCGTTGAGTCCGAGGGCTTTCATCATGCGCAGACGGTGATGCCAGTAGGCTGCGGGCACGCGCGAATAGTGCATCTCGCCCGAGTGGATCTGTATGGGTTTGCCGTCGTAGACAAAGTTGCCTCCCTCTATCTTGAAGGTATGCTTGGCCTTGGCTCCGGCTGTGGCGGTGAAGCCTGGCAGCAGGGTCATGGCGGTCATGATGATAACGATGATAAGTAGATTGCGTCTCATTATTGTTGTGATATAAGTTTTATTCCTTACAAAGATAATAATAATAAGGTGTATCGCCCAACAAATCATCGAAAATGTTGCCCTACCCCACGATTTTTGTCGCCAAAATGACAAAAAGGCAGACCAAGACTGACATTTTGTCAGTTTTCGGGCATAGGTACATAGTTTGTATCATGATGAGTGACAATAACAAAGATAATAATTAAAACAACAAGCGATATGACATTTGACAAATTTACTATCAAGGCGCAGGAGGCCGTGCAGAGCGCGGTCAACAAGGCGCAGATGGCGCAGAATCAAGCCATAGAGCCGGTACACCTGCTGGCAGGTATCATGGACAAGGGTAAGGATGTGACCCAGTTCATCTTCCAGAAGCTGGGCGTCAACCCACAGCAGATTGAAACGCTCGTCGAGAGCGAGATAGCCCATCTGCCCAAGGTGCAGGGAGGCGAACCCTACTTCACCAATGCCACCAACGAGATACTGCAGAAGGCTATGGCCGAGGCTGCGCGCATGGGCGACGAGTATGTGGCCATCGAACCCATACTCATGGCTATCATGCAGACCCAGAACACGGCAGGACGCATACTCCGCGATGCAGGCATGACCAAGGACGAGGTAGAGAAGGCCATCGCTGCCCTCAGACAGGGCAAGAAGGTCGACGATGCCCAGGCCGACGAAAACTACCAGGCGCTCGCCAAGTATGCGCAGAACCTCATAGACAAGGCGCGCAACGGCAAGCTCGACCCTGTGATAGGCCGAGATGAAGAAATACGCCGCGTGCTGCAGATTCTCTCGCGCCGAACCAAGAACAACCCTATCCTGATAGGTGAGCCGGGTACGGGCAAGACCGCCATCGTCGAGGGACTCGCCCAGCGTATCGTGCGTGGCGACGTGCCGGAGAACCTGAAGAACAAGCAGCTCTTCTCGCTCGACATGGGCGCGCTCGTGGCTGGTGCCAAGTACAAGGGTGAGTTTGAGGAGCGACTCAAGAGCGTCATCAAGGAGGTCACCCAGGCCGACGGCAACATCATCCTTTTCATCGACGAAATCCACACGCTCGTGGGTGCCGGCGGTGGCGAAGGTGCCATGGATGCCGCCAACATCCTCAAGCCTGCCTTGGCACGTGGCGAACTGCGGGCTATCGGTGCCACCACGCTCAATGAGTATCAGAAGTACTTTGAGAAGGACAAGGCGCTCGAACGCCGTTTCCAGACGGTTATGGTCGACGAGCCCGACGAGATAGATGCCATCAGCATCCTGCGTGGCCTGAAGGAGCGCTATGAGAACCACCACAAGGTGCGTATCCAGGACGATGCGTGCATCGCAGCCGTCAAGCTCTCCGAGAGATACATCTCCGACCGGTTCCTGCCCGACAAGGCGATAGACCTGATGGACGAGGCTGCCGCCAAGCTGCGCATGGAGCGCGACTCGGTGCCCGAGGAGCTCGACGAGATAGACCGCCATCTGAAACAGCTTGAGATAGAGCGCGAGGCAATACGCAGCGAGATCAAGCACCGCCAAGGCAGCGGCGCCGAGGATGATGCGGCTGCCAATCTGCACGACTCGCTCGACAAACTGGACAAGGAGATTGCCCAGCTGGGTGAGCAGGAGCGCCAGTACAGGGCTAAGTGGGAGTCCGAGAAGGCTCTGGTCAACAAGATCCAGCAGGACAAGCAGGAGATGGAGAACCTGAAGTTTGAGGCCGACAAGGCTGAGCGCGAGGGCAATTATGGCCGTGTGGCCGAGATACGCTACGGCCGACTGAAGAGCATCCAGGACAACATAGACCATATCCAGCAGCAGCTGCGGGGCACCCAGGACGGCGACGCTATGGTGCGCGAAGAGGTCACTGCCGACGATATCGCCGAGGTGGTTAGCCGCTGGACGGGCATCCCCGTGTCGAAGATGATGCAGAGTGAGCGCGAGAAGTTGCTGCATCTCGAAGACGAGCTCCATCACAGAGTGGTGGGTCAGGACGAGGCCATCAAGGCTGTCGCCGATGCCGTGCGCCGCTCACGAGCCGGACTGCAGGACCCCAAGAGACCTATCGCCTCGTTTATCTTCCTCGGTACGACAGGTGTGGGTAAGACCGAACTTGCCAAGGCGCTCGCCGAGTATCTCTTCAACGACGAGAACATGATGACGCGTATCGATATGAGCGAGTATCAGGAGAAATTCAGCGTGACAAGGCTCATCGGCGCGCCTCCTGGATATGTGGGCTACGACGAGGGCGGCCAGCTGACCGAGGCAGTAAGACGCAAGCCTTACTCCGTAGTACTCTTCGACGAGATAGAGAAGGCCCATCCCGATGTGTTCAACACCCTCTTGCAGGTATTGGACGACGGCCGACTCACGGATAACAAGGGCCGCGTGGTCAACTTCAAGAACACCATCATCATCATGACCTCCAACGCCACGCGTGAGATGCTGGGCAAGATTATGCGTCCTGAGTTCCTCAACCGTATCGACGACATCATCACCTTCCATCCGCTCACGCAGGAGGAAATCTCCAAGATTGTGGAACTGCAGATGCAGAAGTTGCAGAAGATGACTGCCGAGCAGGGCGTGACACTCACCTGGACCAAGGCGGCAATAGACTATCTGTCGCGTGTGGGCTTCGACCCCACCTTTGGCGCCCGCCCCGTAAAGCGTGCCATCCAGGACTACGTGCTCAACGACCTGAGCCGTATGCTGCTGGCTGAGCGCGTAAGCAAGGACAAGCCCATCACGGTCGATGTTGCCGACGACCACATCGTGTTCAGCAACTAATTTACCATTAAAAAAAATCCCTTCCGCCATAAGTGACGGAAGGGATTTTTTTGTGTCTGTATGTGTCGTAGTTACTTCACCACTTTCTTTCCACCTACGATGTAGATGCCTGCAGGGAGATTGTCGAGGCTGGTGCCCAGATACTGGCCCTGGATGTTGTAGACGCGGTTGTCTACGGGCTTGCCAGTGGTCTCGACAGTATCGATGCCGGTGCCTACGCCATCAGCCACGATGCGCACCTCATCGAGGAACATACGTTTGGCAGGGGTGAAGGTAATCTTGCCGCTACCGGTGCCGGTAATGTCGATGCTGTACTCGGTCCATTCCTCATTCTTCATGGTGAGGGTAGCTACCTCGGTGCCGTTGTAAGTCACTTTGAGCGAGGTGGCGTCACTGCCGTAAGGCGCAGCCTTGAAGGTGAGCTTGGCCTTGCCGTTGAGGGCAAAGGAAGGTGTGGTGGCAGAACCGCTCTTCTTGGAGGAGCCAAACTTGCCGCACTTGAAGCCACCAGCACGGGAGACTGACTCCCAACCTGCGTTGTCTGTTACCAGCGCATTGCTGCCAGAACTCCATGTACCGTCGTTTCCGCCCGTTCCAGCACACTTGTCAAAGCTCTCATAGAACACCTGACCCTCTGGAGTGGGTTCTACCACGATAGCTGCATTGTACTGGAAGTTCACAGTACCGTTGTCATTCTCGGTAATGTCCTTGACCTGACGGCCCATGTTGCGTGTACCGTCCTCGTTGTCGTTGTAGAGACCGAACGAAGGTATCGATGTGTCGCTCAACTCATTGTTTGACTTGTAGGGATACAGGTCACCTGTGAGTGTAGTTTTGGTATAATACTGCTCGCCTTTGTTCCAGTACTTGCTGTCGTCAATGTTGTCGGCATGTACGAGCGTGAGGCGCTGGTGGTCGTTCTTGAAGTCGGCAGTCCAGCCATCTTTCTGACGGAATTCACCCGTAGAGTTGACCACATTGTTAATCCAGCAGGTGGGGTCATAGTCTACATGGATAACCTGCAGACCTGTAGCCTCGATATACTTGTCCCACTTGGTCTGCTGACGGTTTTCGAGGATGAAGTATTCGTTGCGGTTACCTTTATTATATATTACGTATGCCTTGCCGCCCTCGCTGGTGGGCTTGAGGTCAGTGACGGTCACGTTCTCGTCTTCGAGCACCTCGTAGTCTATCCATCCGGCAATCCACTTCTCATAGGCAGTATAGCCGGCGGGGCAGAAGCCGTCGTCGTTGTAGCCGGCAAAGTCCATGAGGTCAAAGCTCGACATACCGAAGTTGCCCTCATAGAAGATATCATAGAGGTCGGGGTAGCCCAGACAGTGAGAGAACTCGTGGCAGATGGTACCGATACCGTCGATGTCCGAATCGCCCAGCTCGGCTGAGCAGGCGTAAGAATTGATTTTGACACCGTCGAGGGAAAGTGTTATATTGGCGGCAGCCAGTTCATAAGCGTGGGGCCATATAGTTTCTTCGCTACCACCGTTGGCTTCACCCTGTCCGGCGTAGATGACATAGACCTGATCCACCTCGCCGTTACCGGTCCAGTCGTAGTCAGAGAAGTCTACCCAACCGTCGGCAAGCTCACAGGCTTCCTTAATCATCTGCTCGGGATGCTTGTCGTTGCCTTCTGAGTCATTTCCACCATAGTAAGCCATGTTCTGCGACAGGGTTACAGGCCCTACCACGTCAAAGTCGATGGTAAACTTGCCATCGCTCTGCGCGCTGAAGTAGTCCTTGATACTGCCGTTGAAGCCATCGTCCTTGTAGTTCTCGGCATTGGCTATCTTCTTGTACAGGTCGAGAGTATGGCTGGCAGAAAACTTCTTGTCCTTGAAGTTGGCGAGGATGATGAGTCCCTTCTTGGTGCCCCGATAGTTGCCGCGATTGCCCGAGATGTCGGCCTTGCGACGGCTGGCGTAGTGCTGGTTGGCACGGGCACGACGCTGCTTGGCACGGGCAGCCACCTTGGTGGCATCTTCCTGCTTGTATATATCGTTGCCTGCTGATACATAGCTCTTTCCGTCGGCATCACGATACCAGTGGCCGTGCTCGTCGCCCACCAGGCGGGCCTTGACTTGACTGCCGTCGGCAAGGGTAATCATGCGCCACAGATTAGGGCGTGCGGGGATGGCTGACATTGTCATCACTGCGAGCAGGAACAATGTCAAGAGAGTAATTCTTTTCTTCATACTTGATTATAATTGTTTACTTGGTTATTCGTGTGTAGCCGTTGGGGCGTGCTGCGACTTGATTTTGTTCATCCGCGTCGACTCGAGGATGGGCAGATTGGTCTCTGTGGGGATATAGATGACGGTCTTGTCGCTCAGGTCGCTCTGCTGGCGCACCCAGAGATACTGGATATAGGTGGGGGTGATGCTGCCGTTCTCTATCTTGATGGCTTCGGCGGCACCCTTGGCGCGTGCCACTTCGGCCTGGGCGTTGAGCTTCTCGGCCTCGAGGTTCGCACGGGCTTCCTCTATCTTAATCTTGCGGTTCTGTTCGGCTTTGGCAAACTCGGCCTTGCCTTCCATCTCCTGCGACCATACGTTGTACCAGGGACGGATGAATGCCATGCCTATCACAAAGACAAAGATGGCGACGAGAGCCCAGACTATCTGTCGGGCAACGGTGGGGTTGAACCCCGGGGTACTGTTTCTGTTCATTTGACGATTGTTTAAGTGTGATGCAACTATGGGATAATTCTCCAACATGCAAAGATACATCATTTCTCGGCTTCTTTCTGCCAAAATATGCAATTATTTTTCACCACGCCCGTCATTTTTAATATTTTCAGGGCGCATACCATCCCTATCACCATCTCTGACGAGATGACAGCGTCCATAGTCGACAGGGGCATCGCGATGATGGCGACGGTGCTATCGTTGGTTGACAAAATACTGGCTGTAGATGTTATAATAGATGTCCATCCAGCCCTCGTCGAGCAGGTGGTTGAGTTTCTGTGCCAGCCCGGGATGGGCGTCGATATGGCTCACGAGGTCAGGATTGTAGCGGGTGCCGGCGTCGCGACGCATCTCGCCCATCACGGCATCAAAGGTCTTGCCGTCCTTGTAGTTGCGGCCCACGCGCTCGGTAGCGGCCTGCATGCAGTCGCTCAGGGTGATGATGTCTATCATGATGCGGTAAGGCGAGCGGGTATTGTCAAAGTCGGCGGGATAGCCTCCCTTGCCGTTGTACCACTTGTGGTGACCCAGGGTGGTGTCGTGATACTTCGCCAGCTTGGGGTCGAGGGCGAGGTATTTGAGTCCCATCTCCGGGTGGCGCTTCACGATCTTGAACTCCTGATCGGTGAGCGGACGGTAGTCGTTGTCTACCACGGGGATGATGGTGTTCTTGCCCAGATCGTGGTAGAGGGCGGCTTCGCGCACAAACTCGACAAACCTACGCTTGTGATGCTTTACGCTGCCTTCGGTCTTGCAACCCAAATAGCCCACCAGCAACTGGGGATGATTGTCTACAAGACTCTCCATGAGCACCATGGCTATCTCGCTCACGTGTACGGAGTGGGCGTAGGTGGCCACATGGGTCGATACCGACAGCTTGTTGAGGAAGGCAAGGCGCTCGCGGGGCTTCAGATACGACAGTATGCGGTCGTAGGTGACGAAGACATTGAGGTTGTTGACAAAGGTGGTCACCGACTGGCGGTCGCTGCGATGGCGGAAAGCCATCTCGATGTCGCGGCACATGCGGAGCACGTTGCGGCGCTTGGCGCTGTAGGGGATGTCGGCCAAGTCGTTGAGATAGAACAACGAATAGTAGGGCATAAGATGCAACGAGAACTCTTGAGGGTCGAGCCTACGATTGCGCAGACTCTCCATAGACGCCCTGTAGCGCGGGCGGTATCTATTAAGTGCCTCCTTGGCGGTTATCTGCTTCAGGTTCATTTGCATAATCAGCGTGCGCAGATACGAGGAATTGTCCAGTGAGGGCTTCCGCAGGTTCCTTACCACGAGGGTATGCATAAGTTTGTCGATGCTCTTCTTCTTGATGGTGGTGCGGTCCACCAGGAAAATGTTGCGCACCATGGACTCGTCGGCATTGTTGAGCCGCCTCTTGAGCTCGGTCATCCTGTAGCCCTTGCGGCTGAGCTCGTCGCCGTGCTTGGCGACATATCGTCTTGCCAGTTTGATGCGCCCGCGCAGATCGTCGACCGTCTCCACCTTCTTCTGTGCCCATACATACGCACACAGTTGCAGCATCGCGTTGAGATAGTTTGACTGATAGGCGGGATAGCGCTTGGCGTCGTCGGTGACGCATCGCTGGTAGCAAGCATACGACTTCTGCAGGAGTTCGTCGTCATGGGTCATGTTCCAGATATGGTAGTAGGCAGAGCCACGCCATGTGTTCAGATAGTTGGTAAACCTCAGCGAGTCGGGGCGGTTGACCTGCAGGGTGTCGATGAGGTCACAGAGTTCGAGCATGAGAAAGGGGTCGGAGCGGTTCTGGTTGATATACTTGCTGAAGAAGCTCTTGATAAATTCCGAATAGAGCCTCGCGTCGTTCTTGGCTTGTGGCAGGGTGATGACCTGACGCAGACTGTCCAGGCAGAGCTTGTTGCTCTGATAGATATCGTGGTTCAGGGCAGCGCGGGTATGAAAAAACTCCACCCAGCGGTCGTGGTCGTGTATGAGGAAGATGCTGTCGTTATAGCGGTTGTACAACTTGCGGTTGTTGACCAGGGTGCTGAACCAGCTGTCGAAGTCCACATGCAAGGTGTCTTCGTCCTTGACGGTTTGCGCCGAGGCTGTCATGACTGTCAGGAGCAGCATGACTACGGGCAAGAGTCTACGGGTGATGACTGCCAGCAACGCTGTAGCGGTGTGACTGTGCGCCGCAGCAGGGCAGTGGGCAGGGGTGGCAATAATGACGCATTTCATAGTGCGCGTGTATAAAGTTAGAGTGGCAACGGGCGTGACACCGGTGCGTAAAGTTAAAATTCTGCTGTCTGTAACGATTATGTCAACTACAAAATTCGTGAAAAAACGGGACTCCACCAATATTAAACTTGTAATAGTTGTTAAAATCGCCGAAATAATGGCATCGCGCACAATTATAGGCAAGCATGGAGGCGCAACGACCATCATAAGAGGCCCCTCTCTGGCTCTCCTCAAGAGGAGAGAACGCAGACCAATTATATATTATGTGCTTTGTCATTATCTCCATCACCTTGCGGATGGTATAGGGCGAAGCCCTGAAAAGCCACAAATCTTTTTGTAGATTATTGTGATGGCTTATTCAAGGTATATGGGCATATACATTACAAGTAACGCCTACGGCTAAGCGCAACTCTTACAGAGTAGCTATATTAGTTGGTCGCTTACCCAGGGTAGCGTGCTTCGCCCGCAACCCTGGGCTGGGGAAACGCAACTCCTACAGAGTTGCCAGGGGTGCGCACCGTCCACAATGGGATAGCCATACAGGGTTGTAGGGGCGCACATCAACGACAACAAACTAATTATGTATAACTCTTGGGGAGAACTTCATCCACTATGGGATAACGATACGTGGTGGTAAAGGCGCACATCATCGTCAACGGACTAATCATGCATAGCCCTGGGGTGCGCATCATCAACGATGAATTATGGCCCGCAAGCAGCAGCAACTCTGTAGGAGTTGCGATTTCATAGCCCAGGGTTGAGGCGAGCAGCGCCTCTACCCTGGGTAAGAACACCACCCTACTTAGCTACTCTGTAAGAGTTGCGGTTAGCCGAAGGCGTTACCACGGCAGGAAACAAGGTTTCAATTGCGGGATTAATCCATTAATAACTGCTTCTATTAGGGGTTGATATAAACACAAAAAGCCATGGCGGCTGTTGTCGGCTTCGCCTTTTTGTGGCTGTCGGTGACGCCAGTCGGAAAACAAGTTTTCCTCTTTGTCGTCGCCACCATCCCCAACGCCATGCTTTGCATGACGACAACAGCCGCCACGGTTCAAAAAGCGGCCTTTGGCCGTAAAAAAAGGCCGCCGTTGGCGGTAAAAAAACAGCTGATTGTAAGCCCCTCCCTAACCCTCCCCATGGGGCGGGAATTCGTTCTCGTTGTGTTTGAGGAGGTTGTGGTGCACACCTTCCCCTTGGGGAAGGCTGGGATGGGGCCTTCGTTTGGGCTTTTTTCCTTCCCCGTGGGGAAGGTTAGGATGGGGCCAGTGGTGGACGGGACGCACCCCTGGCAACTCTGAACCAACGGTCACCGGCGCGGCGCAGTGCGACGCGGAAAGGTAATGGAGTCGCGATTTCATAGCCCAGGGTTGAGGGGCGCAGCACCTCTACCCTGGGTAAGAAACACACCCTACTTAGCAACTCTGTAGGAGTTGCGATTAGCCAAAGGCGTTACCACAGCAGGAATAGCAGCATGTGTTACTCCATTTATAAACCGCTACCCATAGAAAATAAGGTAATTCCTTTTTGTACCGGCGTTAGCCGGACTTTTTTTACCGCCAACGGCGGACTTTTTGTATTTGCGGCTTTTCAGCCTGCCACAAGGCAGGCGCGGATGGGGGTGGCGGGGAATATCCGAGAGATCGCTCTCGAGATATCTCCCGACACACACAGACGCATAGGGCGAAGCCCTGAAAAGCCACAAATCTTTTTGTAGATTATTGTGATGGCTTATTCAAGGATTGTGGAAACACACACGACAAGTAACGCCTACGGCTAAGCGCAACTCTTACAGAGTAGCTATATTAGTTGGTCGCTTACCCAGGGTAGCGTGCTTCGCCCGCAACCCTGGGCTGGGGAAACGCAACTCCTTCAGAGTTGCCAGGGGTGCGCACCGTCCACAATGGGATAACCATACATGGTTGTAGGGGCGCACATCATCGACAACGGGCTAATCATGCATAGCCCTGAAAAGCCACAAATCTTTTTGTAGCTTCTTGGGATGGTATATTCAAGGAATATGGAAACACACACGAATAACAACGCATACGCCAAGCGCATCACCGACTGCCATCATCCTCACGGAGATGCCTTCATTTTGGTTTCGGGGTTGGAAATGACGGTTTCGCGGTGTGAAATCATTATATCGCGGTTTGCAATCATTATTTCGCACCTTGAAATCAACTTTACAACGCCTTCCGGCATCAATCCACTCGCTGCCACCACCATTCCACACAACTCCACCACCATTCTGCACAACTCCGCCACCATTCCGCGCGCCACCAGCAGGCTGGGTGTCATCACGCCTATGCCGCTCCCCTGCCCTACGGCTATAGGAATGGCTGTCAGCTGGTTATCGCTGCCACCCGTGCCGACGACGGCACCCACCGTCCTCGCCAACCCCTGCGGGGAGAGCGTAAAAATGAGGGCGGAGGCAATAAAATCGGGCACAAATACAATAAATCGGGCACCGACTGCGTTAATAATGTATATTATATAATATAACACGTACAAAATGATAGAATATATCAAGGGCGAGTTGACCGAACTCACCCCCGCCACGGCTGTGGTAGAAGCAGCCGGAGTGGGATATGCCCTCAACATCTCGCTCAATACCTACAGCACCATCCAAGGCAAGAAGGAGGTGAAGCTCTACGTACACGAAAACCTCGTGACCGGCGGCCGCGACGACGCCTATACACTCTACGGCTTTGCCTCACGCCAGGAGCGCGACCTCTACCGACTGCTCATCACCGTATCGGGAGTGGGCGCCAACACGGCGCGCATGATACTCTCGGCATCGTCGCCCTCGGAGCTGTGCAACGCCATCGCCTCTGCCGACGAGCGCATGCTGAAAGCCGTCAAGGGCATCGGACTGAAGACCGCACAGCGCATCATCGTTGACCTCAAGGACAAAATCGTGCAGATGGGAATCGCCACCGAGCTGCACGCCTCGACCTCTACCGCACCCTCTATCGACATGGGCGTGAGAGACGAGGCTGTGAGCGCCCTTACCATGCTGGGCTTCGCTCCGGCTCCCTCTGCCAAGATTGTGGCTGCCATCCTGCAAGACGAGCCCACCATGCCCGTGGAGCAGGTGGTCAAGCTGGCGCTCAAACAGATAAAGTAAACCCATGCAAAGGCAGAAGATAAGACACTGGATAAAGTTGGCATTAATCATGATACCTATGGTTTCGACCATAGGCTATGCCTCAGTGCCCTATCTTCAGAGCCGCAAGACCGTGCGCCCCGCCCGACAGCAGCAGGGCACGAAAGCCACGACACCCACCGACACCGTGCCACGCATCAAGGCTGTGGCGCAGCCCATAGCCATCGACGAGGACACCATACCCGACTCGCTGCTCCACCCGCGCTGGAAGATACAGCGCACCACGGCGCTCACGATAGACGACTACCGTCTGCCCGCTGCCGACCTGAAACGCCCCGACAACCTGAACCAGCAGGTGGTCTACAACGACACGCTCGACTGCTACATGATAGGCACGCGCATCGGCAGCGTGTGGCTCGAGGCGCCCATCATCATGACGCCCGAGGAGTATCGCCGATGGAGCGAGCGCCAGGCGCGCAACCGCTATTACCGCGACAAGAACGACGAGGTGTACCAGGCCAAGGGCAAGGAGAAGTTTGACTTCACCGACATGCACTTCGACCTGGGACCCGCCGAGAAGATATTCGGCCCCGGCGGCGTGCGCATCAAGACGCAGGGAAGCGCCGAACTCAAGTTGGGCGCCACGCTCAAGAACATAGACAACCCCAGTCTGCCCATCCGCAACCGCAAGACCACTACCATAGACTTCGACGAGAAGATCAACCTCAATGTCAACGGCAAGGTGGGTGACAAGGTCAACATGAACCTCAACTACAACACCGACGCCACCTTCGACTACGACGCCCAGAACCTGAAGCTCAAGTATGAAGGCAAAGAGGACGAAATCATCAAGCTGGTCGAGGCGGGCAACGTGACCTTCCCCTCCAACTCGTCGCTCATCAAGGGAGCCAGCTCGCTCTTCGGTCTGCGCACCGACCTGCAGTTCGGCCGCCTCAAGCTGCAGCTCGTCGCCTCGCAGAAGAAGAGCAACACCAGCAGCGTCTCCGCCAAGGGCGGCATCCAGCTCACGCCGTTTGAAATCGATGTCGCCAACTATGAGGAGAACATGCACTTCTTCCTCTCCCAGTATTTCCGCAGCAAGTATGACGCTGCCATGCGCACGCTGCCCAACATGACGACCGGCATCACCATCAACCGCGTCGAGATATGGGTGACCAACAAGAGCGGCGTGGCTACCAACACGCGCAACATCGTGGCGCTGACCGACCTGGGCGAGAACAAGAAGGTGAGCAACACGATGTGGACGCCCACCGGACAGCCCGTGCCTGCCAACAGCGCCAACAGCGAGTATCAGACCATGACCACCACCTATGCCGCCGCCCGCGACATAGACGCCGTCAACTCTACCCTCGACGGGGCAGGACTCGTGGGTGGCGTGGACTATGAGAAACTGGAGAGCGCGCGACTGCTGTCGCCGTCGGAGTACACGCTCAACCCGTCGCTCGGCTATATATCGCTGCGCTCCACACTCCAGACCGACCAGGTGCTGGCTGTGGCTTACGAGTACACCTACGGCGGCGTGACCTATCAGGTGGGCGAGTTTGCGTCTGACGTGACCGATGTCAAGAAGGCTCTCTTTGTCAAGTCGCTCAAGAACACCAGCAACAACCCGACGCAGGGCAACTGGGACCTGATGATGAAAAACGTGTACAGCCTGGCCTCGAGCGTGGAGAAAGAGAAGTTCCGCCTCGATGTGAAGTTCCAGAGCGATACCGCCGGCGTCTATCTCAACTACATCCCTGAAACCCAGGTCAAGGAGACGCCCATCATCCGTGTGCTCGGCGCCGACCGTCTGGACAACAACAACAAGCCCAACCCCAACGGCTACTTCGACTTCGTGGAAGGCTACACCGTGAGCAACGGCCGCGTCTTCTTCCCCTGCACCGAGCCCTTCGGTTCTTACCTCTACAACTACCTCGTGGCCAAGGGCGTAGCCCCCGACCGCGCCAAGCACTACGCCTTCACCGAGCTCTATGATACCACCAAGACGGTGGCACGGCAGATAGCCGAGAAGAACAAGTATATACTCACGGGACAGTTCAAAGGCAGCGCATCGGGCGTCATCTCGCTCGGCGCCTACAACGTACCGCAAGGCTCGGTGGTGGTAACCGCCGGCGGAGTGACCCTCACCGAGGGCAGCGACTACACCGTAGACTATAGCGCGGGCGAAGTGACCATCCTGAACCAAAGTCTGATAGATGCAGGGACGCAGATTAACGTCTCTCTCGAGAGCCAGTCGGACTACGGACAGCAACGCAAGACGATGTTTGGCCTCAACTGGGAGTACAACTTCAACAAGAACCTGCAGCTCAGCGGTACCGTGCAGCACCTCACCGAACAGGCGCTCACCAGCAAGGTCAATATGGGCACCGAACCGCTCAACAACACGCTCTGGGGCGTGAACCTCAACTGGAAGAAGGAAAGCCAGTGGCTCACCAATATGCTCGACAAGATTCCATTCCTGCATGTGACGCAGCCATCTCAAATCTCCTTCAACGCTGAGTTTGCCCAGCTCATCGCCGGACAGAGCCACGGCACCCAGGACAACGCGTCATATCTCGACGATTTTGAAAACTCCACGAGCAAGATAGACATCTCCACGCCCTCATCGTGGATTATCTCGAGCGTGCCGTCGTCCATTCCCAACTTCAACGACAAGACTACGCTCCGCAGTGGCTACGACCGCTCGCTGCTGGCATGGTACAACATCGACCCGCTCTTCACCCGACGCAGCAGCTCGCTCACCCCAGCCCACATCAAGAGCGACCTCGAGCAGCTCTCCAACCACTATGTGCGCGAGGTGCTGGTCAACGAGCTCTACCCCAACCGCGACCAGAGCAGCTACAATGGCGTCATCTCTACCCTGCCTATCCTCAACCTCGCTTACTACCCCACTGAGCGCGGTCCTTATAACTTCAACCCCGACCTCACCGCCGACGGCCGGCTGCGCAACCCCAAAGACAAGTGGGGAGGCATGATGCGCAAGCTCAACACCAATGATTTCGAGGCAGCCAACATCGAGTACGTAGAGTTCTGGCTCATGGACCCGTTTATCTACACCAACCGCCAGGCCGACGCCAATGAGTATGGCGGCGACTTCTATATCAATCTGGGTGAGGTGAGTGAGGATGTGCTGCGCGACGGCAAGAAATTCTATGAGAGCGGCATGCCGGTAGACGGTTCACAGTCATTTGTCAACACGCAGTGGGGCAAGGTGCCCACCCAGGCCAACGTGACCTACGCCTTTGCCACCTCGCCGGGTAGCCGTGCGCTCCAGGATGTGGGCTTCAACGGTCTGCGCGACGAGGAAGAGCGCCAGTTTGAGACCTATCAGCAGTTTCTGCAGGAGGCAAGGGCAAAGGTGAGCCCCGAGGTGTTTGACTCTATCCAGGCCGACCCTGCCAATGACAACTACCACTACTTCCGCGGCACCGATTTCGACAAAGCCAAGACCTCGATACTCGAACGCTACAAGCGCATCAACAACCCCCAGGGCAACTCGCCCGACTCCGAGAGCCGCACAGAGGGCTACGACACCTCCTACAAGACCACGCCCGATGTCGAGGACATCAACCAGGACTACACCCTCAATGAGTATGAGAAATACTACCAGTACCACGTCTCGCTGCGCCCGCAGGACATGGCTGTAGGCCGCAACCACATCGTAGACTGTCGCGAAGCGGCTGTCCCACTGCGCAACGGCACCACCGAGAAGGTCATGTGGTACCAGTTCCGTATCCCCCTCAGCGACTACGAAGACCGCGTGGGTTCCATCTCCGACTTCACCAGCATGCGCTTCATGCGTATGTATCTCCGCGGGTTCAGCCGCCCCATCGTGCTGCGCTTCGGCAGTCTCGACCTGGTCAAGGGCGAGTGGCGTACGTACGACCAGCCGCTCGACGGAGTCGCTTCGTCGTCGGGAAAGATGGCAGTAAGCTCTATCAACATCGAGGAAAACAACGACAAGACACCCGTCAACTACGTGCTGCCACCGGGCATCAACCGCGCACAGGACCCCACGCAGCCACAGCTGGTAGAGGCCAACGAGCAGGCACTCAACATGGTCGTAACCAATCTGGGCAACAACGAGTCAAAGGCGGTCTACAAGAATACCAACCTCGACCTGCGTCAGTATCGTCGCCTGCAGATGTTTGTCCATGCCAACGCAATGGAGCAGAACGCCACCAGCCTCACCGACGACCAGATAGCCGTCTTCATCCGTGTGGGCAGCGACTACAAGACCAACTACTACGAGTACGAAATCCCCCTGAAGCTCACCGAACCGGGTCACTACGACCGCTACTCACGCTCGGACTGCGAGCGGGTATGGCCCCAGGCTAATATGTTTGACTTCCCGCTGAGCATCTTCACCCGTGTCAAGAAGGAGCGCAATATCGCCAAGGCACAGGGCACAGCTTCATACTCGCGCGTGTTCTCAGTCTACGACGCCGACCACCCTGCCAACCGCGTAAGCATCGTGGGCAACCCCACCCTGGGCGAGGTGAAAACGATGATGATAGGCGTGCGCAACAAGTCGGGCAACCACAAGTCGGCAGAGGTGTGGGTCAACGAGCTGCGACTCAAGGAGTACAACAACGGAGGCGGATGGGCGGCACAGGGCAACCTCAACGTGCAGCTCTCTGACCTGGGTACGGTCAATATGCAGGGCCGCTACATGTCGGAAGGCTTCGGCGGACTGGAGGAGGGCGTCAGCCAGCGCTCTACCGATGACTACAAGACCTACAGCATAACCACCAACCTGGAGCTGGGCAAGTTCTTCCCCGACAAAGCCAAGGTGAGCATACCGCTCTACTACTCGGTGACCAAGGAGGAGACCTCGCCCAAGTACAACCCGCTCGATACCGACATGCTGCTCAAGGATGCGCTCGACGCTGCCGGCTCAAAGCAGGAGCGAGACTCTATCAAGAGCATCGCGGTGACCAAGACGACAAGCACCAACTTCTCGCTGTCGAACGTAAGGGTAGACATACAGAACAAGAGACACCCGCTGCCGATAGATCCAGCCAACTTCTCGCTGTCCTACAGCCACTCCCACCGCGAGACCAACGGCGAGACGACGGTCTATGAGAAGGAAGACAACTGGCGAGGGGCGCTCAACTACAACTGGACGCCGATATTCAAGGCGTGGGAGCCGTTCCGCTCAATCAAGAACAGGTCGAAGTGGCTCGATATCATCAAGAAATTCGGACTCAACTGGCTCCCGCAGAACGTGGGGTTCAACACCGAGATAACGCGCAGCTACTACGAGCTGCAGGAGCGCGACATGGAAGAGCTCGGAGGCGGACAGCTGCCGCTGACCTTCAGCTCGCAGTTCCTCTGGAACCGTGATTTCACCCTGAGATGGGACCTTACACGCAATCTGCACATGAACTTCCAGAGTGCCACGCACGCTGAAATCGAAGAGCCCTACGCTCCCGTCAACAAGGAACGCTATCCCGACGAGTACGCCCAGTGGAAAGACTCTGTCAGAACGAGTCTGCGCCACATGGGAACGCCGCTCGACTACAGCCAGAACTTCACCCTGTCGTACCAGGTGCCGCTCAACCTCATCCCGATACTCGACTGGACCAATGTCAACGCTACCTACAACGCCACCTACAACTGGGTGCGCGGCACGGCGCTCGACGACGGCACCTCGCTGGGCAACAACATCGTGAGCAACCGTGACCTCAATGTCAACGGAACCTTCAACATGGAGCGGCTGTACAACCACATCCCCTTCCTGAAGAAGGTCAACGACAAGTTCAGACGCGAGAAGAGCCGCTCGCAGATAGAGCGCGAGAAAAAGGAAAAGCAGCGACAGCGCGAGACGCTCAAGAAGCAGGCGGCCAACGGCAAGGACGGCGACGCAGAGAAGCAGAAGAAAGAACTGCCCAAGAACCGACGCAGCTATGAGCGCGAGCTGACGCTCACGCCCGACACCACGCTGCTCATAAGCCACGGCAAGCGCACACGACGTATCGACGTGAGCGCCAAGACCAAGGACGGCAAGAACATCGCCATAAAATATAAAAAGGTGGGTGATAACCAAATCAAGATATTCAGCAAGGTCGACACGCTCACCAAAATCAAGCTGACGGTGACCCCGCGCGAACCGCTCGAGGACAAGGGCTGGTACAAGACGGCTCAGTCGGTAGCCCGCGTGATGATGATGGTGCGCAACGTGAGCCTCAGCTACCGCAACAACTACTCGCTCTCGCTGCCGGGATTTATGCCTACCGTGGGCAATGCGCTCGGACAGACGCGCGGGTACGGACTCCTGTCGCCAGGACTCGACTTCGCCTTTGGCATGATAGACGACAGCTACATCGACAAGGCCAAGCGCAACGACTGGCTGCTCATGAGCGACTCGGTGGCCACGCCCGCCACCACCAACCTGACCGAGGATGTGCAGCTGAGACTCACCCTCGAGCCGGTGCGCAACCTGAAGATAGACCTCGTGGCAAACCGCACCGAGAGCCGTGCCAAGAGCATACAGTACATGTACCTGGGCAACCCCACCACACAGAGCGGCACATTCACGATGACTACCATCTCGCTCAAGGGCGCCCTGAGCGGCATAGGCGAAGCCACCAACGGCTTCCACTCGCACACCTTCGAGAAGTTCTGCAACTCGCTCGACGCCTTCCGTGACCGCGTCGAAGCCCAGTATGCCGGTGCGGTCTACCCCGCCGGCACCTCGCTCGCGGGAAAGACCTTCGACCCCGCCAACGGCGGCGTAAACCGCTACAGTGCCGATGTCATGGTGCCCGCGTTCCTCTCTGCCTATACCAGCATGGGCAGCGGACTCGACATATTCCCATCGCTGGCGCGCATGTTGCCCAACTGGACGGTGCGCTACAGCGGACTGGCTAAGTTGCCTTGGTTCAGGGATGTGTTCAAGAGCTTCAACATCAACCACGCCTACCGCAGCGTCTACGCCGTGGGAGCCTACAGCACCTACAGCACCTTCCAGGAGTATATGAACGGGCTGGGCTTCGTCAACGAGACCACCACGGGTGCGCCCACGCCCAGCAGCATGTTCAACGTGTCGAGCGTCAGCATCAACGAGGCGTTCTCGCCACTGCTCGGAGTAGACATGACATTTGAAAACAACCTCACCGCGAAGGTGGAATATCGCACTACACGCGTGCTCAATCTGAGTATGACGAGCGTGCAGCTCAACGAGGCGCTGAGCAGAGACTGGGTATTAGGATTGGGCTATCGCATCAACAACTTCAAGCTCTTCGGCGACCGCAATATGCGTAAGATTAAGGGCAGAGGTAACCGCAACAAGACGCAGTCGACCACAGCAGCAGCGGTAAGCAGCCGAAGTGGCACCAACAACGACCTCAACCTGCGGCTGGACTTGAGCTACCGACGCCAGGCGAGCATCAGCCGCGACATAGCCACCATCAGCAGCTACGCCAGCAGCGGCAACACGGCATTCAAGCTGAGCTTCATGGCAGACTATACCCTCTCCCGCCTGCTCACGATGAGCTTCTATTACGACCGACAGACCAACACACCGCTGTTGGCAAACAACAGTTTCCCCACCACCACCAGAGATTTCGGATTGAGCATCAAGTTCAGTTTGACGAGGTAAAAGAGAAGCGGAAGAGCACCTCCTCGACCCACAGAACGCCCCTACCCGGCTCACGCAAAGCCCCTCCCCAACCCTCCCCAAGGGGCGGGAGTTCTTTATAATTAGTTAATACACAGATGGATAGAGCTCCCTCCCCTTGGGGAGGGCTGGGGTGGGGCTTTAGTTGGCTGGTAGGAGTTGCCAGGGGTGCGTCCCGTCCACCATAAGCCCCATCCTAACCTTCCCCACGGGGAAGGAAAAAAGCTCAATTGAAGGCCCCATCCCAGCCTTCCCCAAGGGGAAGGTGTGCACCACAACCTCCTCAAACACAACGAGAACGAATTCCCGCCCCATGGGGAGGGTTAGGGAGGGGCTTACAATCAGCTGTTTTTTTACCGCCAACGGCGGCCTTTTTTTACGGCCAAAGGCCGCTTTTTGAACCGTGGCGGCTGTTGTCGTCATGCAAAGCATGGCGTTGGGGATGGTGGTGATGATAAAGAGGAAAACTCGTTTTCCGACTGACGTCACCGCCACCCCCAAAAAGGCGAAGCCGACAACAGCCGCCATGGCTTTTTGTGTTTATATCATCCTATATTATGTCCTGCTGCAGATAACGCCTTCGGCTAATCGCAACTCTTACAGAGTAGCTATACCTTATTATATATATACCCAGGGTAGAGGCGCTGCGCACCTCAACCCTGGGCTATGAAATCGCAACTCCTACAGAGTTGCCGGGGCTGTGTACCATCCACGATGGGCTAACATCATTATACCATTGGGTGCGCACCATCCACCATGGACTAATCATTTAATACCCACGGTAACATACCATCACCAATGGCCAAACAATCAAACATCATTGGATGCGTCACATCCACAATGGGCTAACACCAGTAAACGCCCAAATATATATTGACCATACACATCGGAACATGGTACGCCCCCTGGCAACTCTGTAGGAGTTGCGCTTTCCCAGCCCAGGGTTGCGGACGAAGTCCGCTACCCTGGGTAGCAGCCCCACTAACCTGGCAACGCTGTAAGTGTTGCGATTAGCCGTAGGCGTTACTCGCAGCAGGATGGTGGGCAGAAATGGATAGGTGGATATTATCAGATTGGGTATAACGCCTTCGGCTAAACGCAACTCTTACAGAGTTGCCATACCTTATTATATATATACCCAGGGTAGAGGCGCTGCATAACGAGCCCCTCCCCGACCCTCCCCAAAGGGCGGGAGTTTTTATAATTAGTTAATACACAGCCGAATAGAACTCCCTCCCCTTGTGGAAGGCTGGGGTGGGGCTTTAGCTGCTCGCGATGACTGTACCAGGGCACAATGCTTCAACAAACGAGACAGCCCGAGACACGGCGCTACTGCACCTGCCTCGGTCTGCTATTCTATTTTTTTTCAGCGACTATTGCGCTGTAGAGCGGGTCCTCATTTATCTGAGTACGGGGCGTAACGCATACTTGGCTGTTGTTTCATCAGCAAGGTCAAAAGGATAAGTGTACAATTTACCATCAGCATACCATAGAGATAATGCACTGCAGTTTTTGGTGCTTGCATCCTGATAGGATGTCCAATAATTACCGTTACCTGACGACAGATCATGTTTTTCGCCAACTGTTGGCAAGAATATGCTGTTACGGGTATATCCTGGCTGAACTCCTGTAAATTTGAAGCCAAATTCATTATTCTCTTGCAAATACTCTACTTTCACAGTAGTGGTCGTAAATGAATTACCTCCTTCAGTTGAAGAACCTACAAGACCATTCATCTCATCCTTGGTAGGCACTCTCCATTTGGTCCCCCAGAAAGTATTTGCATTGGCAGCAGTCCACGACATTGTTCCATCCACATTCTGCGTAGCAAACTTAGGACCGCCTGCCCACAGCTGTACCCAATCTACCAACTCTCTTTTATCACCACCGATAGTAGCTTCTACCTTTCCGCTCACTGGACCGGTGGTCAGGTTGTAGTACTTGCCGGCTGTGAGACCTTTATCCTTGGTGGCCCTGACCAGGGTTCCGCCATTGTAGATGGCAATCTTCACTCCTGCGGGTACTGCGATATAATAGGTGCCGGGTTCTGGCTTTGTGAGCAGGCTAACCTTGGAGTTGCTGGTCGTCACAGTAAATTCTGTAGTACCCTTGGTAGCTTCGAGGCCAGACACCCACTTGTCGTCGCTTGTCTTTACTTGGATGTCGCAAGCGATGCTATCTACCTTGATACGCAGGATGGCTACCTGGGGCTTGAGGGCGATGGTGAGACCATCGGCGCCGGTGGTGGCAGACGCGGTCTTGCCGGCACAGGCATAATGGTTGGCTACGCCATCCAAATCACCATTCTGGTTAGTCAAGTCGACAGTGTTGCCAGGGAAATAGGCGTACCAGTCGGCAGCCTCAGTAGTGGTCTGGGCATCGGAAGAGGTGAAAGTCTCGCCATTCTTGGTAAATGTATAATAAGATTCGACCACAGAGTTGGTCACATTGAGTTTGTCGCCATTGTCAAAGCTGAACTTATAGGGGCCGTCATTGGGGCCAGTCATGGTAGCTCGCGAAGCGGGCTGCTCTACTGTGGCGTTGAGGGTCATGCCCTGGGTGGCACCGCCGAAATCGTCGTTGCTGCAACCAGTCATCATCATCGCTGTAGCAGCTATCAAAAACAATAATGTCTTCTTCATTTTCCTTAATTCTTAGTTCTTGTCTGTTGTATTGTTGCCTATGGAGCGTGGAGTTACTTATTCCCACACATCATCTCCATCACCGCTTTTGACTTCATCATCTACTGAGAAACCACGATTTTCTTGGATGTTTCCAGTGCCACTTCCTGCGAGGATATCGAGGGGCTGTACGGCGAAGACAGTGGTCGCCGGCTTGATGTAATGTTGCTTGTTCATCTTGTTGAAATTCTATTTAGTTGTTATATATATATTCATGTATAGCGGCAGTAGTCTCTCCATCTCCCCCATAGAGGACATGGCAAACTGCGACATAGATATAGGTAATAGTGGTGGAAAGTGAGGTTCCCGCGACATGCCCACGCGTCATACGACTATGGTCGAAGCCTTGCAGAAAAGCCCTACAGCCATCCAGCCGATAGGTTTGATTCAGATGGATTGGAAAATCAGATTTGCAAAGGTAGTGATAAAGGATGGAATAATGGCCAGTTTTTCATTTTTTAACACCATAAACACGTTAACTATCATGCCATAAGGCTCCATTGGCATCGCCGCGCGCCCATAGACCCTTACCCCGACAGAAGCTGTACTGACGGCGAGAGCAGCAACCACGGGCTTCGCCATCGGCGGCAAGGGCGCTGCCGAGAGGGCACAAAAAAGCAGCCTCTGCTGCCCGAGCCTGTGGCCCATGACAGAAAGGCTGCCTCTATGTTAAGTTAATGTGCTTCAGGTTAGAGTGGCTTGTACTCTACGAATGCCTCCATAGCCTCGTAGCATGCCAGTCCGAGTGAGTCGTAGAGAGCTGCAGTGGCGCGGTTGCGGTCTTCGGCACGCTGCCAGAACAGGCGCTCGTCGTTGCCCAGGAAGGGAGCGCTCTCCATCTGTGAAGAGTGCTTGAGGATGGAGTTGCGCTTGGCGCGGAGTTCCTCGGGGCTCATGGGCACACACATCTCGATGTTCTCGATTTCCCATTCAGCCCACGCGCCACGGTACATCCAGATGCGGCAGTCCTTGAGCCACTCGGCACCGGCGTTCTTCTCCTCATCGATAGCTGCAAAGACGGCGTCGGTACACTTGCGGTGGGTACCGTGGGGGTCTGCCAGGTCGCCGGCAACGAATATCTCGTGGGGCTGAACCTTGCGGAGCAGTTCGCGTACAATCTCAACATCCTTCTCGGTCATGGGGAGCTTCTCTATCTTGCCGCTCTCATAGAACGGAAGGTCAAGGAAGTGGACGTGGTCGAGAGGTATATTGTTGTAAGTACATGCTGTACGGGCTTCACCACGGCGGATAAGACCCTTGATGGTACGCACCTCGGGAGTATCTACATCGCCCTCCTTCTTGTTCTTGAGTGTCTTCTTGATGTCCTTGTACATCTTGGTGATGACCTCGTCCTTGCTGTCCATGAAGAGCTGGTTGTAACCATTGACGAAGTGCATGAAGCGTGTCACCTCCTCGTCGCCCACGGCAATGTTGCCACTGGTCTCATAAGCCACATGCAGGTCGTGGCCCTGCTTGACGAGGCGCTGGATGGTGCCACCCATAGAGATGACGTCGTCGTCGGGATGGGGCGAGAAGACAATGACGCGCTTGGGGAATGGCTTGGCGCGCTCGGGGCGATAGGTATCGTCGGCGTCGGGCTTGCCACCGGGCCATCCGGTGATAGTGTGCTGCAGGTCATTGAATATCTTAATGTTGGCATTGTAAGCCGAACCATAGAGGGCGAGCAGCTCGGAGAGTCCGTTCTCATTGTAGTCCTTGTTGGTGAGCTTGAGAATGGGCTTACCGGTAATCTGGCAGAGCCATACGAGGGCAGCGCGGGTGAGCTTGTCGGTCCACTTGCAGCTGGCTACCAACCAGGGATGGATGATGCGGGTGAGCTTGCCAGCGGCGGGAAGGTCGATGACCACATGGGCATCGTTGTGGGTCTGGAGGAACGATGCGGGAATGGAGTCGCTAATCTTGCCTTCGACCATGCTGCGCACAATCTCTGCCTTCTCCTCTCCCCATGCGGTGATAAACACCTTGCGGGCAGCCAGGATGTCGGCTATACCCAGGGTGACAGAGCATGGAGGCACAGGCTCCTGAGAGCCGAAGCTCAGCGACATCTCCTCGCGGCTGATAGCGTCGATGAGGATGAGGCGGGCCTGAGAAGTGAGGGTAGAGCCGGGCTCGTTGGTAGCGATGTTACCCATACGGCCTACGCCGAGCAGCATCACATCGATGCCGCCAAAGGTCTGGATGCGCTGCTCATAGAGGCGGCACTGGCTCTGCACATCTTCCTGGGCGATGGTACCGTCGAGGGTATAGACATTCTGCTCGGGAATGTCGATGTGGCTCAGCAGACGCTGGCGGAGCTGGCTGATGGTGCTGTGCTGACTGTCGGCAGCGAGGGGGAAAAACTCATAGGCGTTGAAGATAACCACGTTCTTGAAGCTGACGAGCTTCTTCTCGTAGCGGTCTATCAACTCGTTGAATACGGGGGTCAGCGACTGGCCTGTACCCACACCTAAGACACAATACTTGCCGAGCAGTTCCTTGGCCTTGATTTCGGCCACGATGGCATCGGCTATCTTCTGCGCACCTTCATCCACCGTGGGATAGATGTCGGTGAGGATGTGTTCGTCGCGTGTAATCTCGGAGCGCTCTACGGCCGTCTTGGGGTTATAAAACTCTTCGGGAACTGTGTTGAATACAATCTGCGAACTTAAGTTAAGTCTCATTGTCTTATCAGTTATAGAAGTTCTTATAAATTATCTTTCTCGATATCCTTGAAGTACTTGTAAGTACCCACCTTGAGCTCCTCGGTGGCAGCCTCATCGGCTACGATGATAGCATGGGGATGCTGCTGCAGGGCGCTGATGGTCCAGGCCTGGGTCACGGGACCTTCGACAGCTGCCTGGAGGGCGCGCGACTTGTGGTGGCCATTGACGAGAATCATCACCTCGCGGGCTAACAGCACAGTGCCTACGCCTACGGTGAGGGCGTGCTTGGGCACCTTGTTGACATCATTGTCGAAGAATCGGCTGTTGGCGATGATGGTATCTGTAGTAAGTGTCTTGATGCGTGTGCGTGATGAGAGTGAAGAGAAAGGCTCATTGAAAGCGATGTGGCCGTCAGGTCCGATACCGCCAAGGAACAGGTCGATACCGCCTGCTTCCTCTATCATCTGCTCGTAGTGGGCACACTCGGCGTCGAGGTCTTCGGCGTTGCCATTGAGAATGTGGATATTCTCGGCGGGGCAGTCGATGTGGTCGAAGAGGTTGCGACGCATGAACGAGTGGTAACTCTCGGGATGGCTCTCGGGCAGTCCTACATACTCATCCATATTGAATGTGATGACGTGCTTGAAGCTGACTTTGCCAGCCTTGTAGGCTTCTACGAGGCAGCGATACATACCCTCGGGCGAAGAACCCGTAGGCAATCCCAACACAAAAGGTTTCTCCGCTGTAGGGGCAGCGGCGTTGATACGTTCAACGACATGATTGGCAGCCCACTGAGACAGCTGCGCATAGTCGGATTCGATAATTAATCTCATTGCTCTGATGTTTAAGTTATATTCTATTTGAATTACAAAGTTACACATTATTAATAATAAAAAGGACAAAAAACGGATAAAAAACATCCCCGCGCCGTTTTTTGTTGGTTCCGGCTGCAGCCATGAGCGCCGGCACAGCCACGACTTGGGCGGCGGGCGGCGCGGGGATTGAGGTGGGGCACGCGGGGGATGACTCGGGCGGCACGGAGAGCAGGGAGAAGAGCGCAATTTGCATCTCCGACCTGCAATAAATGGCAAAAACGGGCTGTATGTCAGATTATATGGCTATCTTTGCAGAAGATAGGCGGCACCTCAGCCATCTAAGCGAGCTTATGGCGTTCGGTTTGCACTATCTTTGCAGAAGATAGGCGGCACCTCAGCCATCTAAGCGAGCTTATGGCGTTCGGTTTGCACTATCTTTGCAAAAGACAGCAATACAGTTGACTTAAACAATACAATTATCATGAAACAAAGAAGGACAATATTAGTAATGTTATGCCTGATGCTTGTCACGGGCGTAACGGCGAAGTTGAAGTTGCCGGCAGTGATAACCGATCACATGGTGATACAGGCCGGCGAAGCAGTAAACGTATGGGGTTGGGCCGACAAGGGTCAGAAGGTGACGGTGACGATAGACAACCACCGCACCACCGTGCGCACGGCGAAAGACGGCACATGGCTCGCCGTGCTGCCGGCGATGAACTATGGCGGGCCCTACACCATGACCGTGACCACAGGGAAGGAGAGCCTGACCGTGAGCGACATCCTCGTGGGCGAGGTATGGGTAGCGAGCGGCCAGTCCAACATGGAGTTCCGCCTCTGCAGCGCCGACAACGCCGAGGAGGCTGCGCTCTCTGCCCACAACAGCGGCATCAGAGTGTTCACGGTGGAACGCACGATGGCAAAGACTCCCCAAGCCGATGTCGTGGGTAGCTGGACGGTATCGACACCCGAGACGGTGGGCGACTTCACCGCCGTGGGCTACCTCTTTGCCCGCGAACTCGCCAAGCGGCTCAACTGCGCCGTGGGCATCATCAACACCTCGTGGGGAGGCACCGATATCGAGACCTGGATGAGTCCCAAGGCGATAGAGTCGTTCCCCAAATACAACCCGCTGGTAGAAGAGATGCGCACCGCCGACCTCGACGCCCAGGCCAAGCGTTGGCAGGTGCTCAAAGCCAAGTTTGACAAGGCCGTAAGGGAAGAGTGTGGCGAGCGCGATGGCTGGTATCGCACCGACTTTGACAAGAGCGACTGGCAGAGACTTGAAGTACCGGGACTGTGGACCATCGACACGCTCGCCAAGATGGACGGCGTGGTATGGACCACCACCCAGTTTGATGTGCCCGAAGAGTTGACCGGCAAGGAGGCCACCCTCTACATGGGCATGATAGACGATGACGACGTGACCTGGGTCAACGGCCAGCGCATAGGCGAAACCAAGGGATTTACCGTCAAACGCGCCTACACCATACCTGCCGGCGTGCTCAAGGCAGGCAAGAACGAGCTGACCGTGAAAATCATCGACGACCACGGTGGCGGCGGTTGCTACGGCCCGCGCTATCTCTACTTCATCCGCGTGGGCAGCCAGCGTATTCCCATCCTCAAGCATCCGTGGAAATACCGCATCTCTGCCGTCAAAGACCTCGAAGGCTTCGTGCCCGACAATCCCAACAAGTATCCCTCGCGTCTCTACAACGCTATGGTTGCCCCCATCTGCCGTTATGGCATCAAGGGCGTCATCTGGTATCAGGGCGAGAACAATGCTAACCGTGCCCAGGAGTACTACCGCCTCTTCCCTGCCATGATCAACGACTGGAGAGAGCAGTGGAAGCGGCCTGAGATGCCGTTCTATTGGGTTCAGCTGGCCAATTTCATGAAGGCTGTCGACACACCGGCGGAGAGCAGCTGGGCCACGTTGCGCGATGCGCAGAACGCCACGCTCAGCCTGCCTCATACGGGTCAGGCAGTAATCATCGATGTGGGCGAGGCCGACGACGTGCACCCCAAGGACAAGCAGACCGTGGCCAACCGTCTGTCGCTCATGGCTCTCAACCATGAGTATGGCATGCACGATGTCTATTGCGACAGTCCCCAGCCCGTAAGAGCCGAGCGTACTGCCGACGGCAACATACTGCTCACCCTCCGCAACGAAGCCGAGACCCTCGTCTGTCACGACCGCTACGGCTATGCTTGCGGTTTCGCCGTGGCAGGTGCCGATGGCGTCTACCGCTGGGCCAAGGGCGAAGTGGCGGCGCCCAACCAGGTAAGGCTAACCACCCCCAAGGGCGTCGTGCCGATGATGGTAAGATATGCCTGGGGCGACAACCCCGACGACGCCAACCTCTACAACTCAGCCGGACTGCCCACCACCCCATTCCAAATCAAGGTGGAGCCCGCCAAGCCATAAACTACCACGACCGTATAACCCTTGCCGCACATATCTTTCATCCGCGGCAAGGGTTATACCGTCTTTATCACTGGCAGAATAGGTCCCGATGGTAAAAAAAGGGACAATTCTCTTTGTATTGTTTTCGGTTTTCACTACCTTTGTCCACATATTATATATTATAGATGAAAGAATTTGTAATTTCAGAGGTAAAAGCAGAGACTGCTATACTGGTGGGACTCATCACCAAAGACCAGGACGAAGAGAAGACGACAGAATACTTAGACGAATTGGAGTTTCTGGCCGATACGGCTGGAGCGGTGACCGTAAAGCGGTTTACCCAGAAAGTGAACGGCCCCAATACGGTGACCTACGTGGGCAAGGGTAAACTGGAAGAAATCAAGCAGTATATAGAAGACGAAGAAGACAACGACCGGGAAATCGGTATGGTTATCTTCGACGACGAGCTGTCTGCCAAGCAGATGCGCAACATCGAGAATGAGCTCAAGGTGAAGATCCTGGACCGCACGAGCCTCATCCTCGATATCTTTGCCATGCGCGCACAGACCGCCAACGCCAAGACTCAGGTCGAACTGGCGCAGTATCGTTACATGCTGCCTCGTCTGCAGCGCCTCTGGACCCACCTTGAGCGTCAGGGTGGTGGCTCTGGTTCGGGCGGTGGCAAGGGAAGCGTGGGACTGCGCGGCCCTGGTGAGACCCAGCTCGAGATGGACCGCCGTATCATCCTGCAGCGCATCACGCTGCTCAAGCAGAGACTGCTGGAAATAGACAAGCAGAAGACTACACAGCGCAAGAACCGCGGCCGCATGGTGCGCGTGGCGCTCGTGGGCTATACCAACGTGGGCAAGTCGACCATCATGAACCTCCTGGCCAAGAGCGAGGTATTTGCCGAGAACAAGCTCTTTGCCACCCTCGACACCACGGTGCGCAAGGTGGTGATAGACAATCTCCCCTTCCTGCTCGCCGATACCGTAGGATTTATCCGCAAGCTGCCCACCGACCTGGTAGACTCCTTCAAGTCGACCCTCGACGAGGTGCGCGAAGCCGACCTGCTGGTCCACGTGGTAGACATCTCCCACCCCGACTTCGAGGAGCAGATAGAGGTGGTCAACCAGACCCTCAAGGACCTCGACTCGGCCGACAAGCCTATGATGCTTGTCTTCAACAAGATAGACAATTACCACTGGGTCGAGAAAGAGGCAGACGACCTCACCCCGATGACCCGCGAAAACGTTACGCTCGACGAGCTGCGCCGTACGTGGATGGCCAAAATGAGCGACAACTGTATCTTCATCTCTGCCCGTGAGCGAGAGAACATAGACCACTTCCGCGATGTGCTTTATCGCAAAATCCGCGAGCTCCATGTTCAGAAATATCCCTACAACGACTTTTTATATCCATCTGAAGAATAAGTATAACTTTTTTATCCATGAACTATGCAGCGACTATTAAGCGAACAGGAGATTAATATCCTGGAACTCAACGGCTGCCAGGCTGAAGACTGGACTGCCGTGAGCGTGAGCGAAGATTTCACGCCCGACTATCTGCACAACGTGATGTTCTACGGCGACGTCAGCCTTGGCGTCTTCGAGCGTACCATTGAGGTGAGCCCCGGCTTCAGCAAGCACTCGGGCATACGCAATGCCACCCTGCGCAATGTGACTATCGGCGACAACTGTCTGATAGAGAACATAGGCAACTACATCAACAACTACACCATCGGAGCCAACTGCTACATCTCCAACGTCTGTGTGATGGAGACCATCGAGGGCGCCACCTTCGGCCAGGGCAACGTGGTGTCGGTGCTCAACGAGGTGGGCGAAGGCAACATCATGATGTTCGGACTCCTGAACAGCCAGTTTGCCGCCTTCATGGTCAAGCACCACAGCGACCATCACCTGCGCGACACCATCTATCGGCTCATACGCGAGGAAATCAACTGCACCATGCCCGACCGTGGCACCATTGGCGAGAGAGTCAAGATTGTCAACACCAAGGAAATCATCAACTCGGTGATAGGTCCCGACTGCGAGATAAGCGGTGCCTCGCGACTCAGCGACTGCACCCTGCAGAGCGTAGGACAGCCCGTCTATATCGGCACAGGTGTCATCTGTGAAAACTCCATCATCTCCGACGGCTCGTCGGTCATCAACTCGGTCAAGATGCAAGACTGCTTTGTGGGCGAAGCCTGCAAGATAAGCAACGGATTTACCGCCTCGCAGAGCATCTTCTTCGCCAATTCATATATGAGCAACGGTGAAGCCTGCGCCGCCTTCTGCGGACCCTTTACCGCCTCACACCACAAGAGTTCGTTGCTCATCGGCGGACAGTTCTCTTTCTACAACGCCGGTTCTGCCACCAACTTCTCCAACCATGCCTACAAGATGGGCCCCATGCACTATGGCATACTCGAGCGAGGTGCCAAGACAGCCAGCGGAGCCTATATCCTGATGCCCGCCAAGATAGGCACGTTCTCCGTGTGCTTCGGCAAACTGATGTATCATCCCGATACGCGTTGCATACCGTTCTCCTACCTCATTGCCTATGGCGACACGAAGTATCTCTCGCCCGGACGCAACCTCACCACGGTAGGTCTGTATCGCGACATACGCAAGTGGCCCAAGCGCGACATACGTCCGCTGAGCAAGCACCGCAGCATCGTCAACTTCGACTGGCTCTCGCCCTTCTCCGTCAACGAGGTCATACAGGGCAAAGCCATCCTGGAGCGGCTGCGCGAGGCATCGGGCGACAACGTGTCGACCTACAACTACCACATGTATGTCATCAACGCCGCCTCGCTACGCATGGGCATCAGCCACTACGACATGGCGCTGCGCATCTATATGGGTGCCGTGGTCAAGCGTGTGCTCAAGCGCTACGGAGCCGTAGAGCCGCCCGCATCGACCATAGGCGAAGGTGCCTGGAGCGACCTCTCCGGACTCTTGCTGCCCGAGAGCGAGGAACAGCGGCTTATCGAGCAGATTAAGGACGGCACCCTCGACGACGTGCAGAGCATCATCGACGAGTTTGTGGCCATCGACGGCCGTTACCGCGACTATCAGTGGGCGTGGACTTACAGACTTATACTCGACTATTACCACATAGACCACATCACCCAAGCCGACATAGACCGCATACATACCGACTATGTAGAGGCGCGCCGTATGTGGATAAGCGAGATACGCAAGGACGCCGAGAAGGAGTTCAATATGGGCGACGTGGAGCGCGAGGTCTTCGACGACTTCATCAATCTGCTCGACCACGAGATAGACTACGAGAACTGACGCCACTGTCAAAAAGTATGTTAAAATCGTCACAATTCCAGCCATTCATGCGTCTATTATAATAATAGGTAACAATATTATCATCAAATATCAATATGAACAGAACCTTTATGAGTATGCTGGGCCGCGGCCTGGCTTTAGGTTTGGTCCTGCTGGCCTCGGCACTGCAAGCCATCGCCAAGGACTACAAGTACCAGACCGTGAAGGGCGACCCCATGCAGAGTCGCATCTACACGCTTGACAATGGTCTGAAAGTGTACCTGAGTGTAAACAAGGAGAAGCCACGCATCCAGACCTACATCGCCGTGCGCACCGGCTCGCGCAACGACCCAGCCGAGACCACCGGTCTGGCTCACTATCTGGAGCACCTTATGTTTAAGGGAACCCAGCAGTTTGGCACCACCGACTACGCCAAGGAGAAGCCCTACCTCGACGAGATAGAGCAGCGCTACGAGAGCTACCGCAAGATGACCGACCCCGAGCAGCGACGCAAGGCCTATCACGAGATAGACTCGGTATCGCAGCTGGCAGCCCGCTACAACATCCCCAACGAGTACGACAAGCTCATGTCGTCTATCGGAGCCGAGGGCACCAATGCCTACACCAGCAACGACGTGACCTGCTATGTCGAGGACATTCCCTCCAACGAGGTGGTCAACTGGGCCAAAATCCAGAGCGACCGCTTCAAGCACATGGTGATACGCGGTTTCCACACCGAGCTCGAGGCTGTCTACGAGGAGTTCAACATAGGACTCGCGCAGGACAACCGCAAGATGTGGGGAGCACTCAACAAGCTGCTCTACCCCACCCATCCCTACGGCACGCAGACCACCATCGGCACACAGGAGCACCTGAAGAACCCCTCGATAGTCAACATCAAGAACTACTTCAGCCGCTACTACGCACCCAACAATGTGGCTATCTGCATGGCGGGCGACATGGACCCCGACAAGGTCATCGCCACCATCGACCAGTACTTCGGCGACTGGAAGCCCAATACCAACCTCAGCCGTCCGGAGTACGCGCCAGAGAAGCCCATCACCGCCCCACGCGACAGTAGCGTCGTTGGCCAGGAGGCCGAGATGGTGGCTATGGCATGGCGTATGCCCCAGGCCAACAGTGCCGCTGCCGACACGCTCGAGCTCATGGGCCGACTGCTCTACAATGGCAAGGCGGGTCTGATAGACCTCAACCTGGTACAGCCCATGAAGATCATGGGTGCCTATGCCGGCTACCAGGGTCTGCACGACTACGGCAGCTTCAACCTCATCGCCATCCCCGTAAAGGGACAGAAGCTCGAAGACACCCGAGCCCTGCTGCTCGACCAGATGGAACGACTGAAGAAGGGAGAGTTTGACGACAATCTGCTCGCATCGGTCATCAACAACTACAAGGTGCAGCAGTATCGCGCCCTGGAGAGCAACGACTCGCGCGCCGACATGTTTGTAAACGCCTTCATCAACGACCAGAAGTGGGAAGATGTGGTGACCAGCCTCGACCGCGTGTCGCGCATTACCAAAGACCAGATTGTGGCTTTTGCCAACCGCTACTTCTCGCCCGAGAGCGTAGTGACCGTCTACAAGCGTCAGGGTGTAGACTCTACGCAGAAGAAGATAGACAAGCCAGCCATCACCGCCATCCCCAGCAACAGAGAGTATCAGAGCCAGTTCCTCACCGACATCAAGAACGCTAAGGTGGAGCCCATCCAGCCCCAGTTTGTAGACTTCAAGCGCGACCTCACCTTCGCCAAGACCAAGAAGGGACTGCCCGTCATCTACAAGCACAACACCGAGAATGGACTCAGCACCATGGTAATGCGCTGGGAGTTTGGCTCATCGGCCGACAACCGCTACCCCATTGCCACAGACTACCTCAGCTACATCGGTACCAAGAGCAAGACGCTGGCCGACATCAACAAGGAGCTGTACCAGCTGGGATGCCAGACCCGCTTCAGCGTGGGTACATACAACCTGAGCCTCATCATCAGCGGTCTGGACGAAAACCTGCCCAAGGCGCTCGCCATAGCCGAGGACATGATGCACAACGCCAAGGCCGACAAGCAGGCCTATGACGACGTGGTAGGTCTCTATGTCAAAGACCGCGAAGACAGCAAGAAGAACCAGCGCGCCAACTTCAACGCCCTGCGCGCCCTGGCTCAGTATGGCGAGTACAACAGCCAGCTCAACCAGATGAGCATTGACCAGATGCGTGCCACCGACCCACAGACCCTGATCGACCTCATCAAGGCACTGCCCGGATACAAGCACGAGATACTCTACTATGGCCCACGCAGCATCAAGGACCTCACAGCCATCATCGACAAGCAGCACGCCACTCCCAAGAAGATGGCTGAGCCGCTCAAGAACCGCGACTACATGGAGCAGACCACTCCACAGAACGAGGTGTGGATTGCGCCATACGACGCCAAGAACATCTATCTCGTAATGTATCACAATGAGAACAAGTCGTGGAACCCCGACGAGGCAGCAGTAAGCTCCCTCTTCAACGAGTACTTCGGCGGAGGCATGAACACCGTAGTCTTCCAGGAGCTGCGCGAGGCCCGCGGACTGGCATATAGCGCCAGCGCGTTCTACAACAACTCGCCAAAGCCCGGGCATCCAGAGTACGGAATTACCTATATCATCTCGCAGAACGACAAGATGATGGACTGCATACGCACCTTCAACGAGATACTCGACACCATCCCGCAGAGCGACAAGGCGTTCAACCTGTCCAAGCAGGCTCTCACCAAGCAGCTGGCAAGCAACAGAGTCACCAAGTTTGGTGTCATCAACGCCTATCTCGAAGCCCGCTTCAAGGGTATCGATTACGACCTCAACGAGAAGATTTACCAGGCACTGCCCAGCGTGACCCTCAAGGATGTGGTCGACTTTGAGCAGCGCACCATGGCCAAGAAGCCCTATCGCTACATCATCCTGGGCGACGAGAAGAGCCTCGACATGAAAGCCCTCGAGAAGATTGGCCCCATCCACCGCGTGACCACCGAGCAGATATTCGGTTATTAATATCCACACGTCACCCTATAACGACCTCGGCAGCACCCTGTGGCGCTGCCGAGGTTTTCTTTTCAACACCCGACATGAAAACCAGAACCATTGCCATCATCATCGCCTTGCTGCAGACCATCGCCGCAGCATCACAGAGCGAAAGCACCCTGTATGGGCATGCCATGAACTTCGCCCGACAAGGCTGCAAAGACAGCCTCTTCTACAGTCTCGACCGTATGGCCACTCTCTACGGAGCCCGGGATGCTGACCTCTTGCCCGAACTGCTACTCGAGCCTCGGTTAAGGCCCTACCACAACGACAGCCGATGGATCCAGGTCAAAGACCGATTGCGCAAGGCAAGGATAGAAGCAGCGTCAGAGTCGCCGCGACCATGCCAGACCGACACTGCCACCAAGCTCGACAACTCCCCCCTCTTAAACAGCTACGACATAGACCTGACCATAGACGTTGCCGCCAAGCGCATCGATGTGCGGGCCGACATTGACATCGACTTCCGTGGCAACAGCCATGCCGACCTCTATCTGTGGCGGCATACCCAGCTGTCACGAGTGGCTGTCAATGGACAAGCCGCCCGCTACGAGTTTGCCAAAGACATCAAGGCACCCTGGATAAGCCCATCGGGACGGCTGCGCATAGACGCCGGGACAGCGCGGGGAGCGGCGCGCATCACCACTGCCTATACCTGCCGGCTCGACAGCATACCCGAAGATGGTTTTGCCGCCTGCGACAGCAGTCTGGTCATGCTCACCTACTACATGGGGTGGTATCCGATAGACATCGACCACGAGACGTCGACCGCCAACATAGACATCCACATCACCCCAGGCTTCGAGCTTACCGGCTCGGGCATCATCAGCCGCAAGGCCGACTCCTGGCACATGGCGCAGCCTTGGGAGGGCTTCGACTACACCATCATCGCCTCGCCCGACCTCAAGCAGAAGACCGTCAGCCACAACAACCGTAAGATTGAGGTGGTATCGCTGGGCTTCCCCGACGCCGATGCCGACTCGGTGGCTGTTCGCAGTGCCGAGATAATGGACTACTATGCCCGTCTGTACCGCCTTGAGCCCAACGGGCGCCAGCTGCGTATATTCCTCTTTCCTGCAGGGGGCGGCGGTGCCTACAGCCGACGCAATTTCATCGTCTGCTGCTGTCAGCGCTACAACGAATGGCTGTACCAGCTGCTTGCCCATGAGATTGGGCACTTCTGGTGGTCATCGGCACCCACCGACCAGTGGGAAGACTGGCTCAACGAGAGCTTTGCCGAGTACAGTTCGCTGTGCGCCATAAAGCAGCACTTGGGGTCTGCCGTCTACGATGACTATATAGAGGCTTACCGCGAGTGGGCACGCACAGCCTGCCCAATACGGGGCTTGGACCGCCAGGCCAATGGTGCCTTTTACACGTTTTACCACAAGGGTGCCGTGCTGCTCTACGACCTGCAACAGCGCATTGGCGACAAGGCTTTCTTCGACCTCATGCACAATCTTGCTGCCAAGCGCATAGGCAGCCAGCACGACTTCGAGGCAGAGACAAGCCGACGGCTGAGCCATGACGACTGCCTCTGGATAGAGCGCCGGCTGAACCAGTAGCACCATCCATAGCGCAAGGGCGATGACGCCCGCCAGCATACCGACCCTACAAGATCACGAGAGCAGCCCCCACAGGCTGCTCTCTGTCGTTGGCGGCGCTCTGCCGGGCCCACTGGCTGAGCCACGGAGCCACATTGGCGGCTCGTGTCATACGATACGTGGGCCCGTGACTTATGTTACGAGGACACGTATCGTAAGGCACGAGGTCACGTAACATAAGATACGAACCGACAGAGGTCAACAGGAGGCCGGCAGACGCCTGCTGCACAACCACTTGAGACGCCCCAACGCCTCGCAAGGGCATGATGGCAATGGCGGGGCGTAACGAGGGGGCTGCATGTGGCTATCCTAAAGTTTAGGGGCATGAGTACACGCCATGTCGGATATTTTATATACCTTTGCACCCGATTACAATTATAAGAGTGTTAATAGGATAACCCTTCATCGTGTAAATTATGGTCAGACAATGCTTCATCCTCTTCGGATGTATGGCTGCGGGCGAGCTGATAACGATGCTCACCGGAGTGAAACTGCCTTCAAGCATCATAGGTATGCTGCTGCTCACGCTGCTGCTTAAGGTAAAAGTGATAAAACTGGAATGGGTAAGAGGTCTTACCGACTTCCTGATAGCCAATCTGGGCTTCTTCTTCGTGCCGCCAGGCGTTGCGCTGATGCTGCACTTCGACCTGATTAGGGCCGAGCTCCTGCCCATCGTCGGCGCCACACTGGTAAGCACCGCCCTGGTGCTGCTGGTCACGGGCCACACCCACCAGGTGGTGGCAAAGGGCGAGAAGAAGATTACTAACAAAATCAAGGACAAGATGGAAGAAAGGAGCAAGCATGATTGACCAAATCCTGACCAACGAGTACTTCCTCCTGGCGCTCACCTTCGGCATCTACCAGGGCGCCAAGATGCTGCAGCGCCGCACGGGGTCCATCCTGCTCAACCCTATACTCATAGCGATAGGGCTGATGATCGCGTTTCTCACGGCTTGCGACATACCCTACGACACCTACCACAAAAGCGGACAGATGATAGAGTTCTGGCTGAAGCCTGCGGTGGTAGCTCTGGGAGTGCCGCTGTATCTGCAGCTGTCGCAGATCAAGAAGCAGATATTGCCGATACTGGCTTCACAGATGATGGGGTGCATCGTGGGCATCATCAGCGTGGTGGCAACAGCGCGCATGCTCGGCGCCTCGCGCGAGGTGGTGGCGTCGCTCGCCAGCAAGTCAGTGACCACGCCCATAGCGATGGAGGTGACGCAGGCACTGGGCGGCATACCGTCGCTCACGGCAGCCATCGTCGTGATAACCGGACTCATAGGCGGCGTGGTGGGCTTCAAGCTCATGGCGGTGGGCCATATACACAACCCTATGGCAAAGGGTCTGTCGCTCGGAGCGGCATCGCATGCCGTGGGCACATCGGTGGCGATGGAGCGCGACGAGTTTGTGGGAGCCTACGCCAGCCTCGGACTCACGCTCAACGGCATACTGACCGCCCTGCTTACCCCCTCCGTCGTCGAGCTGATGAGCTGAGAGTGCCCAGCAGCATCCGGTCTATAGGAACCTAACAATAAGAGCAGCCCCGATGGGCTGCTCTTGTCGTTAAGGCCATGACGGCCGATATATCTGTGTAGAGAGAGGGACTCTACTCGTTGAATGTCACGCAGGCGGGCATCTTGGTCAGTGGCTTCTGGGCAAACGGACAGCCAATGAACATCATGTAGACATCGTCGGGTATGTCCTTGTACTGCACGCCGATGGCTGCCTTGCGCAGAGACTTGCAGTTCTTGAACGCCCACATGTCTAACGCCACGCGGCTGGGCAGCGAGACCGAAGTGAGTCTGTTGCAGTCCTCAAAAGCGCCACTCCGTATCTCCTTGAGGCTCTCGGTCAAGGGCACAGAGGTCATGGCTGTGTTGCAGAATGCGTTTTCCTTGATGACAGCTACCGACTGGGGCAAGTCGACATGGGTAAGCGAGGTGCAGTCTCTAAAGGTAGCTTCCTCCAGCTCGGTGAGGTTTTGGGGCAGGGTCACGCTGGTGAGCGACTTGCAACCCCAGAACACCGTATTCTCCATTGTTTCCACGCGGTTGGGCAATACGGCTTCGGTGAGCCCGGTACAACCCGAGAAGACGCCACGTCCTATGGTCTTCACGCTGTTGGGCAGGACGATGCGCTTGAGTGCGGGATTTGCTCCGAAGGCGTGCGAATCTATCTTGGTCACCGTGGGCGGTATGCTGATTTCTGAGATGCGGGTTTCGTAGAACGCGTGGGTGCCAATGACCTTCAGACCCGGCGAGAGTGTCACCGACCGCATCTTCATGCCTTGGAAGGCGCTTGCGCCGATTTCCGTCACGCGGAAGACGCAACCTGCATAGCGCACAGTGGAAGGCACGGTATAGTCTTTGACATGATACAGATTTACTTCACACGTAATTAACAATTAAAACGTGTATTATTA
>ERZ809074.998-NODE-998-length-39654-cov-15.203642_pt1 | contig 39654 bp, 38 predicted proteins | sample MGYA00520795_ERZ809074 | MGnify/ENA primary metagenome ERZ809074 (study PRJEB31570, sample SAMEA3212989) | Homo sapiens | biome: human-gut; feature: human gut; material: fecal | place: Sweden | collected 2011 ...
ACCAGAGAGAAGCAGTAAAGTCATTAAAATGGGAATGATTCTTTTCATGTGTATATCTCCATATTTTGAAGATCGGGCAGCCGTTTCCAGCTGACCTGTTTCCTTATTCTCTGGCAAGGAAACCGTCAGGCCATTGACAGCAAATTTGGATGCGGGATAAGCAAAGCCACTTGGCTGGCCGTAAATGCTGACCATTGAGGAGGCGGAGAGAATAACACCTTGACCTTTTGCAATCATGCACTCACTGGCGGCTCTTGTAGCATTGAACACGCCTTTTACATTCAGATCCATAACCTTATCAAAGGTTTCCTCCGTATACTCGGTAAAGGGAGTGCTTTCGGATACACCGGCATTGTTCACCAGAATATCAATGCAACCGTATTTTGAGGCAGCTTCTCGGAACGCATTGCGGACAGATTCCAAATTGGACAGGTTAGGACTGATTCCCGCAACTGTTGCATCAGGGTACTTTTCTTTCAGCTGCGCAACCGCTTTGTCAGCAGAACCTTGTGTTTATAGTATAACCTGTTTCGGAGGCGCTCTCCATGATAAAATCACATTTTTCCAAGAAGGAATGATAGAAAAATCATGCCCGTGCATAAATAAAAAGTCACAGTCACGCTCCGATTTGAAGTGTAGACTGTGGTTTTTATTTTACAGGATCTGCACTTTCAGCCATCTTGATGATTTCGGAATCATCAATTCGGCATATTGAAGAAATGCCGCAGCAGACCTTTGATGAAATAGTTGAGAAATATGTTGAGATGAACATAGCACATCCATTCAGAGAAGGTAATGGCAGAAGCACACGTATCTGGCTTAATCTCATATTGAAGAAGGAAATCAAACAGGTTGTTGGCTGGAGCAGGGTTGATAAAGATGACTACCTTATGGCAATGGAACGCAGTCCGATTAAGGATATTGAAATAAAGCATATATTAAGAAATGCATTGACTGATAAGATCAATGACAGAGAAATGTACATGAAGGGAATTGATCACAGTTATTACTATGAAGGATACAATATCTATAGAGTAGAAGAACTGTAGTTTAATGCTTTATTTGAGCACGAAACAGACTGAAAAAAATTAGAGGAAAATCAGAGGAATTTACATGATGCATTCTGAAACCCTTGAAACTAAAGGGTTTACAGAGCTGCAGTCATAACATCTTCACCATATTACAAAATGAGGGAGGAGAACCCACGTCCAAAATCAGTGGGTTCGTACCTTTGCAGTAATGTAGATACAAATTCTAACGGCTTGTCTTTCACGAAATTCCAATAAAGTAATATTTTTTTCGAAAAGTTGACGATGGAAGGCTTGTATTTTCACTTCCATCGTCAAGGACTCGATTTTTCCACTCGATAGTACGGTGGAATCCCATGCGACTTCCATCGGGATTGACGATATTGCCCCCTGTTTCACAGCATTATCGTCAAATTTTTAGGATTTTCACTTTTTGTATGCAGCCGCAAGTTTCTCTTGAGAAAACATTGTTTTATGTTACAATGAAGCGAAATAAAAAAAGATTAACGTAAAGCGAGGAGAATCTAAAAATGATTGAATCGATAAATCCTCTTTGGATTGCAATGCCGCATACTTATTTACAAGACCAAAGAATCTGTTTTTGCTTTTTCCTTCCAGATCATCCAGAATTTCACCGATTTCCTTCCGCGTGCTGTATACACCTTCGATGTTATTGGTTATGACGATTTCATCAATTAGACATTTGTTGATATACTGTTGCAAAGCAATCTTTGGGAGGAGGGCAGAAAGCTTGGCAATTTCCTTATCCAATCTTGGCTATTAAAAAAACAACACTTTTTTTAAATAGTAATTCGGAAAACGGAACCGTATTTAAAAAAATAAGTCGTTTTTTCAAATGCACTTCTCTGTGCTGAGGCCGGACGCCGGCGCAGTTTGCGTACGCCGGCCGGGCTGATTCGGGGGATTTCCGCCCTTCATCTGTGATATAATGCTCTTATCTTTAATGGTAGGAGCGAATTATGATATTCCGAAAAGCAAGTGCGGCGGACGTTTCCGCGGTGGAAGAGATTTACAATGATATTCATACGAAAGAGGAGAAGGGCGGATTGATGACCGGCTGGATTCGCGGAATCTATCCGACGCGGGCCACCGCAGAGGGGGCTTTGGAACGAGGGGAACTGTTCGTTCTGGAAGATAAAGGCCGGGTTGTGGGCGCAGGAATCATCAATCAAGACCAGGCGGAGGCCTATACCCAAGGCCAGTGGGTGCACGAATTGCCGCCGGACCGAGTGTGCGTTCTCCACACCCTGGTGGTCTCCCCGGCCGCCTCGAAAAAAGGATACGGCAAGGCGTTCGTTTGTTTTTATGAGGAGTATGCCCGGAAGACGGGCTGCAAAGCCTGCCGAATGGATACGCTGGAATGGAATTCGGTGGCCCGGGCGCTGTACCGGAAGCTGGGATACGCGGAAGTGGACATCGTGAACACGGAGCTGCAGGGCCTGTCCAATGTGAGCATGGTGCTCCTGGAGAAATATCTGGGATAAGGAAGGATGGGCAAAATGCAGACGAAAATTGGTTTTATCGGAGCCGGTAAGGTGGGGGTCTCCCTGGGGAAATTTTTCCGCGAGGGAGGACTCCCGGTGACCGGCTACTACAATCGGCATCGGGAGGCGGCGCAGGCGGCCGCGGATTTCACCGAAAGCGCGTGTTTCGACAGCGCCCAGGCGGTGGCGGACGCCAGCGATGTGATTTTCCTCACCGTGCCGGATAATAAGATTCGGGAGGTCTACGAGTCCCTCCGCGGGGTGGACCTTCGGGGCAAAAAAATCTGTCACTGCAGCGGGGCTTTGTCCGCCGAGGAGGCTTTTCCGGACATTGAGGCTTTGGGGGCGACGGGGTATTCCATCCATCCCCTGTTCCCGGTGAGCGACAAGTGGGCGTCCTACAAAGAGCTGGGGTCGGCCTTCTTCTGTATCGAGGGCACGGGCCCCCTGGATTTCTGGGTAAAAACACTGGAATCCCTGGGCCCGAGGGTGCAGGAGATTTCCGGCGATGCCAAGGCAACCTATCACGCGGCCTGTGCCATCTCCAGCAACCTGGTGTGCGCTCTGGTGAACACCAGCTTGAACCTCTTGCAGGACTGTGGTTTCACGGAGGCGGGTGCTCGGGAGGCACTGACGCCACTGATCCTCAGCAATGTAAAGCACCTGCTGGAAGACGGCCCGGTGCAGGCGCTAACGGGGCCGGTAGAACGAGGCGATGCGGAAACGGTGCGGAAACACCTTTCGGCGCTGGGGGACGGGCCGGAAGCTGCGCTGTACCGGGCCGCTTCGGAGGTACTGGTTTCCATCGCGGAATGCAAGAACCCGGACCGGGAGTACGCCGGGCTCCGGCGGATTCTGGAATAGGCGCCGGCCTGCCGCGATGCAGGAGCCGGTGCGGAAAAAATCTTTGACTTTTCAAAATTTACAGTGATATAATAACGGAGTTGAGTAGCGAAAAGCGTAAGTCCAAACACGGACTTGCGCTTTTTCTTTTTTTGGATGTTCACTTTTTAAAAGGCGGCCCGGACGCCGGCGCGGTTCGCGCTCGGGTGGCGGGAAAGCCAATGAACTCGGTTTCCTTGCGCGAACCCCGGGCCTGAAATTTGGAAACCGGCGGCCCGGACGCCGGCGCGGTTCGCGCTCGGGTGGCGGGAAAGCCAATGAACTCGGTTTCCTTGCGCGAACCCCGGGCCTGAAATTTGGAAACCGGCGGCCCGGACGCCGGCGCGGTTCGCGTACGCCGGCCGGGAAATTCGGAAAAGTGAAGTCTGTTTTTGTAAGGAGGTCAAAATGTTTCTACAGGAACATAGAAGATGGAAATTAATGGTGGCGATACTGACGCTGTCGCTGCTGACGGTAATGGCCGGTGCCGCTGTGGCACCGGCGCTGGGCGTGATACAGGAGTTTTTCAGCGGCGAATCGAAAATGATGGTGCAGCTGATTATCAGCATGCCGGCGGTGTTCATTGCCGTGACGAATTTGTTTTTCGGGAAGTTGTGCCGGATTTGTAAAGCGAAAACCCTGACGCTAATCGGTCTGGGAATGTACATCGTATTCGGCTGCGGTGCCGGCCTGTTCAGCAATATCTATTTGGTACTGGTGTGCAGAGCGCTGGTGGGCGTAATCAGCATCGTACCGGTAGCGCTGTGGATGCCGAACGAAAGAATCATTGAAGCCGGACAACAGAAAAAATCCACAGGGGTCTTTCGCAATTATTATCCTTTCATTGTGGGGATGTTTTTCCTGATGGTGATTTTCTTTAATTATCCGGCCAACTTTGCCATGGAATCTTCCCGCCTGGGAACCGTGTCGAAAGCGGCAATTCCAGTAATCATGGCTTTAGGCGATGTATTCGGCTTCTTGGGCGGACTGGCCTATCCGAAGCTGAAAACAGGATTGGGCAGAAACACCAAAGTTGTGGCGCCGCTGATGTTTTTGGTGGGATATCTGCTGCTCCGGTTCTGGATGCGATGCCGGGAACGCTGCTGGGGTCCTTCCTGATTGGAGCCGCCAACGGAATCGGTGTGCCGTATTTTATCTCGACGGCATCGGCAAAAGCCGGAAGAAATGCGGCGACCACCGTCATTCCGGCCCTTTCCGTGGCACTGTACATCGCCCAGTTCACCACACCGGCCATTGTGACCGTCTGCGAAAAAATCCTCAGCAGCGTGATTGCGAACGTCACATCCTACCACGTGGCCATTTTGCTTTCTTTGCTGTTCACCCTGTGGTGCGTGCTGGTGGTGGACCGAAAACCGGCAAAATAGGATATATACATTTCCTTTTCGAGGGGGTATACTGTCTCATAAGAAACTCGATAGCAAACGCTTGGTAAGCAAAAGACGGGCAAATGAAAGGAGCGACGTATGGCAAAAAAAATAACCGTAATTTCCACCAGCATCCGGCCGAACAGCAATTCGGAGCTGCTGGCAAAATCCTTCGCCGAAGGGGCGGAGGCCGCCGGCAACGAAGTGGCGTTCATCACCTTGAAGGACAAGGACATCCGCTTCTGCAGAGGCTGCCTGTCCTGCCATCAGACCGGAAAATGTATCATCCAAGACGATGTGGCTCCGATCATGGACGCCGTGCTTCACGCAGACGTGGTGGTCTGGGCTACGCCGATCTACTATTTCGAGATGTCCGGACAGATGAAAACCCTCATCGACCGCATGAATCCAATGTATCCAATGGATTACCGGTTCCGGGACGTGTACTTCCTGGCCACGGCGGCGGACGAAGGGGAGGATGTTTTCGAAAAGGCGGAGACCGGACTGACTGGCTGGCTGGATTGTTTTCCTAAAACCACCCTGAAGGGGTCCGTGTACTGCGGAGGGGTGACCGGGGGCGGCGCAATTTCCGGGAATGCCAAGCTGGCGGAGGCCCGGGCGCTGGGCGCGCAGGTATAGGAAAAAAGTTGTGAAGAGCTGCTTCGGCGGCGGGGGCACCGAGAGGGGACCCCGTCCGCCGAACAGCTCTTTTTAGTTCTCCACTTTTTGCAGTTCAGTTCTAACGCCCATCTGAAAAGATCCGCCGGAAACTCTAATTGTCCTCGTGACCCTGTGACAGATTGACGTTGGCGGACGAAATATTCTGCTTTTATCGTCAATTTTTAAAAAGTGATGCATGAACCACTACAAACGCACCGCATGCATCAACCACGAATCCCAGGTTGATGCATGGAGGCTGAAAAACGAAGCAAAAACATCAGATTCCGGATTCCAACCCGGAGCACGAAGGCCGAAAAGTGATGCACGCCCCCCGGAAAAACTTGACAGGCGACCCATCCGCGACTATAATGAACAATGTTCAATTTGAGGTGAGTGCATGAATCAGAAAGTAACATCCCGAGAAGAAATTCTGAGTGTGAGCCGGGAGCTGGTAAAAAAAGAAGGCAGTCAGGCCATCAGCATCCGGTCCGTGGCCGGGGCTTGCGGCGTGTCCGTGGGATCCATTTATAATTATTTTGGGTCCAAGACCAAGCTGCTGGCGGCCACGGTGGAAAGCATTTGGAATGAAATCTTCCATAATTCGGATAATCCGGCAGTGTACGAGGATACGGAAGCCTGTGTCACTTGGATGTACCGGCGGATGGAAGCCGGGAGCCGAGAATATCCCGGTTTTGTGGCGCTGCATTCTCTGGGACTTTCGGAGCAGGGGAAAAAAGAGAATATCCGGCGCATGAATGAAACGCAGAAGCACATCCAAGCCGGTCTGGTCCGAGTTCTGAAGCACGATTCGCGGGTCCGGAAGGATGCGTTCAATGAGGCGTTCACGCCGGAGGTCTTCGGCGACGTTCTGTTTTCGCTGATGCTGGCGGCACTGCTCCGTGAAGATTACAATCCGGCACCGGTGCTGGAAGTGCTGCGTCGCACGATATATTAGCGGCCGAAGGCTCATCAAGCGCAGCGTTTGCACCGGCCGCGACTCAGGCAGCATTCGCACCGGCTGCGACCCAAACGCTGCCCGTACCGACCATCCAATCTCCCACATGTGTGGGAGATTCCTTTGGAAGATAAAATGAACAGTGTTCAACTAGATGGGGCTGCCGTACGTGCAGCAAAAAATAAAAAAGGAGTGTGCATACAATGCAAGCAATTATGGAGCCAATCTTTGACGTGGCCTATCTCGTATCCGTTATCACCATTGGAATTAAAATGATCCGCAGAAGTGGGGGCAAGTCCCGCCAGTATACACTTTTCGGATGGATGGCTGTAATCCTGGGTGCCGGCGATTCCTTCCATCTGGTGCCACGCATCATCGCCCTGTGCACCACCGGTTTCGGGGACTACGTAGTTCCACTGGGCATCGGCAAATGGGTGACATCTGTCACCATGACGATTTTCTACGTGCTGATCTACTACGTATGGCGCGAACGCTACAACATCACCGGCCACAAAAATCTGACTGTCTCGGTATACCTGTTGGCCGGCATTCGAATCGCCCTGTGCATGATGCCGCAGAACCGGTGGATCGTCGCCAACCCGCCGCTGTCCTGGGGAATTTATCGGAACATCCCGTTCGCCTTGCTGGGCCTGCTGATCATCGTGCTCTATTTCCGCAGCGCCAAAACGCAGAACGACCGCGCCTTCCGCTGGATGTGGTTCACCATCGTGCTGAGCTTCGGCTGCTACCTCCCGGTAGTTCTCTTCGCCGAAACAATCCCGGTAATGGGCGCCCTGATGATTCCAAAAACCTGCGCTTACTTGTGGGCCGTGGTCATCGGCTTCCGCGCAATGAAGAGCGAGATGCAGAATTAATCTCACAAAAACAATTTCATAAAAACAATTTGCAATCCCAAAGAGGTTTCCGCACGGTACAAGCGTGGCGTGTTGGCAAAAGAGCAAATCAAGTCTATTCATTTCAAAGAAAGCACCGCAATGGGAAAAAGACTTCTCGTTGCGATGCTGTTTTTGATTTTCCGATTTCGAACACTGTTGCAGTACGGTACAATATCATTAAGCAAATCATTGATGCCGGGATATACAGATACAGAAAGGATGGTGCCCTATGTCCATGTGCGAAAAAGAAGAAATCCAATGTCCGGTTTGCGGAACTACCGGTGAGTTTGAAATGTGGAAGAGTGTGAATACCGTGTTGAATCCGGAGAAGAAAGAACAGCTCCTAAGCGGATCGCTGTTTCAATACATCTGTCCCCACTGCGGAAAGTCATACAACATCGATTATCCGATGCTTTACCATCAGATGGAGGATCAAATCATGATCTATTACGTGGTGCAGGAAGAAGATATCCAAATGCTGGAAGAACAGTTTCGAGGCGATTTTGGGAGTGCGGAAAGCGAGCTCACGAAGGTACTGAAGCAGGATATGGATTCGTACCTGTACCGCATCGTGGGTTCTCAGCGAGAATTGATGGAAAAAATAAGAATCTTTGATGCCGGCAAGGACGACCGAATTGTCGAACTGGTGAAGCGCATCATCAGCGACGCGGTTGCAGACAAGAACCCGGACCTCAGGGATGCCAACCTCTACTACTTGGAAGAAGACGGAGAATCCCTATTTGTCGTTGTGAATTCCAAAGGCGCTCTGGGCACTGTCCCGATTCCGAAAGGTATGTACGAGGATATGGCAGAGGGGGTGCGGGACAAGTTGCCGGATCTTCGGAGCCGCAGCGAGTTCCGGATCGATCGTGCCTGGGCTTCAAAGGCACTGGGAATGGAATAGTTACTATGATTCCTCTCACAGACTCCTCTCACAAGTATTCCGGAAAGGCCTCTAATTTGTTCCCTTTCCGGAAAAGCAGAAGAAATTGACGCCGAAACGCTCTGCCCCGAGGTTTCGTCGTCAATTTCCCGCGGCCGCCGGGTAGATTAGAGTCCAATGCCGACTGAAAAGGGGGGATGAGGTCTTGAAAACAGGAAAATCAGAGGAGAAAAAGCGATTTTTTGACCTGAGCTAAACCTTAATTAGAGAAAATGTCTCAAAAAAATACTAGATTGACGACAGACCTCCGGAAATCGAGGGTCTGTCGTCAATTTTTGCGATGAAGAATGCAGATTAGAGCAAGAGGCACGAGGAGATGATTAGAATTGACGACGAAAGGGGAGATAGCGCGCATTCGTCGTCAATTCTTCCCTTTTGGAAAATACAATATTGGAAAGAGATGCACGGCGGCCTTCCGTGCATCTCTTTTCATCTGAATCCGGCCCGGCTTTAATCCGGGCCGACGGTACAAATCGGGAAACTGATGCAGGAACGCTGAAAAATAATGTTCCTGCATCAATTGTTTGCCGCCGAGCAAATAAAAGGGCCGATTGCCGGCGGCGCTGGGGATTACACTGAAAATCGGCATCCTCGGTTTTGTCATTGCGGTCGGTCTGTCCTTAGTGGTGGGTGCACTGCGAAGCCATAAGCTCCCAAAGATAATTTCTTTTATCCTGGGGTTCTACGTGGAATTCTTTCGGTGCACACCGCTGATCGTGCAGCTTTTCTTCGTGTACTATGGGATGCCGACCATCGGGGTAAAAATAGATCCGGTATTCGCAAGTATCGTTACGATGGGGCTGAACAGCGGCGCATACATGTCCGAGAACGTACGAGGCGCCATTCTGTCCGTCGACAAAGGACAATATGAAGCGGCAAAACTCCTGGGATTTAATTCGTTCCAGGTGAACCGGTACATTGTACTGCCGCAGGCGATTCGCGTGGCGATTCCGGCTTTTATGAACGGATTCTCGACGATGATCAAGGAGACATCCATGGCCTCCGTGCTTCCGGTAATAGAGCTTACAAAGCTTGGAAATCAAATCTATGCAAAGACCTATCATCCATTTGAAATATATATTTCACTGGGTGTGCTGTATTTTGTGATGACCTACTCCATGACTTTTGTTGCTAGAAAGTTAGAAAGGAAGGCGACAAAATGGCAATGATAGATATTAAAGATCTGAAGAAAAGCTTTGGAAGTAACCACGTGCTTAACGGCGTGAATCTATCGGTGGATAAAGGCGACATCGTTGCTATCATCGGTTCCAGCGGCTCCGGAAAGAGTACCCTGGTGCGATGCATCGCCGGCCTGGAGAAACCGGACACCGGACAGATTCTGCTGAACGGGGAAGAATACTTGGATGACGGGAAGGGCGTTGGAAAAATCGGAATGGTCTTCCAGAATTTCAACCTGTTCCCGCACTACACGGCCCGGGAGAACATCACAAAGCCGTTGACAATCGTCAAGAAGATGGAGACATCTGCGGCAGATGAAATTGCCGAGAAGCTGCTTCGAAAAGTCAAACTGGAAAATGCGGCAAACCAATATCCGGCAACCCTTTCCGGAGGACAGAAGCAGCGGCTTGCGATCGCAAGATCCCTTGCCATGGAACCGGAAATCATCGTGTTTGACGAACCCACATCGTCCCTGGACCCATCCCTTGCCCACGAAGTCTTCCAGACCATCAAAGAGCTGGCGGCAGAGGGCCAAACGATGCTGATTGTAACCCATCAGATCAACGCCATCAAAAACTTTGCCACAAGAGTCGTATTCTTGAACGACGGCATAATCGAAGTAGATGACACCTGCGGGGAAGTATTTGAAAACCCAACAAATGAGAATCTGAAAAACTTCTTGCAGATGGTCGAATTTGATGACCTATAGTCGGAATAATTACGGAATTTATGCAAAACAAGCAGGGACTGCGGAAGTAGTTCCTGCTTGTTTTGTATTAACGGTAAAAATATTTCGCGTTGCAACGGTCCGCGACCGACAGAGGTTTCCGGCCGTGTATTAAATCATCGTTTCCCATGTGTCCAAAAGAAGAAGGTGATTCGTCCTCTTCAGAGCACTCAAAACTTCCTTGTTGTTTAAGTCCAGATTGGCTTTCAATGCTTCCTGATTATTAATTTTCTCTGTGGAAAAAAGCACCTTTACGACAGAAGGATTTCCCAGTGTTTGAGAGATGCTCATCATCAGTCCGGTGGTGGTATTTCGAATCCACAATGGCGATTTGGCATAGATAAAAATTTCATCCTTTGCATTAAATGCATTGGTCAATTTCATCGTTGCATAGGAATCATAATAGGAAATAAATCCCCGGTACACAAAGCTGGAGTCCGTATAGTCGTCTGCATTATGGGCATCGTAATACAAGACGATTTTATCCGCGGCAGTTCCGGGATCGGGAATGATTTCGACGATGCATTCCACGACTTTTTTCATCGGCGCAAAATATTGATACATCCAGTATTTCTTCTTTTGCGTGAAGAATCCGGAAGTAGCGAGATCCTGTGCCACTCGTTTTTCATCCACGTGGTAATCGATGAGTTGTTCTATGGATACATGCAGAATCTTTCGTAAAATGAAAAAAGGAAATGAGGAGTTGGAGGCATGGCTTTCTAGAATGCTTTCGCCAAGAATTAATTTCCGTTTTTTTGAGGTTCCGATGGATGAAGGTATGGTTGTGTTGATGGAGATTCCTTGTGCAGAAAAACAACCGGTACAGTTCGCTGGCGGGGAATTTATAAGAATTGGAACGAACAAGAAGAATTTAAAAGAGTACCCTGACAAAGAAAGAGAATTATGGAGAGCGTTTGATTCTACACCGTATGAACTTCGAATTGCAATGGGTAATTTAGATGAAAATGAAATGGTGTTATTACTGGATTACTCAAGGTATTATGATAAACTGGAAATGCCAATTCCGAGAAATCGGGATAAAGTATTGGAAGATTTACAGCATGAAAAGTTCATAAAGAGAAATGATGCTGGCACATGGGATATCACGAACATGGGAGCATTGATGATTGCAAAGGATTTGAAGAAATTTGAATCTTTGCATAGAAGAACTGTCAGAGTGATTTGGTATAAGGAAAACTCCCGGTTGGAGGCTATCAGAGAAAAAGAATTCTGCGCAGGTTATGTATTCTCACATGAAGAAATCGTGCAGTATATTATGACGATTATTCCACAGGAAGAGGTTATTGTAGAGGCAACAAGGAAATCCGTTGTCAGTTTCCCGGAAATTGCTATCCGTGAGTTGTTGGCAAATGCTATGATACATCAGGATCTGCAGCAAAGAGGGACAAATCCGATGGTGGAAGTGTTTAAAAATCGAATTGAGTTTTCAAATGCTGGCGCACCACTGGTAGCAATTGATAGAATTGTAGATTCGGTTCCGGTGTCCAGAAATGAAAATATTGCCGGATTTATGCATAAATGTGGTATTTGTGAGGAACGTGGCAGTGGGTATGATAAGATTGTTGAAGCAACCGGCAAAAATGAATTACTTGCACCGAGGATTGAAAATCAAAACAATCAATTTACAAAAGCAATAATGTTTGCGAAAGTACCGTTTGAATTAACCACGAAAGAAGATCGAATGAGAACTTGTTATATGCAAGCATGTCTGGCATATGTCAATTTTGAGGGGATTTCCAACTCAGATATTCGAAAAATATTTGGATTGGGAGAAAAAGAGAAAGCGAAAGCATCTCGACTTCTTACCAGTGCTGTTGACGGTGGCTATATTAAAGTAATGGATCAGGATACTGCCCCGAGATATAAAAAGTATATTCCATATTGGGCATAATTTAAGTTTCGCTAAGTTTCACTGAGTAGCAATTTGCAAAAGAGGTCCCTTTTAAACGGTATGGCGGTCCTTTGATGCAAATAACGCCATGATTAACGCCACCGGTAAAAATGGCGTTAATCATGGCGTTAAAGAGACACCTAGTAGGGAACAGAAACATTGTTGTTCGGCCCATTTCCCTTAAAAATCCAGACTATTCTCATTCAGCAGGAAGTCGTAGACATTCATGATCAACACACCCGACTCATTGTAATAAGGTGCAGGTGTATCTTTGGTAATGATCATTCGCTTGAAGAAATCTCCCGTCAACATCAAAGATCTCTGTTCCTGCTCCATTTTGGCCTGATCGGGAATCGCATAAGCAGACTGGATATAATAGCGCTTGGAACCCTGGTTGCAGACAAAATCAATTTCCAGCTGTTTGCGGATGTTGGAGCCTTTCTCATTGGTTTCATACTGCATGATGACACCCACATCCACATTGAAGCCCCTCATTTTCAGCTCGTTAAAAATAATATTCTCCATGCTGTGAGTTTCTTCAATTTGACGGAAATTCAACCGGGCATTGCGAAGTCCCATATCCGTAAAATAATACTTTACCGGTGTGTCAATGTATTTCCTTCCCTTCACATCATATCGAATTGCGCTGTCAATCAAGAAGGAATCACAAAAATAATCAATGTACCGCTTGATTGTGGAATTGCTGATTTTCTTTTTCTTAACCGTTTGAAATGTCGCGGACAGTTTCTGCGGATTAGTCAGAGAACCGATTGCTGAGGACAGAATATTTAAAAGCTCTTCCAATTCGGCTTTGTTGCGAATATTATGCCTGCCAACGATATCCGAAATATAGGTTTCCTCAAAGAGAGATTTCAAAAACGCAATTTTCTGATCCGGCGTGGTAAATTCAAGTACCAGTGGAATACCGCCATAGAGCATATACTCATTCCATCCGTCCTGCTTTGTACCCGGATAGACGGACATGAATTCAGCAAAGCTTAAGGGATACATATGCACCTCATCGCCGCGGCCTCGGAATTCAGTAATGACATCCTTTGAAAGAAAACGAGCATTACTTCCAGTTACATATACGTCTACATTTTTCATACGAATCAGACTGTTGAGAATCGATTCAAACTCTCCCAGCAGCTGTACCTCATCAAGCAATACATAATACATAGCATCATCTTTAATCTGCTCTTTGAGATATGGATACAGCACATCCGGATCGCGATATTTCTTGTTTTCGAAAGCATCAAAAGCAATCTCAATGATGTGATCTTCATCTATTCCATCTGACAGCAGATGCTCCTTAAATAACGTAAAGAGAAGATAAGACTTGCCGCACCTACGCATACCGGTTATGACTTTTATAAGACCGTTATGTTTCTTGCTGATGAGCGTATTCAGATAACGATTTCTTTTAATTTCCATGTATAGCACCTCCTATTGAAGATTTTTGCGTTGTACCGCAAAAATCTTCAATAGGATTATATCCCGTCCGGAACCGATTTACAACTATTCTATTTAATATTTTTGCGGTTTCCCGCAAAAATATTAAATAGCCTCACTTATCAAAATCCGGAGACGGGTGCCAACCGGTCAAAATTTACTTTCTAAAGCAATCGTACACGCCGGAGATGTTCTGACGGAGCGTTTCAATCCGGTGGATGCTCTCGTGTAATTCATTGATGAGCGCTTTTTCTTTTTCGGCAATTCGTCTCTGCTTTTCCATGTCGATGGCATCGTATTGCAATTCACAGAGCTGCTTCGGGTTAATGGCAAAAATCGTACTGCCGGTCTGTGCAACGCTGAGGCACAAGTTGCCGTCATCACTGTCGAAGAATGCTTTTAGGTAATAAGGCTCTAACGTGTCGTTGCATCTTACGACAATGAGATTCCCCGTCGCGATAATATTTCGATTCTCGATATTTTCCGCAACGGCCGTGCTGATTTTGGTTCCCCGAGCGGAGATAATTACATCGCCGTCTTGAAGCATGTATTTCTTGTACTTTTCAATTCTGTCAATATGCACTTCCACAAGTTCTTCATCCATGTAGCCGTTGCTGATGTTGGCCAGATTCAGGAGATAGCCGTTTGGCGCCTTGCCGCAGAGATTCGACATTTCTTTCTGCTTATCGGACGTAATCTGAGCCCCTCTGAAAATGTCTCGGGTTCCTTCGGAAAGCTTCCGAGCGTTGGTAAAACAAACTTTTTCATCCAGAACGTACCGCATCGGGTCGAAGGAGTAGGTGTTATCTGCAATCGTCCGAGGCGCAACTTCAATATAGTCGTCGGAAGAACGGTTTTCGTCCTCAAGATTTGCACCGCCGTTAAAATACAGGTCTAAAATCTTGTCCCTTTCGGTATCCGTAAGCACCTTCCGGAATTTTATTTTTTCATAATAAGAAGCGGCGTTCACCATCTTGATGCGATTGTTGTTCTCACTCAACACCAGCATGGCGATTTGGATGCCGGTATTCATGAGCAGGCCTTCCGGCAATAAAACGACGCCTTCCAGCGTTCCCGATTCCAGCAGCTCTTTCCGGAATTCTTTTTCGGATTCCAGATACAACAGGCTTGCGCGGATGAAAGCAATTCCTTTGCCGCCTTTCTTCAGCATCTTTCGCATTGCCCGGATGTACGCCCATTCGGAAGAGTGAACGGAAACGCGCTTTGCTGTTTTTTCATCAAACAATCCGCATGACAGAAGCTGCTTGGATTCGAGCCGCTGCTTTATCGGCATGTGGCAGAAAACGGCATCGTACTGAGGAAGTTCCGGATTGCGGAAATCCATATCGAATACATCTTCACAGCGAATGTGGTTCATATCCCGATTCAGAATGAGCATTTTCATCCGGGCCACGATTGCGTCCTCTTGTTTGATCTCTATGCCGTGGAGCTCGCCGGCTTTTTCGTGGATTGCGGTTTCGGTCAGAAATACACCTTGGCCGCAGCCGATATCCATTACGGTCTTGGATTCGGAAGGGGCAAAAACCGCTGTGGCGAGTTTCTCGATATCCCCGCTTGTGTACGACCCGTAGATTTCATTATCCCGATTCCGGTAGGCGTTTACAAAATCCGGCACATCGATGTCGTCGATGGTGTCCAGTGTTTCTCGAATTCTCTGCGTGTCTTTTTCAGCGGCAAACAGATTGCGGAAGATGAATGTGAGAATGTCCCGATGCTCCGGACGCACTGCGGTATTTAATGTTTCATGCGCTTCCGAAAGCGTATCCTGTGCCAATGCGTCATCCAGCGCTTTCCGTTCTAAAATTCGATTCAACGCGAGCACGCCGAATGTAATTTGGTTCTGAATGTCCGATTTGATATTTTTCAACATGATTGACCTCCTAAAAATAAGTTTGGTATTTGATAACCTAAAAATAACACACGCGGGTGCGGCCGTCAAGAACTTTTTTGGTATTTGATAACCTAAATTCTACAAAGCGACGTTTTTTGCCTTTACGGATTTTTCAATAAATACTATAATTAAAGCAATCTCAGTGTTCGGATGAGTATAGAAAAGGGGCGTGGAAGTATGATGGCAAATCCGATTTTACTCCAGAAAAAATATACTCGCGTCATTGAGTGCTTTGCCAAACAGCAAGGCATTTCACTGGACGAAGCATTGGATTTATTTTATCGTTCTGAAGTTTACCAATTAATGCGTGAGGGCGTTTCCGATATGCACTGCATGAGCGATCTGTATCTTGCAGAAGAATTAAGACTGGAATATGAAGAGCGAGAGTAAATTGGGGAAACAGTGTTTACCCAATTTGAAAAGCTTTCGACGGACAGCACCGGCAGAAAATCATACTGAGTTGATAGGAAACCGCCGTTAAAGTGCCGGATACTATGAAAAAATGCCGGATAGTTTAGGCGGAGTGCCGGATACAACGTTTGAGAGAAATATACAGAAGAATAATAATCAGCACAAACAGCACAACACAAAGGAGGTACACATGGCGAAGGAATGTTCTATATGCGGAAAGAAATTGGGTTTCCTGTCGGGGAAAGTGGCGGTATCGGACGGAATCGTTTGCGATTCCTGCTGGTTTGCTGCGGGTCTGGATTTGAGCATTAATTCCATGATGACCTCGAACACGCGCACCGTGAACCAGCTCCGGGACATGATTGAGATCGAGGTGCTCAAGCGGGCGGCGGAGCTGACGGGACGGACGGATTTGGCGGCAGCGGTACCGCAGGCAGAGGTTCCGACAGAGAAGACCCCGGCGGTAAAAACAACACCGGCGCGGAAGGTGGAGACGACCGATGCCAAACCGGTGGACATCATTCTGGAAGTAGGTAAGGACCGGAAGGTGAATTTTCAATGCGCGGGACAGCCGGTCATCAACCTGGAAGATTTGATTCAGGGCAATGAGATGATCATCGGAGATGGTTTTATCTATAATCGGAGCAAAGAAACCTTACCGGACGTTCGAATCGCCTGCGAGTTTCAGCCGGCCATTGTGGACCCGGGACTCCTGTACTACGAAGAGGGTACTTTTACCGCGGGGGTAGAAGGAAAATTCGAAATCGATGACCCGCCGGTGAACCTGGAGGAATACGCGAAGATCAAACGCACCCGGAACGGCAAAATCCGTTTCACTCTGTTCATGGGAGAGCAGGAGGTGGGCACTGCGGAGTGCAGCATGCGGGTGAAGCCGGCGCCGGAAGAAGAAATGCAGAAATACATGAAGTCGGTGATGTACGAGACGGAAAAGAACGCCTCTGGTCCGGTGAACGTGTTTTTATATGCGCGGGCGGACGGAACCTTCGACGAGGATCTGATGCGGCGGCCGGACCTGCTGTACGCCATGTACGCCAACGGTCAGGAGCAGCTGATCGGGGACGTGTACGTGGCCAACGAAACCGGCAAAAAGCTCAAGAACATCCAGTTCCGGGCGGATTTTACGTCGGATATTCTGGAACCGGTGGATGTTTTTCTGGGGGATGTGCCGGCGGGGGAGAACATCGTCTTTGAGGTGGACGACCCGGCCATCAACCTCCGTAAATTAGAGCAGATTACGGAAATCGAGACCTGCACCGCTACCTACACCCTCACCGTGAACGGCAAAAAAGTCTCGGAGGCTTGCGGCCGTGTGACGATCTGTCCGTACGACCAGTGGAACGGTGCACTGGTTCTGCTGCCGGCCTACATGACGCCGAACCATCCGGACATCATCGGGCTCCTGCAGCAGGCGGCGCGTTGGATGCAGAAGGAGGGCATGAACCCATCTCTGGAAGGCTATCAGGGCGATGCCAAAAGGGTGGAAGAGATGACCATGGGCGTGTACAACGCCATAAAAGAAGCCAGCATCATCTACTCGAATCCGCCGGCCAGCTTCTTCGGACCGCAGCGGGTGCGTCTGGGGGAGACGGTGATGCAGCAGAAATTTGCTACCTGCATGGACATTACCGTGCTCTTCGCTTCCTGCCTGGAATCCTTCGGGCTCCACCCGGTCCTGATTACGGCACCGGCTCATATTTTTGCCGGCGTATGGCTGACTTCCAAAGGCAGATGCAACGAACCGGTTCTTTCCGATACGGCGCAGCTGCGGAAGCTCATCAAAGAGAAGGAACTGGTGGCTTTGGAATGCACCGCCATGACCCTGGGGAAAAACCTTTCCTATAAAGAGGCGAAGAAGGAAGCGGAAGAAATCCTGAAGGCACTGGACGAAAATAAAATCCCGGATAACGATTGCATCGACGTGCAGCTGGTGCGGAACATCGGCATCCGGCCGATTCCGATGCGCCGAAATCCGGCAGGTGTCATCGCGGAACCTTCGGTGGAAGCGCCGGCCATAGCCTCTGGCGAGGCGCCGGCGGAAACCGTATCTGCCGAAGCCATTGAAGCTGCCACCGTCACAACGGCAGCGGCCGCAGCCTCCGCGGAACCCCTCCGCTATATTCGGGAAGAGTACCGCGTGTTCGAGAAAGACCTCTCGCAGATCACCATCGATAATTTTTACGACCGTCAGACCAAAAGGCTGATCAAGGAGGCCATTTCGGAAATCGTTCAGGTGGAGGGCCCGATCAGCCAACCTGCCCTGATTCGCACCCTGATAAATTCCACCGGTCTGGGCAGAGCCGGCAAAAACATCTCGGAACACCTGGATAAGCTGGTGGCCACGGCAGACGTAAAAATCACTCGTCAATCCGGGGTTCGCTTCCTGTGGAATCACGGTTCGAATCCGGCAGACTATCACACCTTCCGTTTCCAGGAACAGCGGAACACGGAGGACATCTGCAAATACGAACTGAAGAACGCCGTGTGCTGCCTGCTTCAGGAGAACGGCCCTATGACCAAGGAGGAAATCACCAAAGCCATGGTGAGCCTGCTGGGATACAGTCGCTCCAGCCACCGCATCGAGGAATGCGCGGCGGACGCCATCAAGGCGGCCCGGGAGCTGAAGGCCATCGAGCAGAATGAGCGAAAGCAGTTTGTAGTGCGTTGAGGAGTAAGAGATGAAGGAATATACCCCATCTTTCCAAATGACGGAAGAAATCACCAATTTGATTATTGAAATCGGAGAATACGTTGGATCCATTTCAACATATGAATCGCTGCATGCGAATCCTGTTTTGCGGCGGGAGAATCGAATCCGATCGATTCACTCGTCGTTGGCCATTGAACAGAACACATTAACATTAGAGCAAGTAACAGATATTGTGAATGGGAAACGGGTTCTGGGACCTCCAGAGGATGTACGGGAAGCAAAAAACGCGTATGAAGCATATGAGCTTGCATCAAAACTAAATCCATATGATGTTAGAGATTTGCTGAAGGCACATAAGATTATGATGGGAGGACTTGTTCGTGAAGCGGGCATCTTTCGGTCAAATAATGTAGGGGTCTATTCCGGAACCGAACTGATTCATACAGGGACTCCCGCAAATTACGTGCCGGAAGTAATGGAGCAGTTATTCTCCTGGTTGAAAAAATCAAAGTACCATCCGCTGGTGAAGAGTTGTATTTTTCACTATGAGTTTGAATTTATCCATCCGTTTGCGGATGGAAACGGTCGAACCGGCAGGTTATAATTGCATGGTGCCGACATGCTCATGTCGTAGTAAATGTCGTAAGAAATGTCGTAGTAAATGTCGTAAGAAAACAGTTCGCAACTTTTTCCCGCCGCATAGCGTGTGGGTTTGGCCCGGTCGACAAGGCGGAAAGGTACCGGGCAAGAAGGGGCCGGCCCGGGAGGAGATGATAAGAATTGATGACGAACTGGGAACGATGGGTGCGTTCGTCGTCAATTCTTTTCTTTTGATATGATGAGAAGTAATGCGCGGGGGCCTCCGCGCATTACTTCTCCTTTTGGAATGATGATGTGAAGAGCTGAGCGGAGGCCGGGCCTCTGCTCAGCTCTTTTCGCTTTGGCCGAAAACTCACCGGGACTTGGTGCACCGGGAACGGAGGTACAAGGGTTTGCGGGATTTTGTGCACCAAGCCCGTGCCGCCGGCGGGCCGAAAACTCACCGGGACTTGGTGCAAAAGGAGCGGAGGTACAAGGGTTTGTGGGTAATCGTGCACCAAGTCCGGGCCGCCGGCGGGCCGAAAACCCTTCCGGACTTGGTGCAACGGGAACGGAGGTACAAGGTTTTGCGGGTAATCGTGCACCAAGTCCGGGCCGCCGGTCGATCGAAAACTCACCGGGACTTGGTGCACCGGGAACGGAGGTACAAGGGTTTGCGGGATTTTGTGCACCAAGCCCGTGCCGCCGGCGGGCCGAAAACTCACCGGGACTTGGTGCACCGGGAACGGAGTCACAAGGTTTTGCGGGATTTTGTGCACCAAGTCCGGGCCGCCGGTCGATCGAAAACTCACCGGAACTTGGTGCAACGGGAACGGAGGTGCAAGGTTTTGCGGGTAATCGTGCACCAAGTCCGGGCCACCGGCGGGCCGAAAACCCTTCCGGACTTGGTGCAACGGGAACGGAGGTACAAGGTTTTGTGGGTAATCATGCACCAAGTCCGGGCCGCCGGTCGATCGAAAACTCTCCGGAACTTGGTGCAAAAGGAACGGAGGCACAAGGGGTTGCGGGTAATCGTGCACCAAGTCCGGGCCGCCGGTCGATCGAAAACTCTCCGGAACTTGGTGCAAAAGGAACGGAGGCACAAGGGTTTGCGGGTTATCGTGCACCAAGCCCTGGGCCGGCGGTTTAAAAGCAAGCCGGATGATAATAAATGTGTACTGAAGGGGAATTTTTTTTGTGGTACAGTAGGTGCACAAAGAGGCGGGGCGGCGAATGCAACCCGCGCCGCCCGCCGCCGGAGGCGCGGGAACGAATCCCGGAGGGTGGTAGGAGCGGCGCCGGTGGGCACGGAGCGAGAGGACGAAGCGATGAGATTGAAATTGGTGATGAAGGATCGGGAATACCGAGATGCGTTGGCGGAACGAATTCGCCGGAGCCGGCAGAACCTGTACGTGATATTAGAAGATAATTTCCGGATGGAAGAGGATACGCTCCTGGTGACGGATGTGGGCGAAGGCAAGCTACGGGAAGGCATGGTGCTGCTGAGCTCGGAGTGCCGGCGGGAGATAGAAGGCAAGGGCCCCTATGTGCTGTTCAAGTATGCCGGCGTGGATGAGCTTCTGACGGACCTGCGGCTGTGCGCCTTTCTCTGGACGGGAAAAGGAGATTTGCGAAGGGGCGAGGAACGCATCGTTACCGTGGGTGCGGTGGAGCGCACGGATCTGGGACACCGGCTGGCGGAGCAGGTGGCCTTGGAATTGGGAGAACGCCTGGAAGAACCGGTACTGCTGCTGGATTTAACGTATTTTTATCGGGAGGGGCAGCCGGAAGAATCGGGAAATACCTTTCGAAAGCTGGTGTACTACCTTCAGAGCGGGAAGAACATTCCGGTGGAGGTGTTTTTTCGGCGGGAGAGGGGGAACGTGTTTCGGGTTCGAATGCCGCGGGGAATGAACGAGCTGATGAAGATTCCGGGGCGGGAATGTCTGGAGCTGATTCGGGAGATGGGACGGTATTTTTCGGCAGTGGTGTGCAGCGTGGGGGATTGCTTCTCGGAACGGAACATCGAGGTGATGAAGAATTCCGAGTGGTGCATCTACATGGCGGAGGAAGATATGCGGGAGTATTTTCCGAAGACATCGCTGGTGGTGCCGGAGCGGGCCGGGGAGATTCGGAATGCGGCGCGGCTGGTACAAGGGATTTTGGAGGCGCCGTGAGTGCGGAGTACCCTGCAGGGAACGAGATGCCGCGAGTGCGGAGCACAGCGCAGGCCGAGTGCGGAGCACCGAGTAAAGGCGGAGCACAACGCAGGCCGAGTGCGAAGCACCGAGTAAAGGCGGGGCACACTGCAGGCCAAGTGCTCCGCACCAAGACACAGCAAAGGAGATGCGATGTTAAAGGAAGTGACGGAAAAGTACAGCCGGGAGCTGGATGGTTTTATCCGGGAATTGCGGAAGACGCTGTCCCACTCGGAGGTGGCGGAGGATGCGGAGCGGCTGCTGAAATATGTGGAGGATGAGTTTTTCGGGTCGGAGCTGGCCAGCCGGGTGGAGTATTGGGAGATTTGCGATATGGTGCGAGCAGTGTACCTTCGCCTCCGGAGTAAGTACGGAATCCTGCAGGAATATTTGGAGGATCCGGCCATCAACGAGATTATGGTGAACGGGCCGGAGCATATTTTTGTGGAGAAGAACCGGAAGGTGCAGGCGGTGGACAACGCGTTTATTTCGGCAGAGGAACTGGAGGGGGTGATTCGTATGCTGGCATCGGACGTGCACCGGGAGATCAACGAAGCGAATCCCATCGTGGACGCGCGGATGCCTAGCGGGTACCGAATCAACGGGGTGCTTCGGAATGTGGCGCTGAACGGACCGTCTCTCACCATCCGAAAATTCGCGGAATCCATGATTACCATGGAAGAGCTGGTGCAGCGGAAGAGCTTGACGGAGGAGTGCAAGGAGGACCTGTGTGCGCTGACGGAGTGCGGATACAATATTTTTATCAGCGGCGGAACCTCCTCGGGCAAAACCACCATGCTCAATGCGCTGGCATCCTACATTCATCCGGAGGAGCGGGTGGTGATCATTGAGGATTCCGCGGAGCTGCAGCTGAATCACCTGGAGAACCGGGTGCAGATGGAGTGCCGCAGCGCCAATTCCATCGGGAAAGGAGAGGTGCGGATGGACCAATTAATTCGCACCAGCCTGCGGATGCGGCCGGACCGGATTATCGTGGGGGAGGTGCGGGGCGGAGAGGTTTTGGATATGATTCAGGCCATGAACACGGGCCATTCCGGGAGCATTTCCACCGGTCATGGAAATTCCATCCGGGGCATGCTGAACCGTCTGGAGACTATGTACATGATGGGCGCCCAGGTGCCGGTGTACACGGTGCGGAATCAGATTGCCAATGCCATTGAGATTTTCGTGCACCTGAAGCGGGACGGCGATGGGAACCGGCGGGTGATGGAAGTGGCGGAGCTGGCGGGGTTCGACGGAAAGGAATACAACATCAATTATCTGTATCGTATTGATGGGGCGGGAGCACTGGTTCGAACCGGGAATGCGCTGCTGCATCGGGATAACCTAAAAAGAGGTGGCATGAATGACCGACTTTAGAATTTATGAAATGTCCCGGAGAGAAAACGCGGTGTTCTACGGGGTTTCCGGGACGGTCGCCCTGTTGGTGGCCCTGTTGTTCTACCGAAACATCCTGTTCGGCGCAGTGATTATCCCCTTTCTGCCGAGGCTGAAGAAATTCGCCGTGGAGATATTAAAGGAACGAAGAAGGCGGGAGTACCTGATGCAGTTCAAGGATTTCCTGTTCATCGCCGCCACTTCCATCGGCGCCGGGCGGTCCATGAAAGATTCCATCGAGGAAGCGATTCCCCGGATGGTGGATATTTACGATGAAGATGCCATTCTGGTGCGGGAAATGAAACTCGTCCATCAGCGAATCGAGCACGGCAACGAAGATGACGTGGATGTGCTGGCGGACCTGGCCGCCTTGAGCGGGCAGGAGGATGTGATTGATTTCGTGACCATTTATGCCACTTGCAAGATTACCGGTGCCAGCCTAATTCGGGCCATGAATCAAGCCGCCATGGTGATCATCGACAAAATGACCATCGAGCGGGAGATTCGGGAGTTGATTCGGCGAAAGGAGCAGGAAGGGTTGATCATCCTCCTGGCACCGGTGGTGGTGATTCTTTTTCTGAACCTGGCCTCGCCGGATTATATTGCCCCCATGTACGAAACCATTCGGGGGCGGCTGATCATGACGGGAATGATTGGGGCGAATGTTGGAATTTATGAATTGGTGCAGCGGATTGTAAAGGTGAAGGTATGAATGAAAAAATACAGCAAATGGCAGAATCGAAGGTCGTTCGGTGGATCCGGGAGATGCTTCGGCGGATTCGGGCGGACCCGTCGCTGCTTCGGCAGCTTTATGGAATTACGTTGGTGTGTGCCCTTTTCCTGGCTTCTTTTGTGATAAAAAGCGGCCTGGAATCGGGAAAATACATCGTGGACGGAAGCGGCAACGTGACGGGGATTCAGCGGCGGTCCCTCAATTCCTACGAGGAGTACCCCGTGCGGGTGCGGATTCAGGGAAAGGACGAAGTGCTGGAGAAGGAGGTGATTATTTCCAAGCGTTCCCTGAAGGAGATGGAGGAAAGCCGGAACGCCGGGAAGAAAGACCGGCGAAAGGAAGTGAAGCAGAACCGGGAGATGGAGCTGGGCCGGATTCTTTCCGACATCGAATCGTCTGCGGGCAAAAAGATTGATTTTCCGTCGGAGCTTTCCGATGGCAGCCCCATCACCTGGCAGAAGGGGGATCCGGGCCGCAGCGAAGAGTGGACCATTCTTGGAATGTACTGTCTGTTGGTTGGAATGGCGCTCTACAGCCGCCTGGCTCCCCGTAAGAAGAAAAAGGGCGACGACGGCCTTCTTCGAGGACTTCCCAGATTCGTGAATCAGCTGGTGATGATGCTCTATGCCGGGGTGATTCTCAGCGATGCGTTTGACCGGATCTGCCAGAGCTATTCTATGATTCCGGCAGAGGCCCGAAGCGATTTCGAAAACGAGATGGTGGAGCTGTACCGAGGACATCGGGACCACCGGGTGAGTACGGCCATGCTGCTGAATCATTTTGCGGGAATGCACAACGTAAAGGAAATGCTGCGAATTTCCACCATTCTGCTGGAAAACGAACGTCGGGGAAGCGACGTGGTGGAAAGTCTCAGCCGGGAGAGCCGATTTCTGTGGGAGGAACGTAAAATCGTGGCGGCGGAGAAGGGCAAAGCCATCGATACCAAAATGGCCGGGCCCCTGGGCCTGCTGCTGATCCTGCTGATTGTGGTGACCATGGCGCCGGCGATTCTGGTGATGTGAGGAAATGATTTGTTTGAAAGGAAGGTAATTGCGATGATGAAATTGTTGAAACAGAAGCGAGGAATGGAAATGGTGCAGGTAGCCATACTGGTGGCCATTGCGGTGGCGCTGGGAATTATTTTCAAATCCCAGATTACCGCATTCGTCAACGAGGTGTTCTCCAAGCTGGACGCAGGACAGTTCTGACCATGAAAGGGATTCTGAAGAGTCGCCGGGGAAATGAATTTGTGGAGGCGGCCGTGGCCATTCCCCTGATTACCGCAGCGGTATTGCTAATTCTAAATCTCTTTGTATTCTATCTTAACATTCTGGCAACCGGGGTGAAAGGTCACAAGGAAGCTTGTCGGCGCTGGGATTCGGACCGGGAAGCGGTGATAAAAGTATACCGGAAGAGCGAAAGCGTCCGGATGGCGCCGGCGGGCATTCTGCGGACGCGGCCGGAATGCCGGCTGGAAATTCGGTCCTACGAGTTTAACGAGGATTTGTTGGTGCGAGCAAAGGAAGTGCTTCATGAAGAATAGAAAAGGCTCCGCCACCGTTCTGATGGCGATGATTTCGGTATCCCTTAGCATGGCGATTCTTTCTTCTATTATAGTAATCCGGCAGATGACGCTGAACAGCATCTGCCGGATTTACGGAAACGTGTGGACCCGAGGAATCTTGTCGGAATACGACCGGCACCTCCTCCGGGATTACGGCATCATGGGATTCTACGGAAACAATCCGGAGGTGGCGAAGAAACTGGAATACTACATGCACTATTCCCTGAGCAATCGGCTTCAGGTGCGCAGCCTGTCGGCCACGGCGGATCTGAACGGCTATGAGCTGTCGGAACCGGAGAATTTCCGGAGAGCCATGGCCAACAGCTTCGGGACGGAGTCCCTGGAAGTGCTGCTGAAGAAGGAAAAAAGAAAGGACCGGGGGGACCTTTCGGCGTCCGAGAAGCCGGGGAATAAAGGGACGCAAAAGGTCGAGAACCTTCCCCGGGAAATCAAAAATCCGGTGGTGCTTCACACTCTTCCTTCGGCCCAAGGGGAAAGTTCTTTTTCCCCGGATTCGGTGATTGAAGCGCTGAAGTCCGGAAAATTCGTTTCGCCCGGCGGCGGATCGGTAAAGAACGTCCCGATGGAAATTGTTTTTATGAGAAAATACATGAACAGCTATCGCCGAACGGCGGACGGCAAGAAACATTACTTTCGAAACGAATGGGAGTACGTTCTCAAAGGGGCGGCGAACGACGAGACCAACCTAAAAAGCTGCCGGCGGCGCCTTTTTCTGATTCGGAACGGGCTGAATTTGGCCTATCTGTACAAGGATCCGGAGAAGGTGGAAGTGGTGACGGCGATTGCGGAAATCATCTCGCCGGGCCCCATGGGGGTGGTGACTCAGGGCATTCTCATGGAAGCCTGGGCGGCGCTGGAGTCGGAGAAGGACGTGGAAAATCTGCTGGCGGGCAGGCGGGTGCCGGTGATGAAAACCGCGGCCACCTGGAACACGGGCATCGAGGGAATTCTGAAGGACGAGGAGGTGCAAAAAAAATTAGACGAGGATTCCCGGAAGCTGCTGAAGGAGAAAGGAGGTGAGGTGTCGGAGGCGGCCGGGAAGTCCGCCGGAAAAGTGGTGGAAGAAGGGCTGGATTACGAAGAGTACCTGATGATCATGATTCTGGTCCTGCCGGAGGAAACCCGGCTGCGCCGCCTCATGGATCTGGTGCAGATTAACATGAAATATCGGTATTACCGGGATTTTAACCTGGCGGAATATTACGGAGGGGTGAGTTTTGCGATTCATGTTAACGGAAAAAAATATGCATACAGCAGAGAATATCGGTAAGGAGAGGCGGAAATCCCGGAATCCTTTCACCGGCCGTCGGCGGGGAGATTGCCGGCGGGGAAGCTATGTCGTGGAGGCGGCCATCACCCTTCCCGTGCTTCTCATCGCCATGATTGTGCTGTCCTCTATCGTTCTGTACTATTCCTGCATCGAGGATGCGGCTTTTATCACCGCCACGGAATTTCGGAAGGGGAGCATCGAAGCGGTGGTCAGCGAAGGGCAGCCCCTGATTCCGCTGGAGGTGGCCGAGCGAACCCGGGACAATCACCCCATCCTGGATTCCCATCGGATTCTGGAGTACGGCTTTCGCAAGAACCGAAACGGCCTGAACGAGCTGATTTACCTGAACCTGGAGCTGGACATGAAAACCCGGAATCCTTTGGGAATCCTCAGTCAATCCCGGTACGATTCCGCGCTGATGACTCGGGCCTATGTGGGGCAGGTTCGAAACTGCAAAGCCATGACGGAGGCGGAATTCCGGAACGAACTGGCGGATGGCGTCTTTATTTTTCCCCAGGATGGGGAGAAGTACCACAACAAGAACTGCACTTTCGTCCGGTCGGAAACCAAAGCCGTGGCACTGACGGAATCGGTCAAAAGAAAATATACGGGATGCCGAGTCTGCCGGAGCAAGGAGGCGGCGTCCGGAACTAGGGTGTACGTATTTCCGGAATACGGTTCTCGGTATCACCTGCCCGGATGCCGGGTACTGGAGCGGCGGTGCATCGAAATTGAAAAGGATGTGGCGAAGGAGCGGAAATACACCCCGTGCAGCAAGTGCGGCGGGTAGGGGAAAAGAAAGGAGGACACTATGGAAGAGCGGCTCAGCCGGCGGATTGTAGGCCACTCCATTCCGGAGTACATGATTGAGATTTTGATTCAGGATTATGCGGGGACCTTCCTGCGGATGGTGGTTTCTCGGAATGCGGGCGTCTACGACCTGTCCTACGAGCAGAACGGCTACCGGCGCTGCATGGCGCAGCGCCTTCCTTCCCCGGAAAAGTTCCGTTTGCTGGAGCTCCTGTACGACATAAATGAAGAGAACGAAAATCACCTGATTCCCGCGGAGCGGTACATGCTGGAGCCGGAATTGATCTATTGGAAGGACCATCGGATCGGTCGGAAAACCGTGCGGTTGTTGTTTTATCCCGATGTGAAGGGGGAGCCGTTCCTGCGAAAATGGCTGATTTTGATAGAAAAAATATTGAATCCCGGCGTCCCGGAGGAGAAGGGGCTGCTGGAACAGATGCGGTACCTCCTGCAGAAGAGCAATGACCCGGAGAAATTGCGGGATCTGATTCAGGCTGCCCGGATTCGCTGCGAAGGCTCGGCGGAAGAGTAATCGGAAGAATAACCGGCGGAAGAACAGCGGCCGATTTGCAAAAATCGGTGGCAAAAAAAGCCTCCTTCATATATAATCAATCTATTATGGATGTAGGAGGAAATCGGAAATGGAAATCATCCGCGCGGATCGGTCGGGCTTCTGTTTTGGCGTGCAGCGAGCCATCGATTTGACCATGGAACAGATTGAGAAAAATGAAAAGGGGGAGAAGCGTCCCCTGTACACCTGCGGACCGCTGATTCACAATCGGTCGGTAACCGGCGCCTTGGAAGAGAAGGGTGTGGGAATGATTCAGAACATCGAGGAAGCCTCGGAGGGGGATGTGGTGATCATCCGCTCCCACGGAGAACCGGAATCGTTCTATCGCACGGCGGCGGAGAAGGGGGTTGCCCTGGTGGACTCCACCTGTGTTTTTGTGACAAAAATTCATGATATCGTCCACAAAGCGCACGCCGAGGAAAAGGGCATCATCATCGTGGGCAATCCGGAGCACCAGGAGGTCATTGCCACCAACGGCTGGTGCGATTACCGGGGGTACATTCTGCAGAGCCGAGAGGACGCAGAGGCGCTGACCCGGAACCACCCGGAACTGTTTCAGGCGGGCCGGAAACCGGTGATTGTATGTCAGACTACTTTTAAGGTGGAAATCCTGGAAGAGATTCTGGGTGTTTTTAAGGACAAAAATTACGAATACGAGCTGTACAACACCATTTGCAGTGCGACGAGGGAGCGTCAGGATGCTTGTCGGGAATTGGCCAAAAAAGTAGAATTGATGGTGGTCATCGGCGACCGGCACAGCTCCAACTCGCGGAAATTATTCGAAATCGCGAAAGAAAATTGTAAAAATTCAATTCTTATACAAGATATTTCAGATTTACAGTTGAAACAAGCCGCAAAATATAATAAAATAGGTATAACCGCGGGTGCATCGACACCTGAATGGATAATTAAGGAGGTTATTGCTAGTATGAGCGAAAATGTCACAAACACCACAGAAAAGAATCCAATGCTGGATTTCATGGATGACATTGAGAATTCTTTGCGTCTGCCAAGACTGGGAGATGTTGTTGAAGGTAAGGTGCATCAGGTAACAGAAGATGAAGTCATTGTTAACATCGGATGCAAGAAGGACGGAATCCTGAAGAAGGCTGAAGTATCCCTGGAAGAGGGTCAGTCTCTGAAGGACGTTTTCCAGGAGGGAGACACCGTTCAGGCCAAAGTCATGAAGACGGACGACAACGATGGCGGAATTCTTCTTTCCAAGAAGAAACTGGAAATTAATGAGAATTACAAAGAACTCAACGAAGCCATGGAGAACAAGGAGACGCTCTCCGTTAAACTTAGCAAGAAAGTTAATGGCGGCGTAATTGCAGTTTACAAGGAAGTTACCGGATTTGTACCGATGTCCCAGCTCGCTGACACCTTTGTCACAGAAGAGAACGTCGATGATTTCATCGGCCAGACTGTTGATATCAAGGTTCTGAGAGTTGACAACAAGCGGAACAGAGCGGTATTCTCCAGAAAAGCTGTACTAGTTGAAGAGAAGCATAAGCAGGTTGCTGAAGTATGGGCAAACCTGAATGTTGGCGACATCGTAGAAGGTAAGGTTATGAGATTTACCGATTACGGTGCATTCGTTGACATCGGTGGCGTTGATGGTCTTCTGCACATTTCTGAAATTTCTTGGGGCAAGCTGAAGAACCCTCAGGAAGTCCTGAACATCGGAGACATCATCAATGTTAAGATTCTGTCCCTCAACGAAGAGAAGGGTAAGATTTCTCTGGGTCTGAAGCAGACAACACCGGAACCATGGTCTCAGGTTGGTACGAAATACCAGATCGGTGGAATCATCACCGGTAAGGTTGTACAGATCAAAGAGTATGGTGCTTTTGTTGAACTGGAAGCAGGTCTGGACGGACTGGTTCACATTTCGGAAATCGCAAACAAGAGAGTTGAGAACGTTTCCGACGAGCTGAGCCTGGGTCAGGAAATCACCGCAAAGATCATGGACATCGATTCTGACAGAAAGAGAATCAGCCTGAGCATCAAAGCTGCATTGAACAACGATGAAGCAGAGGAAGCACAGGACGAGGAATAGTCTGATTGTTCGAAAGGCCACCGTAATTGCACGGTGGTCTTTTTCCTGTTTTTTGAACGACGGCATTTGCATGGGGACGCCGGGACTTTTTCCCTCGAATGCAAAAGCCGTATTGAAAGGAGAAAAGAAAGCGATATGGATATTCGTTTAGTTGCACTGGATCTGGACGGAACGACGATGAACAGCGACAACCGCCTTTCCGATTACAACCGAAAATCCCTGGAAGCAGCGGTACAGGCGGGGATTCAGGTAGTGGTGGCCTCCGGCCGAGCCTTCGATGCCCTGCCGAAAGAAGTCCTGGCGATTCCGGGCCTTCAGTACGCCATCTCCTCCAACGGCGCCCATATCACCGATCTTACCACCGGGAAATTCATCTATTCCAGCTACATCACCCCCACCACGGTGGACCGGGCCATCGACCTGGCTGTAAAAGAACACCTGATGGTAGAGGCCTTCTGTCACGGAAAGCCCTATATTTCCGAAGCCCTTTACGAGGACATTCGGGTAAACGGCAGCGTCTACCGAAACAAGGAATACGTGATGACCACCCGTACCCCGATTCCGGATATCTTCGGTTTCATGCGGGAAAACCGGGAAATTCTGGAAAACATCAATTTCTTTTTTTATGGGGATGATCGCCTAAAAGAAATGCGCCCGAGAATCCAAGCTCTTCCGGATTGCAATGTGGTGTCGTCCGTGAAAAATAACATTGAAATCGGCGGAATCAATTCCAGCAAGGCCCATGCCCTGGAGATTCTGTCCCGGAAACTGAAAATTCCCCGGGAAGGGATTATGAGCTTCGGCGATGCGGGAAATGATATTCCCATGATTCGCTATGCCGGCATGGGTGTGGCCGTTGGCAACGCCTGGGATGATGTGAAGGCGGCGGCGGACTACGTAGCGGAAAGCAATGACGAGGACGGAGTGGGTCGGACCATCCGCCGCTTCGCTTTGGGAGAGAAACTGTAAGTTTCTTCCTTATAAATAGGATATAATATGTAATGAAAAAAACTTTGAATTGGCGGACGCTTCGGTCCGCCGATTCAAAGTTTTTTGGTTTTTGAAGCCCCGGCTGACAGGCCGGCCGGTCCTGAATCCGTTCGGCCGGCCGGCAGAGTCATCCGGTTCGCGCTCGCCTCCCGTGAAAGCCAATGAATTCGGTTTTCGAGCGCGAACTTTAGCGGCCGGACCCTTCTGAATCCGGCCGGTCGGCTTCTCCGGTTCGCGCTCGCCTCCCATGAAAGCCAATGAATTCGGTTTTCGAGCGCGAACTTTGGTGGCCGGCCCGCCCGGAATCTGCCCGGGAGGCTTCTCCGGTTCGCGCTCGCCTCCCATGAAAGCCAATGAATTCGGTTTCCGAGCGCGAACTTTAGCGGTCGGACCGTCCGGAATCTGCCCGGGAGACTTCTCCGGTTCGCGCTCGCCTCCTATGAAAGCCAATGAATTCGGTTTCTGAGCGCGAACTGTGGCGGTCGGGCAGCCCGGAATCTGCCCGGGAGACTTCTCCGGTTCGCGCTCGCCTCCCATGAAAGCCAATGAATTCGGTTTCCGAGCGCGAACTTTGGCGGCCGGCCCCTCCTGAATCCAGCCGTCCGGCTTCTCCGGTTCGCGCTCGCCTCCCGTGAAAGCCAATGAACTCGGTTTCCGAGCGCGAACTTTGGCGGCCGGCCCCTCCTGAATCCAGCCGTCCGGCTTCTCCGGTTCGCGCTCGCCTCCCGTGAAAGCCAATGAATTCGGTTTCCGAGCGCGAACTTTAGCGGCCGGGCCGCCTTCCTCCCGGCCGGCCCGCCGGGCGCCCGGTTTACAAATGCCCCATTTTGGTACTTTTTCCCGGGCGAAAAGTCCTTTTTGCTCGAAACGCCACATCCCCTTCCCGGAATATGGTACAAAGGAAGAACCAACAGGCGGAAGAATCAAACGGACCAAGCAGCGGCGACTCAACCGGAAGACCGACGGGACATGCGGCGACTCAACCGGCAGACTGACAGGACGTGCGACAGATTGACAGGAGGAGAACTATGATTGGCAGTAAAAAACTAGGAGATATTGGAGAACAGATGGCGGAAAGAGTATATGCGGAAGATGGGTTTCAGATTTTGGAAACCAACTTTCGATGCCGCTCCGGGGAGATTGATATTATTGCGGAAAAGGATTTTTGCTTTCATTTCGTGGAGGTGAAGACCCGGAGAGGGGACGATTTCGGGTATCCGGCAGAGGCGGTAAATGAGACGAAGCAGCGGCGGATGCAGGCGGCGGCCCGGTACTATATGCATATGAATCGGTTGGAGAACGTACGGGTCCAATTTGATGTAGTAGAAATCGAAGTGAATCAGATTTCAAATTGCATATGACGGATAATGTAATTAGAGTGCTCTAATCACTCAAATCACTCAAATTACTCAAATCGCTCAACTCGCGCGGAGCGCCCATATAGTAGAGCACTCAAATCACTCAAATCGCGCGGAGCGCCCGAATTGCAGCAGCGCACAAAGCACGCAGCGCGCTCAAAGCATTCAAATCAACAAAGGAGGACAAAATGATAAGTGTAGTATATACAGCAGTTTGCGAGGGCATCGAAGGAATTCCGGTGCAAGTGGAGACGGATATCGGTCCGGGACTTCCTCAGATCAACATTGTGGGGCTGGCATCCACCACGGTGATGGAATCCCGAGAGCGCATCAAGTCCGGCCTCCTGAACTCCGGTTTCGAGTATCCCCGGCGACGGGTGACCGTGAATTTGATTCCGGCGGGCATCCGCAAAAACGGGAGCCATCTGGATCTGGCCATTGCCATGGGAATTTTGGGCGCCATGGGATACGCGGACGCCGATGCCCTTCGTGAAATTGGTTTTATTGGAGAGATATCCCTTCAGGGGGACGTGTGCCGCGTGGAAGGCGTGCTGCCCATGATTCTGGGAATGGAAAAAGCGGGGATTCGGCGGGTCGTTCTGCCGGCGGAGAATTTAGCGGAAGCGGAGCTGGCGCGGGAAGGCGGGAGCGCCGGGCCGGAGCTTTTGGCGGTCCGAAATCTTCAAGAATGCCTGGATGCGGTTCAGGGTAAAAAAATCCCGTCACAGGGCGAACGCGTCCGGCCGGCAATCCGGGAAACGGAATATGCGGATTTTAGCGATATCAGCGGCCAGGAAAATGCCAAGCGGGCGGCCGTGATTGCGGTGGCCGGCCACCACGGACTCCTGATGATGGGAAGTCCCGGATGCGGCAAAACCATGATTGCCCGGCGCATTCCTTCCATCCTCCCGCCGCTGACCCGGCAGCAGATGGTGGAAACCACCATGATTTACTCCATTGCGGGCAAACTGGAGAAGGGACAGGAGATCATATCGGCGCCGCCGTTCCGGCACCCCCACCATTCCATCGGAAAGGCCGGACTGCTGGGCGGCGGAAGTTACCCGGTGCCGGGGGAAATCACCATGGCCCACAACGGGGTGCTTTTTCTGGACGAAGTGGGCGAATTCAAAAGGGAAAACATCGAGGCCCTGCGCATTCCCCTTGAAGAGGGGGAAATCACCCATTTTCGCCATGGGAGAGCGTATCGGTTTCCCAGCGATTTTCGGTTGGTCATGGCAACGAATCCCTGTCCCTGCGGGTACCTGGGAGATCCGGAGCGAGAGTGCCAGTGCTCGCCGGGGGAGATTGAGAATTACCGGAAACGGCTCAGCGGCCCCATGTTGGAACGCATGGATATGCTGATTCAGATGGAGAAGGTGCATTACGATGAGCTGAATCGAAAACCCGAGGAGAACCTTTCCTCCAAAGAGATGCGGAAAATGGTGATGCAGGCGATGGATTTTGCGGCGGCGAGGGGGCAGGAAAAGCCCAACGGCCTGCTGGAGGACCGGGAGGTGCAGCAGCTGGAGATTTCGGCGGAGGGCCGGAAAATCCTTCAGAGCGCGTATACCAACTTAAAGCTGTCGCCTCGCACCTGGATAAAGGTGCAGAAGGTGGCCCGCACCATCGCGGATGCGGAGCAGTCGGAATGCATTGAAGGCGAGCATATTCTGGAAGCCCTGAGTTACCGGACGGCGCCGGAGGATATTTATTGAAGGAGGCGTAATATGATAAAAAAAGATTTTGAAATCGACCGGGATTCCCGGCTGTATCCGGAGCTCCTGCGGCAGATTCCGAATCCGCCGAAAAAGCTTTTTTGCAGAGGAAACCCGGAACTGCTGGAATGCCGGAAGGTGGCGGTGGTGGGATCTCGCCGCTATTCCCTGTACGGAAAGCAGACTGCGCTGATGATCGGAAAGTATTTCGGGAAGACGGAGCTGGCGGTGGTGTCCGGATTGGCCAGCGGAATCGACACCTTTGCCCACACCGGGGTGCTGGAAGTGGGAGGCAGCACCATCGCCGTGCTGGGCACCGGATTGGATCGAAATTACCCGGTGAAAAACAAACCCCTGCAGGAAGAAATCACCGAAAAAGGACTGGTTATTTCCGAATACGAAAATAATTTTAGCGGAAACCAATACTCCTTTCCGGCGCGAAACCGAATTATCAGCGGACTCAGCGAGGGCGTGGTCGTGGTGGAGGCCGGATCTTCCAGCGGATCCCTGATTACCGCTCAGTTTGCCGGCGAACAGGGACGGACGGTGTATGCGGTGCCGGGAAACATCAACAGCCAGTTCAGCATCGGAACGAATCTGCTGATTCGAGACGGCGCGGTGCCCCTGGTGGTGGTGAAGGATGTACTCCTGGATATGGGCCTGGAGTTGCCGGAAGAGAGTGAAAAGAAAATTGCATTAGGCGGTGACGAGACGGCGATATTGGAAATCGTGAAGCGGAATAATGGAATTCATGTGAATGAAATTGCACATATAATGAACAAAAACATTGGAAAAATCAGTGCTATAATAACCGTGCTTGAAATTAAAGGCATAGTCATCAGCCACGGAGGAAAAATTCACCTTGCAAATTAGCCTTCTTGGGGGTATGCTATAAACTGTTGTAAAATATTTTTGAGGAGATAATGAATGGCAACAGCTGCAAAGAAGAAAACAACCAAAAAGACAACAAAGAAAACAACCAAACCCAGAGCCCGAACTCTGCTGGTGGTGGAGTCTCCATCCAAGGCAAAGATTATCGGAAAATATCTGGGATCCAGTTATAAAGTCATCGCGTCCGTGGGTCACGTTCGGGATCTGCCGAAGAGCCGGCTGGCGGTGGATGTGGACAACCATTTCGAGCCGGAGTACATCAACATCCGGGGCAAGGGCCCGACCATTCGGGAACTGAAGAAGGAAGCCGCAAGTGCGAAGCGCGTCCTTCTGGCAACGGACCCGGACCGGGAAGGGGAGGCAATATCCTGGCATATCGCCCATCTTCTCGGTATCGATCCAACCTCGGAATGCAGAATTGAATTTAATGAAATCAACAAGGAGGCGGTAAAAGAAGCCCTGAAACATCCGAGAGCCATCAACATGGGCTTGGTGGATGCCCAGCAGGCCCGGCGAGTGCTGGATCGTCTGGTGGGCTATCAGATTAGCCCGCTGCTCTGGAAAAAGGTGCGCCGGGGACTTTCTGCCGGCCGAGTGCAGTCGGCGGCCCTGAAGATCATCTGCGACCGAGAGACGGAGATTCTGAACTTTATCCCGGAAGAGTATTGGAACATTTTCGCGGATTTTGGCGGAGGCTTCAAGGCGCAGGTGGCAAAGCGCAGCGGAAAGAAGATCCATATTCCGGACGGCGAAGCCGCCGCAAAGGTGAAAATCGAACTGCAGGAGAACCCGTACCATGTGGAAAAGGTGATCCGGAAGGACAAGAAGACCAATCCGTATCCTCCTTTTACCACCAGTACATTACAGCAGGATGCATCCATTAAATTAAACTTCCCGACTCGCCGCACCATGCAGGTGGCACAGCAACTCTATGAGGGCGTGGACATCAAAGGCATGGGTTCCCGCGGTCTGGTCACCTACATCCGTACCGACTCCGTTCGTGTGGCGGAGGGTGCCAGAAGCCAGGCCCACGAGTTTATCGAAGCCAATATGGGAAAAGAATATATCGGTTCCGGAAAGTTCACCAACAAGAAAAACAAGGATATTCAGGATGCCCACGAGGCCATTCGTCCGTCCGATGTGACGCTGGATCCGGAGATGCTAAAGGAATCCCTGACGCCGGAACAGTACAAGCTGTATCGGCTGATCTGGCAGCGGTTCGTGGCATCTCAGATGGCACCGGCGGTAAGCGATACCGTTTCGGTGGCAATCAAAAATGGCAAATACGAGCTGAAGGCCAGCGGTTCCACACCGAAGTTTGATGGGTGGAAGAAAATCTATCCGGCATCCTCCGGCGAGAACGGTATGAATATTCCGGCGCTGGAAGAAGGCGAGGAGCTGCAGGCGCAGGACGTGATTACGGAACAGAAATTCACCACACCGCCGCCGCGGTTCACGGAAGCCAGCCTGGTAAAAACCCTGGAAGAGCTGAACATCGGCCGGCCGAGCACTTACGCTACCATCATCACCACCCTGGGGACTCGGCGGTACATTAAGAAGGAGAAGAAATCCCTGATGCCGACCCAGCTGGGTTTTGATGTCACAAAAATTCTGTCGGAATACTTTTCCGATATCGTGGATGCCCAGTTCACCGCCCAGATGGAAGATAACCTGGACTCCGTGGAGCTTCAGAAGCTTCCGTGGAAAAACACCATCGACGGGTTCTACGGCAATTTCCGAAAGGAATTGGACCGGGCCGATGCGGAGGTGGAGCGAATCGAGCAGGAAGTGGTGCTCAGTGATGAGGTCTGCGAACTCTGCGGAAAACCGATGGCGATTAAGGAAGGCCGTTTTGGTCAGTTCTTGGCGTGCACCGGTTATCCGGAATGCACCAACACCAAAGCCATCGTGATTCCAACCGGCGTGAAATGTCCGAAATGCGGAAAGGAAATCGTGCAGAAGCGTTCCCGGAAGGGCCGGATTTTCTACGGCTGCAGCGGTTATCCGGAATGCGACGTGGTATTCTGGAACAAGCCAATCGACCGGACCTGTCCGAAGTGCGGTTCCCTGCTGATGGAAAACACCACGAAAAAATATCGGTACAAGTGTTCCAGCAGCGAATGCGACTACAGAGAAGAATAATTTTAGGGGTATAGAAAGGATACAACAATGGGTAAAATCGAATTTCATGCCACCACCATCTGCGCAGTGCGTCGTCCCAACGGAGACATTTGCATCGGCGGAGACGGACAGGTGACCATGGGTGAAACCACCATCATGAAGAACAACGCCAAGAAGGTAAAAAAAATATACGGCGACCGCGTACTCACCGGTTTTGCCGGTTCTGTGGCGGATGCTTTTTCTCTTACGGATAAGTTCGAAAAAAAGCTGGAAGAGCACAGCGGAAATCTGAAGCGGGCCGCGGTGGATTTGGCTCAGATTTGGCGTTCCGATAAAGGAGCTCGCAGTCTGGAAGCGCTGATGATTGTAATGGACCGAGACGATTTGCTGGTCATATCCGGAAACGGTGAAGTAATCGTTCCGGATATGGATGTAGTTGCCATCGGATCCGGCGGAAATTTTGCGTACTCCGCCGCACGGGCTCTGTACGACAATACGGAACTGGATGCGGAATCCATCGTGCGGAAATCCCTGGAAATCGCGTCCTCCATTTGCGTATATACCAATGACCACATTTCCGTGGAGAAACTGTAAGGAGGCGTGCCCGGTACTATGAATATCAAGAATATGACACCGAAAGAAATTGTAGCAGAACTGGACAAATACATCATCGGACAGGATGAGGCCAAGAAGTCCGTTGCTATCGCACTGCGGAACCGGTACCGCCGGAACCAGCTCAGCGATGAGATGCGGGAAGAGATTACACCGAAGAACATCTTGATGATGGGTCCGACCGGTGTGGGTAAGACGGAAATCGCCAGACGGTTAGCGCGGATTATGGAAGCTCCTTTTATTAAAGTGGAAGCGACAAAGTACACCGAAGTGGGCTATGTGGGCCGCGACGTGGAATCCATGATTCGGGATCTGGTGGAAGCCTCCGTTCGCATCACGAAGCAGAAGCACATCGATGAGAAATACGATATCGCGGATCAGCGTGCAGAGGATTTGATTCTGGAAGCGCTGGTTCCCGATGCTAAGAAAAAGAAGAAGTCCGGAGAGAGCAGCAATCCCTTTGACTTCATCCTCAACAGCGGCGGGTATACCAGCCAGAAGGAGGAGTACGAGAACAAGCAGAACGCGGAGAACGCCAAGCCGGCAGACGATATTGCCATGGCAAGGGAGCAAGTTCGCCGTGAGCTGAGAGACGGAAAGCTGGAGAACGAGCTGGTGGAAATCGACGTGGAAGTGACGCCGAATACCAACCAGCTGGACATGCAGAACGAAGGCATGAGCATCGCCATCGGAAATATTTTCGGGGATATGATGCCGAAGAAGACCAAGCACAAGAAGCTGCCGGTAAAGGAAGCCAGAAAGATCCTGCGGGAGCAGGAGGCTCAGAGCATGCTGGACATGGATCAGGTGGTGGACGAGGCGCTGATGAATGCGGAGCAGAACGGCATCGTGTTCATCGATGAGATTGACAAAATCGCCTCCGGAAGTTCCGTGACCGCCAGCGGCGAAGTATCCCGAGAAGGCGTACAGCGGGACATTCTGCCGATTGTAGAGGGCAGTGTGGTCAATACGAAGCACGGACCGGTTAAGACGGACCATATGCTGTTCATCGGTGCGGGTGCGTTCCACGTATCCAAGCCGTCGGATCTGATTCCGGAGCTGCAGGGCCGTTTCCCGATTAAAGTGGAGCTGAAGAACCTGGACAAGGAAGCCTTCAAGCAGATTCTTACGGTGCCGGAAAACGCCGTAATCAAGCAGCAGAAAGCCCTTCTGGAGACGGAAGGAGTTCAGGTGGAGTTCACCGATGATGCCATTGACGAAATCGCCGGAATGGCCTTTCTGATGAATGAGGAGACGGAAAATATTGGTGCCAGAAGACTGTACACCATCATGGAGACTCTTCTGGAGGATGTTTCCTACGAGCTTCCGAATCCGGACATCACCCACGTTCTGGTAGACCGGGAAATGGTACAGGAGAAGTTCAAAGAAAAAATCCGCGAAGTGGATGTAGATAAGTATATTTTGTAATTATGAGCTATAAAACCGTTTACAAAGAAGCAGAAGCAGAACAGGTAATCCAGCGTTCCCGCTTTATTACGCATGTGTCTCCCGTAGATTCCTACGAGGAGGCGCAGGCGTACGTTGCCATGATAAAAGAAGAATACAAGGATGCCACGCACAACGTCCCTGCCGTGGTAATCGGGGAAAAACAGGAGCTGCAGTGGATGAGCGACGACGGGGAGCCTCAGGGCACCTCAGGGCCGCCCATTCTTCGCATGCTGGTGGAAGAGGGCCTGACCAATCTGGTGGTTGTGGTGACCCGATATTTCGGCGGAGTAAAGCTGGGAACCGGCGGTTTGGTTCGGGCGTATTCCGGATCCGCCAAATTAGGGTTGGAGGCAGCCGGCATCTGCACCGTAACCGACGGATACGTAATGGAGTATCTGCTGGACTATTCTCATCTGGCAAAAATAAACAATGCGGAGCAGCAGGGGGACTTCCATATTATCCATACGGAATACATGGATAAAGTGAAGGTCACCATAGGGTGCAAAACCGAGGCGGAAGGCTTGGTAATAAAGACTTTCAACGATATCACTTCGGGTACCTGCGAGTTGCTGTCGAAAAAAAACGAAAAAATTTCCGAAAAAATCGTTGACAGCAATTAGATGCTGTGGTAATATATTGCTTGTCGTCAGGAACGTAAAGAAAACGAAAAACTTTTCAAAAGTTTCTGAAAAAAAGAGTTGCACTCAGCAAGAAAGTTTGCTATAATGAGTGACAGACTGATGTATGGACGCTTAGCTCAGCTGGGAGAGCATCTGCCTTACAAGCAGAGGGTCATAGGT
>ERZ809074.1001-NODE-1001-length-39572-cov-10.029506_pt1 | contig 39572 bp, 30 predicted proteins | sample MGYA00520795_ERZ809074 | MGnify/ENA primary metagenome ERZ809074 (study PRJEB31570, sample SAMEA3212989) | Homo sapiens | biome: human-gut; feature: human gut; material: fecal | place: Sweden | collected 2011 ...
TTGTCGGCGAAAACGCGTTCGAAACTGCGGGAAAGAGAAAAGAGGAGACCAAGGCTGACGAGAAAGAATTCGAACTCGAACTTGCCGTGAAAAAAAGCGAATCGAATTTCGTCGTATTCACTTACGAAACGGAAAACGAAAAAGGTGAAAACGAAACCAAATATGAGTGCGAAATTTACGAGGGCGGCAAAAAAATTCAGGAAACCGAATTTAAAATAGAGGAAAAAGACGGCAAAACCGAGATAAAATTCGAACTGGAAAAAGACGGGAAATCCGACGGGGTCGAATATAAAATCGTTCGCCGTTCCGAAAATAAATTCGACATAAAAAGAGAAATCAACAACAAAAAGTCGTATATTCTTGCGGAAACACTCGCAGACGGATATGTATTCACTTATTTCAACGGATATTCCGAACAACTTTAAATATCTCGCGATAAAAAACTTTCTCAATTAAAAAAAAACGGTTCTTTCAAAAGAACCGTTTTTTTTAAGATTCAGTCAATAATTTTTCAAATTCTTTGGCGGCGACGGATAAGGAAAAATCGGCGCGTTTTATAAGGAAAACTTCGCGCGGGGCAATTGTTTCTTCCGTTTCGAGCCTGAAAACTTCGCCGTTTGCGATTTCCTTTTCGGCAAACGAAGCGGGGATAAATCCTATCCCTAAATTGTTCTGAACGATCGGCAGAATCTGATTTGACGTGGAAACTTCGATGTCCGGCAAAAATTCGAGCCCGTATTTTCCGAATATTTTTCTGTAATATTCGTAAGTTTTGCTTGTTTTGTTAAGGCTGACGATACAGTGTTTCGTAAGCTCTTCCAGCCTTACTTTTTCACCCGTGAGATATTTGTATCTTTCCCCGCAAACGACGATATCCTGAAATTTCTTTATCGGAACGGATTTCAGGGATTTATCGAGGTCGAAAGGCGTTGCGATAAGCACGAAATCCACCGCCTGATTTTTAACCGCGCCGATAGCCTGAGCGTTGGTAAGGTTTATAAGATTGAATTTGATTTTAGGGTATAAAGAGTGAAACTTGCAAAGCGCGGAAAGCAGAACTTCGTGCAGGGCGGTTTCCGAAACGCCTATTCTTAAAATTCCCTCTTCGAAACCGTTATAACGCGAAAGTTCTTCCTCTGCGGCGGCGATCTGTTCATATGCGATAGAAACTCTCCTATATAGTTTTTCGCCCTCGGGGGTCAGCGTAACGCCTTTGTTAGAGCGCGTGAACAACACGCACCCGAGATCCCGTTCGAGATTTTTTATCGTCCTCGTAACGTTGGGTTGTTCGGAGTATAACGCCTCCGCCGCGGCGGTGATATTGCCGTATTTCGCTACGAAATAAAAGGTTTTATAGCTTTCGAAATTAGTGTTCACTTTGACTTTTCTCCATATCAAAAATAAATGGCAAGCATTATAAATATATATTTTACAGATATCTACGAAAGGATTATACTGTAATGCGTAAGAAATGTCAAGGAAGTTTTATGAAAAAGACAAAAAACAAAATTTCGCAATCTATGCTAATGCTCGTATTCATTATAATATCGGGCGGATTGCAGGACGCTTATTCTTATTTTTGCCGCGACGGCGTTTTTGCGAACGCGCAGACGGGGAATATAGTTTTTTTAAGCGTTAATCTGGTAAACGGAGATATGGCGGGCGTACTGAAATACCTCGTTCCCGTAGCGTTTTTTGCGCTCGGAGCGATTCTCGCAAAAACTCTCTTTTTCCTGTTCGACAAAAGAAAAGTATTCTGGAAAGAGGTTGTTCTGCTTGTCGAATCGGTTACGCTGTTTGCGGTCGGGTTTATGCCGCAAAGTATGAATCTGTACGCCAATGCTCTCGTATCTCTCGCTTGCGCGATGCAGGTGCTTTCGTTCGACCAGATTTACGGCAACGATTTCGCAAGCACGATGTGTATCGGAAATATCGTCCGTATGTCGGGTTCGCTCGTTACGGCGATCGCAAAAAAAGATAAATCGGCATTAAAGCGTTTCGGATTGTATCTCGCAGTCGTCGCGATATTCGCCGTCGGAGCGGGCGCGGGGTATCTTCTGCAGAAAGCTTTCGGAAACTATGCGATTATGTTTTCCGCCGCGCTTACGTTTATAGCGTCGCTCGCGTTTATCGGTAAAGAAAACGCCGATAAAGAGAACGGGGCGGAAACGGGGAAAGCGGAAGCCGAAAAATCGGATACAGACGAGGTGAACTTATGAAAAAGAAAAAAATAATCGTTCTCGTCACGGGGCTTATAATCATAGCCGCGCTTCTTGTAGGGATATTCCTTATCCCCGCGAAAGAAAACGGCGAGAGTATAAACGAAACCATGCGCGACGAGGTTCTGCACGAAACGAATAAGATAAATCTTTTCGGGTTTGAAGTAAATCCCGGACTTATTTCCGCATTTACGGTAACGGGCGTGATATTTGTCTTTTCGCTTATCGTAAGGATTTTCGTTATCCCGAAATTCACTTACGTTCCGAAAAAATTTCAGCTCGTTTTAGAAACCGCGGTCGGTACTTTCGACGATATGGCAAAGAGCAGCAGTCCCGGCAGAAACAAATTTCTGGGAGCGTACATTTTCACGGCAGCCGCCTATATATTCATAGGAACGCTGTTCGAGCTTCTGGGACTTCAGGCTGTAACGACGCTTAACCGTTCGGTTTCGCTTCCCGCGCCGCTTGCGGATATAAACGGTGCGATAACGATGGGTTGTGTATCGTACCTCGTGATTCTGGGCGGGGGAATAGTTTCCAACGGTATCAAAGGAGTAGGGAGAACTTTAAAAGATTTCTCGCTGCCCATATCTATGAGCTTTCGTCTGTTCGGCGCGCTTTTGTCGGGTGCGCTCGTAACCGAGCTTGTGTATTATTTCTCGGCGTTGTCGTTCGTCCTGCCCGTCGTGGTCGGCGTTATGTTCACGCTTTTGCACGCGCTCATTCAGGCTTACGTTTTAACGATGCTCACCTCTCTTTTCTACGGAGAAGTTTCGGAAAAGAAAATGATAAATATAAAAAATAAGAAAGAGGTAATAAAAAATGCTTAAAATTTTCAAACGTGTTTCATTGATTCTTTGCGCCGTTGCGCTTTTGACCGTTATCGCCGTTCCCGCGGTGGAATCCGTTGAGTATGCTACAAATAACGAACAAGCCGAAGCGGTGACTTATGCGGAAAACGAAGTTGTAATCCCGGCAGAAACCGAAACGTCGACTACGGAAAATCGGGACAATTCTAAAGGAAGCAAAGCAATAGCCGCGGGTATCTGCGTTGGTCTTGCGGCTGCGCTCGGCGCGCTTGCAATGGGTATTGCGATAGCTAAGTCCAACGAAGCGATCGCCCGTCAGCCCGAAGCGACTTCGCAGATAAAATCGGGTCTTATGCTTGGTCTGGTATTCATAGAAACGGCAATAATTTACGCGCTTATAGTTGCAATCCTCGTCATATTCGTATTGTAAGGTAAAAGTTATGTATAATCTCCTTTTAAGCGGAATCCCGCTGAATATAGACTGGCGGCAGATACTTCTGCATTTGCTTAACCTCGTCATTCTCTTTCTTATCCTTTATTTTTTGCTTTATAACCCCGTGAAGAAATTTATGGAAAAACGCAAAAAATATTACGAAGAACAGGACGAGCGCAGCAAAGCGACCCTTGCCGCGGCAGAAAAGAAAAAAGAGACTTACGACGAGCTTTTAAGCAAAGTCGACGAAGAAACTGCGGAAAAGAAACGCCTTATAATAGCCGACGCGAGAGCGGAAAGCGAAAGGATTTTAAAGTCCGCCGAAGAAGCCGCTTCCGACACGCTGAAAAAGGCGAATATAAAAGCGGAAGAGGCAAAAAAGCGCGCCGAAGAACAGGCGAAAGAAGAACTTTCGGACGTTATAACGAAAGCCGCGAAAGAGAAAATCGAGGCGGCTTGCTCGGTGGACGGATTTATATCGGAGAATATAAAAAATGGCTGAGAATCGTGTTATAGGTGCGTTTTTGTCCGTTAATGAACCGACGGCGGAAGAAAAAATCAAGCTCGCCGAATTCTTTCGGACAAAGCTCGATCGCCCCGTCGATATCGTGTGGGTTAAGGACGAAAGCGTAAAAAAAGGCTTCGTTCTGAAAATTCTTAACGAGGTCTACGACAACACACCCGAAGGACTTTTAAGAAGCCTTAAAACGGCGATCGACGAAACGGATAAAAGCGGCGATTACATCTCGCTCGTGAAAGAAACGGTCGGAAAATGGAAGCCGCGCGCTTTGTCCGAGGAAATAGGCAAGGTTTGTTCGGTTGCCGACGGCGTTGCCGAAATCGAGGGGCTCAGCGGCGTTAAATACGGCGATATCCTCGCTTTCGAAGGTGGCGAAAAAGGACTTGCGCTCGACCTTTCCGAAAAGAAAACGGGTTGCGTTCTTTTCGACGGCGACAACATAGTCGCGGGCGAAAACGTTTATAAAACGGGCAAAACGGCGGGAATCCCCGTGTCCGAAGAAATAATAGGAAGAGTAGTGAACGCGCTCGGCGAACCCATAGACGGGAAAGGCTCTTTTGCGGCAAACAAATATATGCCGATCGAAAGTCCCGCGCCCGCCATTATAGACAGAAGCCCCGTAAATAAACCGCTTAAAACGGGTATTTTAACAATTGACGCGATGTTCCCAGTCGGTAAAGGTCAGCGTGAACTCATAATCGGCGACCGTCAGACGGGAAAAACGAGCGTCGCAACCGATACGATACTCAATCAAAAAGGCAAAAACGTCATCTGCGTTTACTGTGCGATCGGACAGAAAGCAAGCACGGTGAAGAGAACAGTAAAAATGTTCGAAGAAAGCGGCGCGCTCGATTACACCGTCGTTGTGTTTTCCGCCGCGTCCGATTCGGCTTCGCTTCAATATATCTCTCCGTTTTCGGCTTGCGCCATCGCCGAATACTTTATGAACGAAGGGAAAGACGTTCTTATCGTTTACGACGATCTTAGCAAACACGCCGTGGCTTACAGAACTCTTTCTCTTCTTCTCGGCAGAAGCCCGGGGCGTGAAGCTTATCCCGGCGATATATTCTATCTCCATTCGAGACTTTTAGAGCGCTCGGCTCATTTAAGCGAGAAAAAAGGCGGCGGAAGTATGACCGCGCTCCCGATTGTCGAAACGCTCGGCGGAGATATTTCCGCTTATATTCCGACAAACGTAATTTCCATAACCGACGGACAGTTGTTCCTCGAAAGAGAGTTGTTTTTGTCGGGACAACGCCCCGCGGTGAACGTCGGTCTTTCCGTTTCGAGAGTCGGGGGAAGCGCGCAGACTAAAGCTATGAAAAAGGCGGTCGGCTCGCTTCGTCTCGAGCTAGCGCAGTACCGCGAAATGAAAACGTTCGCTCAGTTCTCAGGCGATCTTGACGAGTCGGTGAAACGCCAGTTCGAATTCGGCAGAGCGCTTACCGAAATTCTCGTGCAACCGCTTCAGAAACCTTATCGCGAATGGGAAGAGATAGTAATTCTTGTTGTATCGCTCGCTAAAATCACGACGGGTCTCGGCGTGAAAGAAATACGTCCGTTTTTCGGCAGGTTTTTACCTTATTTCGAAGAATGTCGCGTCGACGTGATATCGAATATCGAAAACGGCAAAACGCTGTCCGACGACGATAAGGAAATAATCGTTTCGGAAGCGAAAAAGTTTTTATCCGAAAACAATGTCTGAAATCAACGAAATCAAAAACAGAATAAAAGGTGTTGCGGCAACGCAGAAAATCACTAACGCGTTGTATCTCATTTCTTCCGCAAAAGTAAGAAAAGCGCGGGAGGAACTCGAAAAAACATCGCCTTATTTCAGAGGGATAAGAAAAGAAATAAAATCCATTTTCAAAACGGTGGATCATATTGAAAGCAAGTATTTTTATCCCGAAAACGACCATATGCAAGACGCGGCTTGCGGCTATCTCGTAATCACGGCGGACAAAGGAATGGCGGGCGCGTATAACCATAACATTATAAAACGCGTGGAAAACGAAATAAAAAAGCACGAAAATTCCAAACTTTTCGTCGTGGGCGATCTGGGCAGAGAATACCTTTCGGCGAAAGGATATAACGTAGCCGAAGATTTTTCTTTCGAGGCTCTCCGTCCGACGCTCGCCGTGGCGAGAAAAATCGCGGATATTCTCCTCGATGGGTTTGTCAACGGCGATTATTCGAAACTGTTTATTCTGTACACAGATATGGCGGACGGCGGAATAATAATCAAATCGACGAGAATACTTCCTTTCCACACCGCGGAATTCATAGCGGAAAAAGATAAAATCAAAGAGGAATTCGAATTCGTGCCTTCGCGCGAGGTGGTTCTGGATAACCTCGTTCCGAGTTATGTATGCGGTTATGTGTACAGTTCGCTCGTGGACAGCTATTGCGTCGAGCAGAACGCAAGGCTTGTCGCAATGAAATCCGCAAGCGACAACGCAAGTTCGATTTTGTCGGATTTAAGCCGCGAGTTTAACCACGCAAGACAGAACGAAATCACGACGGAAATCACGGAAGTGTCTTCGGGCGCGAAATTTCAACGGAGTAAGAAAGAATGACGGGTAAAATAACAAAAATCAACGGATCGGTCATAGAAGCGACGTTCGAAGAGGGAACTCTCCCGAAAATAGACGCCGCATTAAAAATAACGACCGACGGAAAAATAAAATACGCCGAAATTGCGGCGCACGTAAACGAACGCACGGTAAAAGCCGTAATGCTTTCCGAAAGCGAAGGGTTGTTCGTGGGGCAGAGCGTCGAGGCTCTCGAAAACGGTATAACCGTTCCCGTCGGCAAAGAAGTTCTGGGAAGAATGTTCGATGTTTTCGGCGACACGATAGACGGCGAACCGCCGCTTTCCGAAAATATCGAGCGCGCGAGTATTCACAGAAAACCGCCGAAATTCGTTTCGTTGTCTCCGTCCACGGAAATTCTCGAAACCGGCATAAAAGTCATAGACCTTATCGCGCCTTACGCAAAAGGCGGAAAAATCGGTCTGTTCGGCGGCGCAGGCGTAGGCAAAACCGTTCTTATTCAGGAACTTATTCATAACATCGCAATGGTTCACGGCGGTTATTCGGTTTTCGCGGGCGTCGGAGAACGTTCGAGAGAGGGTAACGAGCTTTTCGGAGAAATGAAAGAAAGCGGCGTTTTCGATAAAACCGCGCTCGTTTTCGGGCAGATGAACGAAGCTCCCGGCGTAAGACAAAGAGTGGCTTTTTCGGGTCTTACGATGGCGGAGTACTTCAGAGACAAGGAACATAAAGACGTACTCTTTTTCATTGATAATATTTTCCGTTACGTTCAGGCTGGCAGCGAAGTTTCTGCGCTTCTCGGAAGAATGCCTTCGGCGGTCGGCTATCAGCCCACGCTTGCGGAAGAAACGGGTAAACTCGAGGAACGCATTACTTCCACGGAAAACGGATCGATAACTTCCGTACAAGCCGTTTACGTCCCTGCGGACGACCTTACCGACCCAGCTCCCGCAACAACGTTCACACACCTCGACGCAACGACTGTTCTGTCGAGAAAAATCGCCGAGCAGGGAATTTATCCCGCCGTCGACCCGCTCGAATCCGCGTCGAGAAACCTCGAAGCCGATATCGTCGGAGAAAGGCATTACCGCGTTGCGATGAAAGTCAAAGAAACGCTTGAAAAATATAAAGAATTGCAGGATATAATCGCGATTCTCGGTATGGAAGAGCTTTCCGAAGAAGACAAGAAAAGCGTTTACCGCGCGAGAAAAATTCAGAAATTCCTGTCGCAACCCACGCACGTCGCCGAAAGATTTTCTGGGCTTAAAGGCGTGTATGTAAAACTCGAAGACACGATCGACGGGTTTGAAAAAATCGTAAATGGCGAAGTCGACGATTTGCCCGAAAACGCGTTTTTCAACGTCGGAACGATAGCGGACGTTTACGAAAAAGCCGAAAAAATCAGGAAAGGTGAAATCTGATGGCAGTTTTTTCTTTAAAGCTTCTCGCCGCGGACAAGGTTTTTTATGACGGAGAGTGCGCCTCTCTCGTCGTTCCCTCCGCGGACGGACAGTACGGAATTCTCGCAAATCACTGTAATGCGGTTATCGCCGTCATTCCGGGCGTTGCGGAAGTTAAGGCGGAAAACGGAGAAAAAATCGTGGCGTTCGTCGCTTCGGGGATTGTGAAAATCGAAAACGGAAAAGTGCTTATGCTTGTCGAATCGTGCGAAAACGCGAAAGACGTAAACGAAGCCTGGGCAAAGAACGCGCTTAAGGAGGCGAAAGACGAAATCGCGAGAAAGGAAAGTCGGTTTAACGTTTTGTCGGCGGAAATCAAAATCGCCCGCGCGCTTAACCGTTTAAAAGCCAAAGAACACGTAAATTAAATGACGAATTTTAAATAAAAACGCTGAAAATACGATAAAACGCTTGCAAAAGCCTTGGTTTTATGCTAAAACCAAACTATATTCCGAAAGATTTTAAATTGACGGCTATATGTGGCCGGTAGTTTGAAATCGCATATGAGGGTATAGCTCAGTTGGTAGAGCGCTTGAATGGCGTCCAAGAGGTCGCCGGTTCGACCCCGACTATCTCCACCAAGATGAACCTTAGCTGAACCCGTAAAAAGGTTGAAGTTCGGGTTCATTTTTTTATGCTCAAAATACGGGGTTCAAATCACAAGCGAATAGCAAACGGGGAGAATCCATTATTATTCTCTGAACGGCAGTTGAATCCGCGGGATTATTTTCCTATAAGATTCTCGGTCAGGCATCGATTTGACGTGAACCAAAAAGATTGAGCAAAAACCTAATTAAATTATTTGAAAATGAGTTCGGTATTGGATCGGGCTCGTTTTCAATTTAAGAGAAGTTCTCTTATTGTAGTAAAAGGAAATATAATCTTTTAATAGTTCAATGAAAGCGGTAAACACAGGGAAACCGTGAATTTCCGCCCGAAAAATCGGGTTTTATGCGGAAAAAGAGGTCGGGTAGCGGCTTGCGGGAAAGGGCGAACACTCCCGGCGAGACAAAAAAGAAGATGGATAATAATACTATTCAATCGGCACGACAAATCTCGAACAATATCTTTTTTGTGCGATTTCTTTGCCCGTATATGGGGCTACCAGTCCGAGAACGCGCGGCAATCCGGTCGGCTTTAAGTGGCGTTTGTTGATTTCTCTGCCGAAAGTAAGCCACGCTTCGTCTATATCGTCGTAACTTCCGTAATATAAAACGGAAAAAACTTTACAGCGCGGCAAAACCACGGCTTCGGGAACCTTTTCTTTTAAGGGAACACAAGAGTACATAGCATAGTCTTTTTCGCCGATATGTCCCGACAGATAGTCGGTTCTGTCCGAAATGGTGAAAAGAGGGTCGCCGGACAGGCGATAGCCCTTGCGTATACACTCTGCGTAAGCGTTGAAAGAAGCTTCGTATTTGTCTTTTATGGTGTGTCCCATAGATTTGCGCATAAAGCAAACCATTTCGGGAATAATCGTTTCGCTGATCGAATAAGTGCCGGGCTCGGCGGAGCGCAACCGCAATTCTTCCACTCCGTTTTGCAATTCGCATAACTTATATTCCAACGCGGCGCGCAGAGGTTCGATTTGTCCGCCGCTTTCGTAATAACGGATAATTTCTTCGCTGTTAAGCCCCATCGACTTGAATTTTTCCACTTGCATTATTTGTGCAATGTTGAAATTGTCGTAATATCTCCGTCCGCTTTCTTCCGAAACGTATGCGGGCTTCAAAAGCCCCTTTTCTTCCATTCTCAAAAGCGTGCTTCGCGAAACGCCGCAAGCGCGCGCCGCTTCGCTTATCTGAAATAAAAATTTTTCGTTGTTTTTCATTTTTTTTCTTTAATTCCCTTGATTCGTTCATCGGTGAACGAGTTATAATATAATTATAATAGTTTTTGCGTTTTATGTCAAAGTTTTTCTATGATTTTAAAACTATTTAACCGAAATTTTTTCGGCGAAAGCCGAGGAGGAATTAAAAATGTCTATACGGAAAAGGACTCTTTACGTTGTTTTACTTGTCGTTATAGCGGCTTGTCTTACGGGTATGTTTTTTGGTTTTCAACCGAAACCCGCGGAAGCATGGACGGGCACGAAATTAATAACAATATCTTCCGACACGACATGGGATAATATAAGGCTGGAACCCGATACAACGTACGAGATAAAAAGCGGCGTAACGGTTACGCTTGTCGGAAAAATCGTGGTCAGGGGTAACATCACTATAACCGGGGGAACAATCAGGACAACCCCGGAGGCACAAGGTCATTTCGATACGGGCTACGAACATACGTTTACGCTGGACGGCGTTACCATAGACGGAGAAGGGAAAGAATATGCGAGATCTATTATCGATAACGGTAATTCAAAGACGATCATTAATTTAAATAATTGTATCATAAAAGACTATAAAATAAAGAAAAACTGTGCCGATGGTATTATAGAACTTTACGGTAGTGCGCTCAATATAACAAACAGCACGATAACAGGTTGTACGGGGGGATTGGGCATGATTAGAACGGATGCCGGCGCCGATTCCGTCAATAAAATAAAAATCACAAGCAGCAACATCACCGACAATAAGAAAGTGGTTTTTTCCGGCGGCAGCATGGACATCACTATCGACGGCGGAACTTTTGAAAATAACGACGGAGGTTTAATCTATGCATGGAGGCAGTATAATACCGGCTCTGTGGTTACAATCAACGGCGGAACTTTTAAAAACAACAGCGCAAATAACGGCGGCGTGATTTATTCCAGCGGAAGCACGGTTACAATCAACGGCGGAAATTTTGAAAACAACTCCGCAACAGATAAAGGAGGCGTAATTTACAATTCAACCGCCGAAAGCAGGGTATATTTATACGGCGGTTATTTTGCGGACAACACGGCAAACGGTTCCCCGAACGATATATACAACGGCGCGGACGCCGCTATCGATCTAAACATCGGATCGGCAAACGTTCCTGCTCGCACGGGGTATACGTATGGCGGCTGGAAAGATAATAACGGGAACATTTATAACAAGACAAATCGGTTGTATTCCGTAAGCGGAGCGGATAACGGTCTTACGGTAATATGGAACGCAAACTCTTATACCATAAACTATTCGGGCATGGAAGGGGCAACTCTTTCGCCGATGCCGACAGCGCACGTTTACGGGACGAATACGGCGATAGCCGATCCTGTAAAAACAGGGTATACGTTTAACGGTTGGAAAGTAAACGGCGGTGCTGCCGTAAAAAATCTGACCTTGGGCGCAACCGACTATACCAACGTTATTTCGCTGCAAGCAACATGGACCGCCAATAAGTATACCGTCACTTTCGACAAGCAAAACGGTACGGGCGGCAGCACTTCCGCAGCGGCGACTTTTAATAGCGCAATGCCCGCGATAACAGTACCTATTCGCACGGGTTATACGTTCGGCGGCTATTATACGGCGAAAAACGGCGGCGGCACGCAGTATTACACGTCAAGCGGCTCGAGCGCAAAAAATTGGAACATTGCCGCGAACACGACGTTATACGCAAAGTGGACGGCAAAGACTTATACCGTCACTTTCGACAAGCAAAACGGTACGGGCGGCAGCACTTCCGCAGCGGCGACTTTTAATAGCGCAATGCCCGCGATAACAGTACCTATTCGCACGGGTTATACGTTCGGCGGCTATTATACGGCGAAAAACGGCGGCGGCACGCAGTATTACACATCAAGCGGCGCGAGCGCAAGAAATTGGAACATTACCGCGAATACGACGTTATACGCAAAGTGGACGGCTAACTCATATACGATAATCTACAATTCTAACAAACCGAGAGGAGCGAGCAGTGAAATAACAGGTTTAACGGCAAGTTCTACTCACACTTACGACGTGGCGGGAACTCTTACCGCAAACGGGTATTCTCTTGTCGGAAGGACGTTCAAGGGCTGGTCGACTTCCGCAAACGGTTCGGTTTTATACGGCGACGAAGATACGGTAAAGAACCTTACTTCGACCGCAAACGGAACGTATAACCTCTACGCCGTATGGCAAGCGAATAAATATACAGTTACGTTCGGCACGGCGGGCGGCAGCAACGTTTCGCCCGTAGAGGCAACGTTTGACAGCGGTTTGCCGACGGTAGGCTTACCCGTGCGCGCGGGATATGTTTTCGGAGGGTTTTATACGGCGAAAAACGGCGGCGGAACGCAGTATTATAAAGCAGACGGAACGGCTGAAATGGATAAATACACGGTTGACGGAAACCTTACCCTTTTTGCGAAGTGGACCCCTGTTTCCTATACCATAGCGTTTTACGACGGCGATACGTTTATAAAAAAGACAGAAAATGTGGTTTACGGCGCCGAGATAACGTTGCCGTCCGCAAAGGCTTTGGGACTAACGCGCAAAAACTACAATTTTGTCGGCTGGAATTTGTATTCCGATCAGACGTGGGCAATGTACAAAGCCGATACCGTCTACACGGGCGGATTTGCGGAAGAAAACGGCAAAACGGTAATTCTTCGCGCCGCTTGGGAGGAAAAAAACGTTTATCCGATCTATTTCGACGCTAACGGCGGTATGGGCGCGCCCGCAACCGCATTGGCTCATGAGGACGAAACCGTTCTTCTGGGCGCAGGCGTTCCCGTAAGACAAAATCACACTTTCGTCGGCTGGGCTACGGACGCGAGTGCGGAAAGAGCAGAATATTTGCCTGACGGCGAGTTTACGATGGGGAATTCGCCCGTAACGCTCTACGCCGTGTGGAAACACAATCCGTCTCTTACATATAACGCTAACGGCGGTTTGTTTAATTCTGCCGTTGCAGTAACCTACCCTGCGGCGGGAGCGGAAGTAACTGTAGCGGATTTGTCGCCGCAGCTCGAAGGACACGAATTTACGGGCTGGAAAATCGGTGAGGACGGCACGGTTACATACTGCGCAGGCGAAATGTTTACCATGCCCGATACCGACACCGTGCTTTACGCCGTCTGGCAAAAGAGAACGTACCCGGTTACGGCTACCGTTGCCGACGGGTACTCTGTTGTCGGGTTGAACGATAGCTACAAGTTCGGTGACGTCGCGATTTTCACCGTTACGGGAGGCAACGTGAAGGTTTACGCCGACGGCGAACTTCTTACGGCGAGCGAAACGGGCAAATATTCATTTATTGTAGACGGCGCGACTGCAGTTTTGGTCGTTGCCGGCGACGGCTTGCATTTCTCCGTTGTTTACAACGCAAACGGCGGTAGCGGCGCACCCGTAGACGCAAATATTTATCAGGCAAATACTTCGGCAACCGTTTCTTCCGATTCGCCCTTGCGACCCGGATATACCTTCCTCGGATGGACTAAAAAGCAAACCTCCTCGGCGGCGGAATTCGTCGGCGGCGAAACCGTCACCCTTGCGGACAAAGACTTGGTTCTCTACGCCGTCTGGAAAGCGAATACGTATACCGTTAAATATAACTCTTTGGGCGGCTTCGGCTCGATGGCTGCGGATACGTTTACTTTCGACGAGGAAAGCGTATTGAAGAAAAACGCCTTTACGAAAGAAGGGCATACCTTTACGGGCTGGGCGTTGAACGCAAACGGCAATGCGACGTATAGCGACTGTGAAACCGTTTTAAATCTTTGCTCCGAAGACGGCGGCGAAATCACCCTTTACGCAGTGTGGAAAGCAACCGTAACTAAAATCGAATTGGTTTGGGATGAAACCGTCCGCGATTCTTTTGCCATAAATTACGGCGACGCGCTCTCCTCGACCGGGCGCGTTACACCGGTAAAAGACGGTTATACGTTCGGAGGATATTACACCGAAAGAGAAGGCGGCGGCGAACAGATTTTTGACGGAAATCTTAATGCCGTTTATGCTAACAATTGGGATAAAAACGAAGAGAAAATTACTCTTTACGCCTACTGGGTGCCTAACAGCGAAACGCTCACCGCGCAAATACAGGAATTAAAAAACGCAAACGCCGCTCTTACAAGCGGTATAGATGCATTGAAAAGCGAAAATTTATCTATGTCGGGCAGCATAACCGCTCTTTCCGCGTCGCTGGAAACCGCACAAAATACGATAGACAGTCTTGGCGATACTTACGCGACGGACGGTGAACTTGCCGCTGCCGTTGCCGCCCTTGAAAAGAAAATCGAGGAAGCGAAAAGTGAGTTGAACGCTAAGATAAACGAAGTACAGACAAACCTTGAAAATGCAGTATCGACTTTGAATACGTCAATAGCGGCAAAAGCGGACAGTACGGCATTATCGCAGGCGATAGAAGATTTGACTAATGCGTACGAAGCGGCGGACGCGGTAATAAATTCAAGCATAACCGCATTGCAGAGTAAAGACGGCGAGCTTGAAGAAAGCATAGCGAATCTGAAAACGTCAAGCGAAAAAGCGGACTCCGATCTGAAAGCGGCAGTCGACAAAGTACAGACAAACCTGGATAAAGCGGTAAGCGATCTGACTAAAACTATCGGCGACAATAAGAGAGATATAGAAAGCAAGCTTTCCGCGGTAAAAGAAGCGTACGAAGCGGCGGACGCGGTAATAAATTCAAGCATAACCGCATTGCAGAGTAAAGACGGCGAGCTTGAAGAAAGCATAGCGAATCTGAAAACGTCAAGCGAAAAAGCGGACTCCGATCTGAAAGCGGCAGTCGACAAAGTACAGACAAACCTGGATAAAGCGGTAAGCGATCTGACTAAAACTATCGGCGACAATAAGAGCGATATAGAAGGCAAGCTTTCCGCGGTAAAAGAAGCGTACGAGGCGGCGGACGCGGTAATAAATTCAAGCATAACCGCATTGCAGAGCAAAGACGACGAGCTTGAAGAAAGCATTGCAAAGCTGAAAACGTCAAGCGAAAAAGCGGACTCCGATTTGAAAGCGGCAGTCGACAAAGTACAGACAAACCTCGATAAAGCGGTAAGCGATTTAACTAAAACTATCGGCGACAATAAGAGCGATATAGAAAGCAAGCTTGCCTCGGTAAAAGAAGCGTACGAAGCGGCGGACGCGGTAATCAACGGAAATCTTACGATGTTGAACGTTAACTTCGCAAGCGAAGTATCGAGGTTGGAAAAAACATATAAAGAAGCGGACGACGCGCTTGCGGAGGCAATTAAAAAGGTGCAGGCTAATCTCGACGCGGCAAAGGAGCAGCTCGAAAACAAGGACAACGAGTTGGCAACCGAGATTAAAATTCTTCAGGACACTACTAAAAATTTGATGATTGTACTTATCGTTATCGGCGTCGTTTTACTGTCGCTCGGCGTGAGCGTGGTGGTTTTGTTCTTCAAAAGAAAGGTTAAACCGTAAACCAACAACTTGTATAATAGTCCGGGACACCAAAAAGACTACCGATTTTTATAAAAAGCAGAAAAACAGACGGATAATTTTTATAGGTTATCCGTCTGAAATTTTATATTAAAGTTTGTTTGTCGCAAGCGCATATTTCCTTTTATGCTAACTGGTTGCGTCTGCTTTTTGTTCGGATTGCATAATTCTGGGCGATACGCCGAAGTAATGCTTAAATGCTTTGCTGAATGCGAAAGCGGACGAATAATTGAGCATTTCGGCTATCTCGCTTATTTTTTTCTCTTTTCCCATGACAAGAGTTTTTGCCGTTTCCATTTTACGTTCGCGGAAATATTCTCCCGGCGTTTTGGAAGTGGTTTTTTTGTAAATTTCGGAAATATAAGCGTAATTGTAATTAAACTTTTCGGACAGCTCGGTAAGTGCGTTCATGGAAAAAACGTGAGAGTCGAGATAGCCGCTTATTTTTGCCGACAACACTTGCGCATTGCCTGCGGCGAGTGTTTTTTGAGGGGTATCGCATATGTCGCGCAGGGCGTATACGACAATTTGTTTAAGTATGCCGGCAAGCGTTTTTTCGGACATATCGTCGTTTTGAGTGAATTCGTTGAGAGCATAGCCGAGAAGAGTGGGAATTTTATCGTCGCGGAAAACTCTGGAGTTTGACAAACGGAATGATTGCGTCACGTATTCGAGGCGACGCCTTACAACTTCGTCGTCGGTATCGAAGGCGTAGTAATCGTATTCGAGTTTTTCACCGTTGTCGGCAAGTATGTTATGAATATCCGCCGGGTATGAAAAATACACGTCTCCCGGCTTTACTTTCATGCGTTCGCCGCCCGTGGCTACTGTTCCGCTGCCGCCCGTAATCACCGTAAGTTCAAACCAATCGACGTGTACGTGCGAGCCTATTATTTCGCCCGGAGAGCAATATCTGCGTCCTATCTGGTACAGTTTCACGTCGCCGTAGCGCGCAAAACCCGGTCGAAAATTCCGGTCAAAATGATAAATGGTTTCAATTGAGGACATAAGCGGCTCCTTTACGATAACATTGTATCGGAGAAACAAAGCTTTGTCAATATTTTTGCTATATAAAAATTGTTGAAAAACTGATATTTTTTAATAAATCCGAAATATTGATATGTTTTTGCAAAAACGCGGGCATTGACTTTAACAGCGAAGGGTTGTATCATTATCGGTAGAATAATCTTATTCTGAAAATCGACAAGGAGATTAAATAAATTATGACTACAATAGCTGTCGTCGGATGCGGAAGAATTGCAAACGCGGCTCATTTTCCCGCTTTCATGAAGATGGATAACGTGCGCATAAAGTACGCATGCGACCTCATTAAAGAAAAAGCAGAGGCGGTAAAGGAGAAATTCCCCAAAGTTGAGCAGGTAATCACCGATTACAACGTCGCTCTTCATGATCCCGAAGTGCAAGCGGTTTACGTTTTAACGCCCAATTACGCGCACTACACCGTAACCATGGACGCGCTTAAAGCGGGTAAACACGTGTTCTGCGAAAAACCCATCACCGTAAACTATCCGCTGTCGGTGGAAATGGCAAACGAAGCCGAAAAACATGGTAAAATGCTCAATATCGGCGTGTGCAACCGCTATCAGCGTTCGGTGGAAATGCTCCGCCAACTTAACGACGAGGGCAAATTCGGTGACATTTACAGCGTTTACTGCTCGTTCCGTTCGTATCGCAGCATACCCGGCCTCGGCGGCCCGTTTACGACCAAAGCTCAGTCGGGCGGCGGCGTGCTTATCGACTGGGGTATTCACTTCCTCGATCTCATTCTGTACGTTTTAGGCGGAGCAAAGCTTAAAACGGTTACCTGCGACGCATACAACGAGCTTGCAAAGAATATGAAAGAGTACAACTATGCCGGTCACGGCATGTGGGCGGAAGACACGGCCGATATCGAGCACGGCACCAACGACGTCGAAGAGTACATTACCGGCTATATAAGAACCGATAAGGCAAGCATTTCTTTCAACGGCGCGTGGGCTCAGAACATCGACGCAAACGACATGTTTATCGATTTTATGGGCGACAAGGGCGGCGCAAGACTGTCCTACGGCGGCAAATTCACGTTCTACGACGGAAAAACGCTCGAAACAATAAAGCCCGAATACGATATTCCCGATATGTATCTGTGCGAGGATAAAGCGTTTATCGAAAGCATAAACACCGGTAAAAAAGACAAGAACAATATCGAAAATATTCTCGAAAGCATGAAACTGTTGCAGGCTCTGTATGATTCGAGCGACAAAAAAGAGGAAATAAAACTGTAATGAAAAAAATAGGGTTTATCGACTATTATCTTGCCGAATGGCATGCCGACAACTATCCCGCGTGGATAAAAGCGGCAAACGAGTCGCTGTCGGAAGACTTTTGTCTGTGCTATGCCTGGGGAGAAATACCCTCTCCCGAAGGCGTGACGAATAAAGAGTGGTGTGAAAAAAACGGCGTAACTTTATGCGACAGCATAGAGGAAGTTTGCGAAAAATCGGACTTTCTGTTTATTTTGGCGCCGTCCGATCCCGAAAAACACCTCGGTTACGCCGAAAAAGTGCTGGCATATAAAAAGCCGACCTATATCGACAAGACGTTTGCTCCCGACCTTAAAACGGCGGAAAAAATATTCGCGCTTGCAGAAAAGTACGCTACGCCGTTTTTCTCCACGTCCGCGCTTCGTTATGCCACCGAACTGGACGGCATTACGGACAGCGAAGCGGCGGTTGTCACAGGCGGAGGAAGATCGATAGAAGAATATTGCATTCATCAGATAGAAATGCTGGTCAAAACGCTGGATGCCAAGCCCGAATGCGTAAAAGTCGAGCGTCAGGGCGAAAAGCAGTATGTCGTTTCGGTTAAATTCGAGGGCGGCAAAAAAGGTTCGTTTGTCTATTCGGACGCATTGCCGTTCACGATTTGTGCCGAAAAAGAGGGCGTAAGCCGTTATTTTTCTATAAATTCCGACTTTTTCGGACTGCTTATAAAAGACATTCTGAAATTTTTTACGAATAAAAAACCACCGTTCGACATAAAACAAACGCTGTACGTTATGGCTGTACGCGAAAAGACTGTCGAAGGCGTAAACAATCCCGATAAGTGGCTTGAAATAAAGTTTTGAGCGCAAAAATAAGGAGATTTTAATGAAAATAGGAGTTATAACCGACTGTTTCAAAAAGTCGCACGAAGAAGGTATTAAAATTGCGGCAAAGCTCGGATTGGACGGCGTTCAGATTTATGCTACCACCGGTGCTTTTTCGCCCGACACGTTGTCGGAAGAGAAAAAATCCGAGTATAAAAAGCTTTTGAAAGATAACGGGCTGGTTGTTTCCGCGCTGTGCGGAGATATGGGCGGATATGGCTTTGAAATCGAGGCGGACAATGCTTTAAGAGTGGAAAAAACCAAAAAAATAATCGACCTTGCCGTTGAATTCGGTTCAAACGTCGTCACCACTCACATCGGAGTCATTCCCGCGGACAAGAGCAATCCCCGCTATAAAGTAATGCTGGACGCTCTTACCGAAATCGGATTGTACGCAAAAAGCAAAGGCGTTACCATGGCAATCGAAACCGGGCCCGAAAAGGCGGCGACGTTGCTCGCTTTCTTAAAGGACACGAAAGGCGGCGTGGGCGTCAATCTCGACCCCGCTAACTTCACTATGGTAACCGGTCAGGATGCCGTCGAAGCGGTGAAAATGCTTAAAGACTACATTGTTCACACGCACGCAAAGGACGGAATAATGCTTGATCCCGACCAGAAGCCCGAGGACGTGTACCACGCATTCGCCGTGGGCGGAGTGGACGCGCTCAACGCATGCAAAGGCTTTAAAGAAGTGCCGCTCGGCGAAGGTCAGGTGGACTGGGACGCGTATATCGCCGCTTTGAAAGAAATCGGCTACGACGGATTTTTAACCATCGAGCGCGAGTGCGGCGACAATCCCGAAAATGATATTACGCTTGCCGCAAGTTTCCTTAAAAGCAAAATTTAACCGATAAATTACAGCCGCGGTTTTAATAAATCGCGGTTTTTTATTTGCCGCATCGTATACGCTTGCGTTAGACAATAAACGGTGCTATAATAAGCGGGTAAAATTTTACGGAGCGAAAAAATGGGAATATTCAACTATTACGGACTTATAATAATCGTGCTTATTCTGCTGCCGAATATCGCGTTTGCGGCACTCAATAAAGACGGATTCAAAAACGCTTACGAGAATAAACCGCTCGAAATCTGCGAGCAAATCGGGCGGTTCGGTTGCTTCATTCTTATGATAGTCAACGTGCCGTACACCTATTTCGGGTTCCGGTTTAATTATGCGCTTGCGGCGTATCTTGCGGTAAACGGTGCGCTTACGTTTGTGTATCTGCTCGGATGGATTGTGCTGTGGAAAAAACCGGGAGTGCTTCGCGCGCTGTTGCTGTCGATAACGCCCTCGGCAATATTTCTGTTTTCCGGCGTCATGCTTACAAACGTTCCGCTTTCCGTACTTGCGGTTCTGTTCGCGATAACGCATATAACGCTGTCGTACAAAAACGCCGCCGCAGAAGAAAGCAAATAAGAGTTTATAATAAATTTTAGTAAAAAGAAAACGCTTTCAGCCTTAAATCGGATAAAAGCGTTTCTTTTTAATTTGAGGATTATACCGCCGTCAAGCCAGTTTCACGGCAGTGATGCCTGCGTTGGTAAGAGTTGCGGTGTCTGCGCCCGTATTGTAAAGGGCAATCGTGTCGCCTTGGTTTACGGTAAGGATAGACGTCCCGCCCAGGTTGCCCGTTCCGGTTGCAGACTGACCGGTTACCGCCGCACCGTTGCGGTAGAGAGTGAGAGTGGTTGCCGCACCTCCGGTGTTGTTCGCCGAGTAGTTGATAAGGTACGTTCCTGCGGGAAGCGTTATTGCCCCGTCCGATACCGTTGCCGTGGCAGCCGGAGTAGCAGCCGATTGCGTTAAAGGGACTATTGTGTTTGCGGTGACGGTAGCGTTGGGTGTAGCCGCATAAATCGCTTCGTTTGTTGCCGTAGCCCCGGTAGCGCCTGCGGGGCCTGTAGGACCTGTGGGACCTATCGCACCTGTAGCCCCGGTAGCGCCTGCGGGGCCTTGAGGACCTGTGGGACCTGTTTCACCCGTAGCCCCGGTAGCACCCGTAGCCCCTGCGGGGCCCTGAGGACCTGTGGGACCTGTCGCACCTGTGACACCTGTAGGACCTGCGGGGCCCTGAGGACCTGTGGGACCTGTTGCACCCGTGGCACCTGTAGGACCTGCGGGACCCTGAGGACCTGTGGGACCTATCGCACCCGTGGCACCTGTAGCCCCGGTAGCTCCTGCGGGGCCCTGAGGACCTGTGGGACCTATCGCGCCCGTGGCACCTGTAGGACCTGCGGGACCCTGAGGGCCTGTTGGACCTATCGCACCCGTGGCACCGGTAGCACCCGTAGCCCCGGTAGCTCCGGTAGCGCCTGTAGGACCGGTAGGACCTTGTGCGCCGGTAGCGCCAACCGGACCCTGCGCACCCATCGGACCCTGAGGGCCTGTTGGACCTATCGCACCGGTTGCGCCTGTAGCCCCCATGGGACCCATCGGACCTTGCATACCGGTTTGCCCCATGGGACCTCTCGGACCCATAGGACCCATCGGCCCCATGGGACCGGGCGGGCCGGGGCGGCAGATAACCTCGGGACAAAGATCGGGGCGAGGCGGACGGTCGTCGTCGCAGCAATTATTGCGGTCGCAGCCGCAATTTCTTCTGAAAAACATATTTTAACCTCCTTCTGACATATAAATAAAGGTTTGCACCTGATTTATCATATGCCATGAAGAGAATATAATGCGACGAAAAATGTTTTTTATGTTGACAAACCTGCAAACAGGTTGTATAATGACACTATACGAAAACAATCGTAAAAGGAGAAAACAGATGAGAAAATTCGTTAACCCGGTTATAGAGGGAGCAGATCCGTTTTTGCTGTATTACGAAGGAAGATATTATCACTACGCAACGAGCGCGCCCGACGGGTTTATTGTGCATTCGTCCGAAGACCTTGCGGAGTGGAAGGACGAAGGCTATTGTCTTAAAGCGGGCGACGGCGTTATGGGCGACAAATGGTTCTGGGCGCCGGAAGTCAAACAGTACAAAGATAAATTTTATATGGTGTACGTTGCAAACGAACATCTTGCCGTTGCTGTTGCCGACAAGCCCACGGGTCCTTTTACCTGTTCGACGAAAAAATGGCTGAGTGAACGCAACGCGATTGACGGCAGCTTTTTTATCGACGGCGACGGGAAAATTTATCTTTATTATGTGCGTTTCGACGGTGGCAACGTCATTTACGGCGCGCCGATGAAAGATATGTTCACGCTCGACGAGCAAAACGAAAGAGAGCTTGTCCGCGCGTCTTTGCCGTGGGAAACCAGGCTCGGTAACGTTGCCGAGGGTCCGTTTATGCTAAAACACAACGGCAAATATTATCTTACCTATACGGCAAACGATTACCGCAGTCCCGATTACGCCGTGGGCTACGCCGTATGCGATACGCCGATAGGCAATTTCGTCAAGTACGAGGGCAATCCCATTCTCAAAAAAGACGACGTGCAGGTGGGTACCGGTCATCACAGTTTCACTACGTCGCGCGACGGGAAAGAGATGCTCATTGTGTATCACGTTCACAAAAACAAAGAGGAAGTTCATCCCCGCTTTACCTGTGTTGACAGAGCGGAATTTACAAAAAATCCGTATGGCGGCGACGATATTCTGAAAATAAACGTCTGTCACGAGAAGCAAAGCGTATAAAACGGCGTTTGTCGATCCGATTTTGCTTTTATTCGAGCGTTTTGCCCGACAAACCGGTTTTAGAATAATATGTTATAGACAGGGGGAATTCCTGTTCAATAAAAAAAGAGAGGTAATATTATGGAAAAGAACAACAAGTATACGGGAACCAGAACCGAGAAAAATCTCATGGCTGCGTTTGCGGGAGAATCGCAGGCTCGCAACAAGTACACGTACTTTGCCTCGGTTGCAAAAAAACAGGGATACGAGCAGATTGCCGCTCTGTTTCTGAAAACCGCCGAAAACGAAAAGGAACACGCAAAACTCTGGTTTAAGGAACTCAACGGAATAGGCGACACCGCAGAAAATCTGCTTGCCGCCGCCGAGGGCGAAAACTACGAATGGACGGATATGTACGAGCAGTTCGCGCGTGACGCCGAAGAAGAGGGGTTTACTGCACTTGCGGCAAGATTCCGCCTTATCGCGGCTATCGAAAAACATCACGAGGAACGCTATCGCGCGCTTCTTAAAAACGTCGAAAACGACGAAGTTTTTGCAAAAAGCGAAGTCAGAATATGGGAGTGCCGCAACTGCGGACACATCGTTATCGGCGTAAAGGCTCCCGAAGTTTGCCCCGCGTGTATGCATCCGCAAAGCTATTTCGAAGTAAACGCGGAAAATTATTGATTTTTTAACTCCGGATTGTTTTGTCCGAAAGCTTAAATTTAATAAAACCGAAAAACCGACGTTGCGTGCCGCGAAAAAGGCAGTGACGCCGGTTTTTTATTATCTTTTTATACTATTTCTTCGGTTTGTTATCGGTGTCGTGCGAAATGTTTTCCGCCCAGTTTTTTCTCACGCGACCTGTACGCCGGAAGGACAAAAGAGTTTTGCTCATTTCCTCAAACATTGCAGGGGTGTCGGTGCCTGCGCAGTATTGAACGGTGCGGTCTTTGTCTATTCCGATTTCCGCTGCCGACTGCTCGAAATCCGGGTCTTCGGCAACGAACAGAAATTCCCACCCGTATTTCTTTTTTTGGCTATTGATTAAATTTTTTACTTGTCGTGCCGTAAAAAATTTACTTGCGTTTTCCATTCCGTTCGTCGTGATGATGAAAATCGTGCGGGCGGGTCGATCCTCTTCGCGCGCGTATTTGTGAATTTTGCCGATGTGGTCCACCGCTTTCCCTATTGCGTCGTAAAGAGCCGTGCATCCGTCGGTAACGTATTCTTTTTCGGTCATCGGTTGGATTTTGTCGAGATCGACTCTGTCGTGCAACATTTCGGTTCCGTCGGAAAACAGAAAGGTGGAAACAAGCGCGCTTGCGCTTTCTTCTTTTTGTCTTTTTATCATCGAGTTAAAACCGCCGATAACGTCTTTTTCCATTCCGCACATCGAGCCGCTTTTGTCGAGAATAAATACAAGTTCGGTTAAATTGTTCATAAAAAAGCTCCTTAAAAAAATATAGTCGCAAGCTTTTGTGCTTACGGCTATATTATAGTACGTATAATCGTATTTGCGGTCAATCGGCGGTTTACCTCAGATTGCCCAGAAGGGGCTGATCGAAATCGAATAACGTTTGATTGATTGTAAAAACATCGTATATTTCGTTCAGGATAAAATATTTAATTATTATGTCAAACTTACTGCTGTCCGAAAGGGCATAACCCGCAGTGGCAAGCAGTCGTTCGGTTTCGGGCAGAGTAAGACCGAGAGCCACGGCAAATGAAACGGCTGTGTTTTTGCTTGGTTTGTAGTTTTTTTCATTCATGATTTTGTACCACGTCTGTTTGCTGACGTTTGCCTTTTTGTAGCACTCGACGTCGGACATATCGCATGCGTCGATCAGTTTGAGAAGAGTGACGGTAAAACAATCGTCCGCGTTTTTAAGCATGTCTTCCAAAGAGGACGGTTTTTTTATAAGCAGTTTCTTGCTTGACCCCCGACTGCTTTGCATCATATAATCTTCGGCGCACAGATCGCCGAGAAAAACGACGTCGGGAGAGGCAAAAGCGGCGTTCTTGTTTATGTAAGACAGTACGTCGCCGTACAAATCGAGATTGATTCTGCGGTTGTTTTTACGGGAAAATACGAGATAGACGTCCATTTCGTTTGAAAGAAGAAATGTTCGTATTGCTTTTGCGGCTATATCCGGTTCGGATTTTATCGGGCAGCCGGAACTATCCTCGGAAAGAAGAGGAAAAGCAATGGACTCGCATCCGTTTGCGGCGGCTATCGTAAGCGCGTTTTCATAGCACGACGCAAGCAATTTTTCCTCGTCTTCTTTTTTGTCCGACCGGCGCGGAACAGCGGTATGTATCAGAAATTTGCACGGTAAACCGAAGCCGCTCGTAATTTTAACGTCGCCCGTGGCACAGTAGCCGATAGCGCGGCATTGCTCATCGAGTTTGCGTCCGGCGGCTTTGCGTATGCGTTCGTGAGTATAGCCGCCTTTTGTCATTGTATTGTCGACGGCATTGACTACGGCATCGCATTTCATTTTTACAATATCTTTTTTTATAAGATAAAAAGGCATGTTTTCTCCGTATAAATCATTTGTCATTAAGTATACAGCAAAAAACCGAAAAAAGCAAATTTTATCGTTCTCGTAATGCCCGGAACGCGCCGTTTGAAAGAAAATATATCTTTCGTTCCGCAAATTGCTTGACAACGACGGCGGGCAATAGTATTCTTTATATGTTAAGAAAAATAAACGAACTATTTGAAAAAGAAAAATAAAGGCTGCCAATACGTCATAGCGGCTTTCGGAGAGAAAAGGTGAAAAACGACGCGGTAAAAGAAAACGGTGAAAAAAAAGATAAGAAAAGTTACGTCGCGCTTAAAATTATTTCGGCTGTCGTGGCGGTAATACTGGTAGCCTGTCTTTTTCTGCAAACGGGTACGTGGTCTACTCACGGCAAAGAAGGAAATTTTGTTCCCGATTACGAAAAAGCAGACATAACCGCCCTTCTGAATAAAGACAAGCTTAGTCGCGATGATTACGATTTGTTGTATCGTCAAACCGGGCTTACGGAAATAGGCATCGAAAGAGAGCTTAAACGGGGAGAAGAAGGAAAACGCAAAATCGAAGAAATTCAAGACGCGTTTTTTACTCCGCGCGAAATGATACGACAGTATGTAGCCGCCTGGATGTGTATAGACGTTATACGCGGCGCCGCACCCAATGTTGCGCTCGAAACGGGTGATATTATCGTTTCGGCTTCGACGCACATTTCTTCGCTTCGCATAGGACATGCAGGGCTTGTCGTGGACGGCGAAAAGGGCGAAGTTTTGCAAGCCACGGCGTACGGGCAGGATACGCTTATAGGACACGTCACCGACTTCACTTCGCGAATAAACTTTATCGTTCTGCGCCCCAAGGCGAGCGAAGAGATAAAACAAAAAGTCGCAGCGTACGCAAAGGAAAATCTCGTGGGCATTCCGTACGACGCATTTGCGGGAGTAATAACGCACAAGGACGCAATTCCGCGAACGCAATGCGCACACGTCGTGTGGTATGCGTACAAACAATTCGGAGTGGACCTCGCAAACCAAAACAAATTGATGATTCTGCCCTACGACCTTGCCGGTTCCGACGCCGTGGATGTGGTTCAGACTTTCGGCTTCGACCCGGAGAAAAAGTGGGACAAATTGATTTTTTGAAAAGAAAATGTTGCAAAAATCCGATTTTCGAGCAAAATCGAGTGTTATTCGACAGGGATGAGCGAACCTATCGCGAGTTGTATGTTCCCGACAATGCAGAAATCAAATCGTGAAAAAAGGGCGTCATTGCGGGTGCCGGGCGTTTTCGGCAGCGAAAAATGTCGAAATCGCGCTTGGCGCCACAATTTTAACAGACTTAACGTAATTTTTTCGATAATTACGCATAAGGGGGCTTGACAAAGCGTAATATTTATGGTATAATAAGTAAGCTATCGTTGAGATAGACCTTTGACGCGGGGTAGAGCAGATGGTAGCTCGTCGGGCTCATAACCCGGAGGCCGTGAGGTTCAAGTCCCACCCCCGCCACCATAAAAAAGAGAATCACCGAAAGGTGGTTCTCTTTATTTATATGGGTGGGACTTGAAGCTTAAGAAGGCGCGAGCGAGAAGCAAACAGTCCGGTGGACTATTCGTAGCCAAAGCGGGGAGCAATTTATAATTGCGACCGGGAACTGCTCTCGCCGTAGTTTTATTCGGACAGTCGGGGACGCCTGTCCCTACATTTACCATCCCCGTCACCTTACGGCGTAACTTCTCCCGGAGGGTGAGGCTTTAAAAAATGCGGACGGTTGAAAGAATGCCTGCCAAAATAGTCAAAAAGCTTCCGTTTAAACACGCACTCTCGGCTTCTTTACAAATTTCTATTTTAATCGGTTGATTTCCGGGAACTGCCTGCGTGTGTAAAATTTGTAATTTCGTGGCGTTGCGGGCTTGAAAATCGCGGAAAAGCGTGGTATAATATTCTTAAGAAGAATAAAAGAAAGGATATATTTGCCCGAGAAAAGCCAAAGGGCAGGACAGCGAAAATCGAGCGGCGAACGTGGATTTGTCGCATACCGAAGGAGAAAAGAAACCGTGAAGAAACGAACTGTTAAAATTTTATCCGCAATAGCCGCGGCTCTGATAATAGCGGCGACTCCAAACGGCGTTTACGCTTCGGCAAATTCGGCGCAAAGCCATTGGCGCGGCGTGGACGCGACGGGAGCCATGATAACCGGCGAAAACTGCCCGATAGAAGTTACCGCCGAAACGCTTACTTTCGACATCGGCGAATTTCCGCAAAATTATTCGAGCGTCGATTATGACAAAACCGAATATTCTGCCAAGGTAACCGCCGAGTACACTTTTTACAATCCGACGGACATGGACGTTACGGCAACGCTGGTTTTCCCGTTCGGATCGCAACCGGACTACGAACTTCCGGACGAGGACGACGACCAAGGTTCTGACGCGTACAAGTACGACATAACGCTTGACGGCAAAGCGATAGAAAAGAAAATTCGCTACACCATTACCGAGCGTTACGGCTTCGATTTGTCGAGAGATCTGAAAAGATTGCTGGACAGCTACGCGAAGGACGACTTTTTCGCGCCCGATACGCCGGTAATCAAATACGTTTACACGGTGGGAGACAAGCAAAATCCGTCGCCGATCGCCGGAGATAAAACGGATGCGTACGCCGTGTTCGATTGGAGCGGTTCGGACGGGACGCTTATTTATTTCCCGGCTCAGAATTTCTATTACGAAACGACGGACGGAATAGGTAGATTCGGGACGCGGGCGAAAAACGGCGGTTCTTTTGTTTTGTACGCGATAGGCAAACCACTTTTGCATTTGCCTAATTGGGGAATTTACAAAAGCATCCGCGCCGCCGCAGAGGATAAAATATGCGACGGAATAACGCTTTATTCGGCAACGACCACGACCTTCGAGCAGTTTGCGCTTTCGTATCGCAACGAAAATTCAAAAGTGTCGGAAGTGGACTGGTATAACGCGGTTTTAAGCACCGTCAAAGGGGCGTCGGATAAAACCGCTTACGGAGTGCTTTCCGACTTCGGATTGGAATCTCGGTTTTACGACGGTCGTCGCCTTATGCGGTGGTATGAATACGAAATCACGATAGCGCCGAAAAGCAACGTGAAAAACGCCGTTACCGCGCCGATTTATCCCGCAATAGATCTCGATTACAAACCCGGCGTTTATTCGTATACCTATCTGCTTTCGCCGGCAAGCACATGGGCGAAATTCGGCAAGCTCGACGTCGTCGTAAATACGCCGTTTTATATAACGAAAAACAGCATAAGCGGCTTTGAAAAGACCGAAAACGGCTACTCGGCAAGCTTTGACGGACTGCCGGAAGGCGAACTCGAATTTACGCTCTGTTCGGCGGAAAATCCGAAGCACGCTCCGTACGGCGGTACCGGAAATACGCAAGTGATTTTTTGGGGGCTGATTATCGCGCTGTCGTTACTCGTTTTGTCCGTAATAGGCGGTATAACTGCGGCAATCGTCATAGTGTGCGTAAAACGCAGGAAAAGACGATCCGAGTAAAAAATAATCGATAAAAAACGAACGTCCGAGGCGACTTTGTAAATGCTGCACAGATGTTCGTTTTTATTTTTATTAAAAGAGAGACTAATATTCGGCTTTCTTGCCGAAAAACAGGCGAGGAAGAATAATCCCCGCGAAAAAAGCGAACAGCGCGGGCAGGGTTACCGTTCCGTAAGCGAAGAAAACGCGCGGCAGATAAAAAGCCGCCGCGGCAATGAGCGTAAGCGAAAAATCGACGAAAAAAAGCGTGATGCAAGTCTTTTTTATTTTTCCGCACAGCACGAATATAAGCGAAAACAACGCTCCGCTCGCAAGATGAACAAAAAAGAGCAGAGTTTCGCTTGTCATTTAAAAATCTTTTTGAAAACAGGTTCCTTTTTCCCACGATAATTAAGCCCCGAAACCGTGCCGGTAAACGAAAAAGTTTTGTTTTGGTCGTTGTATCCGCTTATGACGAAATTTTTGCCCGAAATTGCCAGTTCGCCCATGCTTGTTTCAAGCGCGATACAGTCATCTTTAACCGAAAGCACTTTGTTTACCCCGGTAATAGTGCCTTTTTCTTTATTTATAAGCGTAATCTCGTGAGTATCGTTTGTCCGATTGTTTTCCATAATTAAACCCTCCCGGAAAGATTATATGCAAAACTTACCCGCGTATTGACATTTTTGCGTTAAACGGTTGCTTTTTTTTACATAAAGCGGTATAATGGCTGATAGCGAAGGCAGAGAGCTTTCGCAAAATATCCCAAGAAGGCATCTATGAACATAAATTTACAGCTTGCTACGGAATTCAATCTCAAACAAACGTACGCCGACAATATCGTCGCGCTCATAGAGGAAGGAAACACCATTCCTTTTATTGCGCGTTACCGCAAGGAAATGCACGGCGGTTGCGACGATGAACTTTTGCGCGATTTCAACGACAGACTGACCTATCTTAAAAATCTCGAAAAGAGAAAGGAAGAAGTCCGCGGCAGCATAGAAGGACAGGGTAAGTGGACGGACGAACTTGCGGTTGCGCTCGAAAACGCAAAAACGCTGACCGAAGTCGAAGACGTTTACCGCCCGTATAAACAAAAGAAAAAGACGCGTGCGTCGGTTGCGGTCGAAAAGGGTCTGAAGCCTTTCGCCGATATTATCATGGCGCAACAGGACGAGCGTGATATAAACGTTATAGCCAAGGATTACGTCGACGCCGAAAAAGGAGTGGAAACCGAAAAAGACGCCATTGCCGGTGCGCTCGACATAATCGCTGAGGTTATTTCCGACGACGCCGAACTTCGTAAAGCGCTCCGCGAATATCTGTTCGAGGACGGCACGCTTACTTCCGCGTTCGACCCCAAGCAGGAAGACAAGGAAAAACTGGGCGTGTACGAAATGTACAAGGAATATTCCGAGAAAATCAAAACGCTGCCCAGTCACCGTATTCTTGCCGTAAACCGTGGCGAAAACGAGCAGTGTCTTAAAGTTTCGCTCGTATGCGACAGAGAAGTCGCTCTCGGAAAAATCAAGGCAAAATATATTCACGGCGACAAATTCGCGGCGCAGCTCGATTGCGCGGCGGAGGATAGTTTCGACCGTCTTATTTTCCCGTCGATAGAAAGAGAAGTGAGAAACGACCTCACCGAAAAAGCCGACGAACAGGCGATAAAAATGTTCGAAGTCAATCTTCGTCCGCTGCTCATGCAGGCGCCTCTCAAAGGGAAAACCATACTCGGGTTGGACCCGGCGTACAGAACGGGTTGCAAAATCGCGGTTATCGACGCAAGCGGCAACGTTCTGGATCACACGGTGGTTTATCCCACTCCGCCGCAGAACAAGACCGAAGAGGCTAAGCGCATTTTAACCGCGCTCATTCTCAAATATAACGTGGACGTCATTTCCATCGGAAACGGCACGGCAAGCAAGGAGTCGGAAATATTCGTTGCCGACCTTATAAAGGATTGCCCCCGCAAAGTGTCGTACGCCGTTGTAAACGAGGCGGGCGCGTCGGTGTACTCGGCAAGTAAGCTTGGTACCGAAGAATTCCCGCAGTTCGACGTCACGGTACGAAGCGCGGTGTCCATCGCAAGAAGATTGCAGGACCCCTTGGCGGAACTTATCAAAATAGACGTTAAATCCATAGGCGTGGGGCAGTATCAGCACGATATGCCGCAAAAACGCCTTACCGAAGTACTCGAAGGCGTGGTGGAAGACTGCGTAAACAGCGTGGGAGTAGACCTCGGTACCGCATCGTACAGCTTGTTGTCGTACGTAGCCGGACTTAACACGACCATTGCGAAAAATATCGTCGAATACCGTAAGGAAAAACAATTTGCTTCGCGTGCCGAACTGCTTAAAGTAAGCAAGCTCGGACCCAAAGCGTACGAACAGTGCGCCGGATTTTTGCGCCTTACCGGCAGCAGCGAAGTGCTGGACGCCACCGGCGTTCACCCCGAAAGTTACGAGGCTACCAAAAAGCTTCTTGCCAAATACGGCTACACCGAAGAGGACGTGAGAAACAACAACCTCGGCGACCTTAAAAACAAAGTGGCTCGCGACGGAGCGGCAGCGGTTGCCGCCGAGATAGGCGTGGGCGAAATGACGCTGAATGATATCGTGGACGAAATCTTAAAGCCCGGAAGAGATATCCGCGACAGTCTTACTCCGCCCGTTCTCCGTGCGGACCTCATGGATATAAAAGATCTTAAAGAGGGAATGGAGCTGACAGGCGTGGTAAGAAACGTAATAGATTTCGGCGCGTTTATCGATATAGGCGTGCATCACGACGGACTGTGCCATATTTCCGAGATAAGCGACCGCTACATCAAGCACCCGTCCGAAGCGCTCAAAGTGGGCGAAACGGTAAAGGTAAAAGTCATCGGCGTGGACCTTGCCAAAAACAGAATCAACCTTTCTATAAAAGGTGCAAGCGGCTATGTTTCGCAAAAGACCGAAGCGGACAGACCCAAGCGCGAAAAACGCGAATTTGCCGACAAAAAGCCATCGGATAAACAAAACAAGGGTAATTTCAAAGGAAACGGCGAACGCAGAGATAAAAACGGCAGAAATTCGGGCGATCTCGAATCCATGCTCAAAGCACTGCAAAACAAATTCAACAGAAAGTAATACTTTTTGTCATAAGCGCACGACCGCGAAAAAACAAAAAACTCAGAAGTTTGAGAGAATATAAAAGCAAAATTTAAAAATTTCTCGCATAAAGAAAAGGAGAAAGATTATGAAAATCATTTACAAAGACGGAACGGTTGCCGAGTGCCCCGAAGAGCTGGAACTCGAAGTCATTCGCCACACGGCGGCTCACGTATTGGCTCAGGCAGTTAAACGCCTCTATCCGGAAGCAGACTTCGGATACGGACCGGCTACCGAAAAGGGATTTTACTACGACGTAGATCTCGGCGACATTAAGCTTACAGACGAAGACCTTAATAAAATCGAAGCCGAAATGAGAAAGATAGTAAAAGAAAATCTTCCCATCAAGCCCTTTATTCTGCCGCGCGCCGAAGCGATAAAGCTTATGCAGGACAGAAAGGAGAAGTATAAGGTCGAGCATATCGGCGATCTTCCCGATGACGCCGTCATCAGCTTCTATCAGCAGGGCGAATATATCGATATGTGCGTCGGACCTCACCTTTGCTATACCAAGGCACTCAAAGCGTTCAAAATCACGCAGCAGTCGGGCGCATACTGGAAAAACGATAAAAACAACAAAATGCTCACTCGTATCGGCGGCATCGCCTTCCGCACGCAGGAAGAATTGGACGAGCATCTCAAACTGCTCGAAGAAGCCGAAAAGCGCGATCACAGAAAGATAGGCAAGGAAATGGAACTGTTCATGCTTTGTGACGAAGGTCCCGGATTCCCCTTCTTCCTGCCAAAGGGAATGGCTCTTAAAAACGCGCTCATCGACTACTGGCGTGAAATTCACACCCGTGAAAACTACGTCGAAGTGTCCACTCCGCTCATCATGAACAGACATTTGTGGGAAACCAGCGGTCACTGGGATCACTACAAAGACAACATGTATTCCACGATAATAGACGATGAAGTGTACTGCATAAAGCCCATGAACTGCCCCGGCGGAGTAATGGTATATCGCAGTAAACCGCACAGCTATCGCGAACTCCCGCTGAGAGTAGGCGAACTGGGCATTGTTCATCGTCACGAACTTAAAGGCGCGCTGCACGGCTTGTTCCGCGTGCGCTGTTTCACTCAGGACGACGCGCATATCTTTATGAGAAGAGAACAGATTACCGACGAAATAGTGGGGGTCGTTCATCTTATAAACGAGGTGTACAGCAAATTCGGCTTCGAATATTTCGTCGAACTTTCCACTCGTCCCGAAAACAGCATGGGCAGCGACGAAGACTGGGAAGCGGCAACCAACGGTCTTAAAACCGCGCTCGAAAAACTCAACCTGCCCTATATCGTAAACGAGGGCGACGGCGCGTTTTACGGTCCGAAAATCGACTTCCACCTGCGCGATTCTCTGGGAAGAACGTGGCAGTGCGGAACCATTCAGCTCGACTTCCAGATGCCGCTCAACTTCAACCTCGAATACATCGACGAAAAGGGCGAACGTCAACGTCCGATTATGATTCACAGAGTATGCTTCGGCTCCATAGAGCGTTTTATAGGTATACTTACCGAACATTTTGCCGGCAAATTCCCCACGTGGCTTGCGCCCACTCAGGTAAAAGTGCTTACTCTGCCCGGTACGGACGACAGTTTTGCCAAGGAAGTATACGAAAAACTGCGCGAAAACAAAATTCGCGTCGAATTGGACGACCGCAACGAGAAAATCGGCTACAAGGTGCGTGAAGCACGCCAGGTTGACCGCGTTCCCTATATGCTGATCATCGGCAAAAACGAAATCGAAAACCGCGTCGTGTCTGTGCGCTCGCGCGAAACCGATCAGACCGAAACCATGACGTTCGACGAGTTCCTCGCAAAAATCAACGATCAGATCAAAAACAGAATTTAATTATAAACGGCAAAAAGCGACGGCGTAAAAGCTGCCGCTTTTTACTTTTAAACAGTAAGGGAGGTGATCGCAACAATATTATATTTGAAAAATATTTGCCGATTGCTTGTCAAAAAGAATTTAAGAGTGTATAATTTAAAAAAGAAAAACGTTAAAGCAAAGTATAAGAGGAAAATTATGACAAATGTCGAAGAAGCAATGGTCGCGCTTACTCAAAAGCCGCTTAAATCTACGAGTTTTCAGCGTATAAAACTGCTCGGCGATATAAAAAACGAATGTGTGGGACTATCGCAACCGCTCGCTTTCTCAAAGGCAATGCGCTATCTTCTGGAAAACGTCGACACGCCGGTTTGCGATAACGACGTAATTGCCGGGCGCTACGTAGATAAGGTTCTGACGCAAGAGGAAGAAGAATATTTTCAGGCGTTTGTTGCCGATCGGGAGAATCTGTATCACACCACGATTTTTGAAACCGGGCATTGTACGCTCGCCTGGGAAGATCTGATAAAAAGCGGGCTTCCCGGTCTTAAGGCGCGCGCCGAAAAAAGTCTTAGAAAACATAAGAGAGATAAAGACAAGAAAATTTTCCTTGAAGGAGCAATAGGATTTTACGACGCCGTAATTTCCTTTGTAAAACGCTATGCCGCAGCCGCCGAAAAAGCGGGTAAAAGCGAAATCGCCGCCGCACTCGAAGCAATAGCGACGCGCGCTCCGCAAAGCTTTTTCGAGGGGGTGCAGCTGTGGTGGATGGTCGCGTTTATCGATTGCGCATACGTCACGGCAAATCCCACGTTGTCGCTCGGGCGGCCGGACGTTTTTCTTTATTCCTTATATAAGAAAGACAAAGCGCGCGGAATTACCGACGAGCGCATGGAAGAAATAATAACCGATTACTACTGCAAGCACAATCTCATCATGGGCAGAGGCGAACATCAGCTGGGCGACGCGAGCAACACGACCGGATGGGATCGTATTCTCAACTTCGACGCGCCGCAGTACATGCATCTCGCCGGAACCGATAAGGACGGCTTGCCCGCCGTAAACGAGCTTACCTTGCTGTTTGCGCGCTGTATTCGCCCGGGACTTAAAAACCCGGTTACGGTCGTGCGCTATTACGAGGGTATGGCTGACGAACATCCAAAGCTTTGGCGCGTTCTCATGCAAAAGGCGATGGAAAGCTGTTCTCTCATGTTTTACAACGACAACGACGTGATTTCGGCTTTTCGGAAGGTCGGAGTGCCGCTTGCCGATGCGCGCGAATACGAGCATTTCGGCTGCAATTGGGCGGGTCTGGGTAAAGATTCGTGCTGGATGTTGTCGGCGCCGCGTTCGCCGCAGTTTTCTCCCGACGCAAGCCCCGAGGAGAAAGAGCAACTGAAAGTGGGCTACCACCGCACTCGCCGATTAAACGGCTGGACGCAGGACTTTATGGAAGTTGCGCGCGAGCTTAACGAGAAAAGTACGCCGCCCCAAAGCATAGACGAGTTTTATTCGGCGTTTAACGAGAGGGTAAAAGAGTTTGTTTTGTTTAAACTCGAAAATATGGAAAAAGAACTGCTTGTCCGCAATCGCCACCCGTCGGCCATTCTTACCGTGGGCGACTGCTTCCGTGTGCCGCCGATAGAAAAGGCAACCGCAAACAACGCAAGCGCAGCAAAATGGCATTTCCAGATTCAAACGCTCATTTGTTTTGCTTCGCTCGTGGATTTGTTTATAACGGTCGACAGGTTGGTGTTCCGTGATAAAAAATACACGCTGTCGCAGCTGCTCGAAGCGGTCGACGCAAATTTCGACGGCTATCCGCAAATTCTGGCGGCGTGCCGCAAAGTCAAAAAATTCGGAAGCGACGACGAGTTAAGCAATTATCATGCCGCGCGCGTGCTTGGCGACTATCTCGATATCGTGCAGAAGGCAAGCGTGCCGTACGCCGAAAAGTACGGAATAGTGCTTATGCCGTCCATTCAGAGCGATACTCACAACGTTCGGATGGGGGCGATTTCGGGAGCCACGTTCGACGGAAGACTTGCGGGGGAGGCGTTTTCGCAGAATTCGCGTCCGTCGTTCGGTTCGTGTGTAAACGGAATCACCGGAATGCTGTCGTCGCTTATGAAGTTGCCGATGAGGGGGCTTGCTTCCGGCTCGCTCAATCTGGATATTCAGCCCAAAGATTTTCACGGTGAAGAAGGCGCGGCGCTGCTCGGCTCGATGATAAAAACATATCTCGACGGAGGCGGATTACACGTTCAGGTGAGCTGTCAGAATGTCGAAGATTTCATCGACGCGCAAATTCACCCCGAAAAACACCGCGATCTGATGGTGCGCGTCACCGGTTACAGCGGAATATTCGTGGATTTTTCAAAACAAGTACAAGATTATGTAATAGAGAGGATGAAACAATGAAAAAAATAGAATTAAGCGGATTGAAAGTAAGCGAAGCGTGCCTTGGCGCCATGAATTTCGGAACGTCTACGAGCGAAGAGAATTCTTTTGCCGTTCTGGACGCCTTTGTGGAGCGCGGCGGAAATTTCATCGACACTTCCAACAACTACGCTCACTGGCTGGGTACCGGTGACGAAAGCGAAACTACGCTCGGCAAATGGCTCCGTAGTCGAGGAGGCAGAGACAAACTGGTCATTGCCACGAAAGTGGGCTTCGATCGCCACGGCGAAGGGCAGGGTCTTAAAAAAGAACAGATAGAATACTGGATAGATCAAAGTCTCAAAAAACTGCAAACCGATTATGTCGATTTGTATTACGCTCACACCGACGACCCTGCGACGCCGCTCGAAGAAACAATGGAAGCGTTTAACAATCTCGTAAAGAAGGGAAAGGTGCGCGTTCTCGGCGCAAGCAATTACGACGTATGGCGTTTTATGGACGCGAACACGGTGGCGGAAAAGAAAAATTTTACGCCGTATTCGGTAATGCAACAAAGGTTTACATATCTTTACGAGAGAAGCGACATAGCTCCGAAATATAAATTCAACGAAGCGACTTCCCGCGAGAGAATGCGCTTTCTTGCCGATCGCAAAATCCCGCTTGTGGCATATTCGTGCCTGGCGCGAGGGGGATACTCCGTGCCTTCACGTATGCCCGAAAACATGATTACCGGGAAAAGAATGCAAACGCTTTCGGAAATGGCCCTTGAAAAGGGAGTCGACGCATCCGCGCTCGTGATCGCATGGCTTGTCAATCTGTACCGCATGCCCGACTGTACGCGCGTCATTCCTCTGTTCTCGTCGTCGGGAGTCGGACATTTTGTCGAAAATCTTTCCGGTTGCGACATAAATTTAACCTATGAAGAAATGGAAATTCTGACCAACGCGTAATGATATATGAAATGCGTTAAAGTTGCATAAACGCGAAACATATTAAAAAGTCGCAAAAAAGCCCTGAAATCGTGCATTTCGGGGTATTTTTTTGCGAAGAGGAAAAATGTTGAAAAAAATTTAAAAAAATAACGTAAAAACGCTTGACAAGGGAGTGTGAAATGTGGTATTATAAACGGGCTGTCACGATTGACGGCAACCGTATTGGTCAAGTATATTATAAGATATACCGCTGGCATAAGGTAAACGAGGAAACGAGTTTAGGTTATGCTTTTTTTATGACCGATGCGCCGGCTGCTTAGTAAGCGGTTTGGGGATTTGCACATTGACAACTGCATAGTAAAACAGATAATATGTATACGAGAAATAATTTTTAGAGTAAGATGCATAAAGCATGATACTAGAAACGATTGAGTATAGAATATGTCTTGTAATTCAAACTAAAGAACTGAAATATTGGTCAAGAAAGAAACCAAAAGCGAAATACGGAAGTTAGAAGATTGAGAAACGATCAAGCTAATAAGAGCGTATGGTGGATGCCTTGGCATCAGGCGCCGAAGAAGGACGTGACAAGCTGCGAAAAGCTACGGGGAGTTGCAAATGAACATTGATCCGTGGATATCCGAATGTGGGAACACACTTACATGAGAGTGTAGGTATCATCGCATGAATAGAATAGTGCGATGAGGGGAACTCAGGGAACTGAAACATCTAAGTACCTGAAGGAAGAGAAAATAACAATGATTACCTAAGTAGTGGCGAGCGAACGGGTAAGAGCCTAAACCTTATATATGAATAATATGTAAGGGGTTCGGACTCACGAACGCAAGAGATGAAGTAGTTGAACGGCGTTGGAAAACGCGGCAGGATAAGGTGAAAGCCCTGTAAACGAAACGGAATCGAAGCAGTGAGTATCCAGAGTACCATCGAGCACGAGAAATTCGGTGGGAATGTGGGAGGCCCATCTCCTAAGGCTAAATACGACCTGATGACCGATAGCGAATAGTACCGTGAGGGAAAGGTGAAAAGCACCCCGGGAGGGGAGTGAAAGAGAACCTGAAACCATATGCTTACAAGCAGAGAGAGCACGACGGAGCAATCCCGTGTGATCTCGTACTTTTTGTAGAACGGGCCGGCGAGTTACGATATGTTGCGAGGTTAAGGTATTAAGTACCGGAGCCATAGCGAAAGCGAGTCTGAAGTGGGCGAGTGAAGTAGCGTATCGTAGACCCGAAACCGGATGACCTAACCATGAGCAGGATGAAGCAGAAGTAAAATTCTGTGGAGGTCCGAACACACGCCTGTTGAAATAGTCGGTGATGACTTGTGGTTAGCGGAGAAATTCCAATCGAATTCGGATATAGCTGGTTCTCCTCGAAATAGCTTTAGGGCTAGCCTCAAGATAGAGAGTACCGGGGGTAGAGCACTGAATGGGCTAGGGGCCTTCACGGGTTACCGAACCTTATCAAACTGCGAATACCGGAAACTTATGCTTGGGAGTCAGACGGCGTGAGATAAGTTTCGTCGTCAAAAGGGAAACAGCCCAGATCTACAGCTAAGGTCCCAAAGTTAAGGTTAAGTGGTAAAGGATGTGGTATTGTACAGACAACCAGGATGTTGGCTTAGAAGCAGCCACACATTCAAAGAGTGCGTAATAGCTCACTGGTCGAGTGACACTGCGCCGAAGATTACCGGGGCTAAAACCTTACACCGAAGCTTAGGAATTGTATCAAGAGATACAATTGGTAGAGGAGCAATGCAACAGAGCGGAAGCACGATCGGAAGGGCGTGTGGATTTGTTGCAAGAGAGAATGCCGGCATGAGTAGCGAGAGAAAAGTTGAAATCTTTTCCGTCGAAAGCCTAAGGTTTCCTGGGGAAGGTTCGTCCACCCAGGGTAAGTCGGGACCTAAGTCGAGGCTGAAAAGCGTAGATGATGGACAACGGGTAGATATTCCCGTACCACCGCAATAGTTCGAAGCAGGGACGCAGAAGGATAGTCGGACCACGGAGATGGATCCGTGGCCAAATCATGAGGCCGGCTCGTAGTGAAGTACGCGAGTCATAAGGCTAGGTGATGACGGGGAGTGAAAAATAGTAGTGAAGCCGATGAATTCACGCTGACGAGAAAAGCTGCTAAGGTAGATATTGAGGTGCCCGTACCGCAAACCGACACAGGTAGGCGGCAAGAGAATTGCAAGACGAACGGGATAACCATTGGTTAAGGAACTCGGCAAAATGACCCCGTAACTTAGGGAGAAGGGGAGCCTAGCGATAGGTCGCAGTGAAAAGGCCCAAGCGACTGTTTATCTAAAACACAGGTCTCTGCAAAAGCGCAAGCTGAAGTATAGGGGCTGACGCCTGCCCGGTGCTGGAAGGTCAAGGGGAAATGTTAGGAGTTGTATCCGAAGCATAGAACTTAAGCCCCAGTGAACGGCGGCCGTAACTATAACGGTCCTAAGGTAGCGAAATTCCTTGTCAGGTAAGTTCTGACCCGCATGAATGGCGTAACGATTTGGGCGCTGTCTCAACCATGGACCCGGCGAAATTGTAGTATATGTGAAGATGCATATTACCCGCGACTAGACGGAAAGACCCCGTAGAGCTTTACTGCAAGTTGATATTGAAATTCGGTAATGGATGCACAGGATAGGTGGGAGGCTGAGAACGGTTTGCTTCGGCAGGCCGGGAGCCGCTGTTGGGATACCACCCTTTCGTTACTGAGCTTCTAACACGGTGCACTAATCGTGGCTGTGGACATTGTCAGCTGGACAGTTTGACTGGGGCGGTCGCCTCCTAAAGAGTAACGGAGGCGTCCAAAGGTTCCCTCAGAATGGTTGGAAACCATTCGCAGAGTATAAAGGCATAAGGGAGCTTAACTGCGAGACATACAAGTCGAGCAGATACGAAAGTAGGGCTTAGTGATCCGGCGGTATGAGAATGGAATTGCCGTCGCTTAACGGATAAAAGTTACCTCGGGGATAACAGGCTGATCTCCCCCAAGAGTTCACATCGACGGGGAGGTTTGGCACCTCGATGTCGGCTCGTCACATCCTGGGGCTGAAGCAGGTCCCAAGGGTTCGGCTGTTCGCCGATTAAAGTGGCACGCGAGCTGGGTTCAG
>ERZ809074.1009-NODE-1009-length-39341-cov-4.880848_pt1 | contig 39341 bp, 24 predicted proteins | sample MGYA00520795_ERZ809074 | MGnify/ENA primary metagenome ERZ809074 (study PRJEB31570, sample SAMEA3212989) | Homo sapiens | biome: human-gut; feature: human gut; material: fecal | place: Sweden | collected 2011 ...
TCTGATTCTGCCCCGGTAGACATTCTGGAAGCTCACAGTAAGGAACGGAAAATATATTTAATATAATAATCTAAATAACTATATGACTATGAAAAGGAACATTTTTTTTGGTGGTTGCATGGCGATAATTTCCATACTGTTCATCTTGTGTTCATGTGACAATGCAGTGAAGAAACTTATTCGCAACGGGGAACGTGAAAAGATTGTCAATGAATTACTCTTGCTGAAGAATGAGTTGCCAATGAAAGTTGATAATACGGAAGTGGAAATGACAGATATCAGTGTAGATGGCGACACGCTTGTGTTTGACTGTTCTGTGCCAAGCGAATATTGGGAAATGATACAATCTACTATTGACATGGCTAACACAGACCGGAATGTAGCACGTTTGTTGGAAAGTTTCAAAGACGGTTATGCGGACAAACTAATTGCTGGAGGCTTGGGATTCAAATATGTATATAGAAATAATAATTCCAGAAAATATCTTTTCAGCATATGTGTTTCTCCTGAACGCCTGAAAGATTTAAAAGACAGATTGGACCGTGGTGCGTTGAAACCATATAGTACGTTGGAACTGACGCAGATGGAGATTGAGAAAATGAAGTTGCCAAGTAAGATAGAAGATGGGGTATGGCTTACCGACGCTTATGTAAAAGGCAATTCCCTGTTTTATGATATAAAGGTAGAGGCAAAGATTGATCCGGCGAATTTATCTTCGGCAGATGTGGCAAACATGCGACAAAGTATAATAGAGAGTCTTAAAGAAGAAAAAATGTTGAAGTTATATAAAAAGAACATTGTTAGAGAAGGTATTCACTTTGTATATGTCTATAACGATAGTCGAGGAATCGAATTCGCCCGAATAGATATCGGTCCGGAAATTTTTATGTACGAATAAAAAAATAGGTGGAGGTGGTAATATGAAAAAAATGATTTCATTCGTAATTGCTGTTATTGCAACAGTCTCTTCTGCCATTGCAGTGCCGCAGACTGCTGCCGTCGATACAACGCAGGCTGCCAAGCAAGCGAAGAAAGCCTTGAAACTGATGAATAAGGACAATGAAAAAGATTGGCAGAAGGGCTTTGCCATGTATAAAGATGCAGCTTATAAGGGACTTCGCTCAGCCCAGCGGAAGCTCTTTGATTTTTATTTGTCGCAGACTCCACGTGCCGAGGAAGATGCGATGGAGTTTGCAAAGATGCTTGCAGATGAAGGCGAATTGGAATATCAGTATATGGTTGGCTATTATTATATACTAGCAGACTCTGCAGCCACAGCTCCACGTAATGCAGTTTTAGGGGCACATTATTTGAAAACTGCTGCTGACAATGGCGATGTAAAAGCTGCGGTCTTGTATGGCACTTGCCTGATAGAAGGTAGAGGCTGTTTCATAGATTTTGATGCTGCAGAGCGTTATTTTCTCACTGCCGCAGATAAAGGCAATGATACGGCGATGGAAATATTGGGTGAGATATATTATTTTGAGAAATATGGTCGGGTAAATTTGGAAAAATGTTTCAAATATACCAGGATGGGTGCGGAACTAGGCAATAGTGAAGCTATATTCAATCTCGGCTGTCTATATATGAACGGTGAAGGTGTTACTAAAAATCTTGATGAAGCAATATACTGGTTTACCAAGAGCTCAGGTCTTGGCAATGCTGGAGCAAAGAATAATTTAGCTCTTGTTATGGAGGAGAAAAATGGCAAAAGTGATGATGCTCTATTCCTGTTGCGTAAATCAGCCGATGCCGGTGATGCTATGGCACAATATAATCTTGGCGTGAAATATCTTTTAGGAGAGGGTGTGATAAATAATGAAGAGAAGGCATTCTCTCTTTTTCGGAAGTCTGCCGAACAGGGATGTGCCGAGGGACAACGTGAACTTGGTCGTGCATATTTGAATGGTATAGGTACAATTGCTGATTCTGCCTTAGGATTTAAATGGCTTGAAAAAGCAGTGCTTCAGAATGACAGTACGGCATGTGTCTTCCTTGCTTCTTGTTATTTCCAAGGGGAAGGAACTGACAAAGATGACGGCATGGGATTCGTTTATGTAAAGAAAGCTGCAGATATGGGCTCAGCATTTGGACTTTACGCAATGGGCTCTTGTTATCTTTCCGGATTAGGGGTGGCTAAGTCGGAAGAGACAGGATTCAGATATATTCGGCAAGCGGCAGACCTGTGTAATGTCAATGCATGCGAAGAATTGGCATATCTTTATCTTTCTGGTATTGGTACAGCGAAAAATGCCAACCTTGCCATATCTTATGGGAAAAAAGCTTTAGAGTTGGGCAGTGAGGATAAAGGAGCAATATACTACAATCTCAGTTTTGCTTATGGTGATTCTGACAAGAAAATGCGCAACGAGTATTTGCGTAAGGCTGCAGAACTTGGATTTCCAGATGCATTGATTAATTATGGGCTTTATTTGTACTATGGCGATGGAATACCTAAGGACGAAAATAAAGCCAAGGAGTATCTTAGAAAATGTGCTCAGCAGAGCGATAATCCAGAGGCAAGTGCTAAGGCTAAGGAGATAATTAAGGAAATAGGAAACAAATAATGATATTAAGATATGGCAATGACATCATTTAGAAAAATTATATTGGCTCTATGTTGCCTTTGGGCTGCATATGGAGCTTTGGCTCAGACTAGCGTGAAGCGTCCTGACACGTACAATTACCAGTTAGGTATAGAGGCATATAACGACGGGAGATTCCGCGATAGCTTTGACTATTTTGAAAAGGAGCTGGCACAGAATCCAAAGAATGGGTATGCTATGCTTTGGGAGGCATACATTTACGATGCGAACAAGATGTATGGTCAGGCACTTGCCAATACAGAGAAATCGTTAAAATACCTGCCGTCGAAAGACAAAGAATACATAGCCATAGCTTATGGAAAGAGGGGAGACTTACATCTCATTGTCGGTGATACGATACAGGCGATTTCCGATTATGACCATGCGTACAAAACGAATAAAGGCAATGAATATATGTTGAAGAAATGCGATATATATAATCTGCAAGGAAAATATGATGAAGTGAATACAATATTGTGCCGTCTGCTTGAAAAAGATAAGACCGACCCTGTATTGTGGGTCTATCTTGCACGTAATGAGACAGAGAAGGGCAAGTTCGATTCTGCCATTGAAAAATGTACGTATGCTATAACTCTTGATCCAAATTACTCATCTGCTTATTCTTTCAGGGCAACTCCATATATAGAACAGCACAAGTATAAGGAAGCTGTAGATGATGTCATAAAGGCTTTATCTATAAATGATAGTGACACCCGAGCGCAATATCACATGATAGAACTCGCAGACAAGGCGTTTGATTTACTTTCCGCTGGCCTTAAGGCTCAGCAGGTACGCGATGGCAAAAATCCACTGTGGAGCTATAATTTGGGTCACTTTAATGCATATAAGTCGCGACACGCTGAGGCAGAACAAGCTTTCCGTAAAGCATTGGCGATTTCACAGGAAGAAGGAGTAAAATATTATCTGCGTAATATATATGGGAGGCTTTCATATTCTCTCAATGAGCAGGGTAAATATCAGGAAGCTCTGCAATATGCGGATGAGGCTCTTGCTGAGGACTCTACATATGCAATGGCTTATAGCGATAAAGCAAATGCTTACTATAGTTTGAACAAAACGATGATGGCTATTGATGTTCTTACCGAGGCAATAAAGCAATGTCCTGATGAGATTTCATTCTATGATGAACGAGCACGTATGTATATGTATGCCGGGTTGTATCGAAATGCTCTCGACGACATAAATCTTGCCATATCAATGGATAACGAAGATGTTTCATACTTGATGTTGCGTGTAGAGATATATCAGCGGATGAAACGCTATGAAGAGGCTCAGGTAGACTGCGAGAACGTGATACGGATTGAAACACAGCATCCTGAAGAAATCCGTGACAAGCAGATGCTTACTTATGCATATATTAGATCTGGCGACAAGGCTAATGCACTAAATACAATAAAATATGTCTATGAAGAAGATCCTGATGCAGAAGATGAATACGATCTTGCGTGTATGTATAGTCTTATGGATTTGAAAGAAGAGGCTCTTGGTCATTTTGGACGCGCTTTGAGTAAAGGATATTATGATTTCGTGCATATTGATAATGACACAGACCTTGACAATATACGTGAAATTAAACGTTTTGCACAGCTCATAGAAGAATATAAGGCAAAAAGGCTTACGAAATCTCAGCTTGGCAACGAAGTAGGTTTAGAGGAGTATGATGAGAAAGTTGTTGAGGTACCATTTACCAAGGAAGCTGGTATATGCAAGGTGAAGTGTACAATTAATGGTCTGCCGCTTCATTTCTATTTTGATACGGGAGCCACTGACGTAACTATATCCAACGTTGAAGCTCAGTTTATGATAAAGAATGATTATCTTAATCCTACAGATGTAAAAGGATCTGCATATTATAGTACAGCCGATGGCAATATAACGGCAGGTACCGTAATTTTGTTGCGTAAGGTTGACTTTGGCGGTCTAGAGTTAACAAATGTACGTGCCAGTGTGGTGGACAACCAGCAAGCACCGTTGTTGCTTGGCCAGTCTGTACTCAGCAAATTGGGAAAAGTGGAAATAGATAACGAGAAACATGTATTAAAGATTACTACACGTATTCCGAAGAAAGTAAAGTGATTTTAGTTTATTTCATCTCTTAGGATTATGTGAGATGCTATTTTCGGAGAATGTTGCTCCGATGGTATTGGCACCAAACGTCCGCTATACACGTTGTCATAGGGTGTCAAGTGGAAGATCATGGCCTTACGGCTCGTCGTGTGCTTGGTGGCATCGATGCAATGAAAGTGAAATCATGTCTGACTCTTTTTGATGCAGTATCACCTAATGATATATTTGGCAAGTGTTTGGATGCTTGCTATAGCGGTGAGAGAGATTTTAGAACACTAGACTTGTTAAGATCTTATTAGTATTGTCCTAATCCTAATGTATAATATATCTATCTCCATTGCGATTTCTGCTGATGCTTCTTCCGGACACAGGGCAGTTGAATATGAGATTCCACTCGATTAGTGTTGGTATAGCAATCCTCAATTCTTCCCATCTGTAAAATAAGCCTATTAAAATAAGCTTATTCTGCAAATGGATGTTTAAGTGTTGATAATCAGGTGGTTGGAGGTGTAATTTAATTCTGGGAGGCACGGATTTGGGACTCTTTACTTCTTATTATGCATTGAAAAAGGGCTGAAAAGGGCTGATTTTGCAAAATAAGCTTGTTTTTATGAGCTTATTTCTACAAAATTTGCAGATTAAGAGAAAATAAGCTATATTTGTAGCCTAAAATGCGATTGTTATGGAGTATACGGCAATTTTGGAGAAGCAGATATTGGGGAGATTGAAAGTTGACAATCCCTGGTGGACAGAAGGAAAGGTTCCATCTTTTTATGGAAAGATGAGTCCCAGACTATATCTTGATATCTTTTATCCCTTGGTGAAGGATGTCGACATTCAACGTGCTATTATATTGATGGGACCTCGGCGAGTAGGCAAGACCGTGATGATCTATCATTCGATAAAAAAGCTGATAGACGAAGGGGTCTCACCGCAGAATATCATTTATGTGTCGGTGGAAACTCCGATATATAACAATATTCTTTTGGAGCAATTGTTTAATCTGGCATGTCAGATTCTTGGCAAGGAGAAGGGCAAGGAGCAGTTTTATGTCTTTTTTGACGAGATACAATATTTGAAAGACTGGGAGATAAATCTTAAGTCTTTGGTGGATACATACCACAATGTGAAATTTGTGGCATCTGGTTCTGCAGCTGCAGCACTCAAGAAGAGCAGCAATGAGAGCGGAGCCGGGAGGTTTACTGATTTCAATCTGCCGCCATTGCTTTTCTTTGAGTATATCCATCTGCGCGGCTATGATATTATCATGCGTGAATCCAAAGTGGAGTGGGGCGGCATAGAGAGTTCTGTATATGATTCCATTGACATAGGCCAATTGAATGAACTTTTTCTGGATTATATCAATTTCGGAGGTTATCCAGAGGTGGCTTTCTCAGCTCGTATTCAGAAAGATCCCAGCCAGTTTGTGCGTCATGACATTGTTGACAAGGTCTTGTTGCGCGATTTGCCGAGTCTTTACGGTATTTCCGATGTGCAGGAACTTAATTCCTTGTTTACTATGATAGCTTATCATAGTGGGATGGAGTTCTCGTATGATGGAATGTCGAAAGAATCAGGGATTAAGAAGGAAACCATTCGTAGGTATATACAATATCTGGAGGCTGCTTTCTTGATAAAAGTGGTGAATAAGACCGATGATACGGCAAGGAGGTTTCAGCGCCAGACCACGTTCAAGATTTATCTGACGAACCCCTCTTTGAGGTGTGCTTTATTTGAGCCGGTGAAGATGACAGATGGAAATATCGGTGACATGATAGAGACGGCTGTTTATTCACAGTGGATACCGCGCGATGAGCGTATCGCATATGCAAACTGGAAAATAGGCCGCACTCAGGGAGAGGTGGATCTGGTAGGTATTAATGATGCCTTGCAGAAGCCAAGTTGGGCGGTGGAAGTGAAATGGACTGACCGTTTCTTCGACAGACCCTCAGAATTGTCTTCGTTGAAGTATTTCATGGAAAAGAATCATTTGTCTCAGGCCTTGGTCACAACTATAGGGCAGAGAGGCAGGAAGGATATGGATTTCGGCACACTGCATTTTATTCCGTCGGCCTGCTATGCCTATACTGTTGGTGAAAACACTTTGCGACAGGCGAAGAGAAGCTTTGGCTTGTGATATCCGTTAATGAGATTGGCGTGCTGCTAATCTGAAAATCCCCCAAAATCCCGTCAAGCTCTGATGAATGATTCGGGGTGAACGGGAGGAATAAGGATTATGTTCTAAAGAGTTAAAATTCAAGCAGACTCTGATGGCCGATTCGGAATGAACGGGACAAACTGGAATTATAAAAACAATAATAACAAGATAGAAATATGACAAAGAAAAGCCTTCTTATCAAAGACACTACGGTGGATGAACGAATGGCAATCGTGAAGGAGTCGCTTAACTTCTGCGACGGTGATTGCGATGGAGTGGATATGGATGACATGTATGACGACTATATCTTCGGTCGTCGTGAACTTGCCGATATAAATCTGGAATTCAGTCGGAAACATGCCGGTGAGGTGGTGCCAAACCGTCCTTCGGCACCTCGCGGCTGCATGGGACGGTAACCATTTGCATTGGCATGAAAAAACGGATTGTCTGGAGCGTTGTTGGCTTCGGACAATCCGTTTTTTTAATCGGTCATCAAGGCTTTGGGGCTGAACTTCAATCGGTCATCAAGATTTGTTTTGCTAAACTCCACCTCGCCCATCAACCCGATTCTGACTGAATCACTTTATAGTCGTTTCATACACCGTTTCGGGGTCAGCCTTGCCGAAGTCCATGTCACGGTAGGCTTTGGGGAGGTCGGACATGTCGAGGGTTATCTCCTTGTTTACGGGGCGGTCGGGGTCGAGCAGGGAGTGGGAGAAGAGCCAGTCGTAGGTCTTGCGCATATAGAAGAAGCGTGCCGGAGCACCGTGGTTGGCGCCCTGCAGCCAGGTGTAGCGCAGACGGGAGTCGTTGCCGGACTTCTCGAGGTCGTTGACCACCGATTTAGACTGGCTTATGGATACCGCCCTGTCGGCAGTGCCGTGGATTATCCAGAGGGGCAGCTTGCCGAGCGGCGTGCGGTCTTTCTTCGAACAGCCGCCACACATGGCGAGAGCCGCCGCCACTTTGTCGGGATATGTGCAGGCGAAGTCGAGGGTGCCATATCCACCGAGACTCATTCCGATGACATACACGCGGGTGGAGTCGCAGGCATAGTTCTGTTTCGTCCATTCCAGCACGTCGTTTATCTTCTTCGGATTCCACGCTCCGCCGGGGTTTTGCGGCACCACCACCAGAGCGTCTACCTGCCTGCCCTTCACTATGGCGTCGAGTGGTCCGTAGCGTCTAACCCTGTTCAGGTCTCTTCCGCAGAGGCTCTGTCCGTGCAGGAATATTATCACCGGAGTCTCGTTGAGAGTGTAGTAATATTCCGTTGGGGTGTAAACCCAGAAGTTGTAGCCACCGGGTATGGCGTCTTTCACGGGGCGTATGAAGTCGTATTGGGCTTTAGTCTGTAATGATGCCGACAGGATGAGCGTCAGCATGAAAATGATTCTCCTTATTATATTTGGCATGTCTTTATGTTTTGTTCTAAGAGAAAACGCAGATGAGTAGTGGTTTATTGTGTAGGGAGGGGTGTAATGTGGTGTTGATATTGGAATTTTGGGTAGGAAACGCAAGATGCAAGTAGAAAATAATGACCGGTTTATGTTAAAAACAAAAGAATTTTTATTAATAATGGTTACAAACACCTTGTCTGTCCGTTTCTCAACTATAAGGAAGAATACAATTATTTTAAAATCTATTTTTATGAAGACAAGAAAGATGTATAATTCAAGTGCCAACTTGAAAAAGATGTCCATCACGCTTGCTCTGTCCTCTGCAATGCTTTGTCCTGTGGCAGCCAATGCCGCAGGCAACGGAAACGTTGCCCCTTCTCCACAAGCTGTTCAGCAAAGTGGGGTAGTGAAAGGTAATATTGTTGACGAGACAGGACTGCCAATGATTGGTGTTACCGTTATCCCTATGGGACAGACAAAGAACGGTACTGTTACAGACCTCGACGGTAATTTCACCTTGAACAACGTTTCGGGAAAGGTGACTCTTGAAATTTCATACGTTGGATACAAGACCCAGAAGGTGCAGGCTACCGTCGGCACCCCATTGTCGCTCAAGATGGTTCCCGAGTCAAACCAGCTCGACGACGTTGTCGTTATCGGTTTCGGTACCGTTAAGAAGCGCGACCTCACCGGTTCGGTAGCCTCAGTGAAGTCAGACGTTATCCTTCAGACCCCTACCACCAGTGTTGCTTCAGCCATGCAGGGCCGTATCTCAGGTCTCGACATCAACGGCAGCGAACTCCGCATCCGTGGTAACCGTTCAATCAGCGGTGGCAACTCTCCGCTCGTGATCATCGACGGTGTGCAGGGCGGCAGCATGAGCGACCTCAACCCTAACGACATCGAGTCTATCGACGTGTTGAAAGACGCCTCCTCAACAGCCATCTACGGTTCGCAGGGAGCCAACGGTGTAATCATCATCACCACCAAGAAGCCGGAAGCCGGCAAGATGTCAGTGTCTTACGACGGTTACGTCACGGCAGCCTTCCGTCCCGACCGCGCCGACTACCGTTCGCCAAGCGACTACTACAACACCCGTCGCCTGGCAGCGCAGAACGCCGGACTCTGGAGCAGCGAGGCCGACGACCAGTCGCTCTTCTCAAGCAACGAGGCATACGCAGCCTATAAGGCAGGCGCATGGACAAACTATGAAGACCTCATGCAGAAGAAGACCACATGGAGCACCAAGCACACCGTGACCCTCTCTGGAGGAACAGAGAAGACGGCAGCCCGTTTCTCAGTGGGCTATGCCAACGACGGCGACAAGTGGAAGAAGAGCGGCGGTACCGACCGTTACACCCTGCGTGCCAACATCGACCACAACTTCCACAAGTGGATCAGTGCAGGAGTGACATTCCAGCTTGCCCATACCCGTTCAGAGTATTCACCATACATGAAGGCAAAGAACACCGGTCTTGAGCTGGGTTCACCTTATGGCGTATACAACAATGAAACCGGCGAGTACAACATCGGCAACGAACTCGTGACATATCCGCTGGCAGCCGACGACTATGTTAACCCGCTGATCGACCGCATTGACGGCGACAGATACAAGAGAGAGACCTACGCTACAAACGTAGTGGCAAACGGATACTTGGATATCCACCCGATTGAGGGTCTCTCATTGCGCTCGACACTCAACACCCACATCACCAACTCCTCTTCAGGCGACTTCATTGCCGAGAACCACTCTACGCTTATCGAGAGCGGCAAGACAAGAAGCCAGTCTAACATGTCGAAGGGTTCTTCTACATACGTGGAGTGGAACAACGTGTTGACATACAACTTCAAGAAGCTCCTTCCGGAAGACCATCACCTCTCACTGACATTCCTCACCACATGGGGAAAGAAGGTAGCCGACAATCTGAGCGCTACATCCAATGGCCAGACACTGGCAAGCAACCTGTGGTGGAACATGGGCAGCAACGACGGCGGTGAGGGCGCACTCTCACACTCAAGCTATTATCAGCAGGCACAGAACTTCTCTTATGCCGGCCGTGTGATGTACGACTGGAAAGGCCGTTACCTCTTCCAGGCATCCCTCCGTCGTGACGGTTCTTCAAAGCTTGCCCCAGGTCATCAGTGGGAGTGGTTCCCATCAGCAGCCTTTGCATGGCGTATCTCCGACGAGCCTTGGATGAAGCAGACCAAGTCATGGCTCGACGACCTGAAGCTCCGTGCCACATACGGTGTGTCAGGTAGCCAGAGTGTAAACGCATACGCTACATGGAGCGGTGTTACCTTCGCCGACTGGAGCTTCGGATTCCAGGACACACAGGCAAACCGCTACTTGCTCGGTGTGGTTGACAACGGTTACTACAAGATTGCCAACAAGACCACGAAGTGGGAGCGTTCAGCATCCTTCGACCTCGGTTTCGACGCAGTGCTCCTCAACAGCCGCTTGAACATCACCTTCGACTGGTATTCACAGAAGACCACCGACCTCCTTCTGCAGCGCTCACTGCCTACATCAGCAGGACAGGACGGTAAGTATGCCACTATGGTGAACATCGGTTCAGTGAAGAACCACGGTGTGGAATTCTCTATCAACAGCCGCAACATCGTGACAAAGGACTTCACATGGGGTTCTACACTCACATTCTCAGCCAACCGCGAGAAGATCGACGAGCTCTACGACAATCTGAAGGAACTGCAGACAGGTACACAGAAGGAGACACAGACCTATATGGTAGGTCATCCTATCCACTCATACAAGACATTCAAGTATCTCGGCATCTGGACTACCGACGAGGTGAACGCCTGGACCGACGAGACAGCATACTACAAAGACGCAGCCAAGACACAGCGCTTCCAGGCTGGTGACATCAAGGTTGCCGACCTCGACGGCGACCACGTGATCGACCAGAACAAGGATATCGCTTATGTAGGTTCCACATCACCGGACTGGTTTGCTGGATTCAACAACGACTTCCGCTACAAGAACTGGGACCTCTCAATCTATTTCTATGCTCGCTGGGGACAGTGGGGCGAGAGCAAGGTGGCAAACTACGACCCTTCTACCGGTGGCATCTACTCTAACTTCGACTACTGGGTGGCAGGCACAAACGAGGGCGGCTCTCTGCCGGCACTCTACAAGGGCCGCAAGCTCTTCGACTACGTTGGCTACCAGAGCCTCTCTTACTGCGACAACTCATTCATCAAGCTGAAGAGAATCTCGCTCGGCTACACATTGCCACGCACAGCATTGAAGGCAATGGGCGTAAACAACGTGCGCATCTATGCCACAATCAACGATCCTCTCTACTTCGTGAAGAATGACTGGCAGAAGCACTTCGATCCAGAGGGCAACCAGCGCAGCGTAACCGTTGGTCTTAACGTAAACTTCTAATCACCGTCAATAAAGGAAACAAAATGAAGAATTTCAATAAATATATTATCGCGGCACTGCTCGGTGGAACGACGATGGGATTCACCTCATGCTCGCTCGACGAATATAATCCAAGCAATGAGGGTGCCGACGCGGTCTTCGTTACCGAGAAAGGTATGGAGAACCTCGTGAACCAGATGTATTACAACTTCCGTTGGAAATTCTACGGACGTGAGGACCCTTGCCTCTATATGGAGGGATCGGCCGACATCTGGCAGAACATCGGATCAAACTACGACTACGGTAAGCAGCTCACACGCTGCGTAGACCTGCAGGGCGACCGCGGACAGTTTGCCAACGTGTGGAACCGTGTCTACGACAACATCAACGTCTGCAACACCATCAGCGGCAGGCTCGACGACTGCAAGGTACTGTCGGCAGACAAGAGAAGCGACTTCGAGGGCGAGGCAAAGTTCATGCGCTCCTACTGCTACTGGTGGCTCACTGAGTTCTTCGGCGACATAGAGCTCAAGACCAAGGAAACCAAGGACCCGGTGTTCACAGCCAAGCGCACCGACCGCAAGACAATCTACGACGAAGTGATCATCCCCGACGCCAAGTTCGCTGCAGAGAACCTGCCTGTCACTCCTTATGAGGGCAACGTAGGCCGTTCTACCAAGAAGGCAGCCAAGGCACTCCTCGCACGTGTTCTTCTGACCCGTGCACAGTATGAGGAGGCAGGAAGCGACGCTCAGAAGGCTTTCTATCAGCAGGCCCTCGATGCAGCCCTCGATGTGATAAACAACAAGGCAGCTCTCGGTATCAGAATCTATGACACTTACGACGAGATATGGCAGGCAAAGAACAACAAGACGAACACCGAGTATCTGTGGGTGGCTACGTTCTCATCAGTATCTTCACTGAATGCCGACTCCAAGCCAAACCGTCTGCACTCATACTTCTCTCCGAAGCTCGTGGGCAACGCCGGTATCCAGAACACACAGACATCGTTCGACTATCCGGCAGAGTCAACACTCCTCATGCCTACATATTATTTCATGAACCTCTGGGAGGATTGGGACGCTCGCTACGATGCCGACTTCCAGGAAGCCTTCATGAACCCGTCGAAGTATCCTTACAAGTGGAAAGAGGCTGAGGCCAACAAGTATAACCAGCCAGAGCTCAAGGACAAGAAATCAGCAGTGAACGACACTCTGCTCTATTTCACCCGCAAGCACATCAGCGACGAGACAAGCCGCAACTATGCCACTGTAGACATCGACGAGCTGTACGACACAGGCAACGTGAACGCTTATGGCGGCGCTCCTCTGCGCAACTACAAGACCGATGCTGCCAACTACGACTCCAAGACTTCGCAGTATATCGCCGCTTCATTCCCACGCTTCAGAAAATACCGTATCTGGGATGGTGATGAGAACGGAACTATTCTCCTTATGGACCAGAAGGCAAACCAGAAGGCAAGCCATGCCGACGTGCCGATAATGCGCTATGCCGAGATGCCTCTCATCGCTGCCGAGTGCTATATCGCCCTTGGCAATCCGGGTGCCGCTGCCGACATGATCAACAACGAGATCCGTACGGCACGTGTAGTGAAGGCTGGCCACAGCCTGAGCGAGGCACAGGTGAATGCGTCACAGATGACCATCGACTGGATTATGGATGAGCGTGCCCGTGAGCTTTGCGGCGAGTGGCTGCGCTGGTTCGACATCAAGCGTGTTTACTCTCCACAGGGCAAGTTCGCTTCCACCATCATCGGCCGCAACCCGAGTATGACAAAAGACGACTGCATGCAGGAGTATCATGCCCTACGCCCGATTCCAAACACATTCCTCGACAAGCTCGAGAATGCGTCAGAGTTCGGTCAGAACCCTGGATACAATCCATATACGAAATAATGACTGACGAGGAATTCCTCGTTGAATAGTAAAAAAAAGCGGAGTGTCATGGTTACAATACCATTGGCACTACGTCTTTTATTTAAATATAAACAAAGGACTATTTAAAAATTAAAGATTATGAAGAAAATTCTACTTTCAGCAATCGCCCTTATGGGTATGGTTTCAGCCAGCGCACAGGAGGCTACAACTCCTTACATCCTTTCTCAGGTTGAGGCAAACACTTATGCCGTTACGATGACAAACGATGAGATCACTGCCGCTTTCGATGCACAGTGGGTTGCGGACGCTTGGAATATCGGTGCCGCTCTTCCGGCAGGAACAGTGATGTTTGAGAACGACGACCTCGTCATCACAGCTGCCGTTGACAAGACTCCAGTATATACCGCAAACGGAAAGCTCTCTCAGATCAAGAAGGAGAATCCTGGTTATACTGGTTATGTGAATGCCGGTTCTACATTGGCTCAGAACAACTGGGAAGAAGGCATTACCATCCAGGACATTGCAGAGGTTAAGGCAAGCAACCATGGTATCGTTGCCGTTACACCTAAGAAGGCAGGTGTGTTGAGCTTCGGTGTTTATGCCGGCAACAACAGCCGTGAGATCGGTATCTACAAGCTCGCTACCGATGACGAGAAGGCAGAAGGCGAGTTCGGAGCAATGATCGCAACGAACAACTTCCGCAACGATGGTGAGAACGGAACCGTTGAGAACGCTCCTGCTTTCGTTGAGGCTCAGGTAGAGGCTGGCCGTCAGTATGCTTTGATGGCCGGTGGCAACAAGAACCTCTGCTTGCACCAGATCAAGTTCGTTGCCCAGGGTGGTAGCGTAGACGGCATCAGCTCGGCAGAGACTACAACAGTAAAGAACATCACTGCCATCTACACACTGGCTGGCGCACAGGTGAGCAGCTTGCAGGACGGAGTGAACATCGTGAAGTATAGCGACGGCACATCAGCAAAGATCGTTAAGTAACAATCTCTCAATATGGACAACGTCCACACCGATTAGCGTATCGATGAAAAAACAACTCCCGTCAGGCATTTCGTCAGGCGGGAGTTTTTTTCGTCCTTCCTTTGAACTTGTCAGGGAAAATGCTATATTTGCAAAAAATACTTGGTTTATGACGAACGATGGTATAACGATACAAATGATTAGGGAAACGGCAAGTAAGATACTTCCCGTTGATGCCCGTGTAGTCCTTTTTGGGTCACGTGCAAGAAATACCGCACGTGAAGATTCCGACTGGGACTTGCTGATTATATTGAATAAAGACCGTCGCAGCGTGTCTGATATAGAAAAGTATGCATGCCCATTCATGGAATTGGGCTATGAGAACAATGAGGAGATAAATCCTGTCGTTTATACCCAAAAAGAATGGGATGAGCGTAAGTTGACTATGTTTCACCATAATGTAGAAAGAGAGGGCGTAGATTTATGGCATTAGATATAGAGTCTCAGAAAGAAATTGTCAAATATAGAGTAGAAAAGGCAGAAAAATAATACCCCTCCGGAGACCCAAATCTCAAAAAAAACTACTATAAACAAAACAATATGCTAAAGAAAATCAGAAATGCCGGTATCGCCGCTTTGGCGCTATTGGCGTTGCAGCCAGCCTATGCTACCATCGAGGGCAGTCTCGACCCCACGTCGGTAGTGGCGCAATGGAGCAACTCATCAACCTATCCGAAAGTCATCGACATTAATTTCAGCGACGCCACATGGCCCGACACCTGGAAGGGAGAGACAGGAGTAGACTGTCCCGACTTTGCCAAGGGCGGTTATGTCAATGCCGTGCTGAAAGTGGGAGCCAACGGCGGCACAGCCGTGCAGTATCCGGTGCTCTTCCACAACTGCACTTTCGCCACCAAGAAGTCATACAACGGTTTCGCCGGTGCCACGGCAGCCTTCTGCCGACAGTATTACCTCGGTCAGAACAAGACCGGCAACAGCACCACCACATACAACGACTGGACCGTTGCCGGCCACACGCTCCATCTCGAAGACAACATCACATACGACGCCTCCGGCAACCCCAACTATGGCGAGGCAGGCTTCGTCCAGATGTGTCGCGACGCAGCTATCACAGATGCCGCCGGCAACAAGGTGTCGCAGCACGGATGGATAGAGATAGACCATATACCATACGTAGACCGTGTGCAGTGGTCGTGGTCGTCAACCTCCTGGGGCCGTGGCATAAAATGCGACTATAAGATTGGCGACGGCGAATGGAAACCGCTCGTATGGATGGGGTCAGAGAAACACAAGATGGGATGGACCGTCTTCTCCGACCAGGGCTATTTCATGGAGAACGTCATCAACGCCTCCGACGTGTCGCTCCGCTGGAGAGTGTGGGACGGCGAAGACCTCAAGAATCCCGTGCAGGTGGATGCCGACGGCAAATGTCCTTTCACCACCTCGCTCAACCCCTACGCCCAGATGCAGGCACCACGCGTACACAAGATACAGATTTTCGGTAGTGAGATAACCGCCGAACAGGCACAGTATGCCACAGACCATCCCGTATCTGACGTAGGCACCCTCTCCGACCTCGGCGGAGGCAGCGGTGAAGACGGTGAGACCGTCGCTCCCGACGACAATGCCGCCGTGGTGATATCCACCGTGGCACAAGACGGCACCGGCGACTACACCAAGATACAGGATGCCATCAATGCCATTCCCGAAGGTTCGCGTGGCATCATATACATCCGTCCGGGAGTGTATGAGGAGAACGTATATGCCGGAAGGAAGAGCACGAAGAACAAATACTTCTCTCTCATCGGCGAAGACAAGCAGACCACCATCCTCACCTCTGGCGTAAGCCGCGGAAAAGGCAATGAGGACAATACCTACAACGACTGCGCCGCCCTCAACGTCTATGCCAGCCGCTTCTATGCCGAAAACCTCACCATCCGCAACACCAGCGGCAATGTGGGACAGGCAGAGGCACTCTTCACCAACGGCGACGCCCATATCTTCAACAACTGCATCCTCAGCGGCTATCAGGACACCTATAAGGCAAATGTGGGAGCACGCGGCTATTTCACCAACTGCACCATAGAAGGCGCCACCGACTTCGTCTACGACGGAGGAATGGAATGGTTTGACAGTTGCCGTATCCACCTCCTCAAGGGAGGCGGCTATATCACGGCACCTGCCGAGAGCGGCATGCCGATGACCAAGGTGATGTATCCCGAGCTCAGTGCCGACAAGTTCTATCCCGGTCTCTTCTTCCGCAACTGCACGGTGACGGCAGCCGATGGCGTTGCCGACGGCGCATACTATCTCGGCAGACCATGGAAGGAAACCTGCGGAGCGATGTTCATCGGCTGCAAGCTCCCCAAGGCTATCAACGCCAAGGGATGGAAAGACTGGAGCGGCTCTGAAAACAAGGCATCGCTATACGAATACAAGAGCATCGATGCCGCTACGGGCAGTCTTGCCGACGTGTCGTCGCGTGCCAGCTTCTCACATCAGGCAACGGATGCCGAGGTGGAGGCATATATGAACCCTAAGTTCCTCTTTGCGAAATACAAGGATGAACCGTTCGACTACGAGAAGATTCTCCGTGGTGCGGCAGCGCCGATGAACTTTGTCGTGACCCCTAACGAGATCTCATGGGAGAGCGACGACAACGCTGCCGGATATATTATATATAAGGATGGCGCCTTCCTTCGTTTCACCACCGACCGCTCCCTCACCAAGGATGCTGCCGATGATGCCAGATACAGTGTGGCGTCGGTATCCAGGAAGGGAGTCGTGTCAAAGGCGGTCCTCGCTTCCGATGCTCTCCGCATTACGGCATTCCCTACGGCAGAAGGATTCGGGAAATATGCCACAGGAGGCCGTGGCGGTAGGGTGGTGAAGGTCACTTCGCTTGCCGACGACGGTTCGGAGGGCACCCTGCGCTGGGCGTTCCAGCAGTATCCCGGCGAACCTCTCACCATCGTGTTCGCCGTGAGCGGCGACATCCGTCTTGCCGACCAGCTCCGCATAAACCGTGCCGACTGGACACTCGCCGGACAGACAGCACCGGGCGACGGCATCGTCATCACCCACAACAAGATAAACTTGGGCGGATCGCAGAACTTCATCATCCGCAACGTGCGTTTCCGCTGCGGACAGAAGGATGTGAACGGACAGATTCTGCAGGACCAGGCACTCGGCGTGGAAAACTGCAACAACTACATCTTTGACCACTGCGTGGTGGGATGGTCGATGGAAGAGAACATGAACACCCAGGACTGCCACTTCCTCACCGTGCAGAACACCATCGTTCATGAAGGCCTCTACAATGCCGGCCACAAGAAGGGCAAACGAGGCTATGGCACCCAGTGGGGCGGTTCGCCGGCGTCTTATTATCGCAACCTGCTTGCCGACAACAAGTCGCGCTCGCCGCGTATCAATGGTGCCAGAGGCGAGGATTATGTTGTCTTCCTTGAGTATATAAACAATGTGAACTACAACTTCGGCGGCAACGGCGGATGCTACGGCGGCGAGAACACCGCCGACATAACATCATACAACGGTATGAACTCAGCCCACGAATGCAACTTCATCGGCAACTACTACAAGCCGGGACCTGCATCCAACAAGTCGGGTGTCGTGCTTGTCACTTCCAGCTACGCCCGAAGTGGCGCCACCTCCTGGGGACCGGCAAAATGGTATGTCAACGGCAACGTGATAGAGGGCGACGCCAACCGCACCGCCGACAACTGGAAGGCGATGAGTGCCGAGCATTATTCGCTCTCCGACATCAGAGTGGAAGAGCGCATCGTGCCGGAGCATAACTACTACAAGTATTCAAAGGCGGGCAACGTGGGCACCTACGACCCTGAGATGTATATGATATACAATGTGGAGAGTGGCGAACAGGCCTATCAGACCGTTCTCCGCACTGCCGGCACCATCCGTCGCGACGCCGTAGAGAAGCGTGTCGTTGAGGAGGCAACCACGGGAGTGAACCTCTACGGCGGTGCCACCTATGGCGCCAAGAAGGGAATCATCGACACCGAGGCTGATTGTGAAGGCTTCATACAGTATGCCACCGACTACACTGTGCCGACAGACACCGATGGCGACGGCATTCCCGACGACTGGGAGCGCCAGCATGGTCTCAATCCTGAAGTGGCAGACCAGAATATGGTCAATGCCCAGGGATACACGGCGCTTGAGGTATATCTCAACAGTCTGATGGGTGAGCAGCAGTCTTCTGAATTCCATGTCAACGCCATCCACTCCCTCCAGGCAGCTCCGCTTGTGGCATACGACCGCACTACCGCCACTCTGCGTGTCAGCCAGAATGCCGTGGGTGCAGTCCTCAAGGTGTATAACACTGCCGGACGCCTTCTTTCATCCCGACAGATCACGTCGGCCCTTACTTCCCTCTCCGATGTCAAGGCTCCCGTCTTCCTCGTCCGCATCGAGGGCAGCAATGTGGCGCCACGTGTCATCAAGGTGGTGAAATAAGCTGATGTATCCAAAAAAAAGAATATCGCTCAGGTCTTTTTCTTGGGCGATATTTTTTTTCCCATGCATTGGCAGAAGCCTGAAAGCAGGAATACGGATATTATAATATGCCATTATTGGGCAGCTGTCTGTCGTCAATTCTGCCCATCCGGGGTAAGCACCGTGCCCATGTTGGGTAAGCAGCGTACCCAAGTTGGGCAAGCATCGTGCCCATGTTTTGGTTAAAAGCCAGACAAAATCCAATCTTCTAAAAGACAAAATCCACGCAAGCCCTAATGACCGATTTGGGTTAAACACACGCTGAATTATTTCAGTCCAACAGATGTGCGTAATGTCTACACTCTTTCTGAAAAAACATCTTTTTGGCAACAAAATGTTATTTTTGTTCTAATTTTTTCTATTATTTTTTTGTTATATTAAAATATTTATTACTTTTGCATCCAGTACTATACAGATTGCTGCATGTTTTTCTATAAAAAAACTAAAAACGGTGCATGTCCTATAGAAAGGAAGACGGAAACAGAAGGAAATCAGAGCATACCTTGTTGCATCCCTATGGAATAACGAAGAAACACGACATATCGACATATTTGGAAAATAACTTAAACATATACTAATTTTTAAACTTTTTATTTATGAGAAAGACGTTACAAAGAACATTCGGACTTCTCTTCTTCGCGCTTGTTGGCGTGATGACGGGAACGGCCCAGAACTCTTTCCCGTATTCAGTCGATTTCACGACGGCTGGCGACCTCGCCGGCTGGACAGCCGTGGATGACAGTCCTACGAAGGGAGTTACTTGGGAGTATGGAACGGGAGCGTACAGTCAGGCAGAAGCTGCTTATTAAGATGTGCGCTATCATGAAAGAAGATGCTGCTTCTAAGCATGTTGATTATCTCGTTTCTCCAGAGTTTACCGCTACGGCAGGTGCTACCTATTACATCAGCATCAAGGCCCAGTATAAAGGTTATGCAAGGTGTGGCGTGCAGGTAGGCAAGAGCGCTACCGACATGTCGGCAAACTCAGTGATAAGTGATAACGTTGCGAGCTCGTTCGGTAAATATGGTAATGGTTGGTTCGATTATAAGGGTGTTGAGCGCGCCAAAACGGCTAAGGTTGCTTATACGGCAACAGAGGACGGACCAATCTATTTCTCTCTCTATGCTCATTCTATGCTCGACGCTGATGACGGTGACTTCTTCTACGTTTACGGTATCGACATCGTGGAAGACAAACCAGGTCCTAAGGCATTGCCATATAGCGTAGATTTGGGCGACAACCAGAGAGGATGGGCAGCACTCGATGCAAGTGATGTTCCTGGCGTTACATGGGCAGAAGGTGAATTCTATGACAATACCTCTACTAAATATTTTCCTGGCGTTGTAAACAAGCACGACTGGGAAAACACATGGAACGACTACTATGTTTCTCCTGCTTTCACACTTGAGGCTGGCAAAAGCTATAAGGTGAAGACTCGTACATGGAAAAATACTGATCCGAGCGCATTCACACTCTCATTGATGCTTGGCACATCACAGACGGATGCAAGCACATTCCAGAAGATTACAGACCTCGAGATGCAGGCAGTCTACGATGCTACTGCTACTGAAGACCACGTGTTTGCCGTTGGAAAGGGCGGTGACTATAATCTGGCATTCCTCGCTACCACAACTACAGGTACCGACGAGGTGATAGCTCTCAGCTATTTCGATATCGCTGAGACTGATGAGACTCCAGAGATTACCATCGGTGGTGGCAGTGAAGGGCCTGAGACAACAGCTCTGCCATACAATATCACATTTGATTCTGCCGACAAGTTCGCTACATGGTCTACTCTCGACAACAGCGATGTTCCTGGCAAGACATGGGAGTTCAACGCTTCTGACTTCGCTGGTAAGCCATCTGCATTCATGGGTCCTGACGCAGGTTCTGCAACTTGCGACTGGCTGATCTCTCCAAAATTCGAACTCAAGGAGGGTAAGTCTTATGTAATCAAGTTTGACGGTGCTACAGGTGCCGACAACGCTACAAGCGTGATCCTCGACTACTTCGTAGGTTCTAAGGATAAGGACAATTTCAAGGCTATTACTTGGATTGGCGAGAAACTTCCTAAGATGGAAGGCGAAGAGGCTAAGACAGAATGGACTGTTGACATCAACAAGGATGGCAGCTACTACTTCGCATTCCGTGCTCTCAACCATACTCCAAACCAGGAGACCGACGCTATCAGCATCTATTCATTCAGCGTTACAGAAGCACCGGAGGGTGAGCCTGAAACACCGGTTGCTCTTCCATACGAGACTTCATTCCTTGAGGAGACAGGCGCAGCAGGCTGGACAGCTATGGACCGCAGCGACAACGTAAGCTCTACATGGTCTTGGAACTCTTGGGGATATGATGAGTATGACGAAAACTGGCAGCCAGTTGGTGAGAACCACCCATGTGTTGGCTTTAGCTCAGACTGGGGCACCAATGCCAACGATTATTTCGTTTCTCCATTGTTCACTCTCGAGGCCGGCAAGACTTACGTTGTGAAGACTCACACTGCTACTAACAGATCTTGCTTCAACGACAAGACGACTTCATTCACTATGAAGCTTGGAACCAACAAGAAGGTTCAGGGCACATTCACACAGTCTATCGGCGATATCGAGCTCAACACAGTTTACGACCGTGATCCGAGCGTATTCGAGTTCTCTGTTGAGGAATCTGGCAACTACTATGTGGCTTACAACATCTCTGACCCTGACGGAAAGAAGGCTTATGGCTACATCTTCGACTTCTCTCTCGCTGAGAAGACTGCAGAGGTTCAGCCGGTGGCTACAGCTGCTGTTACAGACCTCGCCGCTACAGAGGCCGGTGATCTCAAGACTATCAAACTGAAGTGGAAGAACCCGACCAAGGACGTTGACGGCAACGACCTCGCTGCTGACGCAGAGCTTTCAGTAAAGGTATTCGAGGGCGAGACTCTCCTTACTACTGTTGCAGGCGCTCCTGGCGCAGAGGGCAGCTATTCTTACGAGCCAGAGACCTACGCTGGTCTCCACGAGTATAAGGTTGTCGTAGTTTACAACGAGCTTGAGTCTGAGGCTGCTACAACTACTCTTACAGTGGTAGTCAACGGTATCAACGGTGCTATCGTTATCCCAGCCGGTGCTGAGGTTTCTGTACGCACACTTGGTGGAGCATTGGTTGGCAACAACTTCTCTACTCTCGCCAAGGGTACATACCTCGTTACAGTGAAGACTGTTGACGGTAAGGTGAAGACAATGAAGGTTACAAAGTAATGAAGGCAATGAAGGTTATAAAGTAATCTGAATTCCCATAACAAATGATTGCCGCCCGGCATCCCCTTTCGGTGGATGTCGGGCGGTTTTACAAATTCTGATGTTTATTATAAGCTGTCTTTTGGAGCATGTTCTGCCTTCGTGGTGTCGCGCTTTATCTCCTCGGCTTTCATTTTCTCACGCTTAATTTCCGTGGAGTCTGGTTGGGGGAAGAGTTCCGGATGAGCTTCGCGCCAGTTCACCTCCTTGTCTCTCTTTCCCGGCAATACTATCACCGGCATGCCTTTAGTGACAAACTTCACCAGTTCGAGGATATTCTCATTCTTTATTCTCACGCATCCGTGGCTGCGTCTGCCGCCCACCGACCATGGAGCATCGGTGCCGTGGATGCCCGTGGAGTTGAATCCCGGAGTCACGATGCGGAAGAAGCGCGGACCATATTGTCCCGGGTTCTCGCTGCGCACGCCATTCTCGTCGGTATAGTGCCAGTTCTCGCTGTTCTGCACCTTGCCCGCCCTGAAGAAACCCTCCGGCGTGCGGCAGTCGCCCCTGCTCCTCTTGTTGCCGAATCCCTTTCCGCAGGCACAGGTGTACGACTTGCGCAGCACACCGTAGCGGTCGAACAGCTTCACCTTCATGTCGCCCTTGTCCACGATGATGAAATATTCGTATTCACTGTTGAGCAGACGGTTGCAGTAGTCCAGACTGTCGTGTGCCATCTTGTGCATGATGCCGGCGGCATAGCGGTCTTTGTCCGGCGACTCGTTCATATATTCTATCGCCTCCTCGGCAGTGCTGAACTTATGCTTTATCTTTATCGGTTCTTCCTCAATCTCCTCAATCTCGTTGGCAGATGCCAGCGGACCGTCATCCTGGGCCATCTCGTTGCCTTTGTTCGACGGCGAGCAAGCCTGCATTATCAGAGTCAGTATCGTGAGGAATATGGATAGGCGTATCGCTTTCATGTTTGTTTGATAAGATGTCATGTCTGTTTAATGTTTATTTGTTTGGTCTTTCTTTTTATAAGTTACTGTCATATTTCTTTTCTTTTTGCCATCCCATAGACAGAAATCTCGGTTCCCATCTCCAAGTGGTCGGCGAAGGCAAACCCTTCTTTCAGCTGCAAAGATAATAAAAAAAACTGACATTCTTTTCGTTTTCCTTTTCAAAGCGCATTTCCGTTATGTCGGAAAAGCCCTGATTTGCGGCATTTTACCGAATAATCCACCAAGTTTGTGCATTTTTCCCCGTGCTTAGCAACCTTAACCGCTAATTTTGCAGTCACTATTACTAACCAAATCAAAATCATACAACGAAGATGAAATTGAGATTCATTGCAGCAGCCGCTGTGGCTGCATGCACTGCATTATGTGTGCAGGCGAGAAAGGTGCATACCATAGGCGACAGCACTATGGCGACCTATGACCCGAACACCACCGTGACGAGAGGCTGGGGACAGATGTTCCAGCAGTTCTTCAAGGGTGATGTCACCGTGAACAACCGTGCCAAGAATGGTGCCAGCAGCAAGAGCTTCTATAAGGAGAGCGCCTACTGGCAGTCGGTGAAGAAACAGATAGAGCCAGGTGACTACGTGCTCATTCAGTTTGCCCACAACGACGAGAAGAGCAACGGATGCGACGGCGACGAGCTGAAAACTTACTATCAGAGCATCGGCGATGAGGCAAAGGCAAATGCCTGCGACTATCGAGGAACTACTGCCAGCGGTACCTACAAGGACTATCTGCGCAAGTATGTGGAAGAGACACGTGCGTTGGGTGCCACACCAGTGCTGGTGGGTGCGATATGCCGAAAATATTTCGACGGGAGCACCATTCGCAGAAACGGACGCCACGACCTCGGCGACAAGTTCGACAAGATAGAAGGCGGTAAGCTCACTACCGGCAACAAAGTGGCTGCCGACGACCATACATACGACTATCCATACCAGATGCAGGAGGTGGCAAAGGAACTGGGAGTGCAGTATCTCGATCTCACCACAGCCACAAAGGAACTCTATGAAAGCTATGGCGACGCCAAAGCCAACGCCCTGCTCTTCGACGGCAACGGCAGCACCCACACCTCAGCGATGGGAGCCACGCTGATAGCCCGTCTGGCAGCACAGCTCATGCAGAAGGCTGGAATACTGTCAGAGAATATCAACCTGACGAGCGACCTCAGTGTGAATCCCTCAACTGTAGACCTCGGACAGGCATACAAGGGACAGACGGTGGTGAGAGAAGTGTCGGTAAACGGCTTCGATCTCGTGCCAGCCGACGGCAACGTGAGCATCACGGTGAGCAACGGACTGAAGATTTCTGCCAACGGCAGCGACTATTCATCCACAGCAACTCTGACCTACAAGGAAGGCAATCTTATCGGTTCATTCAAGACAAGCTATGAGTTCGCCGCAGCCGGCGACATCAATGAGAGCATCACCGTGAGCTGCGGCGACAAGACAGTCACCATCCCTGTAGTGGGCAAGTGTGTGGAACTTGCCGACGGAGTGGCAGCATCGGCATATTGGAGACTCGAGAAAGACGACAACTGCACCGTTGAAGGTCCGGTAGACCCTATCGGCGAGACATACAGCGAGATGAAACTCCAGAAATATTCCAGTCCAAACGCTAATACCACATGGCCCGAGGGCACAGGCTTCGATGCCACCCGCAAGACGCAGCGCAACATCATCGAGGGCGAGTCGTGGCCGGCAGGCGAAATCGACGAGGTGTCAACACGATGGATAGAATTCGCAGTGAAGCCAGCCAAGGGAACCACTTTCAACGTGAACGAGATAAGTCTGTATGTGTGTGGATGCGGAGGCAACGGAATGCACTGCAAGATTTACTACTCTAAGGAGGCAGACTTCGCCAATGCCGTTAATATCGCCGACTTCTCCGGTTCGATGAAAGCCAACGACATGATGGAGGTAAAGGCAACACCCGTGATAGAACTCTCTGAGGGCGAGACGCTACGCTTGCGCGTATATCCTTGGTATGGCAGCGCAGCAACTGGCAAGACCATCTGTCTGAGCGACGTAAAGGTGGCAGGAGTGGCAGTAAGCGCCACAAATGGAGTGAAGAGCGTGGAAAGCTCGGAACTGAAACCGGAGAAGATCTACTACAGTCTCGACGGCATTCGTCAGAACGGCATTCATGACGGTCTGAACATTGTGGTGGAGAACGGAGTGGCAAGAAAAATAATGAAATGAACAAACAGATTCTCAATATGAAAAAGACCACATTATCCCGAATTATCGTCATGGTCCTCGTAGCATGGATGGGACTGGGCGGTGCAATGGCGGCAGACGTCATCGATGCCAAAGACGCCACTATAAAATGGGCATTTGACAAAAGTGCCGACAATGCATCGGCTGCAGAGATATCCGTAGACGGAGCCATCTCGACTACAAGTTTCTCGCTGGGCGAGAAACTGTATTTCAACGGACTGCAAAGCGGACTCTCAAAACTGAATCCGACAGAAAAGATAAGCAATGCCCGCGACGATGCATCATACGTAGTATTCAGCATCGTGCCAAAGAAAGGAATCACCTTCACACCGAAGAGCGTAGCCTTCAAATCGCAGAAATGCGGTACCAGCGGCGGTACGCTCGACGTGGTGGCCCGATGCGGCGAGAAGAGCGAGGAACTCGTGAAAGGTTTCGCCCCGGAGCGCAACAGCGTGTCGGAGTCGAAGCTCGACATCACTTCACTCACAGGAGAGAGCGACAAGGTTGAACTGTATTTCTATGTGTATAATCTCGCCAACAACAAGCAGCTCGCCCTTGGCGACGTGGTGGTGACAGGCGATCTGAACGGTACTCCGGTCACTGTGCCCGTATATACGCTGAGCGTAGGGACAGCCGACGAGGCTGCCGGCACCGTCACCGTGAATCCGGCAGGCGACAAGTTCGACGAAGGCACGGTAGTCACTGTGAGCACTACCGAGAACTTCGGCTATCATTTCGCAGGATGGGCAGGAGCCGACAATGCCATCGTGTCTACCGACAATCCATACACCTTTGAGCTGACGGCAAACACATCGCTCACCGCAACATATACGAAGAACAATGTATACGCCCTGAACCTGACATTGCAGGGAGGAGCAAATGCCAACCTCGTGACATTCTCGCCAGAAGGCAATGTGGTGGACGGAGTGCATCACTATGAAGAAGGAACCGACGTGAAGCTCACGGCACTTGACAACCGTATCCTCACCTTCACCAACTGGGACGACAACTCGACAGACAAAGAACGCGAAGTGAAGATGGACGGAGAGAAGAACCTTACGGCAAACTTCTCTTGCACAGACTATATAGTGGGCTGGGACCTCTATAGCGACACACCGTCGCAGGAGCGTGCTGCCGACTACAAGGCAGAGAGCGACAACGCCGGACTCCTCTCGCTGCGCAACGAAGCCGGCAACACCACATCATGGCTTGCATGCGGAGCAGGTAAAGGCGGACAGAACGGTAAGTATGCCGCACGCTGCTGGAGAAAACTCACCGACAAATATTATTTTGAACTCTCATTCTCAACACTGGGATACACCAACGTGGTGCTGTCGGCTGCCGTAGGCGACGACTTCAACGCACACAGTATCGTAAACGCACAATACTCTATCGACGGAACAAACTATACCACCTTCGGCACATATAACCTGCCGGCCCGCGGATGGGACTCTGAAGAATTCGCCCTGCCGGCAGAGGCAAACGGACAGAAGCTTGTGAATGTGCGCTTTCTGCCAGACTATGACTCACCGCTCGTGGGATCAACAGGCGACTACGACGGACTGGCTGTGGCGGAGATTTTCCTGCTCGCCGACAAGGAAATCGTGGAAGACAACGAGGCACCGAAACTCATCTCGACAATCCCTGCCAATGATGCAGCCGACGCATCGGCAACAGGATCTGTGATACTGACATTCGATGAGAAAGTGGTGGCTGCAGAAGGAAGCAAGGCAACGCTCAATGGAGAGGCTTTGAAACCGACGGTGAGCGGCAAGACCGTGGTATATCAGTACAGCGGACTGAGATATGCCACTGCTTATACTTTCACATTGCCGGCAGGAATGATTCTCGACCGCAACGGAAACGCTTTCTCGGGCACAGAGATACATTTCACCACTATGGAGCGCCAGCAGCCAGAACTGCGTGTCTATGACGCAGTGGTGGCACAAGACGGCACCGGAGACTACACCACTGTCCAGGCTGCCATCGATGCCGCACCGCAGAACAGAGTGAAGCCATGGCTCATATTCATAAAGAAAGGTACATACAAAGAGCATGTTGACCTGCCGGTAACAAAGCCATATCTGCACTTCATCGGACAGGGACGCGACAAGGTGTTTATCAGTGATGACAAACTTTGCGGCGGACCAAACGCACTGAGCGTGGACAAGGGAGCTACATTCGTGGCACACGCCGCCAACCTGTATTTCGAGGGATTGAGCTTCGTGAATTCATACGGAGTGGAGAAGAACGACGGTCCGCAGGCGCTCGCCCTGAACACCGAGAACGACCGCATCGTGTTCAACAACGTGGGAATGTACAGTTATCAGGATACGTGGATAACTACAAGCAAATCCAACTATCGCCACTACGTGAAGAACTCCTTCATCGAGGGAGCCGTAGACTTCATCTACAACAGCGGCGACGTTTATCTCGACAACGACACAATCAATATCGTGCGCAAGAGCGGAGGATACATCGTGGCACCATCACACCAGAAAGACGTGAAGTGGGGATACGTGTTCATGAACAACGTGATAACTGCTCCCGGCGTGCCGTCAGAAACATCGGTATGGCTTGGCAGACCTTGGCACAACTTCCCGAAGACCGTTTTCATCAACACGAAGGCTGAGGTGACGATACCTGCCACGGGATGGTATGAAACGATGGGCGGACTGCCTGTGCTGTGGGCTGACTACAACACTATGGACGCCGAAGGCAACCCTGTGGATCTCTCTCACCGCCGTGATACCTATTATTATATGAACGGCGACACAAAGGTGGAAGGCAAGGCAAAGAACTTCCTCACCGACGAGGAGGCAGCACAATATACGGTGAAGAATGTGCTCAGCGGTTCTGACAATTGGCAGCCGGAGCTGATTACCGAGGCTTGTGAGTCGCCAGCACCTGTAGTTGAGGGCGGAATGCTGAAATGGCAGCCTGTGCCATATGCCATCTGCTATGTGATAACGAAAAACGGCAACGTGGAAGGATTCACTACTGCCACATCATGCGAATATGAGGCAGGCAACGAATACCTGATACAGGCTGTGAACGAATACGGCGGACTGAGTAAGGCTGCCAAGGCAGACCAGACATCGGCAGTGGGCTCCGTAGAGACTGCTGGCGACACATTCAAGGCTACTGCTGTATATACAATCGATGGCAAAAGAATTGCTGATACGGCAAAAGGCATCAATGTCATTACTGATGGCAAGACATCGAGAAAAGTAGTGATGAAATAAAAAACAGTTGGTAGATTATTTATAAGTAGTCCAAATCTGGTTTCAGATTTGAGTAAAAGATTGTCTGGGGATTCCATGTGATGTGGCGTTCCCAGATTTTCTTATTCCAAATCGGTCATTAGGGTATGCCCGTTTTTTGATTTTTTAGAAGGATGTTTTTTGTTTGGGTTTAATGAGTAATAGCAAGATGTTGCGGAATATGATTTTTTTTCATACTTTTGTATTCGTAAAACCAGTTGCTCCACCAATCCAGACATTGGGGATTAATCTGGCACTGAATCTGTCAAAACAAATTGTCCCGAATATACAATGAGGCTTATAACACTTGTCCTGTCATTATCATTGTCGCTGCTGTCTGCCGTCTCTGCTGCAGCCACACCGATTTGTCATATCCAGCGGTATGATGAGAACGACGGGCTCACCCAATGGCACGTCACGCAGATGGCACAAGACAGTCAGGGCATGATGTGGTTCTCGACATGGAACGGACTATGTCGCTTCGATGGTTACGAATTCCGTGGATTCAAAGGACGTGTAGGTGACGGAAGCCGATTGGCAACAGACCGCATGCGCAGCGTGTGGTTGTGTGATGACGGGAATCTGGGATGCAGGGTGGACGACGACATGTATCTTTTCAACCTCAAGCGTTACCGGTTTGAAAAAATCGGAGGAATGCAGCTGAGAGGGCGGAATGCCACGGCGGTGAAAGAAAACAGACCATATCGCCATCGCGATGGCGTGGGAAATCTGTGGAAGGTGTATTATGACGGCAGACTGACCTATACGCCAAGGGGAGGCAAGGAGACACCCTACGGTGACGGGAAAAGCCTGGAGGCAGCACGCTTCTGCCTCTCTGACAAGCAGGGCAATCTCTGGGTGGCTGCCACAAGCTGCATATACAAGATAAGTTTTCCGAGACAGAACGGAAATGTGGTGAGAAACGGTAATGGCGCTGAAGTCAAGACCGTCTTCGTGGATAGGTACAAGAGATACTGGATAGCCACTAAGGAAGACGAGACAGTGAGGATTTTCGACCGTAGCAACAGACTTGTGGGGTATCTTGCGCCGGATGGCAGGATTGTGGCGGGCTACACTAAATTCCGCTGTCCGATATACTGCATCACTCAGACCCGAGACGGGAGCATCTGGCTGGGAAGCAAGCCGCAGGGACTCTTCCGCCTGACTGGATGTCATGGGATGCAGGCATACAGAATAGATAAAATCGGAGGATTGGGCAGCGACAATGTCTATGACATCAAGGAGGACCGTTGGGGCAGACTCTGGATTGCTACTCTTGGTGGGGGAGTGTGTTGCGTTGAGAATCCGAGAGCGGAAAGACCTGTAGTGGTGAAACCTTTCTCCGGATTAAGAAACTATCCCCACACTCTGGCAAAGAAGGTGAGGATGATACATCTGACCAAAGATGATGTGATGCTATGCGCCACGACCGACGGACTGCTTGTGGCAAAGCTGGCAGCTGGGAATGGCGTCAGAAACATGGTGTTCCATTGCCACACTCGTGAGGCTGATCGCAAGGATGCCCTCAGTTGCAGTGCGGTGATGAACGTGGCTGAAGACTATAGAGGACGAATTTTTGTCAGTACGGAGAGTGGTGGAGTGAATATGATTCAGACGGGAAACCTGACGGCAGACAAGCTGTCTTTCCGACATTATGATGAGGCTAATGGGATGCCCACCGATGTGGCTCTGTCGGTTGTAGGGTTTTCTCGCAAGATGCTTATGGTGGGAAGCGACAGACTGGTGATGTTCAACCCCGACAATGGAGATTATCTCTCGTTCGGAAAGAATTTCTTCCAGTCGGAATGCAGGTTCTCAGAGGCAATTCCCGTGAGATTGCCAGATGGGCGTTGGCTGTTCGGACTGCAAGACGGAGAGTATTATGTCGCTCCGCAGCAGTTGCGCAAGAGCACCTTTGTGCCGAGTATCGCCCTCACAGGCGTCAGCGTGCAGGGAGTGGAAGGAAGCTGCTCCGTAAATGCCATGGACACATTGGTGTTGGCGAGCAACGAGAGGAGCTTCACGCTGAGATTTGCCGCTCTCGACTATTCCGCCGATGTCCGCCTTTCGTATGCCTTCGCCCTCTTGGACGACGGTGATGAGGAAGACGTAAAATGGAATGACATAGGCCATAACCATTCTGCCACACTGCTCGACCTGGAGCCCGGAACCTATGTCGTGCTGGTGAGATCTACCAATGCCGACGGCGCCTGGGTAGACAACGTGAGAAGGCTGACGATAGTAGTGACACCGACATTCTGGGAGACTACTCCCGCCCGTGTGCTGCTCCTCTTGCTTTTGTTGGCGTTCTTCGGTTCTGCAGTATATACCATTATATATATAAGGCGTATAAAGCGTCAGCGCCGTGAAGCTCTCGACGCATACTTGAATCTGCTCAGTAACGGTACTGGCAGTGATGCTGATGAACCGGTGCCGGCAGACACACCACTGCGTCCTGAACTCACGCCCGAGGATGACATCATGATGAGGCGCGTGTCAGCATTTGTCGACGAACATCTTGGCGATGCGGAGATAGGAGTGGGTGATATGGCAGCGGCAGCAGCCATGAGCCGGTCGGGGCTGCAGCGCAAGATGAAGCAGATCATGGGAGTGACGCCACTCGACTTCCTGCGTGAGGCTCGTATGAAACGTGCGTGCCATCTGCTCTCGTCAACCGATATCCCGATAAGCGACGTGGCATATTCTTGCGGATACTCCGACCCTAAATATTTCAGCAGAAGCTTCAAGGCATCAAAGGGAAAGAGTCCGAAGGAATGGAGAAACGGAGATGCAGAAGGGTAAAACTTCCACAAAATTGTTTCTTTTGCTCAATTTAGGATGCAATGTAAATAATAATTCCTATCTTTGTATTGTGCGATGGTGCGCACCATCGACACATATATATATTACGGACATAAACACACTATGATTATGAAAGGAAACGGATTATTTGCGGTAGTACTCAGTGCGGCACTGCTTGTGTCGGGCTGCGGTTCGATTAGCGACGGCGGCGCTTCGGGAGGATTTCTCGGAGCAGAGTTGGGAAGCATTCTCGGTTCCGCCATCGGCGGCATAAGCGGTGGACCAAGAGGCAGCGATGTCGGTACGATAGTTGGCATGGCCGGCGGTGCCGTGATAGGTGCCGTGGTGGGTGACGCCGCTGATAAGGCACAGCAGCGAAAGGCAGAACGCTACGACGGCAATTACCGTGGAGACAACAGAAACGGGAATTACCGTGGAGACGACAGAAACGGCAATTCCTCGTATGACAGCCGGTCTTATGGCGATTCAGACGATGACGCCACAAGTGATTTCGACCCTGAGAATGGCGGTGACGACGTGATACAGTTTGATGCTCCTGCCGATAATACATCCGTTGAAGAACCGGATGTAGTCAGCAAGCTCCAGTCAGATCCGGCTCCAGTCAGCGCTTCGCCCCTGGAGCTCCGCAGCGTGAGATTCGTGGGCAAGGGCAACGGTCTTGAGCTGCATAGCGGTGAATTGGCAAAAGTGGTGGTGGAGGTATACAACAATACTCCGGAATATATGTATAATGTGAAACCCATGGTGATGGAGACTTCCGGCAACAAGCATGTCTTCGTTTCTGCTCCAATCATAGTGGAAAAAATCGCTCCCGGCAAGGGAATACGCTATACGGCGATGGTGAAGGCAGACAAGAAACTGAAAGACGGCAAGGTGCATTTCACAGTCTGCGCCCAAGAGTCGGCACAACTCCGCAAATCAGAAATCAGAGAGTTTGACGTCACTACAATAAGGTGAAAAAGCTCAGAAAACGAGTTTTTCGGTGCTATACCAGCAGATATTTAACAAATAGTAAGAACTAAAATAAAATTTTCTCGATTTTTCTTGCAGCGTATTTTGAAAATGCCTACATTTGCGATGTGATAATAAACACTTTGATAAAACACATAATTAACATAATCTTTTAAATAAAAACACATTACTATGGAAGTGGAGAAAATCATGCAACAGCTGGAGCAGAAGCATCCAGGCGAGTTGGAGTATCTACAGGCAGTTAAGGAAGTACTTATTTCCATCCAGGACGTTTACAACCAGCATCCTGAGTTCGAGAAAGCTAAGATTATCGAGCGCATCGTGGAGCCAGAGCGTATCATCACGTTCCGTGTGCCATGGGTTGACGACAACGGTGAGATTCATGTAAACCTCGGTTACCGCGTGCAGTTCAACAGCGCTATCGGTCCGTACAAGGGTGGTATCCGCTTCCATCCGTCAGTAAACCTTTCAATCCTGAAGTTCTTGGGCTTCGAGCAGACATTCAAGAATGCACTTACTACTCTGCCAATGGGCGGTGGTAAGGGAGGTTCAGACTTCTCTATCCGTGGAAGAAGCGACGCAGAGGTTATGCGTTTCTGCCAGGCTTTCATGACAGAGCTTTATCGTCACATCGGTCCTAACGAGGACGTTCCTGCAGGTGATATCGGCGTTGGTGGCCGTGAGATCGGTTACATGTTCGGTATGTACAAGAAGCTCACACACCAGTGGAACGGTGTATTGACAGGTAAGGGACTTGAGTACGGTGGTTCAAAGATCCGTCCTGAGGCTACTGGTTTCGGTGCTATCTACTACGTACATCATATGCTCGAGACTCACAATATCGACATCAAGGGCAAGACAGTCGCTGTCAGCGGTTTCGGTAACGTGGCATGGGGTGCTGTTACAAAGGCTACCCAGCTCGGCGCTAAGGTTGTTACAATTTCTGGTCCAGACGGCTACATCTACGACCCAACAGGTATCAGCGGTGAGAAGATCGACTATATGCTCGAGCTCCGTTCAAGCGGTAACGACGTTTGTGCACCATACGCTGAGAAATATCCAGAGGCTAAGTTCGTTGCTGGCAAGAAGCCATGGGAGGTTAAGGTTGACATCGCTCTGCCTTGCGCTACTCAGAACGAGCTCGGTGCTGCTGACGCAGACATGCTCCTCGCTAACAAGACATTGTGCGTAGCTGAGGTTTCTAACATGGGATGTACAGCTGAGGCTGTTGATAAGTTCATCGAGGCTAAGCAGCTCTTCGCTCCTGGCAAGGCTGTCAACGCTGGTGGTGTTGCTACTTCTGGTCTTGAGATGACTCAGAACGCTATCCACCTCGGTTGGACAGAGGCTGAGGTAGACGAGCGTCTGCATCAGATCATGAGCGACATCTATGAGCAGTGCGTTAAGTACGGTACTGAGGCTGACGGCTACATCAACTACGTGAAGGGTGCTAACATCGCCGGCTTCATGAAGGTAGCTCACGCTATGATGGCTCAGGGTATAGTATAATTCTTTTTGATGAGAAAATACTTCATAATACTGATTTTATTGATTACATTTGGATGTCGTCTCTCTCTCCTCGCTCAGGAGAGAGGGGTGGCATCCTATTATTCTAACCGTATGCATGGCAGACGAATGAGCAATGGGGAGAAATACCATCGCGACAGTATGACGTGTGCCCATGCAAAGTATGCTCTTGGCACTTTGCTAAGGGTGACAAACGTGAAAAACGGCAAGAGTGTTGTCGTGAGGGTTACCGACCGCTGTGTGCGTCATGCACGCAGGATCATCGACCTTTCGATGGCGGCGGCAAAACAGTTGGGGCTGATGGCGGCAGGAGTGGGAACAGTCTTGGTGGAGCGTTTCCATCGCAAAAATGAAATTCCGTATCGTGGTGACGATGATGTGGAGCTTCCGGAATTTGACTTTGAGGTGACAAAACCAGCTGACGGCTATGTGCCGGCATGGCAGCAGAAGAATGTGAAGAAGTAGGACGGCTGTTGTATTTGTCCTGGTGCAGAGTCTGGTCTCTTTTGTTTTTGTCAGCGGCTTGGAGTTTCTTTGTATTCCAGGTATTTCTTGGCATTTGGTTTTTCATGTGCTTTAGATCGGTTCATAAAAAAAAGTCCAGTATGCTCTCGCACGCTGAACTTCCACTAAAGCTATTTACCTTATGTCGCTAATTACATAAGTTTTGAAGCACCGATATCACATCGTTCTTTAGATTGTTGTCCTGCGAAAAACAGGCAATCCAGCTTCATGAATTTCTTTTAAACCTCTCCAGGTTTTTAAATAAATATGTAAGTCAATAAATTAATTAATGTTATGAAAAGTCTTTATTATGAATCTCTTGTCTCAGACAATCCGCTTGCCGCCGATGCCTGTTCGTTTCGCCGCTGCTTCGTTTCCTGACACGGCATAACATTCCCGACAATTATTTCGTGCTTCTGTCAGCCTTGTTTCTCAGGCATGACATACGCAGTCAATGTCATCATATAGGATAATCCCTTTGCCGCAAGATAAACAATCATCCCTGCATTTTTAAGTTTTGAGAATTAGACTGTTGAATAACGCCTTTGTCGTTCCTCGTGTTGGCGCATGTTGCAACCAACTTAGTTCATGCTTTAGATTTTTGGCATCAGGCTTTAATGATGCCTGTGCTCGTTGTGGTAAGAATTATCCATATACTTTCAGTGCAAATATACGTATTATACTCTTAATGGCGTAACTTTTCTTCTTGTATTCCTTTTCTTTTCACGTTTTTTAAAGGTTGGGTGTCGAATATCCCCTTTTGCTTTATAAAAATGTCCCTTTTAATGTTGTTCGGCCACTTTGTGGCAGACTTGCTTGTCGGCAAACCGGACCTGTGGTTTAAGGTCTAATATGTTGTCTTTCATTCCAAATTGTTGACATATTGCTTGTGATTTTATATATACTTAATTTGTGTGTTAGCGAGAAAATGGATATATTTGCATCAAGAACCGATTTCATCAGCATTGCTGACACATAACGGAAGCAGTGCAAAGATGTGAATTGCAGGCAATACAAACAAATAACACTCCAACCTATGAACGAACAAGCGCCCCAGCAATGGAATAAGTTTTATCTCAAGGATGTGTCATTCAAGAACCTGATGACGCATCGTATTTTCAATGTCCTCATCATCGCTAACCCCTACGACGCCTTCATGCTCGAAGACGACGGGCGAGTGGATGAAAAGATTTTCAATGAGTATACTGAGCTCGGCCTTCGCTATCCGCCCACCTTCACTCAGGTGAGCACCATGGTGGAAGCCTCCGAAGTGCTCTCCACCACGAGCATCGACCTCGTGATATGTATGCCTGGAAATGCCGACAACGACGCCTTCACCGTGGCGAGGGCGGTGAAGAGGGAGTTTCCGGATATCCCGTGCGTGGTGCTCACGCCATTCTCGCATGGCATCACGCAAAGGATAATGAACGAAGACCTCTCGATATTCGAATACGTGTTCTGCTGGCTCGGCAATACCAATCTCATCCTCTCTATCATAAAACTCATCGAGGACAAGATGAACCTCGAACACGACATCGACGAGGCGGGAGTGCAGATGATACTCCTGGTGGAAGACAGCATCCGCTTCTACTCCTCCATCCTGCCCAACCTCTATAGCTACATCCTTACCCAGAGCCAGAGCTTCGCTACCGAGGCGCTCAACTCCCACACCGCCACGCTGCGAATGAGAGGAAGGCCAAAGGTGGTGCTCGCCAGAACATACGAGGAGGCGATGGACTATTTCGTGCGCTTCCCCGAAAACATTCTCGGCGTCATCAGCGACTGCCGTTTTCCGAAGGGAGGCGTGAAAGACTCTGAGGCAGGACTCAAACTGCTGTCGGAGTTCCACCGCCGTGCCCCGTTCCTGCCGCTCATTATGGAGAGCAGCGAGACGGAGAATGCCGAGAAAGCCGAGAAGTTGGGATTCCGCTTCATCGACAAGAATTCAAAGAAGATGAACATCGACCTGCGCAATATCATGGCGGAGCACATGGGATTCGGAGACTTCATCTTCCGCGACCCCAAGACCCATGAGGAGATACGCCGCATACGCAACCTGAAGGAGTTGCAGGACAATATCTTCAGCATCCCAAATGACTCCATGCTCTACCACCTGTCGCGCAACCACGTGAGCCGTTGGCTCTGTGCCAGGGCGATATTCCCCGTGTCGGAATTCCTTAAGACGGTGACGCTGGAGAAACTCAGAGACGTGGACCAGCATCGCCAGATCATCTTCGATGCCATCGTGCAATACCGCCACATGAAGAACGTGGGAACGGTGGCCGTGTTCAAACGCGACCGCTTCGATGCCTACAGCCACTTCGCCCGCATCGGCGACGGTTCGCTCGGCGGAAAGGGCAGAGGACTCGCTTTTCTGGACAATATCATAAAGACACATCCCGAATTCAATGAGTTTGAGGGGGTGAAGGTGTCGATACCGAAGACCGTGGTGCTCTGTACCGATGTCTTCGACCAGTTCATGGACAACAACAACCTCTATCAGCTGGCACTCAGCGATGCTCCCGACGAGGAAATACTCCAGGCATTCATCAAGGCGCAGCTGCCAGACCAGTTCATCGACGACTTCAAGACCTTTTTCGAGGCTATCCGCCATCCTATAGCGATACGCTCCAGCAGTCTGCTCGAAGACTCACACTACCAGCCCTTTGCCGGCATATATTCCACATATATGATACCCTATCTCGACGACAAGGACGAGATGCTGCGTATGCTCGCCGCTGCCATCAAGAGCGTGTACGCTTCGGTGTATTTCAAGGATTCCAAGGCGTATATGACTGCCACGCGCAACGTGATAGACCAGGAGAAGATGGCGGTAATCCTTCAAGAGGTGGTGGGCAAGCAGTATGGCGACCATTTCTATCCTAATTTCAGCGGTGTGCTTCGTTCCATCAACTATTATCCTTTAGGATATGAGAAGTCGGAGGAGGGTATCGCCAGTCTTGCCCTCGGACTCGGAAAGTATATCGTAGACGGTGGACAGACGCTGCGTGTCAGTCCGTATCATCCCACCCAGGTGTTGCAGACGAGCGACATGGAGATTGCCCTGCGCCAGACACAGACGCAGTTCTATGCCCTCGACATGAAGCGCGTGGGAGTGGACTTCAAGGTGGACGACGGTTTCAATATTCTGAAGCTCAAGGTGAAGGATGCCGAAAACGACGGCGCTCTCAATTTTATCGCTTCCACCTATGATGCCAACGACCGGGTGATTCGCGACGGACTGTATGATGGCGGACGCAAGATAGTCAGTTTCAACGGTGTGCTGCGCCACGGAGTGTTCCCGTTGCCCGAACTGCTGAAACTGTCAATGCACCACGGCGCCGACAGTATGCGCCGTCCGGTGGAGATTGAGTTTGCCTGCACTCTCAATGATGACCGCACTGGAGAGTTCTATCTCCTGCAGATACGTCCTATCGTGGACAGCAAACAGGTGCTCGACCAAGACATCATGACAATTCCTGATGACAAATGTCTGTTGCGCTCGCACAATTCCCTGGGACATGGAGTGAGCGACGATATCGTGGATGTGGTGTATGTGAAGACCGACGAGAACTTCACGGCATCTGACAATCCCGTGGTGGCGATGGAGGTGGAGCGCATAAACAAGAAATTCCTTGCCGACGGCAAGAATTATGTGCTTGTGGGACCCGGCAGATGGGGCTCGAGTGATTCGTGGCTCGGTGTGCCGGTGAAGTGGCCGCATATCAGTGCGGCGAAACTCATCGTGGAGACCACGCTGAAGAACTACAGTGTGGATCCGAGTCAGGGCACTCACTTCTTCCAGAACCTCACCAGTTTCGGTGTCGGCTATTTCACCATCGACGAGAATAAAGGCATGGGATTCTTCCGCAAGGAGATTCTCGACGCTATGCCTGCCGTAGAAGAGACACCGCATGTGCGCCACGTTCGTTTCAGCAAACCGTTGCATATCATGATGGACGGAATGAAACAGGAGGGACTGGTAATATGCGATACGGAAGATGCGAAAGGGAATGACGCACGATAATGGCCGCTTCTCCTCCTTGTTGGATAGTTGGAAGCAGATAGGTGCTGACAGGCTGAAATATACATTGGTATTGTTACACCCTATGTTGTTTTGTAACTTAAAAGCGAGGAATGCTGACGGTTTGTTACATTATATCCTTGATGTATATCAAGAATTGAGTGTATTTCGGAACAAATACATGAAAAACACTTGCAATTTATTGTTATAAGCAATACCTTTGCAACGTGTTTTTCATAGTATTAGATTTAAGGTTAACAAGGTTGGAGTACAGCGGTACTCCTTTTTTTATGTCCTTACGTCTCGTGCGGCGCTTTTATGAAGTTCACAAATCTTGATTTTCTTCATGTGGATTGGTGTGTTTTGGATTACTTCTTCTTCAGCTACAATAATATAATAAAGTAACAAGGGCTAAAATATTGCCATGCAATATCCTAACCCTTGTATTGTCGGGATTACTGGACTCGAACCAGCGACCCCGTCGTCCCGAACGACGTGCGCTACCAACTGCGCTAAATCCCGTTTATTAAAGTGATGCAAAGGTAGTGCATTTTTTGATAATAGCGAAATTTTTCGGGATAAAATTTTGGAAGTACGAAAAAAAAGCGTACCTTTGCACCCGCAATCGAGAAATGGTTGCGATTTTTATTAAGACAATGGTGCCATAGCTCAGTTGGTAGAGCAAAGGACTGAAAATCCTTGTGTCCCCG
>ERZ809074.1017-NODE-1017-length-39007-cov-4.889839_pt1 | contig 39007 bp, 40 predicted proteins | sample MGYA00520795_ERZ809074 | MGnify/ENA primary metagenome ERZ809074 (study PRJEB31570, sample SAMEA3212989) | Homo sapiens | biome: human-gut; feature: human gut; material: fecal | place: Sweden | collected 2011 ...
CATCAGCGCCGCGCTCGCCGGAGTGGGTTCGGCGGTCGCGACCTATTTTCTGCCAGTTACCGCCATCATCGCGGGCGTGGTCCTCTCGTTGTATTTGCTCAAACGCGCCTGGGAAAACAACTTCGGCGGCATTCAGGACGTCATCACCGGGGCCTGGAACAAGGTCTCGCTGGTCTTCCGGGGGATCAGAGAGCTGGTGGGCTCTCTCAGCGGCGGCGTCGGGCAGATGTCGGCCGAACTGGCACAGAAGCTCGAATCCGCCGGGCTGTTGGGCTTCGTGGTCACCGTCTTCAAAGCCTATTACCGCGTTCGTGAGGCCCTGGCCGGATTGTGGGGCGCGTTCTCCCATGCCTTTGGCCGCATCCGCGCCATCCTCGAACCAACCGTCCGCACCCTGATGAGCGCCTATGCGGCACTGGCCAGCGCGGTCTTTTCAGTGGTGGGAATCTTCGGCGTGGCCGCCAGCGCCACCGACGGGTCGTCCTGGCGTACCTTCGGCACGGTTATCGGCACCGTCGCCGGTGTGCTTCTGCAGGGGCTGGCGTTCGCCCTGAAGATTGTGGCCTGGAACCTGTCGCTCATCGTCCGAGCCCTGGCGGTGGTGGTGCGCAGCGTGGTCTGGGTCGGCAAGATCATCGTCGGGTCCCTGATCGGAGTGGCCAAGTTCATCTACAAGTTCCTGCTGCCCGTGCGCATGATCGGCGAGGCATTTGCGGCCGCCGGGAAGATCGTCTATGCGGTCTGGCAAGTGCTGACCGGCGACATCTCCCTGCTGGACGGGCTCAAGGCAATCGGCGGCGCGGTCTACGATTTTCTTGCCACCCCGTTCCGCTGGGCGCGTGATGTGGTGGTCGGGGTCTGGAATTTCATTTCCGGCATCTTCACCTCCATCGGACGCCTGGTGGCCGACGCCGCCGGACAGATCGGCCAGGCGATTCTGAATCTGCCGATCATCAGCACCCTGCGGGAGATGTTTGCCACCGTGCGCTCCTTCTTCGCCGGGGACACCACCTTTTTCGAGGCGGGCAAGAAGCTACTGATCACCCTTGGCGAAGGGATCTGGTCGGCGGTGACCTATCCCTTCACCATGCTCAAGAACGCCTTGGGCAAGCTGCGCAATCTACTGCCGCTCTCCGATGCCCGCGAGGGACCACTCGCCAGCCTGACCGCTTCCGGCTCCGCGTTGCTCAAGACCCTCGCCGACGGCATGAGCCTTACCCAGTCGCTGCCCGCGAAAGTGTTCGGCATCGCCGCTCGCGGGATTCTCACAGCCGCTGCGGGAGCCTGGCAGCAGATCAAGACGGCGGGCGGCAATCTCATGGACGCCGCCTCGGCTCCCTTCCGCATGGCTGGAAAACTCTGGGATGGGTTGACCTCCGGGGCTCAAACCGTCGCGGCCAAGGCCGGTACCATCTTCGGCGGTCTCAAACAATCCCTGTTTGGCGACACGCCCGTACTGGCGCTCAAACCGCCCCAGGTCAATGCCTGGGACGCGCTGGCCACGGGAGCCGTCAATATCCGCGACCGGATCGTTGCCACACTGTCGGCCGTCCCCGGCGCTGTCGGTCGAATCTTTACCAACGCCGGTGCCGAGGGGCAAACCCTCTGGCAGAGGCTTTCGAGCGGCGCGAGCGCGGGCATTCAGGCGATCAAGGATAGAAGCGCCGGGATCGCCAATGGTTTGCTCTCCTCCGCTCGCGCCATGCTGGGAGTCCAGCCCCCGATTCCGCAGGTGGCCGAGCGGAAGCAACCACTCGGGACCGAGCCGCTCGCCGAATCGATTGGGCAACGCATCATCGAAAGTGTACTCAGTCTCGTGCCGCGTCTGGACGAGCGCTTGGTGCCCAAGGCCCTGAGCGCCATGCTGATGCTCCAGCCGGTCATGGCCACTGCCGCGCCGCCTCCGCAACCGATGAACGGCACCGTGCAGACCGTCGCAGCGGCCGTCGAGCCGGTAAGTAAGAGCTATATCCAGCCGTTCGCGGTGGAACCGGCACTGGAAAACGGAGATGCCTCTCTGGCTCCGGCCGGGATCGAGCGGCCCAAGACAACCGCGCCGACTCCGATAGCGAAGCCCCTGCAATCAGGACTCGCCGAGACGGTGCCTTCCGAGCGGTTGATCGCTCCGGCTCGCACCGCTCCCGCGACACCCATGCGCGGAGAGGAAGCCGGTCCGGGGCTGCGCGAACTGCTGGAATCGCTGCTCTCGCGCCTCAATGGCTTGGCCGACCGCCCGGTGGAACTGAGCGTGACCACCAACATCGATGGCCGGAAGGTGGCCGAGGCCGTCTACAAGGATCTTCGGGAGCGGAAGATCAGAAACTACGAAACCCTTTGAGAGAACCGATGAAACGCATCTTTGTCTGCAGCCCGTTCGCGGGCGACATAGCCCGATACGTCAAGGTCGCCGAGGCACTTTGCCGACGGGTCATGAGAAACGGTCACGCGCCGTTCGCCCCGCACCTGTTGTATCCGACCTTCACCGACGACAGCGTTCCCGAGCAGCGGGAGACGGGCATCGCCTGCGGCCTGGCCTACATGGAATGTTGCGACGAGGTGTGGGCGTTCACCGGCAACGGCATTTCCAACGGCATGCGGCGGGAACTCGACCGGGCCGGACAACTGGGCAAACCGATCCTCGAGATCGTCGAGGTGTAAGCAATGGCCTGGGATCAACAACCCATCAAGGGATATCTGGTGGACGCCGACACGGGGGAGCGGCTCGAATTCCAGTACAACCCCAACTCCATCAGCGACGAGAAGTCGACCGACTACGCGACGATCAAGATCCCCGGCATGAGCCACCCGCGCTACCAATACGTCGCCGGGGAACCGCGCCGGATCGCCTTCAAGGTCGAGCTGTTCAAGGGGCCGGTGAAACAGAAGGTCGACTGGCTCCGCTCGCTGCAATATCCGGAACACGCCGGAACCATGCTCAAGAACGCGCCGCACCGTGTGCTGCTGATTTTCGGAGATCTCTACCCGGGCGTGACCTGCATCGTCCGGCAGGTGAAGGCGCGTTTCTTCGGCCTGTTCGACCGGGACAACCTGCTGCCGCAACGGGCCGAGGTGGACATCGTCCTCGAAGAATATGTGGACCGTTCCATCAACTGGTCGGAGGTTCGTTCATGATCGGCCGTGATTCCCGCTACGCCCGCTGCGTTCTCTACCGGGACAGTGACGGCACCTCCCTCGGCATGCGCCAGCGCATCGACACTACTCCGAGATATGACGACCGCCTGCACACCGTGGTCGAAGGCGACCGCCTGGATCTGCTCGCGCACCGCTATTTGGGCGATGTCCGGCTCTGGTGGATCATCTGCGACTACAACGACATCTTCTTTCCGCTGGAACTCGAGCCGGGCCTGGCGCTGCGCATTCCCTCCCGCGAACATGTTCAAATGCGCCTGCTCGACTGAGGTTTCCGACACCTCGCCATGCCTTCCGGTAAGTAAGCAGGGAACTGCGAACCGCCGGAGAGACGCATGGATCTGGATACCTTCAAACCGACATTTCTGATTCAGATCGAGGGGCAAGACCTCTCGAAGGACATCACCCAGGAGATCACCTCGTTTATATTCACCGACAACGAGGAGGAGCTGGATGTCCTCGAACTGTCGGTGACCGACCGCAACCTGCAGTTCGTCGACGATCCGCTGTTCCAGGAAGGCAACGAGATCGTGGCCCGCTTCGGCTACGTGGGGAACCTCTCTCCGCGCAAGAAGGCGGTCATCAAGGACATCGATTACGACTTCCCGGAAAACGGCGATCCAACCATCCGCATCAAGGCCTACGACAAGGGCTTCAAACTCGCGGGCAAGGAGAACCAGAAAGTCTGGCAGAAACCCGCTCCCGGCGTCCTCTATTCGGAAATCGCCGAACAGATCGCCGCCGCCAACGGCCTCACGCCAGTGGTCACGGCCACCAAGGGAACCCATCTCCGCGTCACCCAGAGCAACATCTCGGACGCCCAGTTCCTCAAGGAGCTGGCGGAAAAGGCCCGCGACCGCGATGGCGACGGCGTGAGCGGCTATGTCTTCTACATCCAGGACGACGAACTCCATTTCCATCCCCGCGAGCTCGACCAGACGCCGCTTTTGACCCTCGAATATTTCACCGACACCAAGGGCCTGCTGCGCTCGTTCCGCCCCAGCACCCAATCCCAGGGAGCCAAGGGCGCGGGTGTCGAGACCAAGACGGTCGGCATCGATCCGCGCAGGAAGGACGTGGTCGAGCACAAGGCCAACAACGCCACCACCCCCGAGCGGACGGCCCTGGGCAAGCAGACCTATCTGGTCGACGGCAACACCGGCGAAGGCAGCTTCAAGGAACAGGAGACGGGACAGATCGTGCCCAGCTTCGACCGTTCCGAAGGCTTTCACGAAGAGCCCCGCCAGGAGCCCGCCCAGGACAGCGCCGAAGGCAAATTCCGCGAGGCCGAGCTGCGCCAGGTCGAGGCGGACGCCGCCACCATCGGCATTCCCCATCTACGCGCCAAGAAGAACGTCGAGATCAAGGGCGTGGGACGGAAGTTTTCCGGCATCTATTACTGCCATTCGGTGCGCCACAGCATCAGCGGCGCTGGCTATCTCTGCGAACTCAAACTCAAGAAGAACGCCCTCGGCAAGGGTGCGGGCGACAAGTCCGCCGAGTCCCAGGGTAAACCCAACGACAAGGAGGCCCCGCCCACGCCGCAAAACGAGCCGCCAGCCATGGTGACCATCGACGCGGATTCCGGCGCGGTCACACAAGGAGGCGGCAATGGGTGATCTCAGCAAGAATTTCAACCGTTCGGAATTCGCCTGCAAAGGCACGAACTGCTGCGGCCATTCGGCTGCGGTCCATCCCGACCTGGTCGACGCCCTGCAGACGCTGCGCGACCGCATCGGCAAACCGCTATCCATCACCAGCGGCTTTCGCTGCAACCGGCACAACAAGGCGGTGGGCGGCGCGGAGCAGAGTTTCCACACGTTGGGCATGGCGGCCGACGTGAGCTGTCCCGCAGGCGTTTCGCCCGAGGAACTGGCGGTCATCGCCGAGGAGATTCCGCTCTTTTGCGAGGGCGGCATCGGCGTCTATGCCTCCTGGGTCCATCTCGACGTGCGCCAGTCGGGCAAGGCGAGGTGGCGGTCATGAGCGCCGAAAACAAGACCCTGTTTTCGGGCACCGCGCTAGGTCTCTCGGGGCCGCTTCGGGTGGAGATCCTTCCCAATGGAATGACCGCCAGGCTGACCCAGCCGTTCCGTGTCCGTACCGGCGCTGGCCGCATCATCGAAGTGCCAGCCGGGTTCGAGACCGACTTCGCCTCGGTGCCGCGCCTGTTCTGGCGCGTGGTGCCGCCCTGGGGGAGATATTCCCCGGCTGCTGTCGTTCACGACTACCTCTACCACACCGGCAAGGTCTCGCGGCTTGCGGCCGACCGCGTCTTTCTCGAACTGATGGCGGCCCTGGGCGTGCCTCTATGGAAACGCCAGATCATGTATTGGGCGGTTCACCTGGGCGGCTGGCTGGCCTGGAACGCCAGTCGAAAGCGGGAGGCAGAGCATGCTTGAAACCCGCGACCGTCAATCCGAAGAGCGCTACCGCAACCGCTGGTACGGCAAGTACCGGGCCTTCGTGCGCGACAACAACGACCCCGAACGCCTCGGCCGTATCCGCCTGGAAATCCCCGCCGTACTCGGCAGCGGGCGGGAGAACTGGTCCGAATGGGCCGCGCCCTGTTTTCCCTACGGCGGCAACGATGACACCGGCATGTTCCTGATCCCCGAGGAAGGAGCTTCGGTCTGGGCCGAGTTCGAGGGCGGCGTCGTTCAGTATCCGATCTGGATCGGCGTCTGGCTGGCCAAGAGCAATCCCGGTGAGCAGCCCGAGGAATCGAAGCGCACCTGCGCGAATGCCTTCTGTCATGACTGTGAGGACAAGGTCGAGCATCAGGCCAACCGGCACGACGATCTCGAACACAAGAAGTACCACGGCCATCCGCCGTATTACTGCCCGCGCCTGAAGGTCCTGCTCAAGACCGAAACCGGCCACACCATCCTGGCCGATGACCGCGACGGCGACGAGCTGCTGCGGATCATCGACCGCGCCGGACAGATCCTCACCATGGAAGGGAAGGTGAAGCCGGAAATGCAGAGCGGCAACGCCCTGCGGCGCGGCACGAAGGACGCCGAGAAAGGCGACCAGCTCGACATCGCCTCGCAGATCGTCGGCTCCCGCGCCCGCATCCAGCTCACCGACCTCTGTCGCCAGCAGGTGATCCTCGAAGCCTGGCAGGACAAGGAGAAGGTCCACATCCTCTCGTGCGACAAGGGCCGCTCCCGCTGGCAGAAGATCCTCATCGATACCACCAAGGGCCGGGAGAAGGTTCACATCTGGGGACTGGGCGGCACCCAGGAAATCCTCGTCGATTCCACCGCCGCCGCCGAACAGATCCGGCTCACCGACAAGGCCGGTCAGGTGGTGCGCATGAACGCCACGCCCGGTCAGGAGAGCATCAGCGCCACCGACAAGTCCGGCAGCCTCGTGTTCATGGATGGGGTGGCCGGAAACATCATCATTCGCTCGACGAACACTGTCTTGATCAACACCTGAAGGAAGCATCGCATGGGAGAAAGAACAACAACGCCCTCCGGACTTTCGGCCAGCGAGGAATTGCTGGCCCGGACCTTCGATCATTGGCGGGAGGAATTCCGCAGCATCCTCGAAAGTCACCGCCGGGAAATCCAGGATCGTCTCGAGAAGATCGAGCGCGAAATCGAGAAGAAATCGGACAAGGAAAACGTCGAGGTGCTGGTCCGCTCGATCTATTCCGATCTGCACCGGCACGCCGAGGAGATCGACCGGCTGCATGCCCGGGTCGGCTCCAAGATGGGGACCGAGACCATGTGGAAGATCGTCGGCCTAGTATTGACCATCGGCAGCACCATCGGCGGACTCGTCGGCTTTCTGATCCATCTGTTGCTGAAGGTGAACCCATGAGCTCCCAGGCGCGACTCGGCGACATCAGCAGTCACGGCGGCGTCATCATCACCGGGGCGAGCCGGACGCTGGACAACGGCATGCCGGTCGCCCGCATGGGTGATCTGCACGTCTGTCCCATCCCTGGGCATGGCGTGACGCCCATTGTGACCGGCAGCTTCGACACCATCACCGAAGGATTGCCCAACGCCCGCATCGGCGACACCACCGCCTGCGGAGCCATCATCGTCACCGGCAGTCCCGACACCATCGACAACTGAGGGGGCCGCCATGAACAATCTCGAACAGCCGCAGGAACCGCAATACTGGGATGTCTTCCCGAAACTGATCCGGGTCTCGCGATCCCCATTCGTCCAGCGCATTCCGCTCTCGATCCGTGGTCTACCCGAAGCGCCGGTGTTCGAATCGTCCAATCCCGACGTGGCCAGTGTCGATGAGGACGGCAATGTCGAGTGCGGCTTCGTTCCCGGGGCGGCCATGATCCTGGTCTGGGATTCGCCCGAGCGGCTCAGCCTGCGTCACGTCCAGGTCGAGGTCTATGGCGGCGGCGTCTCCGCACCGGTGGAGGTTCCTTCATGACGGATACCGCGTCAGCCTATAACCACTGGGAGGTACAGCCTCGCTCCATTCGGCTCTCCGCTGGCGAGTTCGAGCAACGGGTTCCGCTCTCCCTGCGCGGCGACGTGGACGCCCCGGTCTTTGCCTCCAGCAACCCGGAGGTCGCGGAGATCGGGCCGGACGGTGTCGTTCGCTGCGGCTGGACCATCGGCAATGCCGTGCTCATGGTCTGGCGATCCTCGGTCCGGGACAGCCTCCGTCATGCACTGGTGGAGGTTCGCGATCCGTCCTGGTTCGCCGACCATCCGGACTTTGCCAGCGGAGCATCGGTCTTCCTCAGCGGCATGGTGGTCAACGCCCTCAACACCAGCGGTGTCGGCAACGCGCTGATCGAATTCCGCCGCTCGGAAACCGGCCCGGCGGCGTTCCAGACCTTTGCCAACGCCTATGGCAGGTTCGAGCTGTCCGTGCCCGAGGGATTCTATTACGTGGAGGTCACCGCGCCGGGATACATCGCCTGGCATGGCTGGGTGAACGCCGACCCCAACACCTCCGGCGACATCCAGATCGTTCTCTCGCCCGAACTCGACGGCCAGGTCGCCCGCATCGTGTTGCAGTGGGGGCTCAACCCCCGGGATCTTGATTCCCATCTCACCGGACCGACGCCATCGGGCGACCGCTTCCATGTGTTCTATTCCCACACCATCGAAAACGAGGCGGCGGAATTGGACGTGGACGACACCAGTTCCTACGGGCCGGAGACCATCACCATCCATCGGCTCATCCCCGGCGTCTACCGTTACGCGGTCCACGACTACACCAACCGCAACGCCAATCCGAGTACCGGCCTGGCGCAGTCCGGAGCATCGGTGAAGGTATTCCTGAGCGATGGCCGTGAGCAGACCTTCACCGTTCCCAACGCCCCGGGCACGGTCTGGACTGTCTTCGAAATCGACGGCACGACCGGGACAGTGACGCCGGTCAACGCCATGAGCTATCAATCCCAACCCGCCAACGTCGGCATGTAACGGAGGCTGTCCATGATTTCCGAAGAACCCGCCGACTTGCAGGCCACCATCGAACAGACCGATTCCGGAGAACAGCAGTATGTGCTACGGGCGCTCTGCGATCACCTGTCCGGCATCCGTGAGGAGCTTTCCGGCATCCGCACGCTGCTGGAGGCCAGTCACGCCGCCTCGGAGGCGATGCGTGGCCAGGCCCAGGCCTATCTTGAGGCCCAGCAGGCCAGGACCCAGGAGTACCTGGAGCAGGTACAGATCGAGCCGGAGCCCGATTTTTATCCCTTTGTCGAACTGCCTGTGGGCACCGAACCCCGGGATCTGCCGGATGGCAACCGGCTCTTCACCTTGCCCGACGGCATGATCCTGCGGACCACGGACGACCAGCGCATCTGCGTTATCGACGGAGGAGAACAGCAGGTCATCACCCCCGGACCCGGCACGGCCACCGAGGTCGCCCCGGGACGCCTTTACACCCTGGTCGAGTCCTATCTGCGCTCGACCCAGGAGGCAGCCGGTATCAGCGGACTGCCTGCCGGGATCGAGCCGACCGCCATGGGCGCGGAACGCTTCGCGGTGGTTCTGCCCGAGGGCATCCGCCTCGACGTCGATCACCGGGAGCGTTTCATCACCCTGATCAACCCGGCCGGACCTATCGACATCATCGGCATCGGCCGCATCGAGGGCATCGGCGAAACCATCGCTGCCCGTCTACTCTCCGGCGGAGCCAAGGGATTCCAGTGCGGCCAGTCCGGCCACGGTGGGCTGATCGAGGCGGACGGCACCATCCATCTGGGGCTCAAGAGCGGACTGGATCTGGTGATCCGGTTCCAGGGAGAACCTATCGACGACGACGCACCGGAAAATGGCTGCTCGGGACAGTGCGGCATCGACTGCGAGGAGCGTACCTGATGAGCTACGATTTCCTCGGCAAGGGATTGCGCTACCCGTTCCGGTTTCAGTCGGTATCCGGCGGCACCCAGATCTCGACCGCCACCTCGCGGGAGCACGAGCATATCCGCGAAAGCATCCTGCAGATCCTCGGCACCCGGATCGGCGAACGTTTCATGAATCCGGAGTTTGGCTCCCGGCTGAAGGATCTGGTGTTCGAACAGAACGACGAGGTGCTCAAGGGCCTGCTGCGCCATTACGTGATCGACGCCATCAAGCGCTGGGAAAAGCGGGTGATCATCACGGAGGTGCGCTTCGACGACCGGCCGCTGAACATCGACGGAAACCTGCTGCTGGTGCATATCGCCTACCGGGTGATCCAGAGCCAGGTGGACGGCAACCTGGTCTATCCCTTCTACAGAGAAGACCCGAACAATCCCGCGCCCAGCTATCCCCAGCCGGAACCCGAGCCTGAGCCGCCGCCGGTGCGCAGCGTGCGCCTGTCGCCGGACGTGCGCTCGCTGTTCAATCTGCTCTGGTTCGACGCAGCCGAGATGAGCCCCGATCCAGATGATTCCTTCATCTGGCCAGCCGGGGAATACGAAGTCGCCTACATCGAGGGAGCCTATCAGGACCGCAACGGCAAGTGGATCGTCAGCGATCCGGGTGACAACCACGGCCATTACCTGACGTTCGAGGGAGCGCCAGAAACGGAAGCGCCCCAGGCCGAGCACGCCCTCTATCTGGCCGCGAGCGGTCTGGGCTTCGACACCCAGAGCCAGGCGGAAGACAACGCCGCTGGCACCGTTCACCGGATCACCACCCTGGAGCCGGGCCGCATCGGTCTGTTCTATTTCGAGGGCAAGAAGGAATCCCACTACCTCAACAACACCTCCGGGCAGCCCAATCCCGTCTGGCAACTGCGCGGCCCGCTCTGAGGCATCCCGCCTCCGACACATCCAGGCCCCTTCCGGTAAGTAACCGGCGTGGCGAGAGCATCAGGCGCTCTCGCATAACCGCCGAAAACCGGAGAGAACATGGGCCGCGCAAGCATCGGATACATCAACAAGGATTACGAATCGATCCGCCAGGAGCTGCTGGCGAAGATCCCGCAGCTCACCGACCGCTGGACCGATTTCAACCACTCCGATCTCGGCGTCGTCCTGCTCGATCTGTTCTGCGGCGTGGGCGACATGCTGGCCTACTACCTGGACGCCCAGGCGGCGGAGGCCTTTCTGCCCACGGCCCGCCAGCGTCAGAACGTCATCAACCTCTGCAAGCTCATCGGCTACCGGCTGGACTCGCCGGTGGCCTCCACCACCACGCTGCGCTTCCGGCTCTCCGCCCCGCTCGGCAAGGATCTGACCATTCCGGCGGGGACGGCCTGCCGCGCCTTGCTGAGTGACTGCGAAGCGGATTTCGAGACGGTCGAGGACGGCCTGATCCCACGAAGCGTGCTCTCGGTGGATATTCCGGGTCGGCAAGGCGTACGCCGCACCGAGACCTTCACGTCGACGGGACTGCCATTCCAGCGCATCCGCCTGACCGGCGACGTCATCGCCCAGGGCACCATCACCGTTAAGGTGGGGGACGACGCCTGGAGCGAGGTCGATCACTTCCAGGACAGCCTGGCCGACAGCCGCCATTTCATGGCAGATCTCGACGCCCTCGACATCTCCACGCTGATTTTCGGCGATGGACAAAGCGGCGCTGTACCCGCTCAGGGAAGCGCCATCGCCGTCAGCTATCTGCAGACCATCGGGGACCAGGGAAATCTCGGTCCGAACCGGATCACTCAACTGCTGAGCCCGATCTACCTCGACGGAGGCCAGGTTCCCCTGACCGTAACCAATCCTGTGCCCGCCACCGGCGGCGCTTCGCGGGAAGCCCTCGAACACGCCCGCCGACAGGCACCGGCGGAGCTGCGCAGTCTCTGGAAAGCCGTCACCCTGGAGGATTACCAGGCGCTCGCCGAAGGTTACCCCGGCGTCGCCAAGGCCAAGGTGCTCGACACCAATGCCTGCCAGAACATCCGCTATTACAACGTCCAACTGGCCATCGCCCCCAATGGCGGCGGCATGCCCTCGGCGCTGCTCAAGCGGGACCTCGCGGAGTTTCTTGAACGCCGCAAGGTCATCACAGTCGAGATCAACCTGTTCGATCCGATCTATCGGCCCGTTTCCATCGACGCCGAGGTCTACATTTGGCCCGGTGAACCGCTGGAAAACGTGCGCAGCCGCATCGAAGCCGCGCTCACCGATTTCTTTTCTTTCGACCGGGTCTCCTTCGGCCAGACCATCCACTTCTCCGACCTGGTGGCCCTGATCGATGGCGTGCGCGGGGTCAGTCACATGCACCTCTACGCGCCGCAGCAGGACATCGAGCTGCGCCACGGCGAAATCCCGGTTCTCGGCAGCGTCAACCTCGATCTGCGGAGGGCCGGTTGATGTCGGATTGGTTCAAGGACAATCTGCTCGGCCTGCTGCCGCCGCTTTACGAGCACAATGACGAGGCCGGTGATCTGCGCACCTTTCTGAGCCTTCCCGCCGGAACGCTCGACGAACTCAAGCAGGCCATCGACGACTTCCCGACCATCTTCGACGTCGATCATTGCGACGAACGCTTCTTGCCGCTGATCGCGAGACTGGTCGGCCTCGAAGTGGACGGCACCTGTTCGCCGGACTGCCAGCGCCGCCGCGTGCGGGAGGCGGTCGAAATCTATCGCCGCAAGGGCACCATTCCGGCCATCGAACGCGATTTCAACACACTCGGCTGGCAGGGGGAACTTCAGGAGACCTTCCGCTCGGCTCTGCGTCTCAATGCCCGTTCCAGACTCAGCAAAGCCAAGCTGCCCGGGCTGGTGTTCAGCCTTGGGGTGTTTCGCGTGCTGTGTCTCAACCAGACCGAGGGGCTGCGCGACGCCCTGGTGTTTCACCACCCGGCGGGCACGCGCTGTTTTTGGCTCCAGTTCCTCCTGGAATGGATCGAAGGCGGCGCGATGCTCGACTTCGGGCACGCCAACGCCGTGCGCCGGATAGTGCTGGCGTTTCTCGACGAAACCTTCGTCCTCGGACGATCCTCGCTCGGTTCCTGCCGTCACCTGACCAACAAGCAGAGGGCCTGGGAGCTGCTGCAGCTCACCAGCACCACGGAGATGCTCCCGGAGATCGACCGGGCCGCCGTGAAGGTCTCCCGTTTTCACGGCCGCCAGAACCGGATGCGCCTGAACCACAAGGCTCTCAACGACTGGCGGCTGCCGTACACCCGCGTCGGCGAGGACCGGGTTTCCTTCTGCACGCCCATCTACACCGGCCGCGATTTCGAAGGTGATGTGTTGGAGAGCGGTTTCGGGCTGGGCGAGAGCCATCTCAACCGCAAATCGCTGACCCATGGTGAGACCGAGCTGCGCTACTGCTTCCGGCAGAAGGATTTCTTCTTCGACACGCAGGCGGAACCGGTCGAACGGGCGGAGGCCAAGTACGACCTGCGCCTGCCCCTGGAGTCCCGGCACCGCCTCTGCTTCCAGCTTGGCCGCGCCAGGCTAAACGCTGGTCTCGACCTAACCGCCAACCAGGGCGGCATCAGCAATCTGCTGCTCGCCTCCACCGCTGGCTGCGACGCGGACGTCACCCTGGCCGTCGACCGGATCGACCGATGGCGGCGGAGAGGGCCTGTGTTCCGGCTCAACGCGAACACCCTGAACACCCGGTATCTGAGCAATGCGAATCTGACCGGCGAACGGGCTTCGCTTGAAGTCTACGTGGACACGGGCTCTCTCCAGCGCCATCGGGCCGAGACCATGAAGCTGGGCGCGAGCCCGCTCAACACCACCGGCCTGCGTCTCTCCGTGGACCGGACCCGCCCCATGCGCGTCAGCCGCATGCGCCTCAACCAGGCCGGATTCCGCTGGTCGCGGCCGTCCTACCGTTGGCTGTTCCGTCAGCAGGATCTGCACGCACCGACGCAGGCCGGGTTCGAGGCCGCCACCAACAACTATCGCGCCACCCAGTGGCCCACCTGAAGGAGAACCCATGGCGATTCACCTCTATCTTGATGAAGCGCTGACCCAGCAGATTTCCGAGGGGGATTTCAGCAGCCCCGAGGCCGAGAGCTACAACGGCACCGACGGCGACATCAAGGATCGGCAGCTCTACGTCGCCAACGAGCAGACGAGCCTCGCCTCGGCCATCGACGCGGCGCAGACATCCATCGCCCTGGCCGAACCGCGCTTTGCCGACGGCGAACTCATCATCATCGACGGCGAGCAGATGCTTGTCGAAAGCGGCGGCGGCACCGCCAATCTCACCGTTCAGCGGGGCGTGGCCAACACCGCTCCAGCCGCGCACGACGCCGGGACGACCGTCTATTCCGGCTACGACTACACCGGGCTGGTGCTCGATCCCATCGACGAAACCGGCACCGACGAATCGGTCTGGTACCGCCTGGCTCTGACCCAGGCGGAACTCGACACCGCCACCCAGGGCGCACCGCTCAATCTCGGCGACAAGGCATTTCAGCAGACGCTGTCCTTCTGGCGGCGCTGCACCGTGCTCCCGGGCACCCCGGTGCAAAACAAACTCGACATCAAGCTGCGCCTGACCGGCACGGAAAACCCGATTCTCTAAGGAGGCCGCCATGGCATACCACAGCATTCAAGGACTCGCCCATGGTCGGCTCGACCTGCTCAATCAACTGCGGACCTTTCTGGTGACCACCACCGGATGGACCCTGCACGACGACCAGTCGGCCGACCCACAGCCGTATTTCGTCTTCAAGTCTCACGGGGAATCCGGGGCCGAGGACGTCTATCTACAGTTCCGTATCAGCACCACCTCCGGGCGGATTCACGTCGCGGCATTCCAGTATTGGATTGCTGCCACCCACACCGGCGTCAACGAGGCTTCGCACACCAGTTACACATACCTGCGGGTGGAGGACAGCGCCGACTTCATCTTCTGGCTGTTCGCCGACCTGGATCACGTCTTCGTGGTGACCAAGCTCGTCTCCACCTACTACGGCCATTACAGCGGCTTGCTGAAACGGTTCTGGTCCGGGGCCATCGCGCTCACACAGGCGGCGGTCACCGCCGGAAGCGGCGTGGTGCTTCAGGTCAACGACGCCACCGTGGTCACGCCCGGACATGACTATGTGATCAAGGACGACGCGGGCATCGAACGCGTGCGGGTGAGCGCCATCGACACCGCTGCCACGCCGAACACCATCACCGTCGAGACCCTCGTTCGGGATTACGCCTCGGGAGCCAAGATCGGCGAGGACCCGCAGCCGGTCGTCAACAGCTACTACAACGCGCCGGGCACCTTCTACGCCGTGAACAAGTTCGACGGCTGGACCTCCGCGTCCGGCCAGCAGGGCCGCTGCGGCGCGGCCCACGGTGGGCTCCAGGGCGAAACCGATCCGGAGATGCGCTACGGCACCACCATCCTCTTTCCCTGGCTCGCCTCGATGTCCGGCTCCGCCGCCTACCAGGAACTGCGCGGCGAACTCATCGAGATCTTCTCCGTGGGCGGCGGCAACGTCGCCTCGGAAGACACCATTCAGATCGGAACGGACAGCTACCGCGTGTTCAACCTGACCACCGGCGGCTGGTGCGCGGTGAAGGAGTAACGCCATGGCAACGCATACCGGAAATCTCAAAACCGTCACCACGATCACCGGCCAGCTTCGTCCGGAAACGCTTGTGTCCATGAACCGTGGCCAGGCGCTCAAGCTCAGCGGGAGGATTCGCCGTGGCCGTGCATAAGGGACAACTGGCATCCATCACCACCCGCAGAGGCATCCGGCGGCCGGAACTGCTCGCCATCGGCGCGGCGCAACCCGGAGAGCTCTTCGAGCTGTTTTCCGGGGCACCGGCCAGGCGCACGGTGATGGTCCGTGCCGACAGCGCGGTGCGGGTCGCCCATCGGCTCGAACGTCGATCCGACCTCGCGCTTCGCGTGAACAACCGCCTGAACCGGAGCTCCGATCTTTGGCTCGTCGTCCATGGCCGTCTGGGCGTCGATGCCGACGCTGCGGTGCGGGTGACGCGCCCCTGGCTGCGGAGCATTGACACCAGCGTCCGGACGTCCGGCGCACACATCAGCCGATCCGACACCGTTCAGCGCATCGCGATCCCGGCCGGGCTGCTGGCCGACACGCGCCAGATCCTGTTCGCGGTGCTCATCGATCAAGACCACGAAATTCAGACCTAAAGGAGAACAGCAATGGCACTGGGACTCATCGTCAAAACCGGCCGGATACTGACGGCCAAACTCCTCCTCGGCCAGGCCGTGGACGGCATCACCCACTGCGCCATCGGCGATGGAGATGCCAGCTTCACCGACCCGCAGAATCCGCCCGCGCCGGACATCGGCCAGACCGGGCTCAGAAACGAACGCGCACGCAAGCGCTACTACAAGCGGACCTTCCTCAAGGAGGACGCCGAAGGGGCGCTGCTGGTCAACGGCGTGCGCTACCTGGAAACCGGCGAGGAGACCAACACCATCGGCATCTTCTTTCGCTTCGACGAGGCCGAGGCCAACGGCATCACCATCCGCGAATACGGCTTCTTCGGCGGCGACGTGCAGTACGTGGAAAGCGTCACCGGGGATCTCGCCATGGGCGGCGTGTTCCATCAGGACACCAACCCGACCGGCGAGGTGCTGCGTCCGGGCTACCTGTACGAAGTGAAGAACATTCCCGACTTCAACAAGATTTCCGACACCCGCGTGGAGCTGGTCGGGATCATCAAGATCTAACTGGAGGATTCAAACATGAGCATCTCACGCGAGACATTCGACCCGACCAAGAACTACAAGCGCATCCGCTACCATCAGGATCGCGACCTGCTGGATTCCGAACTCAACGAGCAGCAGGACATCATCAATCTGGAGCGGCGCAAGATCGCCGACATCCTTTTCAAGGAAGGCTCCATCATCATGGGCCTCGAGGTCAGCGCGGCCGCCAACGTCCTGACCCTGGCCCCGGGCGTGGTCTACATCGACGGCCATCTGGAACAGGTGAGCGGCGCGACCCTGACCTATGATCCGGCCACCACCAGCGGAGCCGATTACGTCTATGTGGAGCTGCTGAAGTACAACTACGGCTACACCCAGGACCCGGCCCTGATCAATCCGGCCACCGGCGAGCCCACCGCCGAACGGGAAAAATGGGTTCTTTCTCTCAAGGCGACGGATACCAGCGGCCAGACGCTGCCCAACAACGTGGCCGAGCGCCGGGTGATCCCGATCTACAAGTTCGACCGCGAGAGCGGCGACGTCACGCCCACGGTGCAGGAGAAGTCCAACCTCTACCTGCGGGATCTGCTGGGCACGCTGCCGGGCAGCCGGATCACCGTCTCCTCGATCACCGAGGACCAGCTCTCCTTCGCCGCCGCAGAGGGGCTCAATTCCCTGATTCAGAACCTGGCCGAGCGCACCTTCGACCAGGCCGGAAGCTATCTGGTGCGGGGCTTCGACACCTTCATCGGCGGCGTCGACGACGACAGCGTGGAGGCTATCACCAACGCCGGACGCGCCTACATCCAGGGCTTCCGGCATCAGCGCGATCTGCCCACCTCGACCCTGGTGCCCAAATCCATCGCCACCAAGTCGGTGCGCGGCGAGCAGAAGACCTTCGACATCAACAAGCGCCGCTATCCGGTCAACTCCACGCCGCTCAAGGAGACGACCCAGGTGGAGGCCATCGTCGAGATCACCCGCAACGTCACTCGCGGCTCGGTGGGCGGCGGCGAAGACCTGCTCGATCCCAATCCGGTAGTGGACATCCTCGAGGTCAGCCAGGGGGCGACCATTTTCCAGGAGGGCGTGGACTGGCAGCAGTCGGGCAACCATGTCGACTGGCTCGGCTCTGGCAACGAACCGGCCATCGGCACCACCTACACGGTGCGCTGGACCTACACCAAGCAGATGGTCAAGGGCACCGACTACGTGGATAGCGGCTGGTTCGGACAGGCCAACCATCCAGCGGCCGGAAACTATTTCTATCTGGTGACCGCCTACAACGCCACCGGCGAGACGGCCTTCAACGCCGCTGCAGTCATTGCCCGAGCCACCGCCGCCGGGGAGATGAACAAGCTCTCCTGGCTGCCGGTCAGCGGCGCGACCGGCTATCGCGTCTACCGGGCCGCCACCAACGGCGCACGCACCGACTACAAGCGCCTGATGGAACTGGGCAGCGAGGCGCTCTCCTACGTCGATGACGGCGTCGAGGAGATCGGCACCGCTTCGCCTCCGGCCACAAACACCGCCGGACTCACCATGTCGCCGGTCCAGCTCGAGCTGGGCAACCTCAACGTGATCAACTTCGGGCGCGGCGGCCTCGGCGACCAGCCGGTGAACGGCTCCAACTGCAGCCTGGACTACGACTACTACCTCGGCCGCCGCGACATCGTTTACGCCACCACCACCGAGATCAAACGCCTCGAAGGGGCTCCGGCGGATTTCCCGAAGCTGCCCATCGTGCCGGAAAACGCCCTGGGGCTGTGCAGCATCGACTGCCCGCCCAACTCCACCGACATGGAGATTCTCAACTTCGGCCTGACCCGCATCACCATGGACCAGATTCACGACATCATCCAGGACGTCGAGGATCTGAAGTACAACGACGCCCAGTACCAGATGAACAACGAACTGCAGAACCGGGACGCCCAGACCAAGAAAGGCATCTACTCGGACGACTTCTCGAACACCGCCCAGTCGGACATCTACCACGCCGAATGGGACGCCAGGGTCAACGAGATCGCCCGCTTCGTCGCGCCGGACCGCATTCCACACTCCACCGTTCTCTCGGTCGATCAGGCGGGCAGCAACGCCAGCTTCTTCGGCAGCCTGGCGCTGTTGCCGGGCAACGAGACCGTGCTGGTAGAACAGAACGACTGGTCCGAGGAGCGCAACATCAACCCCTACGCGGTGTTCGACAAGCCCCCGGCCATGCTGCAGATCACGCCCAACCTCGGGCGGCGCGGCCAGACCGGCATCGCCGTCACCGGTATCAACTTCACCCCGAGCAAGTCCGGCATCGTGCTGCGCTGCGACGGCCAAGTGATGGCCAGCAACCTGATCAGCGACGAGGCCGGTCGGGTCAGCGCCTCCTTCACCATTCCGACCAACGCCCGCAACGGCAACCGCATCGTGGAGATGGCCGACGGCGTCTACTCGGCACGGGCCAGCTTGCAGATCAACGATCCGCTGGTCATCACCCGCATCGAGCGCATCATCGAAAACCGCATCATCCGCGTGCCCGTGGTGCAGGTGGTCTGGCGCACCCAGACCATCTTCGTGCCCCGCGACCCGCTGGCTCAAACCTTCAGTTTCACCCAAAACCAGGTGATCTCCAGCATCGGCCTGCAGTTCACCGCCAGGGACCCGAGCATTCCGGTCACGGTGCAGATTCGCGGCGTCACCACCGGTCTGCCCAACGGCGTGGTGTTCGCCGAGAAGGTGCTGGCCCCGAACGAGATCAGCCTGAGCGGCGAGACCCGCATTCGCTTCGACGACCCGTTCTACGCCGAGGCCAACACCAGCTATTCCGTGGTGCTGCTGACCAACAGCACCAACTACAAGGTGCGCACCGCCACCCTCGGCAAGATGGGCCGCTGGGGCATCATCACCCGGCAGACCTACATGGAGGGCGTGCTGCTGGAGAGCTCCAACGCCGAGACCTGGACGCCGCTCAACGGCTCCGACCTGGCGATGAAGATCTACGGCTACAACTTCCAGTCCGAGGGCATGATCCGCTTCCAGCCGATCACCGGCGTGCAGTTCTCCGACATCAACCTCGACGAATACTCGGCCATCCCCCAGGGCACCGGCCTCGACTGGGAATTCTCCACCGACGGCGGCGTGACCTGGGACGCCATGGTTCCCGCCGAGGAGGAACGGCTGCCCAACCTCGCCACCCGGGTCCAGATCCGCGTGCGCCTGAGCAGCTCGCTTGCCAACGACACCCCGGCCATCAACTTCCGCGACGTCAACCTGGTGGGCTATCTCAACAAGACCACCGGGGCCTACCTGACCCGCGAGAACGAGCTGACCCAGGGCGTGGAATCGACCAAGGCCTATGTGCAGATGCAGATCCCCAGCGGCACCACCCTGCAATGGTTCGCCAGCAACGACGGCGGCCTGACCTGGGAAGCGATGACCATCCAGGACACCCGGCCCATCGACGAGAACTGGACCGAGTACACCCTGGTGCGCACCTTCACCGACAACACCGGCAACAAGGTCCGCTACAAGGCCGAGATGACCGGCACGCCGCTGATCTACCCGCGCATCCATTCGCTGGGCGCGACCCTGAGCTAAGGAGGCACGGCCATGATCGTTCGACGCAAAGGTGGCCTGACCGAGTTCATCCCTTCGCCGCAGGAGAAGCGCGACGGCCTGATCCGCGACCACGCACTGGGCCTGCTGGAGAATCTTCACCAGCGTCTGGCGCGGCTGGAACGGGCATCAAAGCTCCCGGCTGACGAAGCAGAGGCCTTCACGGCGCTGCTGGCGCGGATGCGGGCCGACGAGTCGCGCAACCTCGAGCTGCACGCCAGCCTGATCACCGGCGAAACTGCTTCCGGCTGACCGGCTCGCTGCCACCGCCAACCCAGAAACCCCGGATACGGCCAGCCCGTTCCGGGGTTTCTGCCGCCTGTGCGCCGCCCAATCCGGTCAAGTTCGCAAGTCATTGAAAATAAACGTGTTAAATGTCGGCATCGGCTGTTCTTCTACTTGATTTGTGTCCGGAAAGAAGCATTTATTCATGGTGTAAGCGGAGGCTGAAAAGCCTTTTCCGACAACGACTTAGAAGCGCCATGAACGACGGAGGCACGCATGAACCTGAAAGAGATCCACTACGGGATCGAGATCGAGACCGTAAAACGCACCCGGGAACAGATCGCCTGGGCCATCCACTCGGTGGTGGGCGGCACGGTCCGCCATGTCGGCATCCCCAGCAGCTATGACCCCTGGGAGGTCGAGGACCTGCGCGGCCGCGTCTGGAAGGTGGTGGGGGACGCCTCCCTGACCAGCGTCCCGGCCCATCTGCGGGCCGAGGTGGTCAGCCCGGTGCTCGGCTACGACGACATCCCGCAACTGCAGGAGGTGGTCCGGGCCATCCGCCGCGCCGGAGGCAAGATCAACAGCCAGTGCGGCATTCACATCCATATCGACGCCGCGCCCTTCGACGGCAGACACCTGGGTAACCTGGCCAAGATCATCTACAAGCAGGAGCCGCTGATCCTCCACGCCCTCGGCATCAGCCGCGACCGTCTCAACCGCTACACCCGGCCGGTCAGCGACGAACTGATCCAGCGCATCGAACAGCATCGCCCCCGCACCAAGGACCAGCTCAACCGCATCTGGTACGGCTACCACAACCGCCAGCCCCAGCACTACGACAACAGCCGCTACCACGGGGTCAACCTGCACAACGTCTGGTACCGGGGCACGGTGGAGTTCCGCTGGTTCGAGGCGACCCTCCACGCAGGGCGGATCAAGGCCTACCTGCAATTCTGCCTCGCCGTCGCCGCCAAGGCGCTCAATGGCCGGGCCGCCTCCAGCCGCAAGCGGGATTTCGATCCCCAGAGCGCCAAGTACGACTTCCGGGTCTTCCTGCTCCACCTCGGCCTGATCGGCGACGAGTTCAAGACCGCCCGCAAGCATCTGATGGCCAACATGCCCGGTGACGCCGCCTTCAAAAACGGACGGCCAAAACCGGAGAACGTCCTGCCGGACGAAACCGAAACCACCACTCTCACCAACGAGGCCGGGCAAGTTCCCGGCCTCACTGTTTAAGGAGGTGCCCCATGAAGATTCTGATCCGCTCCACCACGCTGGACGGCGAACCGATCCCCGGCAGCGGAGAAACCCTGCAGGCCGCCGACTGCCTCGAAGTTGTCGAGCTGATGCGCGGCCAGACGCCGTTTACCGCCAGCCGAGCGCCCCGGGACTACATGACCGAGGTGCTCTCCGGCATCGAAGGCGGTCCAACCCAGCCATTGCCGGAGGAAGCAGTCGCTGCGGCCGCCGAGTTTCTTACCCGTCTGGCTCGGCACGGCCTGGTCGAATTCCTGCCCGACGACAAGGCCAGCGAACCCTGGCCGGAACGCTTCCTCGAAGCCCTGGAGACAGTGAGGCTCTCCGGGCGCACCAACATGCTCGACCACCCGGAGGTGACCCGGCTGACCGCCGAGATGGGTTACCCGGAGGTGGCCGAGTGGCTGGCGGACCACCGGCGCGAATACGCGGCCTTCGTCCTCGAAGGGACGAGACCGCTGCTCGGCAAGAACTTCGGCGGCAAGGAGGACCCGGCTCCATGTGCGGACAAGTAGGCATCATCTTCGGCCGCAAGCGCAGACGGCCCGACGAGCGGGATTACCTGCGCGAGGTCTTCATCCGCATGCTGCTGCACAGCGAGGAGCGCGGCCCGCACGCCTCCGGTCTGGCCTGGCTCAAGACCGACGGTAGCCACCGAATCTTCAAGCGGCCGATGCGGGCGCACGAGCTGGTCTACGAGAAGACATTCCAGGAGCTGCTCGGGCAGGTCGACAACGAGACCACCGTTCTCATGGGCCACACCCGCTGGCGCACCCGGGGCAACGAGTTCAATAACCGCAACAACCATCCCATCCGGGCCGGGATCGTCATCGGCACCCACAACGGCACCATCTACAACGCCGATTATCTGTTCCGCCGTCTCGGTCTGCCGCGCTACGCCGAGGTGGATAGCGAGCTGATCTTCCGCCTGGCCGACCGCTTCGCGCCCGAAGGCCCCATCGACCAGGAGGGGCTAAAGAAGGCGCTCGCCCTCTGTCGCGGCCAGATGAGCGCCGTGCTGGCCTCGCGGCTCGACCCGAGCAGCATCACCGTGCTCAAGGGCAACAAGCCGCTCTGCCTGCGCATCCACCGCCAGCACCGGGTGGTGCTCTACGCCTCGGACGACGCCTTTATCGACTTTGCCGTGGACAACGAGAAGGGCTGGCGCGAGCTGGAGGTGCCGCCCATGACCATGCTCACCATCCGCCACGCGGATGTGCGGGCCATCGAAAACAGCGAATTCCGCTTCATACCCCAGGAGCGCAAAGGGACACTGCCCGAAGGAGTGAATGCATGAACATTGGAGACACCGCGAACCTGAACACAAACCCGGAAGACAGTCCCGAGACCATCCTCCGGCTCTTCGTTTACGGCACCCTGAAACGGGGCTACTGGAACCATCAACGCTTCTGCGCCCAGGCCCGCAGCATCGAACCGGCCGTGGTCTGGGGCAGGCTTTATCATCTCCACGCCGGTTTTCCGGCCCTCGAAGTGCCGGAAGGCCTGATCCTGGCCCGGGGCACCGCCGATCCACTGGCCGACGCCCGCAGGCAGCAGGAGATCGGCACGCCGCGCTTCGGCCGCCCGACCGGCGACTGGGACCTGATCCAAGGGGAGCTGGTGACCTTCACCGACCCACAACGCGACCTGCCGCCCATCGACCGGCTGGAAGGCTTCCGGCCCGGCGGACATAGCATGTACCAGCGGGTGATGGTGGCGGTGCTGTGCGGGCGCACCTCGATTCCGGCCTGGACCTACTGGATGTCATGCCCTCCATACGCGGAGAGAGTCGCCAGCGGCCAGTGGTTACGTCCGTGAGCCGACGTTTGCGGCCTTATCCGGACGAAAGCGTTTGACAATCGGCCCCTGCCTAAATATATTAGAGGATGTTTTAAGTTGGGGAAGCTGCGCCCAGCATCCCCGTTACCGCCTCTGGCGTGGCAAGAAAACCAATCGCCCATGAGGAGCTAGAGAAATGGCCGAGATGGAAGACCGCTGGTTATCAGTAGACGAGATAGGCAAGTACCTCGGTGTCAGCAGTGACACCGTTTACCGCTGGATCGACAAGCATGCGATGCCCGCCCATCGCATGGGCCGTCTTTGGAAGTTCAAGAAAGACGAGGTTGACGAGTGGGTGAAGGCTGGCGGCGCGGCGGACAAGAGCAGACAGGATCAAGCTGAATGAGCAGGAAGAACGGAAATAACAATTCAGTCGATCTGGATATCGGGACCCTCTCCGGACATCTCTGGGAGGCGGCCAATATCCTGCGTGGTCCTGTCGACGCGGCCGATTTCAAGACCTACATCTTCCCGCTGCTGTTCTTCAAGCGGCTCTCCGACGTCTATGACGAGGAGTATGCCGTGGCCCTGGAAGAGTCCGACGGCGACGTGGAATTTGCCCAGTTCCCCGAGAACCACCGGTTCCAGGTTCCGGAAGGCTGCCACTGGAAAGATGTCCGGGCCAAGAGCGCCAATATCGGCCATGCGCTCCAGAAGGCCATGCGCTGCATCGAGCAGGCTAACCCGGACACCCTGCACGGCATCTTCGGCGATGCCCAGTGGACCAATAAAGACCGCCTTTCGGACGCGCTGCTCAAGGACCTGATCGAACACTTCTCGTCGCTCAACCTGGGCAATGAGCACTGCAAGGCGGACATTCTCGGCCAGGCCTATGAATACCTGATCAAGAAATTTGCCGACCTCACCAACAAGAAGGCCGGTGAATTCTATACCCCGCGCTCCGTGGTCGCGCTGATGGTTCGCATCCTTGCGCCCAAGGCCGGGGAAACCATCTATGACCCGGCCTGCGGGACTGGCGGCATGCTCCTCGAGGCGCTACACCATGTCAAAGAGCATGGCGGCGACGAGAACCTCATGCTGGGCAAGCTCTACGGCCAGGAAAAAAACCTGACCACATCCTCCATCGCCCGGATGAACCTCTTTCTCCACGGCGCGGAAGATTTCCATATCGAACGCGGCGACACCCTGCGCTTGCCCGCCTTTTATTCAGGCGACAGCCTCGCCACCTTTGACTGCGTCATCGCCAATCCTCCCTTCTCCCTGGAAAAGTGGGGGGACGACGTCTGGATCAACGACCCCTACGGCCGCAACTTTGCCGGACTGCCGCCAGCCAAGTCTGGCGACTTCGCCTGGGTCCAGCACATGATCAAGTCAATGGCCCGCAAGACCGGCCGCATGGCCGTGGTGCTCCCCCATGGCGTGCTGTTCCGCATGTCCAAGGAAGGCGAGATCCGGCGCAAGCTGCTGGAGATGGACATCCTCGAAGCAGTGATCGGCGTTGGTCAGAACATTTTCTACGGCACCGGTCTCGCGCCCTGTGTTCTGGTCTTCCGCGACAGCAAGCCCAAGGCCCACCGTCAGAAGGTGCTGTTCATCGACGCCTCCAAGGAGTTCAAGACCGGCCGCGCCCAGAACGAGCTGCTGCCGGAACACGTGGACAACATCCATCGCTGGTACGAGGGCTATCAGGATGTGGAAGGGATCTGCCGGGTGGTCACGCTCGACGAGATCCGCGAGAACGATTTCAACCTGAATATCCCCCGCTACGTGGAGCCGGTGATCGAGGAAGAATCCATGACCATCGATCAGGCCATCGTCAACCTCAGGGAATCGCTGCAGGCGGCGTATGCGGCCGAGGATCGGTTGAAGGGGCTTCTGCTCCGGGAGGGTCTGCTGTGAAAGTCTATCAGTACAGATCTCCCATCGGCCGCTTCCTCATCAATCCGCAAGCCAACGGTCGCTGGGGGCTTTGGTTCAAGGATGACCTGCTCGGCTCTTATCACTCGGCCATGGCGGCCGCCGATGACGTCTACATGCAGGCAACCGGCGATTACGACTGGGACTCCCTGGATGGCGTCGATATTCCAACGGACATTTCTGAATGGGAAGTGGTAGCGCGATGAAGAAGAACAAACACATTTCCCAATCGGAACTCGAATCCTACCTCTGGGGCGCGGCCACCTTGCTGCGCGGCTACATCGACGCCGGGGACTACAAGCAGTTCATCTTCCCGCTGCTGTTCTACAAGCGCCTGTGCGACGTCTATGACGAGGAGATGGCCGATGCGCTGGAGGAATCCGGCGGCGATCAGGAATACGCCGCGCTTCCTGAACAGCACCGCTTCCAGATCCCGGAGGACGCCCACTGGAAGGCCACCCGAACCAAGGTCAAGAACGTGGGCAAGGCCATCCAGGACGCCCTGCGGGCCATTGAGACGGCCAATCCCGACACTCTGTACGGGGTCTTCGGCGATGCCCAGTGGACCAACAAGGACCGCCTGCCGGACCGCATGCTGCGCGAGTTGATCGAGCATTTCAGCTCGCAGACGCTTTCACTCGCCAACTGCCCGGAGGATGAGCTGGGCGTGGGCTACGAGTTTCTGATCAAGAAGTTCGCCGACGATTCCGGCCACACCGCTGCGGAGTTCTATACCAACCGCACCGTGGTCCATCTGATGACCGAGATGCTCGAACCCAAACCGGGTGAGTCGATCTATGACCCCACCTGCGGTTCGGCGGGCATGCTGCTCTCCGCCGTCGCTCATCTGAAACGGCAGAACAAAGAGTGGCGGAACCTGCGGCTGTTTGGCCAGGAGCGCAACCTGCTCACCTCGGCCATCGGCCGGATGAACCTGTTCCTGCACGGCATCGAGGACTTCCGCATCGTCCGGGGCGATACCCTGGCCAATCCCGCCTTTGTCGAAGGCGATCGGCTCATGCAGTTCGATGTGGTGCTGGCCAATCCACCGTACTCCATCAAGCAGTGGGACCGCGATGCCTGGTCCGCCGATCCGTGGGGCCGGAACATCTACGGCACGCCGCCCCAGGGCCGCGCCGATTATGCCTTCTGGCAGCACATCATCAAGAGCATGAAGGCCAAGAGTGGTCGCTGTGCCATCCTGTTTCCGCATGGTGTCCTCTTCCGCAATGAAGAACTGGCCATGCGTGAGAAGCTGGTCGCCCACGACGTGGTGGAGTGTGTGCTGGGCCTCGGTCCCAACCTCTTTTACAACTCGCCCATGGAAGCCTGCGTCGTCATCTGCCGGATGAACAAACCCAAGGAGCGCAGGAACAAGGTGCTTTTCATCAACGCGGTGAACGAGGTGACCCGCGAGCGGGCGCAGAGCTTCCTGACTGACGATCACATCCAGCGCATTGTCGCCGCCTACCATGCTTTTGGTGACGAGGACGGCTTTGCCCGGGTGGTCGGCAATGACGAGATCCGGGAGAAAGCCAGCAATCTCAGCATCCCGCTCTACGTGCGGGCGGAAAACGGAAACGGCAATGGCGCGGCCAAAGCGGTCAGCCTCAAACAGGCCATTGCGAACTGGCAGGAAAGCTCGATGGCATTGCGGGAGTCGATGGACGGCCTCTTCGAGGTACTTGAGGATGCACGGGTGATGGGAGATGCCGAATGAGCACACAATCCCTGAAGCCTGGCTGGAAGATGGTCAAGTTCGGCGAGGTGGTGAAGAACGCCAATCTTGTGGAGCGAGATCCCGAGACCAATGGCGTTGAAAGAATCGTCGGGCTTGAACACATCGACCCCGAGAATCTGCATGTCCGTCGCTGGAACTCCGTTGCGGATGGCACCTCGTTTACCCGCAAATTCGTACCGGGACAGACGCTCTTCGGTAAGCGCCGGGCCTATCAACGCAAGGTCGCCTACGCTGAGTTTGAAGGCATTTGCTCCGGGGATATCCTGACGTTCGAGCCGAAGAATAGAAAGGTTCTACTGCCGGAGCTTCTGCCATTTATCTGCCAGAGCGATGCCTTCTTCGATCATGCGCTCGATACCTCGGCCGGATCGCTGTCACCCCGAACCAGTTGGACGGCATTGAAGGACTTTGAATTCTCGCTACCACCCCTTGATGAACAGAAACGCATTGCCGAGATCCTGTGGGCTGCGGATGAGGCGGTGGAGCAATGGACGGAAGCTTATCGACAGGCTGAATTAGCCCTGAATTCAACGCGGAGCCAGATCCTTCAAGAGCTTTCTCAGACGGAAGTATGTGTCTCCTTAAAAGATGTTGGCCGATGGGTTAGCGGTGGAACGCCATCACGCAGCCGAAGTGATTTCTGGAATGGCGATTTTCCATGGGTCAGCCCGAAGGATATGAAGCAGGATGTCATATCCGACTCCGAGGAGAAACTTACTGATACAGCTTTGAATGGGCGAGTAACCATCCTGCCTTCGGAAAGCATTCTCATAGTTGTTCGCGGGATGATTCTTGCCCACACATTCCCGGTCGCACTCACCGGCAGGGAGGTTACGTTCAATCAGGATATGAAGGGCATTATCCCCAACTCTGATTTCTCGGCTGAATTTGTATTTCACTGGTTCAAAGACAATTCCACAAGAATTCTGCAAGCAACAGAAGAGAGCACGCACGGCACAAAGCGCCTTGCAACGGATGTCTTGTACGGGATGCAAATACCTAAACCATCGCCGGCAAAGCAGGAAATGGCAGTGACTGTCTTCGAAACTTTTCGCACCAAGCTGGCTGAAATTTCGGAGCATATCGCCTCTTCTCAGCAGATGTTGCGCAGTCTGAGGAATGCAAAAGCAGGAGCCGCTCATGTTTAACGAAGAAAACACGGTCGAACAGATGGTCCTCGACACGCTCTGTGGCGGCGTGACTTCGAACATGGTTGCCGAAGAGCTCGCCAGCTACGGCGGTGAAATCAAGGGCTGGCGCTTCGTGGCCGCCGAGGAGCTGCCCCGTCAGCACTCCGACGTGCTGGTGGAGTCGATGGTACGCGACGCCCTCATCCGCCTGAACCCGGAAATCAAGGACCAGCCCGACCGCGCCGACGAGGTGCTCTACCGCCTGCGGACCATTCCGCTGTCGGTACAGAGCGAAGGCCTGGTGCGGGCCAACGAGCTGTTCGCCGAATGGCTGCGGGGCGAGAAATCCATGCCCTTCGGCGAGCGTGGCGAACATACGCCGGTGCGCCTGATCGACTTCGAGAATCTCAGCAACAACGATTACGTGGTCACCAACCAGTGGGTCTACCCGGTCAAGGAAGGCGGCCGCCGCTTCGACATCATCATGCTGGTCAACGGCATCCCGCTGGTGGTCGGCGAGGCCAAAACGCCGGTGCGCCCGGCGGTGACCTGGGTGGACGGGGCCAGCGACATTCACAACGGCTACGAACAGAGCGTGCCGCAGATGTTCGTGCCTAACGTACTTTCCTTTGCCACCGAGGGTAAGTGCTATCGCTACGGCTCGGTGCGCATGCCCATCGATATCTGGGGGCCGTGGCACGAGGGCGAGAACAAGGCCGAGGGGACACTTGCGGACGTGCAGCGTTCTATCCGCTCCATGCTGCGCCCCCATGTGGTGCTGGACATCCTGCAGAATTTCACCCTGTTCGCCACCGACAAGAAGCACCGGCGCATCAAGATCATCTGCCGCTATCAGCAGTACGAGGGCGCTAACCTGATGGTGGCCCGCGTGGTCAAGGGCTACCCCAAGAAGGGCCTGATCTGGCACTTCCAGGGCTCAGGCAAGTCGCTGCTGATGGTATTCGCGGCGCAGAAGCTGCGGATGCATCGTAAGCTCGGCAACCCCACAGTGATGATCGTGGTGGACCGCATCGACCTGGACACCCAGATCACCGCCACCTTCAACGCCGCCGATATCCCGAACATGATCGGGGCCGCTACCCGGCAGGAGCTGCAAAGCCTGCTGGCGGCCGATACCCGCAAGATCATCATCACTACCATTCACAAGTTCGGCGAGGCGGACGGCCGCCTGAACGAGCGTTCGAACATCATCGTGATGGTGGACGAGGCGCACCGCACCCAGGAAGGCGATCTGGGGCGCAAGATGCGCGACGCGCTGCCCAATGCCTTTCTCTTTGGCCTGACCGGCACGCCGATCAACAAGCGGGACCGCAACACCTTCTGGGCCTTCGGCGCGGACGAGGATGAGCAGGGCTATATGAGCCGTTACTCGTTCCAGGACTCGATTCGGGACAAGGCCACACTGCCGCTGCACTTCGAGGCGGTGGACGTGAAGCTGCACATCAACAAGGACGCCATCGACGAAGCCTACTCTCAGATGACCGATGAGCTGAGCGAGCTGGATCGTGACGACCTGGCCAAGCGGGCCGCCAAGATGGCGGTGCTGATCAAGGCCCCGGCACGGGTGAACGCCATCTGCCAGCACATCGTCAAGCACTTCCAGGAGAAGGTGGAGCCGAACGGCTTCAAGACCCAGGTGGTGACCTTCGACCGTGAATGCTGCGTACTCTACAAGAAGGCCATGGACGAGTTGGTCGGCCCGGAGGCCAGCGCCATCGTCATGCACACCCAGGGCGGTAAGTCCGACGAGTACGCGGAATGGAAATTGGCCAAGGACGAGGAGGAAAAGCTCCTCGACCGCTTCCGCGATCCGAACGACCCGCTTAAGTTCCTGATCGTCACTTCCAAGCTGCTGACCGGTTTCGATGCGCCGATTCTGCAGGTGATGTACCTCGACAAGCCGATGAAGGATCACAACCTGCTGCAGGCCATCTGCCGCACCAACCGTGTTTATCCCGGCAAGACCCACGGCCTGATCGTGGATTACCTCGGCATCTTCGATGACGTGGCCACGGCCCTCGATTTCGATGAAAAGGCAGTGCAGAAGGTCATCACCAATCTGGATGACCTCAAGAAAGAGCTGCCCGGCGTGGTGGCGAGATGCCTGGCGTTCTTCCCCGGTGTGGACCGAACCGTTGGCGGCTACGAGGGGTTGATCGCGGCACAGGACTGTCTGCCGGATAACGAGACCCGGGACAAGTTCGCGGCGGAATACTCGGTGCTCTCCCGCCTGTGGGAGGCGCTGTCTCCAGATCCCTGTCTCGGCCTTTATGAAAAGGACTACAAGTGGCTGACCCAGGTCTATGAGTCGGTGAAGCCGCCGAGCGGCAACGGCAAGCTGCTCTGGCACGCCCTGGGGGCCAAGACCATCGAGCTGGTGCATGAGAACGTGCATCTGGAGACGGTACGCGACGACCTGGACACCCTGGTGATGGACGCCGAGGTCCTCGAAGGGTTGCTCGATGCCAAGGACCCGGACAAGAAATCCAAGGAAATCGAGATCAAGCTCATCGCCCGCCTGCGCAAGCACAAGGACAATCCGAAGTTCGTCGCCTTGGGCGAACGCCTCGAAAAGCTCAAGGAGCGGCACGAACAGGGCCTGCTCCACAGCCTCGATTTCCTCAAGGAGCTGCTGACCCTGGCCAGGGAGGTCGTCCAGGCCGAGAAGCAGGTGGACCCGGTCGATGAACAGGCCAAGGCCAAAGCGGCCCTGACCGAACTGTTCGCCGAGGTGAAGAACGGCAAGACGCCGATGGTGGTCGAGCGGATCGTGACCGACATCGACGAGATCGTGCGCCTGGTCCGGTTCCCCGGCTGGCAAAACACCAAGGCCGGAGAGCGCGAGGTCCAGAAGGCCCTGCGCAAAGTGATTTACGTGAAGTACCAGGTCAAGGACCAGGATCTGTTCGACAAGGCGTTCGGATATATCCGGCAGTACTACTGAGAAGGGATGGTAATGGGGCTCTATGGCTAAAACAGGTCAGGCAAAGCAGATCATTGAAAACCGCAGAGGTGACACCTTTGGCGGTTGGCCTGCCCGTACCCTGCTGGAGGCGGGCGACATCGCCGAGCTTGCCCTGCGTGAAGGTCAGAGCTCGAATCCTTTGTACCGGGTCCACCGCTGGTTTGCACGCCGGGTGGGCTCTCAGTTCCGTTCGATCATCACCGCGCTGACCCTTCCCCCTGACAAGGCCGACGCCTTTTGGGATACCTATCTCGGAAAGACCTCCGTGCATGGCGCTGTCGTTCTCGATCCCTTCATCGGCGGCGGGACAAGTTTGGTGGAGTCCATGCGCTGCAACGCCCGGGTGATTGGTTTTGATATCGACCCGGTCGCGACCTTTATTACCCGATTTGAATTGGCCGCCTCCCGAATGGAGGATCACTATCCGGAAATCGAGCAGATCTGCAATGAGATCGCCCAACTCATTATGCCGTTGCATCGAACTATGGTGGACGGCGTCGAACGGGATGTTCTTCATCATTTCTGGGTCCAGGTGAAGCAGTGCTCGAATTGCCAGAGCGCTGTAGAGCTCCATCCCCATTTTCAACTGGCCTACTCCAAAGAGAAGGGACTGCAGTGGGTATTCTGCGAGGACTGTCATGCAGTCCACGAATTGCCGATTGAACGCAAGCTGCTGCACTGCTCTTGCGGCAAGCGCACCACTATCAGCGCGGGCACGCACGGCAACTGGATCATGACCTGCCCGATCTCAAGCACACACAGAAGATCGCAGCGGATGACCTTGACGGTGCCGAAAGCCCCACTTGGAGGCTCTTTGCCCAGGAGTATCTGGTCGGAACCGGCAAGAACTGCACAAGGCATTTCAAGCGCGTCGAAGAGGCCGACCAAGCCCTGTGGGCCGGCGTGCTGAACTTCTGGTTCCTCGGACGTGTGTTCGACCGGGTGCGGTCGTGATCCCGGTTCCGCAGGCGGCCATCGATCTGGCCAAGCGTTTCGAGGGCTTTCACCGCGTGCCGAAGAACGATCCCGGCCGCGCGCATCCCTACGTCTGCCCAGCCGGCTACTGGACCATCGGCTACGGCCACCTCTGCGATCCGAAGCACCCACCGATCACGGAGACCGACGCAGAGCGCTACCTGGCTGCCGACCTCATGACGGCATTGAACGCGACGCTGCGCTACTGCCCGGTGCTGGCCACCGAGCCAGAAAAGCGACTCGCGGCCATCGTCGACTTCACCTTCAACCTCGGCGCGGGGCGACTTCAAACGTCGACGCTGCGGCGGCGGATAAACCAGCGGGACTGGCATAGTGCGGGCCAAGAGCTGCGGCGCTGGGTCTATGGCGGCGGCAGGTGCTGCCGGGGCTTGTCACGCGGCGGGAGGCTGAGGCCACTTGCCTGCTCCGCGCCGCCTGATAGACCGGGTCGCCTCGATCAAATCCCCGGTTGCAGCTCCACACGCACCTCGCGCGATTTGCCGGCCCGTTCCACTGACAAGACCACCACATCGCCGACCTTCCTGTCGTCTAGCCGCGCGAGCAGCTTGGCCACATCGTCCGTCGCCTTGCCATCAACATCGATGATGCGGTCGCCCGGCACGATGCCTTGCGGCGTGACTTCGACACCCGCGAGGCCGGCCTTGTGCGCTGCCGAACCAGGGGTAACACGCAACACGAACACGCCCTTGCTTCCGGTCAGTGCAAGCAGGCGCTGATTGAGCTGTTCGTCCACCTCAATGCCCAGCGCCGGACGGATGTACTTACCGGTCTTGATGAGTTGCGGGACTACGCGCATGACGGTGTCCACCGGCACGGCGAAACCAATCCCGGCCGAGGCGCCGGAGGGGCTATAGATCGCCGTGTTGATGCCGATGAGCCTTCCTGCCGAATCGAGCAGCGGCCCACCGGAGTTGCCAGGGTTGATGGCGGCGTCGGTCTGGATCAGGTGATCGATGGCCGGGCCGCCCGCTTCTCCGGGTAACGAGCGGTCGAGCGCGGAGACGATGCCGGTGGTGAGCGTCCAGTCCAGGCCGAAGGGGTTGCCGATAGCGAACACCTTCTGACCCACCTTGAGGTCGGCACTGGTGCCGACCGGCACGGCCGGCGGCCGCTTGAAACCGACGCCAATCTTGAGCACGGCGATGTCGTGCGCTGGGCTCGTCCCCACCAGCGCGGCCTGGTAGTCGCGGCCATCGGCGAGTTTGACCGTGGCTTCAGAAGCACCCTGGATGACGTGGAAGTTGGTGACGACGTGGCCGGCATCGTCCCAGATAAAGCCCGAACCGGTGCCGCGCGGCATGGAGAAGACGTTGCGCGTCCAGACATCGCGTACCAATTGTGCGGTAGTGATGTAGACCACCGAGGCGCGCGATTTCTCGAACAGTTCGATGGTGGCTTTCTCGTCCGCCGCCAGATCGCCACGCGCCGTCACGGTGCGATCTGCCGCCTCGCGCGGACTGAACCAGGCCTCGATGGTGGGCAGGAACTGCCACAGCAGCATGAGCGTGGCAATACAGGCGGTGATGAAGAGCCAGCGCCGGATGAAGGGGTCCGGTGCGGGGCGTGGGTACGGGTCGGGGTAGGCCATGAGAAGTCTCCTGTTGATAGGCAATCAGCGCCACAGCCCGCTCGGGTGCCAGCGCGGCGGGCGCGGCGTCACAGCGGATTCCGGCAAGAAATGGGGCGCGTGGAATGGCAACGCTGATGCTGGCCCAGGCGCCAACGTCAGCAGGCGTGCGATACGCTCTTGCGTTGCCGGATGCGTGCGCAAGCAGGAGGGCTCGGGATTGCCCCATCCCGGCCACAGCCAGGCACGCCAGGAGCGGCTGACCCGCTCGATTTTCGCCAGCGCGGACGCAAGCCCCTGCGGGTCGCCAGTCAGTTCCGCAGCGAGGCGGTCAGCGTCGAACTCACGCACGCGAGACAAGCCGAGCTGTGCGAGCAGGGCCAGCTGGGGCGATGCGGCCAATAACAATAAACCAGGCCAATAGACCTCCGCCGCGCCAACCAGCAGCGCGGGCAGGCTCAGCAGGATCGCGATCTGTCCCATAAGGGCCAGTAGGCTCGTGAAGCGACTGACGGAATCCGCCAGCCCCATGACGCGCAGATCCTCACTGGCGATGTGCGCGATCTCGTGCGCGAGCACACCCGCCAGCTCGCGTGGGCTCAGGCGGCGCAGCAGGCCATCGGTGAGGGCGATCGATGCCTCCTGCTTCGATCCGGTGGCGAAGGCGTTGACGACGGCACTGGGCACGTAGTGCGGCACCGGCGTTGCGGGCAAACCGGCACGGACGGACAGCTCGTGCAACAGGGCCCAAATTTCCGGGGCTTCGTGTGGGTGCAGCGCCCGGGCGCGGTATAGGCGCAAGGTCAAGGCGGATGCGGCTGCCGGTTCCAGCAACAGCGTGCCTGCAACTGCAAACAGCGTGAGCCACAGGCCGCTTTCCCCGAACAGCAGGCTTCCTGCGGCGGCTGCGATCCCGACCAGGGTCAGGATCAACAGCCCGGTCTGCAGGCGGTTGAGCCAGCGGTGTTGCAACAACGCCGCGCGCGGGTCATTGGGATGATGACGGATCATGCTCAGATGTCTCGGCGGCGCGGTCGCCGCGCTTGCGCAGCAGCCAGTAGGTCGCACCCAGAGCCAGCGTGGCGCCTGCCAGCGCGGCTATCTTTGCGGGGCTCGCCTCGGGGTCAAGGATCACGAACTTGACCTGGATGATGCTGTCCCGACGCAGCGCCACGCGAACAATGGAATGCTTGAACTCCATCGCGATCAAGAGCGTCATGATCATGCCGAACACACTCTGGAATACCTTGTGATCCAGGGGATTGAAGGCATCGAGGACCAGCAGCGTGAAGACGATGGCGATGAGCTGGAACAGCGACACCACGATGATGACGGCAATCACCGCCGACAGAACGAGGGCGACGACCTGCTCGAAGCGCTCGTAAAAACTCATGATGGCCCATTGGTCACGGAAGACCTGAAATGGGTTAAGGCGTGTTGATTTCATGACGATGAACTCCCTGGAAAACGGCTGCTGTCGAGACGGCGGCGCATTGCGCTGATGTGTCCTTCAATCAGCTCGGTCGACATGCCAAGCGTCGACATCACCTGTTCCGCCAGCCCAATAGCTGCGGCAAAGGATTGCTGATACACGCGCACGTTGGGCATGGCGCGAAATGCATCGGCCGCGGTCGTACTTCTGCATGACACCCACAAGGTCAGCGCCGGACGGCGCTCGGCAATCGCCTGGGCGATGCGCAACGCTTGCTGGGCATGGGCGAACGTCAGCACCACCATGTGCGCATGCGTCAAGCCGGCAGCCAGCAAGGTATCGGGCCGACTGGCATCGCCATGGAACACCGGCGCGCCGGCGGCACGCGCGGCCTCGACCTTCTGCGCGTCCGCCTCCAGCAGCAGATGCGCCACGCCGGCGTGGCGAAGAATCTCGCTGACGGTCAGGCCAAGCTCGCCCGCGCCGCAAACGATGACATGGTCTCGATATCGCGCTGTCTGCGCGGCGATCTCGACTTCTTCAGCCTGGGGTGGCTGAATGACGCCGCCGGTGCGGCTCAAGAACCGGGCAAGTACATCGTGATGGCGGATCAGCAGCGGTGCCAGGGCCATGCTGAGCACCAGCGCAACTAGCATGGGTTGTACGACGGTCGCGGGGATCAGATGCTGCTGCAAGACCATGCCCAACAACAGCAGGGCGAACTCGCCGCCATGCCCCAACGCTATGCCCGTGCGCCAGGCATCGAGGGCGGACAGGCGCGTCGCCCGCAAGGCCAGGGTGTTGAGCCCGATCTTGACCGGTACCAGCACTGCCAGCCACGCCAACACCGTCAGCGGTGCCGAAAGAATCTGTGCTCCGTCCAGTTGCAGGCCGATGGTCACGAAGAACACGCCCGACAACACATCGCGAAACGGCCTGAGGTGGCTTTCCATGTGGTGCCGGAAGTCGCTCTCGCCCAGCACCATCCCGGCGAGGAAGGCCCCTAGGGCGGCGGATACGCCGACCGCGTGCGCAGAGGCGGCGGCAGCCACCACCACGCACAAGGAGACGAGCACGAACGATTCCTCGTGGCCCCGCCGCGCCACCCAGCCCAGCAGGCCATGCAACAGACGGCGCGAAGCAACCGCCGCTGCTGCGAACAACACCAGCACGCCCAACACTTCGAGCAGCATGCTCTCGACCTTCGGCGACTCGCCGCGCGCCCAGATCGCCAGCAAGGCCAACAGGGGCACGCTGGCCAGATCCTGAAAGACCAGCACGGCGATGGCGCTGCGGCCATGGCGTGTGGTGAGTTCACCCTGGTCGGCCAACTGCCGGCTGACCAGCGCCGTGGAAGACATGGCCGCCGCAGCGCCGAGCAGCGCAGCGCTCTGAGCTGGCTGCCCCAACCCCATCAGCATCAGGGTCAGAGGTGCGGCCACAACGACCATCTGCAAACTGCCAGCCACCAGTACGGTCTTGCGAGTGAGCCAAAAGTGCCCGAGGGAGAATTCCAGTCCGACCATGAACAGCAGTAGCGCCACTCCCAGCTCGGACAGAAAATCAAGCGCTTCTCCCGGCGCGATCACGCCGGTGACTGAGGGGCCCAGTAAGGCGCCGGCGGCGAGGTAACCCAGCAAGGCGGGTACTCTGAACGCCGCCGTCGCCACCGCCGCCAGGCTGCACGCCGCCAGCAGGATCAGGGTAGTGCCGAGCAAATCCTGCATCGGTCAGCGTCCCACATGTGCAGATGCCCAGCGCACGATGTCCTGCGCGCCCATGGCGCCTGTCTGGCGTGCGATCTCACGTCCGCCCTGGAACAGGGCGAGCGTCGGAATGCTGCGGATACCGAACTGCGCGGCCAGGTGGGGCTCAGCCTCGGTATTCACCTTTGCCAGTCTGACCCTGGGTTCGAGCTGGTGCGCGGCTTGTTGAAACTGCGGCGCCATCATCTTGCACGGCCCGCACCAGGGCGCCCAGAAATCGACCAGCAGCGGCAGATCGCTGCGCTCCACGTGGCGCGAGAACGTCGCCGTGGTCAACTCGATGGGCTCGCCCGTGAACAAGGGCTGCTGGCAGCGGCCGCAGTTGGGATGTTCCGATAGCTTCGCAGTCGGTACGCGGTTGATGGACTGGCAATGCGGACAGACGAGGTGAAGATCATTCTTCATGGTTCGCCTCCTTGGACCACAGTGAGGCTGCCGCGCTTCGGGTCACAGACAATGCCGACCAATCAACGCCTTGGAGCCAATCGTTCCCGTCTTTGCTTACTCCGGCCTCTTCCAAATGAGCAGCGATGAACGCTTCGGCCTGCATGAGCCACCTTTGGACAGTATCTTCCTTACTAGGAATCAGCAGGATTTCAGAGACGCTGCTGGCATCCAGCCCGTCCACACGGATAAGCAGAAAAATGCGCCGCCACAAACGCGGCATGTCCTTCAGTAGGTCGAATGCAAAAGCGAACTCGCTCGACCAATCAACTAGCTCCTCCTGTTCCGCGATCGTTGCGGCATCGGGATGCTGACTGTCAGCGATGATATCGGCCAGCCTGAGTGTGTCATCGGGCTGATAAAATTCGAAGACTTCCTCTTCCACCATGGCCTCGGCGACGTCCTGGGCATCCGCTTCGACCGGCGCGTCCAGAGAAACGAATTCGCCAAATTGCCGGCTGTTTGCCACTTCGTGATCCAGGACGGCGAACAGATGCTTCAGAAGACCGAAGTAAGCCGCTTTTTCTTCCGGCACGGATTGCCATTCCACCTCAGCTTGGACAATCGCTTCATCCACCACGTCGCGCAGCGTCGGATAATCGCGCGGTAGATCGCCGACGGCCCGCAGATAAGCCAGCTCACGCCTTGCGACAGCCTCAAGTTTCGACAGTAGAGGCATTCGGGTCACCTCGGCCTCATGGGCGGCTGATGCGGGTTTTGCGGCAATCCGCACCTTGAGCTCGCGCAAGCGCTCGCGTCGTGCTTTGCGCTTGATTTGATCCTGAGCATGCAGTCGGTCAAAATGCTTCTTGTCCTGACGGAACAACGACTGTGCGAGCATCTGCGCGAGGGGCGTCAGCTCGTCATGTGATGCAGTAACGCTGACAGTCTTTTTGCCGGGCAGGTGCATATAGCCACTGGCCAGAAATTGCCGCTTGATCTTGTCGCGATCAAGGACGATTTGAAGTCGCACTGAATCTTTAGTGTGTTTGTCGAGCAATGGCTTGAGGGCGTGCTCGATCACATTTCCCAAAGCTCTCTGCCAAGGTTCATGAAACTCTTTGTCGATAGAGCTATATTGCATCTGCATGTATGACTCCTTCGATGTCATTTCTATGGAGGTATGAATCGAGGATGCTCATATCCATAGAATTTAGTTTGACCCGCTCTTATCCCTGGCGCGTTTTGCGAAGACGCCAACTCAAGAACAAAAGCGTGACACCATAGACTGCCGCATAGAAGCCCAACAGCCAGCCTGCGGCCAGGAATGACTCGACCGGACGGGAAAAAAATATCCACAAGACGATAGCGCCAAGGACAATCGAGAGCAGTCCACTGAAGGCAAGCCAAATTTCACCCTTGATTTCTTGACGCAGCCGAACGGCGGCGGATATCTCCAGCACACCGGTGAAAATCGCCCAGAAGCCCACGCTAGCCCATAAAAAAGAAGCCAAGACTATCGTGGCGACCCAAGGAGCAACCAGGACGACGACGCCGGTAAGTATGCCGACAATGCCGCTGAACAGCAGCCAGCCCCAGCGCTCTTTTTTCTGGATATGGCGCACCGCTGCAACCAAGTTGAAAGCGCCATTGACCAAGGAAAATGCGCCGAACATGATGGTCATGGCCAACAGAGCCGATTGTGGCATCCAGAACGCAAGGGCTGCAAAAATCAATGCCAAGACACCGCGCAGCACAAAAAGCCACCAATTTTGGCTCAGCGAACACAGTGCTTTGGTGGGGTCATCCGCATTGGAATTAGCGATGGTGTCTGTGTTCATGCAATATCTCCTAAAGATCTATACAAAATAAAAAATCAAACGCTCATGGGACAAGAGAGGGGGCGCTATGCGCCCCCTCTCCAGCGGTTTCAGAACAACTTGGACAGCTTTGCCTTGATTTCATCGAGCCAGCCTTTTCCGCCGCCTCCCCCAGCCGTCTTTTGCTTGACTTTCTT
>ERZ809074.1021-NODE-1021-length-38946-cov-20.711193_pt1 | contig 38946 bp, 24 predicted proteins | sample MGYA00520795_ERZ809074 | MGnify/ENA primary metagenome ERZ809074 (study PRJEB31570, sample SAMEA3212989) | Homo sapiens | biome: human-gut; feature: human gut; material: fecal | place: Sweden | collected 2011 ...
TGGTCTCTTCCGGTTTGGTGGTCTCTTCCGGTTTGGTGGTCTCTTCCGGTTTGGTGGTCTCTTCCGGTTTGGTAGTCTCTTCCGGTTTGGTGGTCTCTTCCGGCTCTGTTGGTTTTTCTGGTTCTGTTGGCGTCTCCTTTTCTTTATTTTGAACAGTCAGTTCCACCAGCGCCATCTCTCCATTTTGGTAAGAATTCATCCCTGCTTTTCCTGAAAAATACCACTGATAGACCTGATCAGAGCACACATAACCATCTGGTGCCGTGATCTCCCGCAGTTCATAACGATACGGCTTTCTCGTTCCATCAGCCGCCAGATACGAAACTGGCAGTCCAACCGCCTCCGCAATACCAGAAACATCGGTGACCATTTTCCTCTCTAATACCGGAGTTTCCGTCAGTGGCTGCCTGATTTGTACCGGTCCCAGTTGTACCTGCTCCGTCCCTATTGGCTCTGCCTGTGCCTGCTCCGCAAGCTCCTCTTTTCCCAGAAAACAGGTCCACAAGGACCATCCGCTCCATTCCGGTTGTTGAAATGCCTGTAGCTGGAATACTGCGCCTGCCAGTACTTCCCCATGTTCCCCTTCTTTTCTGATTTTTAGCTTTCCTTTCACCTCCTGATTCTCTAAAACCACCAATGTAAATTCCTGGTCCAGCTCATAAGTGATCGAAACCGGCTCTGCCCTCGTGTAATAATCCGGGGCGATTTCTTCCGCCAGCCAGTAATCACCGCTTTCTAATCCGGTAATTTCATGAGGCCGGTAATCCCCCTGCTGATAGCCTTCTGGAATAATTCCATTCAACTTCTCTAATTCTGAAAAACGGCCATCAGTGCCACTGATCCACCGTTCCACCAGAAATTCCGGCTTCGGATCGAATATTCCCGGTTCATCAGCCCGATATAAAACCAGCACAGCACCTGGCTGCTGCTTTTTCTCTGTGCCTTCCCGCTTATCAATCCACAATTTTCCGGGTCTGTTTTCAATGCTATACTGTTGGACATCTCCCGTTTCCTCAATCGTGATCCAGTTATCCTCTACTTTCCGATATCCTTTAGGCGGTTTTTCTTCTACCAGACAGTACCTTGCCCCCACAGGGAGATATTCTATCCGACGCATACCTTCTATTGTCAGCCACGCTGCCGCATAAGCATTGATCTTCGGCAGCTTCTGATAATCAAACTGGTACTCAAACTGACAGGTTTTCCGGTCGTCTGGCAAAGTCTGATGCACTTTTATGCGGATGATCTCTCCTTCATCAGTCCGAAACTTTAAAATCACCTGTTCTGGAAAATCTGTCTCTTCCTGTTCCTTGCTCAGCTGTTCCACATCCACACAAACAGCCCTATAAGCCTTTTTCTGGTATTCCCAGCCGACACTGGTTCCTTTCCTGGCTCCATAAATCTGATACATCTCCTCAAATTCCGGAATAAATTCCCGGAATCGTTTCCCATCATCCGTGGTAAACGTATATACCGGAGACTGGCGCTGGTTCCCTGTGTATAGTGAAAATACTGCCCCATTTAAGAGGACTTCCTTTCCTCCTGTCTTCTCATATTTCCGGATCTGGATCCTGGTATGATCGTCTGCCATGGTAACCTGTTGTACTGTCTTCTGCATCTTTACTTCAATCTCCATCGGCTTTGCAGTCACAAATCCAGCTGGTGTTTTCAATTCCTCCAAAAAAAAGGTCCCTGCTGCCAAAGGGGTTAAGAGCCTCGGTGTTTTTCCAGTTGTCCATCGGGCGACTTCTTTCTTTTTGATTTCCAGTCCCTGTTTTTCCAACCGATATAATACCAAAAGCGCCTGTTCCACTTGATCGTAGCTGTATTCTGACGTCAAAATGCTCTCTTCTGCGATTTTTTCTGTTTTTCCCTCTGCATTTTTCTTCGTCATTTCCAACACATTTCTAGTCAGTCCCGGCGGCGCATCTAATTTTTCAATCTGGACTTTGATGGTCTCATCTTCCATTTCTGTTTTCTGCAGATTCCTTGTCTCACCAACCCATACCGCCACTGGAAAGCCTTTCACAAATCCATCCGGGACTTTCCGTTCCTCCAGAATATAACAGCCTGCAGGAATCCTCTTTAAACGGTCTGCCTGTCCATCTGTCATCCCATGGTCAAACGGATCATTGGGACTTTTTTCTGACGTGATCCAGATGTTTTCCAACACATATCCTTCTCCCTGCCGATGCCAGAGACTGCCCTCCTCATACAGTTCTTTCCCTTCTTTCTTCTGGTAAACATTCTGGTTAAAAGCCGGTAAATGATCCGAAATTTTCTGCCGCACCAGCTCCCCGTCCCGGTCATAAAGATCCGTTGTTTTTCCATACCGTTCCTGACTTTTCTGATAGTAAACAGGTAGTCCATGGGTATCCAGAACAGGATTCACACGTTTTAGAAAAGCTCCATTGTTTTTATCCTTCAATTCTTCTCCATGTAAGCTCTGTCCTTTCTGATTCTGCCTCAGGGTCTGTTCCTGATGACTGTTTTCCCCATGTTCTGACTTCCAGCTTCCAGTTAAATAACCTGATTCTCCTTCCGCAGAATCACTCTGATACTCTCCTACTGTCGCTGGCCGTTCTGTCCGGATTTTATCTCTGGCAATTACATGCCCATAAGCATCTTTTGCCACATTTACCGGCCACACCAGGATCTTCTTTTTCCCTTTTCCAGTACCCGAAATCCCTGCAAGCTGATCGAAGCTGCCGTTGGTTCCATCAAAATCTTTCACAAGATACGCCATTCCTGTCACCGGATCAACCAGAGAATCCCGCAGCCCATCCTGATCCAGGTGATAAATATGGGTTCCCTTTGCCACCTGGAACATCTGATTAACAGAAGAATATCTCGCCTTGGTCAGATCTCCTCCGTTCAGTTCCAGATACCGTTTGCCATCCCGGATGGCGTAAAGAGAATGTTCCGGGCTTTCATCATCCCACAGATACTCCGTCAGACGCAGACCCGCCAGATCATAATACAAAATATCCGTATCCGGCCGTTCCACTTCTCCTGCATCCCACATTTCTTTTTCGCCATCTGTCCGCAGACCATAAACGGTCTTAGAACCCGCATAACCCTGTTTTACATACATTCTTGTCACATTTCCCATTCCATTTCGCAAAACCGTCACACCCTCATAACTGTAATCCTCTGTGTCTCCGGAAGGAGTGATCTCAATGGCATCATAAAGCGCCATTTCCGCGCCTTTTATATAAGGATGTTTCTCCGAATTGCTCCACTTTTTTACTTCCAGCTGGATTGGTGCATTTTCCACATAAATCCTGGCATTGGAACCGTATACCGCCCCCTGGATCTGCTGTTCCATATCTCCCTCCTGATAATAAGTGACCTTATCAGAATAGATTTCCACTGCAATCGGACGGCACCGGACATATCCCGCTGGTGCTTTTATTTCTGCGATCACATACACGCCAGCACCTAATGCATCTGGCAGTTCTGCATAGCCAACCGTCTGCTGTCCGGTTTTCGTGGGAGTTTCCGTCGCATAGGCAGACTGATCCTGTAAAATGATCTGATCCTTTTCCTCACACATAGGTGTTCCTGCTGCCACCTCACCGCTGAAAAGTTCATCCTCATCCACCACTTTTCCAAATAACCGTCCCCATAAGCCTCTCTGTCTCTTCACTGGCCGGATATTCTCCGCTCCCATGGCGGTCAAAAACTCCTGACTTCCTGTAATCATAGTCTTCTTTTCATAAAACAACACCGCCCCCTGTCCATCTGCTGTCTCCTGGCGTTTTCCACGGTAGATCCGGAAAATGGCATCATCGTGAAGAAGATTCTCATGGGTCTGGGAATCCAGCTTTTCTATGCGGAGACCGGTTGTATAAAACTGATCCCGAAAAACACCAACTGCATAACCAGACAAAGCTGTCCCATTCTGTCCCCGGACCGGTTCTGTCACTGTATAAGGAACCAGCATAGGCGCATAGATCCCAGCCTCTGCTTTTAGAGAGCCCTGCATGGTTCTGGTTCCATCTGGCAGAATTCCTGCCGCTTCTGATTCGGAACTATAACAGTAAACTCCAGAAATTTTCTTTCTTCCGCTCTGGTTTTCCGAGATGTAATAAGGATTTGCATAACCTGGCAGATATGGATTTTCTGAACTTTTCCGGACATCGTCCCCATTATAGTAATTCTTGTATGGACGATACTCCGATTGAGTTAACATAAAATAGCCTCCCTCTTGGATTTTGTCGGTTGTCAATCCATACGGATACACCTGAAAATCACCTGAATGGCTATGCGCCTGAACCACCTTCTGCTCTTCTCCAAAGCGGATCTGATACCGGCTTTCCATCAGCGCTGTTTCCATTTTCATGTCATACCGATAAAATGGATCATAAGCTCCAGCCTTATGATTCTTTATGTCAACTGCGTTCTTCTCATAAACAGACGGCACGATGATTTCCTTAGGTTCGTCAATCTCATAATGCTTGTTCGCAAAATCCTGAAGCTCATCATATTTGGGCTGTTGTTCTGCTGCCACATACACACCATAAGGCAGATAGGCAGAAATTCCAAAATAATATCCTTCCGATTCATCGCCAAAGTTCTCATCACAACAAAGGGTAGCCGGGTCCTGGTCCTTTCCACCCACAGCATCCGACTCCCAGGCCACTGCATAAATCTCATCCAGATCGTAGGTGAAAAATGGTTTCAGATAATTCTGCGCCTTCTGAATGGCCTCCCACAACGCCAGATCCAGCAGCTCGTCAGAATATGCGGAAGCTTCTTTTCCTTCGATTTCCTTCGTTTTTTCCTTTTCCCTGGTCAATTTTCTGACCTCATCATCCAGATACCAGTCGATGGCAAACTGTCGGACCATATCTGACACCTTTGCATTTTCCAGGGTTTCCTGCCGCCGGTTCACCAGATTTCCAATGGGACGCGCAGAGGTATAGGTCGGGGCATGATCGTCCCACAGATCCTGATTGGCCACCCGGATGGCAGCAAAAAACTTCTCATAATTCGGTGTGTTTCCATTGCGTTCCAAAACAGCCGTATATCCCTGCCCCTGCACTTTCTGGATCATGCCATCCGGACCATAGCTGTACAAGCTTTCGTTGGCAATCACTGCTGTATAAGAATTCTTCTGGATCGGCTGTTGGCGATGAAGCACCCTGGTATGAATCCTTGGAACCAGTCCCGGATATTTTTCTTTCTCTTCCAGAATCGAAATCGGATTTCCCTTCTGATCCACCCAGCAAACTTCTCCTGCTTCATCCCGATAAAGGCTTTCCAGATTGGATTTCAGATAGATTTTGAAGCGGAATCCCGACAATTTTCCTTCTCCCGGAGTCTGGTCTCCATACTCTTTTGCATTTTTCCGGTTTTGAATCGTCTTCACGATCTGAACCTTCTGTTGGATGATCCGCTCCTGCAGATTAACAGGATTTTTTCTGGTATTTTCCTCACTTCCCGGACGCCCTTCTCCGTCCTGCCATGGACTGTCCTGTCCCGGATAACAAAGCTTCTGGAATTTCACATAGCTTCCTGTCTGTTCTGCTCCAGCTTCTGCCTGCCGGTACGCCTTTACATAAGCACCCCTGAAATCCCGGTAATAGGCGCCGCTCCCGATGACATCTCCTGTCTTCCAGCCGCTATTTTGCCGGACAAGATCTGCCGAAGACAGTGTGATCAATCGCTCTGGAACCACCAGACGCAGTTCCTGTTCCAATGGTTCTTTCTCATCCGTAAGCCGGTTTCCAAACTGATCTGTGTAAGCACCTGCCACATGAACGAACTGTTTTCCACCAATACTCCGCAGCGGAAGCTCTCTCCATACCTTCTCTTCCCTTGTCATGGTCACAGTTCTGGTGTCCTGGCGCCACTGGGTTTTGGGAATTCTCTGTCCACTAACATCCAATGGCACCTCTCCCACCTGGTAAAAACAGGTCTCCCGGACCATATTCGGAATGATCTGACCACTTCCGTCAGTCTGACTGTCTGGAATAAGAAGCGCTGAATAATAACTGATTCCTGATTCCGAGGTCTGTACTGTCATTTCCGAAAATGTGCCGAAGCTCTCCCCATCTGTCTGGGAATAATGGGCATAAACGTACCTTGGATCTTCCTTCGGATCATCAGGAACATACTCCAACCGATGATAAACACCAACACTTCCACCCGGCTCCATAACTCCGTAATTTTCTGGATTTCCAATGACAGACCGATACAACGTGATCTCGTAATGGTCTTTCGATTCTCTCATCTGCTCCAGACCACCATAAGACAGACCTGGATCATCCTCATAATCATCTAAGACCGCCCATAATGCCTCTTTCACCGTCACACGGGTTCCATCCACAAACTTTGGAAGCTGCACCGTCTGGACCGGGCTTCCATATGTAATTTCCGTTCCATGCGTTCCCCGGTCATAGATTCCCCAGTCTACAGTAGAATACCTTCCATTTTCCGAAGGTGTCCGATAGCCATTGGCCCGCAGTGCCGCTTCCAGTTTTGCTTTGAAAAACGCTTCAGAACCTATGGTAAATGGTTTCTCCAGCATTTCAGCCACCTGGTCTTCATTCATAGCGGGTACCGCCGATTTGATCACCTCTTCCGTCTGTTCCCGGTCGATCTCTTTTTCAGATACAATCTTAAAATCACGGATACGGAGATTTGTCGGTTTTTCCTGCACTTCTATGGAGCCATCGGCCTTGTAACGGATATATTTCCCTTCTTCTCCCGGTTCTACCGTCACAAAAACAGGATTTCCATCTGCATCCATAACCGGACGCTCTTGATAATCCCCATATGGAACCTGCGCTTCCACCGTTTTTTCTCCAGCCTCTGCCCGGTAAACCTTCGTGTCAACCGGCAGATTTCCTAATAACACATCAAATCCTGCCTCTCCTGTCTTCTCTGACTGCACCATGAAAAAAAGTTCATTATAATCGGGATCATCGTAGGAACCAGTCGGATGTTCTGATGGCCGGACTTCATAAAACAGATTTCTGGTCACCACACCATAGCCTTCTCCCTGCTTTTCCTGCTCCTCCTGCCCAAAAGTCTGGCCTGCATTGGTGATCCCCTGATTTTTATTAGAAACAGAAAGTTCATAGCCTTCTGACCGGGTCAATTCCTTGATAAAATAGTCACCAAGAAATAACGGCCGTCCAATCCAGCAATTTCCATTTTCTGACTCTAAATCGATATAACTTCGTACTTGCCCTCTATCTCCTGTATAGTCATCCACAGTTTCATTTTTTGTATACAGATTTTTCGGTGACCGGTCCGCAAATCCATTTTCGTTTTTCCGGATTTTTCCAGCTTCATAATCATAAACATGACCGGGGGCCTCCGTGTTGACCAGAAAAGACGCGTCCCCATACTTGTCCGTTGTAGCCACCGCCACCAGATTTCCCTTTTCATACACAATTCCCGTCTTTCCATCGGGATGCCGGATCTCTTCCGCTGCGAACAAACCATAAACTGCCCCTTCCAGCACAGCGTCTGCCTGCACTTCCCCATAGGAGTCAAATCCCGGATGATCTTCTTCTCCCTGTTCTAACATCATATCCCGCTTGTTGATATGGATCTCACCTTCTGTCCGGTGGTCATATACCAGGAATGCATTTTCCTCTCCATCCTGGTTATTACAGTGGCTGTACTGATCCGAAGGACCTTGTGGCTGAATGTCACCGGCACTTTCACTGGCTAATGCCTCCTCATAGGCTTTCTCGAACAGATCCGTACCTCCAGTGCCATTTGTGCTAATATCTTCCATGTCATCTCCGGACTGCACAGTAATGGTGCGTCCCACAGCTGATCGTGTGGCACGTCCCGCATCTGATGGCGTTGCCTTCTCTGCCGATGACGGCGTTACTTTCTCCGCCAATGACGGCGTTGCCTTCTCTGCCAATGACGGGGTTGCCTTCTCTGCTGATGACGGCGTTGCCAGGTTTTCTTGCGCAGCATTTCTTTGCAAAATCTCCAGCACCTTCTCCGGCCATTTGATAACCTGCGGCTGGTACTGGAAAGTACTGGCTTCTTCCACCGGATAATACTGTTTTTCCATCTTTACCACCGCCGCCTGTTCCGTTTTCGCAATTCGGGAACTGAGACTGGCTGTGATCTGCCCGCTGTATTCTCCTGTAAATTGGGCATTTGCGCCATGTTCTGAAGAATCAGTCCGAATGATCTCAATGGGTACGTCATCCTGATGTTTTCCATGAAGCGCATAGCCATCTCTGGCCTGTTCTTCCTGAAAGGCATAGCTGTACCGCAGTGAGATAAATGCCTCATATGTCTCTTCTGCATCTGCCTGGCATCCCGACTGGGCAAAAGCCACCTCTCCAGAAGCAGATGCATCTGCCCCGTCATTTATCCAATGAAAATGAACTCCTGGATACTGATCCGCATAGTCCTCACAGGCTTCTACACATGCCTGCCAATCCTCCTGCAAACGTTCATTTTCCTCCTCAGCTTCATCGATCTCGTCCTGATTCGATACCTTTCCATTTTCATCAGTCTCTTCCTCCGGAATTTCAGCCAACGCTGGTTCTGGGTGCCCATCGCAAAATGTCTTTTCATAATGATATCCATGATTGACCGTCTGACAGATCTTCCCATCATCTCCTGTATGTAAAGAGGAAATAAACCGGAATCCGTCCCAGCTGACTGTATCATCCTTATGATAGCTGAGATATGGATCTCCACCGCGGCAGATCACTCCATAACCATCTTCATCCTGAATCTGATCCTGATCATCAAAGCGCTCATACAAGCGGAAAATAGACCCTTCCAATGGTTTTCCCGTTTCGTAATCATACTTATAAAGCTGGACATTATAATTCGTTTTCCAGTCCTCTTCATGACGATAAATCTGAAAATCCAGAGACCCTTCTGTTTCACCGGAGCTCCCACCGCCAACTGCCGCATAGTAGCTGGCCTGTCCCAGATCCATCTTCTCCTGGATATCCAGAAAAATACACCGTTGGTGACCTTCTAATGGAACATTTCCACCAGCTACATGCTTGTGGGTTCCAGAACACTGGATACACTGCCATAATTCCAGGGTATCCTCATATAATTCTTCCGCTGACTGATATCCACTGCCTGCTCCGGCTCCATACGTTGTTCCAGCTGTATCGAACATGATCCGGAGACTGGAAGTCGGATCTGTCGTATGAAAGCGGATCATGGTATCCGTCTTTTCATAACTCCAGCCAGCGGGAACGGACGAGGTATATTCCGATCCATTCCAAAATTTCAGTGGAACTGTACGGATAAAATCCCGGTCCTTCCCACCTGGATCAAAGGAAATGGACAAAGTCTCCGGGTCGATCGCATATGGGTTCCCGCTGGATGTATGTCCTTCCAGCACCGCGGGACCTGCACCGATCGTTCCACTGCCTGAATTTCCATCACCAGAACCCCCGCCCATCAGTCCGGCTAATGCCAGATACTCTTCTCCATGCGCCACTGCAAAATCCAGCCAGGCATATTTTTTTCTGGTAGAAGACAGATGTAATAACGTTCCTAAATCACTCTGTGTTACCGCCGGTGACAAGATCCGGAGACCATGAGCCGCTGCTTTCTCATTGATCTGCTGATAACACTTGTTGATGGTAGGCATATTTCCAAAACTGGCCTCCATGGACAATGCCGCCCAGAAAAGCAGTGCTGTCTCCGCACTTGAAAGCCCAGCCGAAGGCGCAAATGCCTGATACAGGTCCCCATCCGCGCCATATCCATTCGCTGCAATTCCACTGTGATCAATGCAGTAATAATGCCAGGTAGAGCTCCAGTAGGTGTCCGTATTCCCCAGATGATCAGATCTGGCCTCTGTCTGCATGGAAAATGGAAAATGACCGGATGAGAAAAGAAGGGTGATGGACAGTATCCCTGCCAGTACTCTTTTTCCCTTTTGGTTCTTACATAAATTTTCTTTCATCCTCTCATTCCTGTCCTACTCTGCTATCCAGATCCATATCCGAATACAATGCCCGTAATTCCTCATCTGACAAGTTTGTATACAACTTCCGGTAATACTCAAACCAGGTGATCTCTCCCGCAAACAGCTTTGCGTCCCAATTTTTCTCTTCTTCCCGTTGCTTCTGCTGCTGTTGGTACTCACTGCTCTGCTGACATTCCCGCTCATACCGGTGGTATTCAGTATCAAAATCCACTGGATAAACAGCCTTTTCCACTGGCGTTCCATTCGTTGTATCGATGCTTCCGTCCACTGCCATCCACTGACCATTTACCTTTACCATGGCGGACCGATGAAGATAGGAGTGATCGTAAGTTACCGCCTCCAATCCCATAAATTGGGCAATCCGCCTGATATCTGCAGCATAATTTTTACAAAGTCCTTTGCCCATATTCAGCACAGAAAATGCATATGCCGTTTCACCATTCTGGCCAGCTTCTCCCGTATTCCCATGTCTTCCAACGGACAGACGGTCATAAATCAGCCAGAAACGCTGTTCCTCTGTCTTGTGGATCCAGTCAGACCCCTTTAAAAATTCCCGGATCCCCGGAAGATCCTCTGGATAACTGGATTTTAAATTACCATCGGGTGCTGACGTCAGGCTATATGCCTCGCCTGGCCGATACACATACTGCCACAGATAGTATTCCGGGTCTGTAATTCCAAGATCTGCCGGTGTTTTTGCCGCATCCTGACCTACTTCTGCTGCAGCTTCTCCCTCTGACCTTCCTTCATTCTCCACATGCGCCGCCTCTCCAGGTCCCTTAGCCCCCGCCCATGCAGGAAATGCAAGAACCATTGACATCAACACCGCAGCACACAAAATATAACTTTTTTCCATCCTTCCGCCATCCTTTCATTTTTATAACTCTATTAGAGATATTATTTTGTTACTGTACCTCCCGCAATGCCCCTCTGGTTCCATTGGATTCTTCCTGAAAATAATAGGATCTTCCATCGATCGTCTGCCACCCAGTCACCATGCGTCCCTGGGTTCCGTCAGAAACAGGGCTCAAATAATAGCGGTTTCCGTCCTCGTCTGTAAACCATCCGGTCACCATAAATCCGTCCTTGTCAAACCGGAACCAGTCAAATGCGCTCTGCCCTTTCGAAGTATCAGCATATGGATTATGTACTGCCGCCCATTCATTGACATAAGTCCGTTTCTGATCCGTAAATAACCATTTTCCCGCGGCATTCTGAATCCATTTCCCCGTCACTACATAGGACGGAAGCACAGAGGATGTGGCGTTTTTCGTTCCACTGACTGTGGTTCCGGAAGAAGACCTGGTGGAACCCGATGATCCGCTGGAAGAACCACCCGTGCTGCTCCGGATCGGCTGCACCTGATTCTCAACTGTTAACTTTAAGGTTACCGGGATCTTTGCTTCCAATCCCTGATCCACCGTTTTCGCAGTCAGCCAGACGGTTTTCTGATCCTCTTTCACTGCCCCGTAAGCCGTACCGTCTAATAACTCCGTGATCCACAAAGCCTCCGGTTTTGGACTTAATTTTCCACTGGAATCTACGGATATACACTGGTCATCCGACAGACTCCACTGCACCTGGTCATGGTATCCTTCTGGTCGTTCATCCACAGAAAACACTGGTTTTACGATACCTGCTGCCTGGATTGGTTCAAATCCCTGGTTTACCCTTACCGGCGCATATCTGGTTCCTGTTTTCTTCACATGAAGATCAAAGGAAATCTGTCCAGGAGTAATCGCCACAGACTCTGGGTGGACCACTGTCTGGTCCAGGGTTCTGAAATTCACTGTAACCTGGCACTGAGCCGTGATCACGCCATGGGTCTGGTCCTCTGAAGTTGCAGTCACTGTCTCGCTATAAGAAGCGCCTCCGGCCCGTTTTCCATACGGATCTTCCTGCCATTTCTGGTCATCTGCATTGACCACATTCTGGATCCATGCGGGATGTTCCTGTCCCTTTTCATCATACCGGACAGTTACCTTACACTCTTCCCCATGAGTCCCCATGCTGGAAAGTCTCAGATTCTTTCCATTTTCCTGGTCCTTCCAGGTTACATTCTGGTAAAATGGCTGCTCCGGGATCAATGACGCTGATAACACCGTGTCTCCCGTACACAGATATTTCTCCTGCGGTGCTTTCCGGTCCCCACTCAATACCCTGGTAATGGTAAAATTCAGATTTCTCTTATTTAAATCCAGTCCTTCCACCCGTCTGGTGGTCTGATCCTTGATCTGGAATGTGACATGAACCCGGCAATTTCCGTATACCGGCTGATTTCCCGCCGAATAATCCGGATCCGTCATGGCGGTCACAACACCACTTGTCTTATAAATCGTTGCTGAAATCGGCTCCTGATACTGACTGTCTGCCTGAGCCTTGATCTGCTTCTTTAGAATGTTTTGAATAAAAGAACTGCTGATTCTTGGAATGATCCGGGCATCCTCTGTCGTGTAGCCCTCTTCCGCCGCCAGCTGCAAAAGATCCGCGTCATCCACCATCCACTTCATGGTTCTGGAAATGGTATCTCCCGTGCTGTTATGTTCCCCATGGATCCGTACTGGCTGGATCTCCACCGACTGATCCGGCACATCATTCAGATATCTGGCGATCAGAACCCCTTCCCCTGTCCGCACCTCGGTACAAACATCCGGATTTTTCCGATCACCGCTGCGGGTCTGCACTACGTGAAAGGTCATATCCGAAGGAGTGATCTGAATTCTCGTGGTGACCTTCTGATAACGGACATTGATCTCTGTATCACGGGACGGCATCTGAAAGGTATAACTTCCACCGGATACATAATTCATAGGCTGGATCTGACCGTTGTCATCCAGGTAGGTCGGCGGCAGAACGCCTCCCGGCTCTTTCTCATCCACTACCATCTGGTAGCGGTTTTCCTCGTCATTTTTCGGCGCAGTCACCACAGTCACTGCCACACCCGGCGCCACCGCCGCCACATGGTCCTTGTCAATGGAGCGATAATAGGACTGATTGGAACCTGGCATAGCTGTCAGCACCGCCACATCCGTATCATAGGTTCCGTTGCTGTTTCTGGCATCGATCCGCGGCACAGACAGCAGATAGCCCTCTACCGGCTCTCCCTGATATCCCGGTGCAAAATGATCCAGTCGGAAACGTAAGTCCTCTGCCGCTCCTGACGCAGAAAATTCATTGCCCAGCCGTCTGGTGATGATGGACCGGATTCCATCCTCCAGTTCCTCATAAAAATATCGTTCCGGATTCCGTTTTTCCATCTCCCCGGAAATCGTGGTATAACGGGTCTCATGATCCGTCCAATAGCCTATATGGGCATTTTCCATGAAAATGTTATCCCCATCAATAACAGAACCAAATACATGCTTCGCTTTTGACGCGGAATTGGTAAATAAATACGCCAGGTTATCACCCTTTTCAATTCCATAGGTAAATACATCCGCCCAGTCTCTGGTTCCCACAAAGGTTCCTTCTCTGGCTGCCGTTCCCTGATAGGTCCGGGCCACCTCGCCAGCCATCCGGGCCATCACGATACTTCCGCCCTGATATTTTCCGACGATTCCACCTGCTGCGCGGGAACCATTTCCTCCGATGGTTCCATTGACGTAGGAATTGTAAAGATTTGCATCTTCCATTACTCCAACCATGCCGCCTACATAGCCTTTGCCCCTGATCCGGTCTGCGGTTCCGTTCTGGGTGCTTACCAGACAATCCACCAGATCTGCTTCCTTTGCTGCTCCTGCGATTCCGCCGGTAAAACTGTCCTGGCCTTCCGAATTGACTACCACATTTTCTGCCCTGCAGTTTTCCACGGTTACACGTTCTCCATCACCTTCCAAAACCGCCGCCAGGCCACCTGCATTTCCTGTCTCTCCGTGGACAAAGCCGGATACTTTTACGTTGTAGATCACTGCGTTTCCTGTAATTCTGCCCGCTAAAATACCCATATTCCCTTCTCCACTGATATTCGCTGCCTTGATCTCCAGATTTTTGACGGTTCCACCGTCAATCCAACCAAACAGACCGGCATTGACCAGCTTCCTGGACGCATCTGCGATTTTCAATCCCTTGATCGTATGGCCTGCCCCGTCGAATGTCCCCCGGAACCCACAGGTGATCTCCCCATCCATCTCTTCTGCATTCTGATACCAGCCGATAGGGTTCCAGCTTCCGTGATTCAGATTTAGTCCACCAAGATCCAGATCCCTGGTCAGTTCAAAAAATTGTCCCTCATAGAAGTTACCTTCCGCCACGGATCTGGAAAATCCCAGTAGACGGGACAGCGAATTGATCTGGTAAGGCACTTCTTCTGTGCCATCTCCCGGAAAATCCGTGGTTTCAGGCCAGTTTTCCCATAAATTACCTGGTGATGCCAGCAGGCTGATGGATGCGATCCGTTCCGCCTGAGCCGGAGTCGCTTTCTCTAGTGTCGCTTTCTCCCCATCTATCCATGCCCCATCATCTGGCAGCACACTCGCATCAGAAGCCGTGGCTCTTTCCCACGTCATCCCCTCCGAAACTTCCACATGTTTTATCTCCGCTCTCACCGGGATTCCCACACCCACACATTGCGCCAGCAGGCTTCCTGCTGCCAGCACCGCAATCTTCTGATTCCGTTTCCAATGATTTTGTTTTCTCACGCTTCTCCCTCTCTTTCTTTTATGTTCAAGTCGAACGTCCGTATCTTCACCATTCCCTTTTGGGTCACATATCTGTTCCCTACCTATCGGCTCGCTGCCTGGGTCACCACAAATGCCGGACGTATCCCACAGGTATCTCCCACATCCACCGGCACTATGCATCCTTTGACCAGATCCACAGCATATGCCTGTCCCGTGCCTTCACTTCCCTCTCTTCCCATGGCAGTTCTCAGCCAATATCTGGTGGATGCCGGGCGCAGCCAGTCCATTCCACTAAATTTCCAAAGTTCATCCCGGTACCGGATGGCTTCTTCCACCGACAGCAAAAATACCCGGTCTGTCATCTGCTGGTAACTGCTTGGATGGGCAGTCAGATCCTGTTCCGAAAATTGCTCAAAACTCCGTTCTTTCGTCTGACCTGTATAGGTATAAGTCCGTCCAGTACGGACATTCTTCGTCTGATACCCTTGTTCTTCCCATTCTTTGGCCACCCGTCCAAGATACTCACGCACCGCGGAGTATTTGTACTCCTCATTTCTCCCAAAAGCCTCAATAGGACCTTTATGATACACATACCCATAACTGCCATCTTCCAGTTTTTCATAAGCAGAGCAGGAGCCATAGTCCCATGGAATCACCTGATCGCACAAAAACAGCGCTCCCGCCTGACCTGAATCCTCTGCACCATAATAATTCTGGTCAATACAACGAAATGCAAAGAATTTCCCATCGATTTCCCTGCTGATCCGATCTCCGATCTTCCAGTAGCGAATATCGTCTGCTGAACCAGATGGCAGTTCTTCTATACTCTCAGAGCCTTCCTGATTCCCGGAACCTTCAAAATCCTTCCATTTCACCGCAAACCGCATGGTTTGAAGCCATTCTCCCTGAAACCATTCTGTCCTTTCCAACGAAACTGAGTATTCCAGCGAATCCCCATAAAAATTTTTCAGAACGGTTCCCTCCGGCACATAATTTCTCCCTGTCACATAAAACACAGCTGCCGTGTCGCCATCACGTAAGCATTGTCCGGCTGCTGACAAGATCTCCCTGTCATTTTCCAGACGATTTTCCACCACATGCTCGTAGGCACAGGTATTACAGGGCGCAAACATAAACATCCCCTCTTCCATATGAAATTTAAAATCAATTGAATCCGCAGCGAACGCGCCGCTTTTGAAACTTAGAATAACCTTATGAGACAGATGTCTCTGCAGAAATGAACTTCTGCGACTTATCTTTAGAATTGATGCAACTATTTGTATCTGTTATACTACCATGAATCCAGCCTGGCGTAAAGCCCCAAAAAGAAAATCTTGTAAAATATTGTAAACTAATTCCAGCAACGAAACCATGCACAATTCTCCCTATCTTTATCCAATCTTAATGCGCCGCAAACATTCCTTATCCATTCTTAAAATCTCCGGTTGTATAATTTTTTTATCAAAACTGATAAGGAGCTGCTTTTTATGCCAGAGGAAATCATTCGTCGAAAGCGCCACCTTTCGTCTTTCCAAATTATTATATTAGGTTTTGCCGGAGTCATTTTGCTGGGGACGTTGCTGCTGATGCTGCCGATTTCCACAATAGCCAGAAACGTAACACCTTTCAATGAAGCGCTATTTACCGCGACCTCTGCCGTCTGTGTAACGGGGCTTGTGGTACAGGATACCGGGAGCTATTGGTCAGTCTTCGGGCAAGTTGTCATTTTAGGGCTAATCCAGATCGGTGGGCTTGGCGTTGTGACCGTTGCGGCATCGTTTGCACTGCTGTCCGGGCGAAAAATCTCTCTGATGCAGCGCAGCACCATGCAGGATGCCATCTCAGCACCCAAAGTTGGTGGGATCGTTCGGCTGACGCGCTTTATCCTGCGTGGGACATTTCTGATTGAACTGCTTGGTACACTTGCTATGCTGCCGGTGTTTTGCCGTGATTATGGATTACGCGGTGTCTGGATGGCGATGTTTCATTCCATATCTGCCTTTTGTAATGCCGGATTTGACATTTTGGGAACAAAAAACAATCTTTATCCATCCCTCACTGGTTACGCAGGCTCTCTGGTAATCAATATCACAATTATGCTGCTGATCGTGATCGGTGGCATCGGCTTTCTGACCTGGGATGACATTTGCGAAAACAAATGGCAGTTTCATCGCTATCGGATGCAGAGCAAGGTAATCCTCGTCACGACATGTCTTCTTATTGTTCTGCCCGCCACATTTTTCTTTTTTGCAGACTTTTCTGCGCTGCCCGCTGGAAATCGGTTGCTGGTATCCTTTTTTCAGTCCATCACGCCAAGGACAGCAGGCTTCAACACAGTAAATCTATCTGCGATGTCCAGTGCATCGCAGGGCGTGATAATCCTACTGATGCTCATTGGCGGCTCACCTGGCTCTACAGCAGGCGGCACGAAAACAACAACGCTGGCCGTCCTTCTTGCCAATGCTGCTGCGACCTTCCGCCAGCGTGAGAGTGCTCAATTTTTCGGACGCAGAGTCGATTGCAGTGCCGTCAAGACCGCTGCGACAATTCTGACAATGTACCTTACACTGTTCTTTGGCGGTGCTGTCTTTATCAGCGCATATGAAAGCCTGCCATTTTCTGCGTGCCTGTATGAAACGGCGTCGGCGGTAGGCACAGTAGGACTAACACTGGGTATTACACCCCAGCTGCATATTCCCTCACAAATGGTACTGATTGCACTCATGTATCTGGGCAGGGTCGGTGGTCTTACCCTTATTTATGCGGCACTATCCGGCAAAAAAGCGAGTATTGCGAAGCTGCCGCTTGAAAAAATTACGATTGGATAAGAGGAGGAGAAAATTCCTATGAAAAGCATTTTACTGGTTGGAGCAGGTCGCTTTGGGCGGCATATCGCCATGCAGCTTTCTCAGCTGGGTCATCAGATCATGGCGGTCGATACAAACGAGGAACGAATCAATGATGTACTGCCGTATGTCACCAACGCACAAATCGGCGACAGCACAAACGCGGAGTTTCTTCGTTCTCTTGGTATCGGAAATTTTGATGTCTGCCTCGTGACCATTGGCGGCAGCTTTCAGAACTCGCTGGAAACAACGTCGCTTCTGAAGGAGTTGGGCGCAAAATGTGTGGTGTCGCGTGCCGAACGTGATGTGCAGGCGAAGTTTCTGCTTCGCAACGGCGCCGACCATGTGGTCTACCCGGAAAAACAGGTGGCAAAATGGGCAGCAATCCGCTATACAGCTGATCATATTTTCGATTACATAGAGATTGACGATCAGCACGCTATTTTTGAAGTAGAAATTCCGGAAGAATGGATCGGCAAAAGCATTGGAGAGCTGGATATCCGCAGAAAGTTTGGAATCAACATTCTTGGTATCAAGCATTCGGGAAAAACCGATGTTTCTATCACACCGGATACGGTGCTGTCAAAAAAAACGACTATCTTAGCGTTAGGTGAGTACAAAGCGCTGCAAAAGTGCTTCCGAATCTGAATGGGCGGTGAGACAATATGACAGATGTTGTTTTAATTGTTGTGACATCTCTAATGTTCCTGTTTGGCTGGTTTCTGATGAAGCAGCTGGATTTTATTCTGGACGAAAATCAAAAAAGAATCAAGAAAGCGTCCGAACAACAGCAGCCTGAACCGTGTGTGCATCTTGGCGAAGATATTTCTCCTGACGAGTTTGAGGAAATGCTTTCCCGTTTTCACAGCAATCATGCCCATGTAAAAATCATAATCTATGATTCAGAGCAAATTTCCTTCCTGGACAACGAATCTGGTTGGATACGGTAGAAACAGCCTCATTTTGGTGTTATACTATTATAAGAGAGGCGGTGAAATGGTGAAAAATACAGAAAACGAACTGTCAAAAGATCATATTTTGGTGTGCCTGTCTTCGTCTCCATCCAATGAACGCATTGTGCGGATGGCGGGAAAAATGGCGCAGGCATTTTGTGGAAGCCTTACCGCGCTCTATGTACAGACGCCTGGAGATACTGTGATGAATACAGCAGACATGTCACGTTTACAGGCAAATATGCGTCTTGCGCAGCAACTCGGCGCAGAGATCGTCACAACACATGGAGAAGACGTACCAACACAGATTGCAGAATATGCACTGCTCTCCGATGTAACTAAAATCGTAATCGGGCGAAGTGGTGTGCAACGGCCGCATTTCTGGAGCGAACCGACGCTGACGGAACGACTCATTGCGCTGGCTCCAGATGTGGACATTTATGTCATTCCGGACGTGGAAGCCTATAAGAGCTATCGCAGGGAGCGGCTGATTTCCATCCGCCCAGCATTTCCGACTGCCCTGGAACTGCTTTTGACTGTCGGGATTCTGGTCGCTGCAACGATCATCGGGTGGGGCTTTCTACGGCTTGGTTTTGCAAATGCCAATATCATCATGGTTTACCTGTTAGGCGTGCTTCTGACCTCCACTTTTACCAGCGGATATACCTGTGGCGTACTGTCCGCTTTTTTGAGCGTCATCCTGTTCAATTATTTTCTGACGGAACCCCGGCTGTCTTTGGCAGCCTATGGAAGCAAATATCCCATAACCTTTGCCGTCATGTTTGCATCGGCACTTTTAACCTGTACACTTGCCACAAAGCTCAAAGCCCACGCACAGCTATCCGCGCGGGACGCCTATCGCACGAAGCTCCTTTTTGATATGAACCGGCAGCTTCAAAAGGCAGAAACACCGGATGAAGTCTATCAGATGACCGCAACTCAAATACAGAAGCTCATGCAACGGGATGTTCTGGTTTACCCAGCGCAGGGCGAAGCTCTGCTAGATGGGATTGTTTACCCGGCAGACGGAAGCAGCCCACACAGTGTAACGAAGGAGAAGCAGGAACAGGATGTGATCCGCTGGGTCTGGCAAAACCGAAAGCGTGCAGGAGCAACAACAGAAACATTCGCAAAGGCAAAGCGGTTATATCTTGCTATTCGTATCGGACAGCAGGTTTACGGTGTTATCGGAATTCCGATGGAGAAGCAAACGCAGCCGGACGCATTTACATCAAGCATTCTGTTTTCCATTCTCGGAGAGTGCGCTCTGGCACTAGAAAGTCTGCACAACGCCGAAGAAAAGGAAAAAGCTGCCGTTCTTGCAAAGAACGAACAGCTTCGCGCCAACCTCCTGCGCTCCATTTCCCACGATTTACGAACGCCGCTGACCTCTATTTCCGGTAACGCAGATACGCTGCTGCACAGCTATAACATGCTGGATGAGCAAACACGGAAACAGGTTTTTACGGACATCTATGATGATGCTCAATGGCTGACCGGACTGGTCGAGAATTTACTTTCTATTACGAAAATCACGGACGGCAACGTCAAACTGCATCTTTCAGATCAAGTCGTAGACGATATTGTGTCGGAAGCGCTCCGGCATATCGACCGAAGATCGTCAGAGCATCACATTACTGTGGATTGCGGAGATGAGCCGCTGCTGGTGCGGGTGGATGCGGGACTCATTATGCAGGTGCTTATCAATCTGGTGAACAACGCAGTCAAATATACTCCTCCAGGCTCAAACATCCGAATCACAGCAATCCAGCAGGAAAAAGTAGCTGAGATCTGTGTCAGCGATGACGGTCCCGGTATTCCAGATGAACGAAAGGAACATGTTTTTGAAATGTTCTTTACCGGAAGCAATCTGATCGGTGACAGCCGACGGAGTCTTGGTCTTGGACTTACGCTCTGTCAAGCCATCATTCATGCGCATCATAATGAAATGACACTGAAAGACAATTTGCCGCATGGCTGCATCTTTTCCTTTGCATTACCACTTAGTGAGGTGAATTTAAATGAATAAACCACTTGTCCTCGTTGTAGAAGATGATCCACCGGTACGCAATCTGATCACAACGACGCTAAAAACCAACGATTATAAATATCTCTCGGCACAAAACGGCGCAAGCGCCGTGATCGAGGCTTTATCACATAACCCGGACATTGTTCTGCTCGATCTGGGCCTGCCAGATATGGACGGTGTGGAGATCATCCGAAAAATCCGATCCTGGTCCAATATGCCGATCATTGTGATCAGCGCCAGAACGGAGGATTCCGATAAAATTGAGGCGTTGGATGCCGGGGCGGACGATTATCTCACTAAGCCATTTTCCGTGGATGAGCTGCTGGCGCGGCTGCGGGTGACACAACGGAGACTGCTGCTGATAAAAACAGACACAGCGCAGGAATCTCCAATTTTTATAAACGGTGCTCTGAAAATCGACTATGCGGCAGGCTGTGCATATCTTGATCGTGCAGAACTGCACCTGACACCCATCGAATACAAGCTGTTGTGCCTGCTCTCAAAAAATGTGGGTAAGGTTCTGACCCACACCTACATCACACAGCAGATTTGGGGCAGCAGTTGGGAAAACGATATTGCTTCTCTGCGGGTGTTCATGGCAACCCTACGCAAAAAGCTGGAACGCGGAAAAGATAGACAGCAATACATACAAACGCACATCGGGATCGGCTATCGGATGCTTCGTGTCGAATAGCGAGGACTTGAATGTCCTCGCTATTCGCATACATCGCCCTTTGGGATACTATTTTACTGTAGCAATGGCTTCGATCTCCACTTTAAAGCCAAAATGGAGTTCTTTTGCATTCACAATGGTTCTGCTTGGCCGATAATCTCCAAAAAACTCATCATAAACTTCATTAACCTTAGCCCAATCTTCCATGCTACATACATAAGCAGTTGTTTTTAATATGTGATTCCGGTCAGAACCGGCATCCTGTAAAATCATCTCAATGTTTTGAAGAGCCTGTCTGGTTTCCTCCTGAACGGTACCAAATTTGCGCTCGCCAGTTGCAGGATCTACCGCAAATTGCCCAGATACATAAATGGTTTCTCCACTTTTAATTGCTGATGAATAATGTCCATTAGCCTTTAATGTCTGAATCTGCTCTGGTTTTCCCATATCTTTTACTCCTTTTCCAAAATAGACTTTAAAAATCCCCTGGATTTACATCTTCTGGAATCAAGCTCTTATATTTCTGATTACCAATTTCCTGTCTGAAAGAATCTTTCGCTTCTTCCACCAGTTCTGGATTTTCATACAATTCCACTGCCACTGCCGCCAATACCTGAGCTGCCAGATGCATGCCTTTTTTCGCCACAGAAGATTTTCCCTGAGCCGTTGCTTTCCAAGAATGTAATGCCGTGCCAAACGCCATAGTAGCTGCTGTAATGGATAATGTTGGAATGTTCCAGCTGACATCACCTACATCCGTAGAAGCAGAAAATTCCACTTCCTGCGATTTCACGCCTTCCCAGATCGGAATCACCCCTTCGTCTTCCTGATACTGCCTTGCATATTGATATTCTGCCTCGGTATAATCCACAGGACATAGTTTATGAAACCAATCAATTGCCAGCCTGCTCAAGGTCTTATTGGGCACCAGATTAGCATAAGCTGACACCACCCGGATATTTAATCTGGTATCTGTCATCAATGCCGCACCTCTCGCCACATTGCAGACCCGTCCAAAAATTTCCTCCAACTGGTCCAATTTCGGTGCCCTAATACAATAGATTTCTTCGGCATATGCCTGAACAATATTCGGTGCTGTACCTCCTGTATTAGTCACTGCATAGTGGAGACGTGCTTCTGGAATAATATGCTCACGCAAATAATTGCATCCCACATTGGTCAGTTCCACTGCATCCAATGCACTTCTTCCCATATATGGCTTTGCTCCTGCATGAGCGCTGATTCCATGAAATTCAAAAAACATCCGCATATTGGCTAACGCATTCTGCATCACGCCATTCTGATCCGTTGGATGCCAGGTTAGACAGATATCTACATCATGGAATACTCCAGCTCTGACCATGAATCCTTTTCCTGCTCCACTTTCTTCTGCCGGACAACCATAATAACGCACAGTTCCATGAAACCTTCCAGCTTCGATCATTTTTTTGACTGCACAAGCCGCTTCCAGACTTCCAACTCCAAGAAGATTATGACCACAGCCGTGACCACATGCATCTTCTTTTATCGCTTCCTTTCTGGTCAGATCCGCTTTCTGGCTTAAATTGGGAAGAGCATCAAATTCTCCTAAAAATCCAATTACTGGCTTTCCAGAACCAAACTCTCCTACAAATGCAGTCTCAATTCCTGCAATCGGTCTGGTAACCTGAAATCCTGCTTCTTTTAATGTCTGACAGAGCAGATCAGCAGACTGGAACTCATGATAGCGGATCTCTGCAAATTCCCATATTTTATCACTTACATTTTCGAATATGCCTTCATGGTTCCTCATAACTTCCATTAGTGCCCATTTTTCCATGCTGCTTTCAACCTCCAACTATTTTGTCTTTCCTCTACACAGAATCGGTACAGTTCCCAGCACCTCTCCCTTAGAAATCAGCACAGCTTCGTCATATAAATTTACCGTAGGACACACATGACTCGGAATAATCTCGACTTTTTCACCAATAGATACTTTATCATGGAATGCCTGATCTTCGATAATTCCGTGCTCATCAAACATATTGGCAATTACTACACTTTCATCACCTTTCATACAGCCAAATCCACCAGTGGAACAGATTCCCTCACTCCGGTTCTGTGGCACAAGAGCCTTAGCTCCCGCATCGGTTACCACTCTTGTATCCGTTGGTTTACTAATAATGGTTGCCAACACCGTTGCTGCGCATCGACTGTAATCCTGGATTGCTTTTCCTTGACCCATATCCATAAAAATATAGGTTCCCAGACGCAGTTCCGTGATTCCTTCCATAAATGCATGGTTCATGATACTTGGCGTTGCTCCAATACTGACAATTTCAATCTCTACACCACATTTCCGGATCAGATCCGCAGCCCTTAAAGTTCTCTTATAACTCTCTTCCGCTAAAATCTTCGCTGTCTCCCGATCTGGAGCCTTATACGTATGACCTTCGTGAGAGAAAATACCCTTTAAAATCACATGTTTTTTGGTTTTGATATATTCCACAAGATTAATCAGCTGCTCATCCGTGATCACACCTGTGCGGTTTTCTCCAACTTCCAATTCAATCAGCACTTCATAAGGTCTGGAACTATTTTCAAATACCTGCTCAATCTGGTCAATCTGGAAACAATTGTCAACGCCACTGCGGATTGTAATCTTTTCATGCAGTTTCAAAAGTCGTTCATATTTGGCGATTCCGACAATCTCATTGGCAATCAAAATATCCGTAATTCCCTGCTCTGCCATCACTTCCGCTTCACCGATTTTTGCCACAGCAATTCCACAGGCGCCTGCATCCACCTGTTTTTTCGCAAAATAAGGCATTTTGTGAGTTTTCGTATGTGGTCTGAGTTTTACGCCCATTTTATCTGCATATGCCTGCATATCCCGGATATTTTTTTCCGCTCTGTCCAAATCAATCAGCAAGGACGGAGTATCAATTCTTTCATATGGTGTCATAATCTTCCTCCTCATACATTCCATAACCAATAATAACTGACTTTGGTCAGCACTGCTGTGCGCTCACCAGTAAAATCTTTATGAATAATTCATCACGGTCGCAATCATCAATAAGATGCTTCCAATAACTACCCAGATTGCAAATAACTTAATTGCATATTTAAACCATTTTCCAAATGGAATTCCTAAAGCGCCAACAAATCCCATCGTTGCTGCTGCATGAGGCAAAATAAAGTTACAGAATCCATCGCCAAAGTTAAATGCCAGTACCGCAGTCTGACGAGTCATGCCAACTAAATCAGCTACAGGAACAAAAATCGGCATAGTTGTTGCCGCCTGACCAGAACCAGATGTAATAAATAAGTTAATGATAATATGGGCATAAAACATCAATGGAGCCTGGATCAGTTTCGGCACATAGATCAGAATTCCTGCAAGGAAGTTCACAATGGTATCCAGAACCTGTCCCTTGGTCAGAATTACAGAAATAACATAAGCAAAACCGATCATCATGGCAGTTCCGCACATGCTTTTAACACCATTCATGAATTCCTTACAAATCTCATTTGGACTCATACGATAACTAAGACCAACCAAAAGACCCATATACATAAAAATTGTTGCAACCATCTGGTTAGACAAATCTCCCTTACCTTCCCTCCTTCTTCTTTATTCTCGCTTTGATAACATCATCTTACGCCGCCTGGAACTATTTTGTCCAATTTATAATTTGTGCCGTTTCTATAAAATTTTGTTTATAGGGATTTACATTGATCTACTTATTTTTTAAACTATAAATGAGAATATTTGATCAGATAAGGATGGTGATTATGGACTCTTTTGAATATATTTTAGCTGTTGCAGAAGAAAAGAATATGACAAAAGCTGCTGCCAAGCTATTTGTTACACAACCAGCTTTAAGCATTAGCATCAACCGTCTGGAAAAGCAGCTTGGGTTTAAAATTTTTGACCGTACCCAATCCCCAATTGAACTTACATCGGAAGGTTCTCTTTACATTCAGGAAATCCGCCGAATCCGTCAAGAAGAAGAGAAACTTATTCTCAAACTCCAACGTCGCCAGTTTCATGGGGAAAATCATATTTCCCTGGGGCTTGGCATTAACCGTTGTCCTTTCTGGCTCCCCATTCTTCTTCCCCATTTAAAGCAAAAAAGACCTGAACTTACAGTTCAGATCTATGATACTTTTGATGGCAAAATGGAAAATCTAATTGAAACCAATGAAATCGATGCCGGAGTAATGAGTTCTATTCCCTTATCTCAGAAACTCAGTTATATTCCCATTGGAACTCAGCGGATTTTTCTGTCTGTTCCAATGGGCTCGCCCGTTTTAGATGGACTTGACATCTCCAATAATGACATCGATCACCCATGTATCATTGACCCCAAACGTTTAAATGACCAGGTGTTTATCTATGGAAAATTAGCATATGGTCTTAGCCGTTTTACGAAACTGGTTCTCTCGAAATATCAGATCCGACCCAAAAGCGTGTTAAACCTTGGCAACAGTGAAGCCTCCTATTGGTGCGCAGGAGCCGGGCTTGGAATCACATTTTCTTCAGAGGAATACGCCCTAAATCCTATTGCTACAAAAAGCTATCCTCGCCCAGTAATCTGCTCCATTGAAAATACTCTGTGGAAACGTCCCATTGTCCTTGCCTGCAAAAGCAGCCGAACTGACGAACCCCTGCTCCAAGAGATTGCTTCCACAATTCGTGAATTATTTTATAATAACTAATGTTTCACATTCACATCCAGCTGCTGGAATGGTATCTCAATTCCAGCAGCATCGTACTCTAATTTCACCTGCTCCGTCAGATCCCATTTCACCTTCCAGTAATCCCCGGTTGCCACCCAGCCTCTGGCGCCGATCACTACGGCGCTGTCTGCCAGGTCATCCACAAATACAGTAACTGGCTGATCTTTTAAAATCAACGGATGGTTTACATAAAGTTTCTCCATGATTTCTTTGGCTTTTCTCAGATCGGAACCATAGCCAATTCCCACCTTTAGCTCCAGACACCGCTTCTCCTGGGCCGTTACATTGACCAGGTTGGTGTTCGACAGGCTGCCATTTGGAAATACCACCTGTTTGTTGTCCAAGGTAGTCAATGTGGTATATACAAGACCAATGGAACGGACTGTTCCTTCCTGTCCGCCGCAGATGATGTAATCGCCTACCTTAAATGGTCGGATCAGAAGCAGCACAATACCGCCTGCAAAGTTTGCCAGCATGTCCTGCAGCGACAAACTCAAAGCCAGACCGACAGAACCAAGGATGGCCACAATGGATGCGGAACTGATGCCCAGTTTATCAGCTGCAATAAAAATTGTCAGGCCACAAATGGTCACGTACACCGCAGACTGTAAAAACTTGCGTATGGAAACTTCCATATCCATGCGGATCAGACTCCGCTCCAGCATCTTCCGCAACATTTTCGCGATCTGGAATCCGATGCATACGATCAGTGCCGCCACCAGCAGACGGTACCCCAGCTTTGTCAGACCAGGAATCCAGCTTTTGAGCGTTTCCAGAACTACATTGGGCTTTAACTGCTCTAAGTCCTGCTGCACCTCCTGGACCACCTCCAGCGTCTCTGCCACAGTAGTCTCCTCGTTTAAGAAAAACATGTTCTGCTCCTCCTGTTAAAATACAATCGGTGAAACCGCATTCTGCAGCACTTCCACAATGCTCCATCCTGCGATCTCTGCTGTCCTGGAATAGATATTCAGCACCGCCTTCACGCCCGCTTCTTCCACTTCGGTCTCGATGATGTAGTCATCTCCCCTCATGCCGGGCACACTGTTGATATGATATTCCAGTTTCTCTGGACCCACAGATGCCAGGGCAGTTGCCACAGACACGTTAACCTTTGTTGGCAGAATGGCGATGGCGTCTTTGCTGCTTCCCACGAAAACTTCCTTCTTTTCTGTCTCATGTAACAGCGTTTCTTCAAAAAGCGGCGTATTCTGCAGGGATTCTGGCCCCTTATAAGAAGTCATCCTCGTCTTCGCCTGTCCCATCAGGGAAATGGTCCGCAAAACATCAAATCCCCCAACCGCTCCAGAAGCGATATGTACCCGCGTTCCATGTGCCTTCGCGGTCATTTTTACCTGTTCCAGAAATGCTTCATCCGCAAAGGCTCCGATGGAGATCACCACCAGATTGGCTCCGCCAGCCAGAACTGCTTCTGCATAACTCTTCACCGCCGCCACGGATGCCGCTTCTGCCACGTAATCCGGTTTTAAAGCCATAAGCTCGTCAATATTTTTACACCGTTCACAGCCCAGCTTTTCTGCCAGTGCTTCCGCTTTTTCTTTCGTTCTTCCTAAAACACCTACCACCTCATACTCTGGCAGAATGCCATTTAGATACGCATCCGCCACAATATGATTCAGTTTTCCACACCCTAATAACGCAAGTCTTTTCTTTTCCACAAATCTGCTCTCCCTCATTCACTTTTTATCAGGAATACCTCCTGCTCAATAACCTTTTTCGTGGTCAGAATTCGGTCAATCAACTGCTGCAGCAACGGTTCTTCCACATTTTTTAACTTCTCCCATGACGATGGTTCCATATCTGTCCCATAATCCAGATACCGGTCAAACTGCGCTGCATCCATGGAAAGTGGCTGCAATTTTGGAAATACGTGTTCCCGGATATGCTTGAAGATCCGCACGCCGCCATAATCCAGATCACCGGTGTGATAATATTCTACTCCGGCTGCACATTTTCCTGCCTTTTCTGTTCCAGGAGACTGCTCCATATCCTGCGTTCCCTGTTCCAGCACACCTTCCAGCTCCCGCAGAAACTCCCGCTCCAGCGGAGAGAAAAATCCATGGCAGAACAAAATCAGTGTCCCTTTTTCATAGGGCATATATGCAAAATTGGCCTTGTTTTCCACCGTAATGATCTTTCTGATCTCCTGTTTTCCACAGATTTTTGAAGATTTCAACGTTTCTGTGGTCAAAATCACGCCGCCAGGGAAATTTCCCAGATCCACCACCTGATGATCCGGCTGTTCCAGCTTTAAATCGCCTTTCACCGCCAATTCTTGAGAATAATCCGTCAGGTAAAGCTGTTCTAAAACCTGGCGGTCATTCATGGTATCGTCCACCATGGGGTGATATCTTTTCGCAATACGGATCACCCTGGACTGCAGCTGATCCTTAAATACTTTAGAGCCCCTGGTTTTTGTGTCTGTCAGGGCATAACTGCTGAAAATCCGGATAAAGACAGGCTCTTCCAGCTTCTCTAATGCATTCAGACACTGAAACAGCAATTCTCCATGCTTTTCCAGATTTTTTAAAGCTTTTCCTCGATGGATCTGAGCAGATAGTTCTCCATAATAAGCCTTTAACCAGGAACTTTCTGCCTCTGCAGCATAAACTTCTACCAACTTTAGATCCGCGGCCTGCTCTGACCGTACCCTTTGAAGTTTCGGGATACGGCCGGTCATCTCATAGATCCGCGGCATCTGCTCCAGCCGATACTGGACATACTCCATGTCCGACCGACCGCCCATCCATTTGACCTTGATAAGCTTCTGTTCTTCCAGTTCCCTGGCTTCTTTTAACAAGTCGCTGCGCCCATAGGTATCGTAATCACTCTGCTGGATCTTCATGTTCCGGCTTCCCACCGGATTATCCTTCTCCCAGTCGCTGCTGTGTTCCTCGTGCTTCTGGAGAATCATGTCCAGAAGGTTATACTTCTTCTCCATCCTCATCACCACTGATATCCTGCTTCAACTGGTCAAATTCCTTCTTCTCAAACTCCTGAATGGAAATGGCCTTCTTATTCGGATTGGCAAATACAAAGATCTTATCCACTGTCTCCAGATAGTTCTGGATCTTGTCATTGGTCGCACTGATCAGTGCCTGGAAGCCCAGACCACGGATCAGCTGGATACAGCTTGCCACCTTCTCCGCATCCATCTTGGAAAATGCCTCGTCCAGCACTACCAGACGGATGGTCGGATTCCGCTGCAGACCAGGCTTTAGATCGATCTTATATGCCTGTGCAAAGCTGGCAAGCAGTGCCACATACAGCGGGTTCTGGCCCTCGCCACCGGAGTTTTTCTTGATCATCTTGCTTAAACCGATCTTGATGGTCTCATCCTCATTCTGGATCAGCTGCTGCATATCAAAAGACAGATACGTCCGGTAATCAGCGTATTTATCCATGTTCCGTTTCGCCTCTTCCATCTCCTCCGGCGTCGCATTCTCCGGCGGAATAAAGATGTTGATCAGGTCATTGATCATGACTCCATAATGGTTCTCATGCTCCATAGTGAACATATTTAACTGGTTGTCCAGACCAATGTCCAGATCTGACGGGTTTACCTCCAGGGCCTCATCCATAAACATATCATAATACTGACCATCAGAACCTTTATTTTTACCAATATAGAACTGATATTTATCTTTACCAAAATCCAGACGACTGATGATCTTATTCAATTCATCCTTGCGCATCAGAGCATCCTTGATCGCACTTCGGATCTTATACATAAAGTCATCCTTGAAATGCTCCACCGCCGTTTTCGCCTGCTCTGCCGCCCGTTTCCGGTACTCATCTAAGCTGTCGAAGTTCAAACTGTCGTACAGCTCCTGATAATCCTTATTTTCTTCCGTAGTCGGGGAAAAATTCCGGTTCTGGTACGCCCGCAGATATTCCGTCCGCATGCCCACCAGCTTGTTCATTTCCGCAACCCGTTTTTCCTCTGACCGGGTCATTTTGCCAAGGAATTCTGACCGCAGCACATCAAAACGCAGTGGTTCTGCGGTTCCATTTCCTGTGACAGCCTGCATTCTCCGCTTCTCAGCCCGCTCTTTTAACAGTTCCTGCAGGCCCTCTTCTCTGGCCTCGTCCTTTGGCAGATTCCGCTCCTTCTCGATCAGGCGCTCCTGGATGGCGATGCCATTTTTCCGCTCGTCCTCCATGTCACGTTCCAGGTCATTGACCGTCTTCTGCTGCTGGCGCTGAACCTCCTTGCGCTGTTCCCGCAGATCCAGAATGGCCTTTCGTTCCTGCTCCCAGGCTTCCACGTTCTGGGATTTCACCTGCTCAAGCTTCGCTTCCAGACGCTTCTTCTGGTTCACCTTGTCTGGGTAAGAATCCATATCCTGCTTCCATTCCAGATAAACGGAGGACTCCTGACTTAAATACTCCAAAGTCAGCACCCGCTCTGCCTCTTTCACCACATCCTGAAGCGGTTTCTGCTTCTCATCCAGATCTGCGATCTCTTTCTCCAGCAGCTTGATCCTCTGACGGAGACTGTTCTTACCAATATATGCAAATTTCGTATAATGGGCCGGGTTGATATGCTGGATCCGGTAGTTGTGGTACAGCACACAGTCCTTGGTGATACCGATCCGGCATTTCCGCAGTTCATCAATATCGGAACATTTCACCACTTTTCCAAGAAGGAAATCCACATAGGCCCGGACGTAATCCCGGCTGGTTTCCACCTCTTCTGCCAAGGCATTGTCAAGCACCTGATGGTGGTCTGCCAGAACACGCTCCGTATCCAGAACCGCCACCTGATAATATTTCTCCTTATCCAGTTCCTGATAGATCTTCATGGCTGTGCGGGCATATTTCGGCTCTACGATCAGAGAAAGCTTGTTATTCGCCATATAACCCTCTACCGCATTGCGCCATTTTTCATCCCGGATATCTAAAAGATCCGCCAGGATCTCCACAGCCACGCTCTTGCCTGTCTCCTGATACAGACGGTTCTGCAGAATCGTCCGCGCCTCGTCCAGCTCCCTTGGATACGCCTTATTACCGATTTTTAACTGCTCCAGCTCTTCCACTGCCTGAGCATGGCTCTTCTTTAACTGGCGGATCTCACTCTGGGCCTCCTGCTGCTGTCTGGCTACATCTTTCCGCTGCTCCTCCAGTCCATGCTTCAGCCGATCCAGCACCTCACCGGAAATGGTTCCCCTGGCGAACTCGTCAATATCCCACAGCACCCGGTTGGAGACACTGTCCTCCTCTTCCCAGGCTTTTAACGCCGTGGCAGTCTGCTCCCAGCGGGCTTTGCTTCTGGCCAGACTCTCTATCAATTGATTTAGGGACACTAACTGCCCCTTTAACTGCTCATAACCAGTCATGGAAATCTGCCGCAGCAGTTCTTCCTCCTGGTCTGTCAGATCCTTGATCTCCTGCTCCCGCATTTCCATGTCATCCAGGGCTTTTTTGCGGTTTTCCTCGTAAGCCTGATATTTGGCCTGGCTCTCACTGGCCAAAAGGCGATCCTGCAGAATATCCAGCTTCGCCGCATAATAGCCATAATCCCCCATCTGGGTCTTGATTCCTTCCACCACACGATGCTGGTCGCAGATTTCCTTCAGGCGGGCGATCTCCCTGCAGGTATCCTCGATTTTCTTACGCATGCGGCCATATTCCATGACGCTTAACTGCATATCCTCGATATGGATGTCCTGCTCCATACAGATGTATTCTTTTACAAATTCTTCCAGCTTGATGTTCATACGGAACGGAATCGCCCGTTTGAACAGCAGCGGAAATTTCTCTGCGTCCAGTCCGCCTAAGTAGATATCATAAAGCTGCTTGCGGAACCGCTCATTGTGGGAACCATAATAATAGTCCTCTTTGGCAAAATTCTGCAATAACCAGGCTTTTATCTCATCGGTGGACATGGTTCTTGCAGATCCGTCCACACAGTAATGGTGATCCGGGATCGGTCCCTTATGCCAGAAAAACAGACGGGAGATCTCATTGGTTGCCGTCTCCACGTCAAACACCACGCCTACACACTGGCACTCCCCTGTGTCCGTCCGCTTTAATTCCAGTGCAATGGTACTGGAAAAATTCTGATTTCTCAGATAAGAAAACCGGTTGTCCTCTCCGATGTTGATCATACCACGCAGGTACTCGATCAGGCTTCGGTCAGAATCATCCGCCGCCGCTTTATTAAAGAATCCACGACCATCGGTATTGGCATACAGAACGATCTGCAGTGCGTCAATGACCGTGGATTTACCACTTCCCGAATGACCCGTAAAAAAGTTGATCCCATCATTGAAGGACAGCACTTTATGGCGTATATAATGCCAGTTGTTCAGGCACATCCTGGACAGGGCTTCAAATCTCTGGTTCGTCATCTTCTGTATCTCCTTCACTAAAGGTATTAAGAAGCGCTCTCGCGTCGTCTCCCAGCAGCACCACATGGATGGCCGGGTAGATCACCAGACGGGAAAAGCCGTCCAGCTCGTCTAACACATCAAGCGGTTCCACGATCTGATACCGTTTTAACAACGCCAGGCTGCGGCGGATCTCCGTGTTGGAGGGCTGCTTCTTCAAAAGCCGGTAGGTATTTAATTTCTCATGGATCTCACTTAAATTGGTCATGGCATTCACCGAAGTGGATACCGTGGACATCTGCTCATCATAGATCAGCTTCAGCACCAGCAGATAAAGAGTCGCCAGCTTTGGCATTTTCTCGCCCATCAGCTGTTCGCCCCGCAGATAGATCACACCCATCTGGCTGTTTTCCACCACTTCAATATCCATCAGCGCAAAATACGCCTGGATAAATTCCAGGTGCTTACTGCACTGGTGATATTCCCGGTTGATCTGATACCGCTTGGTCTTCCGGTCATATTTCCGTTCCAGAAGAAAGGTCTGACGGTATAGAAGCTGGATGGACTCCTTCACCCTCTGCTGCTCTTCGCCAGACAGCTCTTCATAATAATTGATCATCTATCTTCTTCCTCTCGTTTTTCTCGTTCTAACCGTTTCCACTGGGAATTCACCGATTTACTTTCCAGTTAACGCTTCCGTACCTTCATCGTTACGCGTCGTTCCCTTTCCGTTTTCTTTCTTCTCGAAAACAAGCCCCGGATAACGGTACATGCCATTGTCGATCTCTTCCACATCCTGACTCTGGATCCGGTACGGACTGTCCTTTCTGGTGGAATAATCATAAGCCAGCACCAGCTTTTCAAACTCCTCATCATTGGCTACTGTATCGCTGCTGACTGCAAATTTCCCGTTCGTCATATGTTCCATCACAAAGCTCTCGATCTGCTTGCGGCTGTATCGGTTCTTGATCTTGTTTAATCTCAGGATCTCATCTCTGGACAACTCCGCCTCTGGCTCCTCGTCCTCCACGCTCTCTGCAAAATCCACCTTCTGCTTTTTCCTCTTATAGAGGGATTTTTCCGAAAGCACCGTAAACTGGGACAAATTCATCTTACTTCCAATCTTCGCTAAATCTGCGTCCCTGGTCTCTCCGTCCACCTCGGACAGATGATTCAACAGATCGATGACCACGCCTTTCATGGTATCTTCCTTATTCAAAAGGTAATTCAATCTGGTAACGGTAGCCCGAATATACTTGGTATGTTCCTTATCCATGTTGAAGATCCGGTGTTCAATATCGTCAAAGCCCCGATCGATCACATCAAGCTGCTTTAGCAGGTCATCCACCTGGATATCCAGTCCTCGAAGCTGCTTATTTTTCACACAGACCATCTCCAGCCAGGGCACATCCTGGCGCATCTGGCTGATCCATTTTTTAATATCCGTCTTATATAAATAAAAGTTATCGGAGGTCTTTAAAATATGATATTTTTTCCGCACGATCTCTTCTACATAACCGTCCAGATGTTCCTTTAACAGATCCCCATAATGCTTCTGCTCCAACAGGCTGGCGAAAAACTTATCCATGTTGTGAAGCATATCCTGAAGGGTTTTATTTAATTTTCTGGTATTTACAAGAGCAGTCTTCAACAGGGAAATATTGGCCCGCGGATCATTTTTGAATGCAAATAAAATGGCATAAATGTTCTGGATATACACCTGGGTATCGTCCTCGTCCTCGCCTGCCAGATGGGAAAATGCGTCCACAAAGACTGCTGCGTAATCCGGGATCACGATATTTACCGTCATAGTGTTATAATCGTCCACCTTCCGGAGCCACCCTGTCCGCAACAGCCAGTTTAACACCCGGGTCGCCAGCGGTTCCAGCACATCAAAGTCATCTTCTAGCTCGTCCTGTTCCATGGTCACTTTCTGTCTGGCAAAATGATCGCTCAGCGCCTGGATACAGATCTCCCGGCTTAAAAAGTAGTTGCTGTACTGGTACTCCTCGTTGATCTTTAACAGGGCGTCAATGTAGATCTGGCGGTTCCTGGAACGGAACAGCCCCCAGAACGAATCCGGGATCTCTAAAAATTGATTTGCCATGCCTGTCCTAACCTTTCTCTTTCTCTGTCTCTGCAGCCGTCATGGCCAGGTGCTCTTTTTTGATCTCCTCATATAACTGATAGAAGGTCCAGCGGCTGTTCTGCTCGGTGATGACTGCTTTTAAGGCAATTTTCGGAACACCGGCTTTTCGCAGATTCAGTAATAACGCATCGATACGGTGGCCAGTAAAATTCTTCATCACCAGGATCTCTTCTGGAATCTGGGGAATAGACTCCTGATCCGCTGTATCAGAATCTGCCTGTCCATGAAACTGTCCAGTCCCCTCATCTGCTTTCTGGCTTTTCTTCTGGGCGATCGCCTGCTTCCACAGTTCTTCCCCTTCTGCATATCCTGGCATTCCCGCCAGTGTTCCCACCAGTTCCCCGGTCTGCTCCGGTGCGATATTCTTAATACGGATTCCCATCCGCACCAGAACCCCTTTCAGCTTCGACGCGTAGGGGGACTGATCGGGATTATAATACAAAACCATTTCTCTTAATGGTGCCATCTTGTCAACTCACTTTCTTCCTGCTTTCCTGCCTATGTTTTCTTATGGTCAGCGTCGCAAGTGTTCAGACCTGCTGAACAGTTATCCTGCTTTTCTCATGGATTGCACTTCCATCTAACGCTGCTTCTTAGCAATCATGCCATGGCATCGGCTCTGATTCGATGGTCTGCCATGGCTTTTCTACCGCACGCTGGAATAAGATCCAGGTGTATGCGTCCTCCAGTGCCTCACGTAACGGGTATCCTAGATCGGTTTCCTCCAGATATCCCTTCATATCATACATCATGGTGGCAATAGCGTACTCGTCCTGCTCTGCCTCCATGGCAAATACCGGATTCCACTGCCTACATATCTCCCGCAGCGCCCCGGTCTCTAATTCCTTATATTTCGGATCCAGATATGGTTTTAAATACTCCATTTCCGGCAAAAGATCCTCTCTCACATACCGGATCAGGGAATCATTCCATTCCCCGTTCTGTCCCTGCACATTCACATGGCGGGCCCGGATAAAGGTGCGGTACTGGATTCCTGCAAAATCATACAGCGCTGTCTTTCCATTGGCAAATTCGATCTGAACCACCGTCCGCTCCTGCTCCGTCACACTTCCATCAGTGATCGGGCCGTAACGGGAATCAGTCTGAGTCACCGGGTTTCGGTACTGATTTCCACGAAGGGTCATTGCCATCGGTTCGATATTTAACATCTGGCGGATCAGACTGGCCCCGTGATAATCATGCGCCATGGACAGGGTCACTCCATAAGGATCGCCAATCAGCCCTTCTTTGACTGCCTTGATTCCAGCCGCCAGAATCGGATAACGGTGATACTGCTCAGCCACCTGGATCTTCGCCCCATGAAGGCTCATTTCCCAGGCTTCTTTTAATTCCTCTTCCGTGTGACCTACCGGCGTCTCAAGAAGCACTGGAAAGCCTGCTTTTATCCATTCTCTGGCCACGCTCCAGACCGAATTCCGGTTCACTGCCACCACCACAAAATCCGGCTTTGCTTCCATGCAGAGCTCCTGCGATGTGGTAGTCGGGATTCCATACTCTGCATTCAATTTCTGCGCCTTTTCCTCTGTCCTGCAAAGCAGGTATTTTAAGGTAAAAAACTGCGGAAACCGTTTCGCGATCCGGGCATAAAACAAAGACCGGAAACCCGAACCTACAACTACAAATGATAATGGAAATTCCATATCGCCGCCTCCTTTATTTTCTCGCAACTGACTAATTTCTCTGTAATTACCTGGCTAAATTTCCTTTCAATTTCTCCAGCAATGCCTGGCATCCCTCCGACACATCCCGGTAAGTTGCCTCAAAATCCCCCGTATACCATGGGTCTGCCACATCCCGTCCACTGCCGGTAAATTCCATCATTTTATAAATCTTCTTCTCCGGATCACCGCCTGCGATCCGGGTCATATTCCGGATATTGCTCTGATCCATTCCAATCAGATAATCATAAGTATCATAATCCTGTCTGCTCATCTGCTGCGCCCGATGACCAGTACACGGAATCTGGTATTTCTTAAAAATCCCCATAGTCCCACGATGAATCGGATTCCCCGTCTCCTCTGTACTGGTCGCCCTGGAGTCGATCACGAACTCCTGTTCCAATCCAGCTTTCTTCACCAGATCTTTCATGATGAACTCTGCCATAGGGGAACGGCAGATGTTGCCGTGGCACAAAAATAAAATTTTTATCATATTCTTATAACCCCTCTTCTTTCTCCACTATTATAGCTGATCGTACTTGACCGCGCTCCCTTTTGCCTTTTCTACCGGATACTTTGCTTCATTCTGCGACATCTTCATACTTATGATCTCATCCGCATCCAGCTCCAACTTATCTAACAGATTCTGACTATAAACCAAAACATCCGCCAACTCCTCCTTAACATGATGAAGATCATATTCTTCATCAGACCACTGGAAGCACTCCAATAACTCGGCCGCCTCAATTACGATTGATTTTGCAAGATTTGCTGGCGAATGGAACTGATCCCAGTCTCTATCCTCTGTAAATTTTCTTATTCTATCTATTGTTTCCTGCTTCATATTTAAACTTACTCCTTTATTTAGCTGCTTCTAATAATGCTTTCTGAAGTTCCGGATCACAGGCATAAATATACATTCCATTAACACCTCGAGTCATTAAGACTCTCACTTCATGCTGAATCAATATTTCACCAAATTTCTGTTTTGTTCCATCAGATAATGTTCTATTTCGAATTGCCTTCTCATTACAGCTTTCCGAAGGATCAAATATTACCTTTCCATTACGATATTTAACAGATGGTCCAAGAATAACTCCAGCGTAATTAAGATCAAATCCTTGAATTGTAAATGTTGAACCAACTTCATTTATCGTTTGCGGTTGTTCAGCCCACGCTAATCCTTTGATAGCTCTTTTTTCTTTTCTTGTAAGTTCGGACTCCAACTGCTTATTCCAAGGCTTGTGCCATTTTCCAATCAGTACTTCCCAATACCTCATAAGCCTGTCCTCCGGTTTATGATTTTGACTATATTCCCAATCATAAGTTGCAATCATCCTTGATAACATCGAATCACTTTCTTTTGCTCTTTTCTGAATCTCCACATCAAGCAGTTCCGGATTATCAAATATCTTAATATCATATCCTCCAAATGTATGAGGAATTTTCTTTAAGCACCTCTCTTTTGTAAAGGAATCTATCCAATCCATTGTTTCATGATCTACCTGCATACGCAGTTGCTCATGTAATGCAATATGATTATTTTCCGCTTTTGCTTGGTTTCTGTACTTCTCAAGAATCTGAGATTCCCAAAACTGCTCTGTTGTGAGAATCTGATTTTCATCAAACATTACCACCGTCACACGAGCTCTATCTATAATGTCTTTCAACTGATTTTCACCTCGATATGACTGTTTGCCTTGTGTAAGAAGCAAATGTGCTTCATCAACAAATGCCACATCGATAGGAGCATTTTCTGAATGATTATTGATAAAAGTCGTAGGTTTACTAACAACCTTCCCATATTTTTCTGTCAACCCAAGCTTCTCTGCTATTTGCTCATATACTATAATCTGTTCATCATGATTAACCAACAACTGACATTTTAATGCTTTATTACTCTCCTCTGCTTGACAATATAATTCATAAAATGTACTGCTAGTTAAAACAGTCTTCCCCGTTCCAGCTTCACCATCAATAAAAATTAGTTGCTTCGTTTCTTCTTTTTCAAGTGCCTCAGAAACTTTTTGAATAATAAGTTCCCTTGCCTTTTCCTGTTCTTTAGTTAGTTTATGAAGTGGTGACGCTTTATATATTGCTGAATCTTTTATTGCACTTTCTGTCGGAAATAAATTCTTATTTTCTTTTCTGAGTCCTCTCCAAATTTTGCCGAATATTTCGTCAAATTCTTCCATGGGATAATAACTTGTCTGCGGATTATCTCTTAAATTATATACACGTTTCACACGCTCTACGCTCATCATATAATGCATTAAGCGATTCTCTATATCGAGCGTTAACGATTTATTGAAATGTTCATGACCTATAATAAAAAGGCTTGCATCTTTTTTCAACAATCTACTCCGCCATCCTGGTTGATTTAAAGCAGCATCATAATGCTGTCGTGTTCTCTTAAAAATATTATTTGTCTCCCCAACATATACCTCAAACGCTCCAGAATCCTGCCAATTATGAATATAAACTGTAGGAAAATTCATTATAATAGCCTGCGTTTTCTCATCCTCTGCAGGCAATGATACTGTTTCAAAAAAATCCAACGCTTCTCGATTATCTCTAATTTGTTTAATAATTGGTTTTGCCACACTACACATTCTCGTTAGCCTCTCTTTGGTTATATATCTTAAGTATATTCCTTATTTCTTCATGTTATAAATAAAATATTTCAACATAATCTAAGAAAAAAGATATAAGATCATCCCACGCCTTTCCTATTCTAACTATTCCGATCTGATTTTCCAAAGGTGTAAATTCTATACTTCCACCCAAGAAATCCAATAAAATCAGGGCTTTTTTACAACTTTTTCCCTGTACGTTCTATATCTTTTTATAAATTCTCATGTTTTAGCAACCAACAGTTGTAAAACCGCCTCTATTTTTCAACTTTACACCTCAAGCAAACAAGGTTTCTGTTTCTTTTATTGATAAAATATGCTCAACTCGTCCGTATTCATGT
>ERZ809074.1024-NODE-1024-length-38845-cov-23.026424_pt1 | contig 38845 bp, 27 predicted proteins | sample MGYA00520795_ERZ809074 | MGnify/ENA primary metagenome ERZ809074 (study PRJEB31570, sample SAMEA3212989) | Homo sapiens | biome: human-gut; feature: human gut; material: fecal | place: Sweden | collected 2011 ...
CATTTGAAGAATTGGGTATCCTCCGTCCGCTCGACGAGTCAAGACAGAGATACCGACAGTACGGGTATGAAGAGTATCTTTCGATTCTCAGGGAAGACGCTGAGCCGATTAGATAGGCACCGCAGCCCAGCCATGTTAAAACGAGCGTGGATAATCTCCCACTTTGGGCCCGCACGCAGGCCAAAACCGGGAGATTATCCACGCTCATTTCTGACTAGTCATTTAAGAACGTCCCCAATGACTACCCATCCGGAGCAAGGCAACGCCGCAAGAAGAGGACGGACAGCGAGCGACGTCCAGAGCGAACAAGTTGGCATGAAAAAGGCGAGGCATTGACCTTCTGGTCATGCCTCGCCTTTTGAATGACAAATTGTCGCTCTGGGCGGCGCGCAGCGTCGACCGGTTACGGCGTTTGGTAAAACGCCATAACTACTCCTGAGCTCCGTACTGCTCGTAATAGGCGTCGATAGCGGCCTTGAGCTCATCATCGATGACGACCTTGCCGTCGATCTCGTGGTTGTAGAGAGTCTCGACGACCTCGGCCATGGAAACGATACTCGCAACGGGGAAGCCGTACTTGGCCTCGATCTCCTTCTGTGCGGTGGTCACGCCGCCCTTGCCGACCTCCATGCGGTTGAGGGACACGATCAGGCCCTTGATTTCGACGTCGGCAGCAGCCTTGACCTTGGGATAGGTCTCGTCGATGGACTTACCACTGGTGGTGACGTCCTCGACCATGACCACGCGGTCGCCGTCCTGGGGCTCGTAGCCCAGCAGGTTGCCCTTGTCGGCACCGTGGTCCTTGGCCTCCTTGCGGTCGCAGCAGTACTTGACCTCCTTGCCGTACAGCTCGTGGTAGGCAATTGCGGTCACGACGGCCAGCGGAATACCCTTGTAGGCCGGTCCAAACAGCACATCAAAGTCGTCGCCAAAGTTATCATGGATGGCCTGGGCGTAATACTCGCCCAGCTTCTTGAGCTGATAGCCCGTCACGTAAGCACCGGCGTTCATAAAGAACGGGGACTGACGGCCGCTCTTGAGCGTAAAGCTGCCGAACTTAAGGACGTCGGACTCAACCATGAACTTGATGAACTCTTGCTTGTAAGCCTCCATGCAGGCTCCTCTCGTAATCGCGTACGTGCCTTCCAGTTTAACGCAGGCGAAGCGTCGATGCAGGTACGCTTTAAGGCCACACCCCCCCGTTAGAGTACGGGACTGGCCGGCGGCTCATACGCTAGTCCTTGGGTGTCCAGGACCAGAAGAAGTTGATAAGGGCCACACGTGAGGTGGTGCCGGTCTTTTTGTTGATCGAGGAAATGTGACGATAGAGCGTGGAGCGCGAAAGGAAAAGCGTTGTGGCGATGTCCTGAACGCTCTGGTCCGAAACGACCAAGGTCTCAAGAATATCGCGCTCGCGCTCTGTAAGCTCAAAGGTGGCGACGAAGGCATCGAGGCGTTCATCGGACGTGAGCTCCGCTGCCTCCACGGGCTCGGGGTCGGAGCATGTGGGCGCAAGATCCCCACCAAGATCATCGGCGGCAAGCGGCAGGCCATCCTGCATCACGACATCATCGGCCCGTTGCCCCAACTGCCCCAGCAGCGTAATCGCAATACCCACAAACATCACGAGCGCCGCGCCGACTGCCACCAGCACGTTTTGACTCGAGATGATCGCCACCGCCGGCGCCGTCACGAGCATCGAGCACACGTTGTTGACGACGCGACCCATGCACGGCCAAAAATATGACCAGCGCGCATAGAGCGAGATGGCAGCGAATTTTGTGGTAAAGAACACCACAAAGAAGCCCGAGCCCAGATAAAAGATGATCATGGCAGCAAGCTCGTTGCCGCCATTGCCATCGATGATGAGCACAAAGAACGAAAGCGTGGACAGCATGGCGACACATGTCATGCCGATATTCATATACGAGCGGTCGTGCAGGTCAAATAGTGCGCCGGCGGCCAACGAGCTCACGACAAGCAGCAGGCGCGGCCAGTCACCCAAATCAACGGCTCCGGTAGCATGCAGGGTTGTGAGGCCCACGTTGAGAGCAGCGAATACGCCGGAAAGATACGCTGTCGCCACGGTCAAGCGAGCTACAGTGCGGCGGAATGCCGCCTTTGCCTCGGGATCGTCATGCCACTTGGCGCCATATTCCAGAGCATCTACCGAAAGCCCGGCAACACTGGGTTCAAAGTTGGGATCGGACTCGTCGCGCAGCTTGGCACGTCGGGCACCGTGGAGCAACGCCACCTGCGCGATCGCACAGGCAACCAGAACAGCCTGCTGAGGAATGCCGGCAGGCATCACCATGTGGTTGAGGACCTGCACCAGAACGCCCATGGCGTAAGAAAGTGCGGCGGCGCGCGCCAGGCAAGGCGTCCGCGCAAAGCGCCGCGCAAAGTTTGCGTGGGCAGTCGATCCGCAGTAGCCCAGCGCGCAGCACGCCACCAAACCACCGGCAATTACCACCTCAACCCGAACCGCCATAATCAACAGCAGCAATGCCGCCACCAGCAAAACGCCCGTGACGTCACTTGTCGCGTCGATGGCATGGGGACGGTGATAGTACAGAATGGGACACACAAAAAAGCCAATCACGCTCGCGCCGAGGACAAGGCTCTCATAAATAACGACCTCGTTTGGAGACACGAACTCGGCTATGCGCACATCAAAGAGATACTCGCACGCCAAAAACGTGAAGAAGAACAGCGCCAGGCATATAATCTCCCGAATGCCCCGACGCAAATATGCGGTTGTGTCTCCCATGCCCCTCACGGTTAACCCCCGGCCGCTTAATTGGTCTGGAATCTATTTTAATAAAGAATCAATCTCAATATCAAAGCCAAGCTCGAAATGCTGCTAATTCGACCCCAGTCGTCCACATCACGCCGCGATTTTGAGCCGCATGGCCAAGATGGAGCACGCGCGACCTCTAGCTCGGCAAGGAGCGTCTCCAACTGCCACTCATTTAAGTACGTCCCCAATGAGCACCTTCTGTGCTAAGGAAGTGGGGGCGGCTCACGCCGGCCTTTATCTTTTTCGACAGCCTCGTTTGGCTCGCGCTACACCAGGCGCATGGCTTCCTGGACAGCACCGTAAAGGTTGGCGTCGTTGCCGAGCTCGGCCACCTTTATCTGCGGCACAGGAATGCCGGCAAGGGTCCCTTCGTAACCCGCGAGGGCCAGCGGCATCTGCGCACGCAGGGCATCGACGAGCTCGGGATGGCACGAGATGCCGCCTGCGATCACAAAGACCTCGGGGTCGAGCACGGCCTGCAGGTTGATGAGCTGTCCGTCAAATGAGCGAGCGTAGCGGTCAAGCGCGCGCTGCGCCGCCATGTCGCCATCCGCGATCCACTCAAAGACGCGGCGGCCGTCCACCGGAGAATCCGCAGGCAGGCCCTTCTCGGCAACGACGGCATTACGGAGCGCACGCCAACCGCCCGAACCCGCAAAGGAGTTTTCCATGCCCGCGGCAGTCGTGACATCGTTGCGCAAGAAGCTGAACTCGCCTGCAAAGCAATGCGCGCCGCGCAGGACCTTGCCGTCGATGACGGTACCGCCGCCGATGCCCGTGCCGATAGCGAGCACCACGCCAAAACGCGTCCCGCGCAGAGCGCCAGCCGCATACTCACCGAGTGCACAGCACTTACCGTCGTTATTGACGGCAACCGGCACCCCCAGCGCCTCGCGCATGAGCTTTCCCAGCGGGCAGCCGTCCATAAACGTGAGCGCACCGCCGCGATGGATCGTTCCCGTGACGTCTTCCTCGTAGATACCGCCGGGTGCGCTCACGCCTACAGCGCTCACACGCTCACGATACGGCTCGACGAGCCCGATCAACGCCGAAACCGTCTCCTCAGCCGTGGTAAAGCCCGTCGGCAGGCTCCCGCGCTCGCGGATGGAAAAATCCTCGCCCAGCACAGCCCATTTAACGGCCGTACCGCCCACATCGATTCCAAAGAACTCCTGCATATTCGCCCCTCACGTGCCATAGCCCCGGATGCGCATCGCCGCGACCACCACAGGGACTACCCCCTTATGATGGCCATGCGGCAAATCGCGCCCGGAGCCGATTATCTCTCTGTTTTACGCCTCTACTTTGGTCAGACGAAGCAACATATCGTCGACGTAGGTCTCACCGTGGGTCACATAACCGCCACGTAAACCGCCCTCCCAAAGAACGTCTCCAATTACTACTCATTTAAGTACGTCCCCAATGAGTGCAACGGAATGGCTCCCCTTGGCAACTTAAAGCTGTCATACAGGAACCATTCCGCCGCACCCTCATGAAAGGGACTGGGTTGTAAATGTTGGAGAAGAGCCGTTAGCGCCCGGGGGCCAGAATCACCAGCGCGTCGTGCTCAAAGGGATGCTGAGCCACGCGCACGGTACCGTCACCGTTGTCGCGGACGGGCAGCTTGGCGATACGCTTGTCCTCCATGTCGAGGACCGTTGCCGTCCAGTCGCGCGTGCCGTCGAGCTTAAACTTGAGCGCCGTGGTACGCGGCAGGTACGTGACGACGCGATCGCCAACGCGCGCCACACGAATGGCCTCGCGCGCGTCATCGAGCAGCTCCTGCGCCGGAACCACGGCAAGTGCGTCGTCGCCAGCCGTAGCGCCCAGGCCGGCAAGCACGTGCTCGATCGCGCCAAAGTCCCAAACGCCCGCAAACTGCAGACACTCCTGCCAGCGGAACGGCATATCGAAGCCCTCGCCCAGCACCGAGCCCTGGCTCTTGCTGGTCTGCCAGTTCCAAACACCGTGCGCGCCATAGGTCACGCCAGCGCTCGCACCGGCAAGAATCGACGACCACACGCTCGCGCGGCAGTCCTGCGCGGTGAAGCGCCAGTACACGTTGCGCGACGCACCCATCTGCTCGTAACAGGGCTCGGAGTTGACCATCGGCTTTTTGGGATAGTTGGCGATAAAGTCCTGCGGCAGGCGCCATGCCTCGGGCTGTCCCTCGTAGTTGTGGCCGGGCTGGAACATGTAGAAGTCCAGGCGGTCCAGGTACTGTGGCGGAATGGTGCGGTTGCCGCGGTTGATATGCATAGTGCGCAACGCCTCGGGCGCGCGCTTGACGACTTCGTCGAGGGCATCCTCGTAATAGGCGATCGCCTCGTCGCCGGTAAAGTCGGTATCGCCCGTCACCACATAGACGGGGTCGAACTCGCCCAGGTTCTCGACGACGCGGGCAACGTGGGCGCGGACCTCCTCGCGCGGCATAACCTCGGCACCGCAACGCTCAGCGATCTTGGCACCCCAGGTACCGGGCACGTAGTTGCACCACATAAGCACGAGTGCCGGACGAATGCCGTGCTCGACGGCAGCGCGGCACATGGCAGCAGCGCGGTCCCAGTACGCTTGGTTGGGACGGGACCAATCAAAATGTACGCCGTCCTCGCTGGCATAGGGCCAAATACCCAGATCGGGGCAGCAGCGATCCCACTGCGGTAGCGTGTTGATCTGCAGCACGTTCATGCCCTGCTCGGCGCGACGGGTCAGATAGTAGTCCCAATCGGCCTCGGTAATGCTCGTAAATGCGCTCCAGCACGTATCGGCAAACCAAAAGAACGGTTTGCCCTCGCACAAAAAGCCGTCCTGACGACCGTTAACGGTCAGCTTTCCCAAACTCATCTGCATGCCCTTTCGTTTGATAAAGGAATTGCGAACCGGCAGATTCTTTCGCGGTAACCCCGCGCGAAAGTCCCTGGCGCTTAGCAAGCCCCAGCGAGCAGGCGCCACGCGCCCCCCAATCAGTCTACCTTGTAAGAAGGGCCCCGCCGGGCTTGCGCCTGACGGGGCCCTGTCGTGTAGGTAAGGTCGTATGCGTCCGAATGGTTTGGCCTTAGGCCTCCATCTCGGCGAGCTCCTCCTTGGAGAAGCCAGTGGCAAAGACGACGGCAGCGGCGATGACAAAGGAGATTGCCATACCGACGATAGCCCAGACGGTGTTCATCTGGCCACCCTGCAGGTAGTTGGTAAAGACCAGGAAGTTGGAGGCACCGCCGGCCAGGTAGTAGGTAACACCCATGAGGCCGGAGAACACAGCGCCGATGGCACCGCCGATAAACATGCCGAGCATGGTGCGACGGAAGCGCATGAGGATACCGAAGAGCGCGGGCTCGGTGACGCCGCCGGCAATGGCGGAGATGACGTAACCCAGGGCAAGACCCTTCTCGTCGGGGTTCTTCATCTTGAGGAAGGCACCGAAGGCGCAGCCCCAGACAGCGGCCATAGCGCAGTTGGTGGAAACGAAGACGAAGGGATCGTAGCCGGCAGCGATGATCTGAACCTGAGCGAGCAGGATGACGGGCATGTGCATGCCGCAGACCACGAAGAGCTGCCAGAGGCGCCGAGGATGGCCATGACGATCAGGATACCGATACCGCCAAGGTCAGCAAGACCAAAGAGGGCGTTGGCGATGAGGCTGCCGATCTCGTTGCCGATCGGGGCAAGGACGATGAAGGCGATGGGGATGGTGACGATCATGGTGCAGAACGGCGTGAAGACCGTGGACAGCACGTCGGGCATGACCTTCTTAAAGAACTTCTCGACAAAGTACAGGACCGGCACCGAGAGGATGATCGGCAGGACGGACTGCTGGTAGTTGGCAGCGGCGATCTGGATGCCGTAGACGGAGATGATTCCGCCACCCTCCTGAGTCGCTACACTCACGACGGACGGGGCCATGAGAGCACCGCCGAGGAGCATGCCCAGAACCGGAGAGGCGCCGAGCTTCTTAGCAGCGGCATAGCCCAGGTAAATGGGGATAAAGGTAAACGTGGCCTCGTACAGGGTGGTGTAGAGGAACGTGTAGGTCGGATCGGTATCGGAGAGAACGCCGAGCATGGTGGGACCGAGGACCGCGGCGATGGTGCGGAACAGACCGCCGGCCATGAGCAGCGGGATCAGCTGGGTCATGGAGCCCGACAGATAGTCGAGGATGATGTTGGGCAGGTTCTTGAGCTCGAACTTCTCCTTAGGAGCGTCGAGGTTCTCGTCGACCGCGGCACCCTGCTTGACGCCGGACATGGCGACGAACTCGGCGAGCACCTTGGGCACGTTCTGGCCGATGATGACCTGGAGCTGGCTGCCGGCGAACTGGCAACCCAGAACACCCTTGACCTTCTTGATCTTCTCCACGTCGGCCTTGCTGTTATCCTTGAGCGTCAGACGCAGGCGCGTCATGCAGTTGGTGGCGACGGCAACATTCTCCGCACCGCCCACGAGCTCGAGGACATCGGTGGCAATCTGCTTGTTATCTACTGCCATGGGACCCCTCCCCATATCATCGTGTGCCTACCCGTTTGGACGTAGGCACGCCTTTGACCCGGCGACTATAACCCCTTACGGCTGCCGAGCCCTTGGATACGCTGTCGTAAACAATCTGTTTACTGAACGTTTACAGCACTTAGTTTACACGCAGCGTTGAATTTGTGGCAGTTTTGCCGTTTGCAGTCCGGTGAACGGTAGGAAATCGGGGGTGAGCGTAATTGAATGCCAAGGCATTACATATAGTACCGTTTATTTATAAATGGCCGTCTACGTGGGATTTTATATAATCTGGCACCCAAATGCCTTGTTGACTCAGCAACAAAAGCCCTGCTAGATAGTAGTAAACGAGTGTTTAGTAATTCATTGAGCGTTTGATGTGACCGTTTACCGAGTTCATCTGCTTATTCTCTAATTCTGCTTTACACTAAACATGTTTAGATTGTATTGCCGCGATTGCTTAGCACGCGCGGCGCAAGGGAGGCAGCTCATGGAACTCAAATCGTGTACCTACGCAACCGTCACCACCTTGGGCGACTTTGGCCCCTGGATCAGCAAGGTGGTTCTCGACCTGCCCTGCACCGTGCGCGCCAACGATGTCGATGCGAACACTTTCCATATATATGTAGAGCGTCACGAGCGCACGGGCGAGATCCTGATGCGCAAGGAGCACGGCGCCGACCATGCCGCGCCCTCCGTGGGTTACATCGACGTTCTCGCCGCGTATCCGTGTGACGAGAACGGCCGCAAGCTCGCCGTGGGCACCCATGTGGCACTCGAGGTCGCCGAGCAGCGCCTGACCAAAAAGATCGAAGGCGGCGTCATGGGCTCGCGCATGCTCGATGACCAGCTGCACATCACGCAGCTCGCGGCTCTTCCCGGCAACGACGGCGACGACCCCACCTGCGGCCTGGTCTTCGATACCTGTCGCGGCGACATCTGCCCCGCGCTCAAGGGCTGGAGCAATGCCGTGCAAAAGACCGCCGTCGACGGCATCGCGCTCGAGTACGGCTTCTTTGAGCCCAGCTTTAAAGCCGAGGACTCGGCCTGCTTCAATCCCTTCGCGCCCGAGGTCACGGTCGTGCCCCAAAAGGCCCCGCTCGTGGTGTACCTGCACGGCGCCGGCGAAGGCAAGGGTGCCACGCAGGGCGAAGGCGCCACGCGCGCCTATATCGGCAACCGCGTGACAGCCATTAGCCAGGCGCAAATCCAGCGCTACTTTGGCGGCTTTGCCTGGGTACTTGTGCCGCAGTCGCCGACGTTTTGGATGGACAACGGCGTCGAGCAGCTCGGCCGCTCCAACCAGAGCATCTACTCCCCCGTACTCAAGGCGCTCATTGACGAGTTTGTCGCCGAGCATGCCGGGCGTATCGACACCGACCGCATCGTGGTCGCCGGCCTTTCCAACGGCGGCTTTATGACCCTGCGCCTGTGCGCCGACTACCCCGATTTCTTTGCCGCGGGCCTTCCCTGCTGTGCCCCGTGGTACAACACCACGGACGAGGACGTAGCCGCGCTCGCCAAGACGCCGCTGTGGTTTACGCACTCCAAGGGCGACGAGCTCGTGTCTCCGCAACAGACCGTGCTGCCGCTCACGGCGCGCCTGCGTGACGCCGGAGCCAACGTGCACCTTACCTACTTTAGTCATGTCGAGGACCTGACCGGTCGCTATCGCGAGGCCGACGGCTCGCCTAAGAAGACGTTCAACCACGGCGTGTGGATCCACCAATTCAACGACCTGTGTTATCAAGACTTCGACGGGGATAACGTACTCATCGGCGGCGAGCCGGTGGGCTGCTGGGAGTGGTCGGCCAGGGTCGATAGGTAATCCGTCCCTTCGCGGGGGCCGGGGTTTAGTTTTGCAAACGTCCTCGGGCATGCATGGGCTGGCGCTTTGCGCTTCGCGCTGCGCCCGCCCATGCCCCCTGCGGAATGTTTGCAAAACTAAACCCCGGTCCCCGCTGCGTTGCCATTGTCGTTGACCCTGACCGGGCACTTCCGGCAGCACGCCGGGTCGGTGGCGATGGGGGCGTGGGTCCCGTCTTGCCTTGCGCGTAACTGGCTGAATTGATTTTGATTGGAGCTGTTCCTATGTCCCAAGAGCTAACTCGGGTGATTGTTACTACCGATATGGAAGTCGACGATATGAACTCGCTCATTCATTTGGCTCTGTATCTTAATGTGCTTGATGTTCAGGCTGTGGTGTATACGGCTTCGCAGTATCACTTTCTTGGGGATGGGGTTCATACGCTCGGTGAGGTGAATTCGCATTGGCGGACCAAAGGGCGTCGCTCTTATGAGTGGGCTGTTGTGCCTCATGAGCCCGACCCGCTGGCCGGCAAGCTTCGTGAATATCGACCGTTTCCCGAACATTGGATTGAGCGTCTCTGGAGTAATGAATATGCCCAGGCTTGGCCGCAGTTGCAGGCGAATGCGGGCGCTGCCGGTGAGCCACCGTTTCCCACGCCTGCCCAGATGATCGAGCGCACCTTTGTGGGAAATGTTGCCTTTGAGGGTGATGTGGCTGAGGAAACTGAGGGGTCTCGCGTAATTGCTCAGGCAATTTTGGACGATGATCCGCGTACGTTATGGCTGCTTAGCTGGGGTGGCATGAACACCATCGTTCGCGCCCTCATGAGCATCGCCGAGCGCTATCGCGCCACGCCCGAATGGCCTGCCGTGCAGCAGCGGGTCTATCAGAAGGTGCGCGTGATGGGCGTTGCCGATGGCGTAGGGCAGGACAACTCATGGCTCGACCATGGGCGCGAGCTCTTTCCCGAGCTCATCTTTTGGTGCGTGCCTTATATGTATGGCGGCTATGTCGATGCCAAGACGGCTCAGCCTGATACGCTGCCGCTGTTTAAGGCGCCTTGGCCCGAGCAGAATCTCACCCAAGGCAACGGCCCCCTTATGGCGCGCTATATGCTCTATGGCGACGGCAAGGTCTACGAAAACGAGCCCGAGCGGTTTCAATTTGGCAAGCATGCCCGTCTGGATTGGGGTCTAGAAGGCATCCCCGCGATGCAGTTTGAGCACGGCGACTTTATGGCCGAAGGCGACAGCATGACCTATATTCCGCTGCTGCCGTTTGGCCTGCGCGGTATCGATGACCGCGGCTTCGACACGCTGCTCGGCCGCATGTTTCTTGATGGGCATCCCGATGCGGACGCACCCGCCGGTTTTGCCGCCATCGGCACGCCCGCAGGCGACAACCCCAATCCCTATCTGCGCGCCTATCAGGAAGACTTTGCCGCCCGCGCGCAATGGTGCGCCCACGATCCGGCAGCTTGCTCGCATCCGGCACATGTTGTCGAGGTCACGGCCGACCGCAGCGCCACAGCCGGCGAGCGCGTCGCCCTTGCGGCGACCATCGTCGACCCCGACGACAAGGGCTTCGATGCACATTGGAATGTCGCCATGAACCCGTCGAGCTATGCAGGCGCGCAGGATCTTTCGCTGTGGCAGGAATGCACGGTGAGCACCACTTTCATCGTGCCCGCCGACGCGCAGACCGGCGACCGCTTCGTGCTCACCCTTACCGTGCAGACGCGCGCCGAACGCCCCTGCAGCCGTTACGCCCAGGTTGCCGTGACCGTGGCATAGCAAGGACGGCGCCCACATTCGGCATGGAGCGTCCCCAACTGCCACTCATTTAAGTGCGTCCCCAATGAGTGAGTACGCCCCCCAATGAGAGCCCCATCGACTAGTCGAAAATGGGCCATGTGTCCCAGTTGTGGAGACTCGTTGAGCCATCTGGGTATCGTGAAAGATCGCGCACTCCCCCATCATCAAAAGTGACACACGCTACCTGTTGATGGGAGGCAACCATGGGCTTCTTTGACAAGATGTTCGAGAAGAAAGAGTGCGCGATTTGCGGTACCGAGCTGGGACTTTTGGGAAAGACCAAGATCAGCGAAGGCTACCTGTGCAAAGAGTGCGCCGGCAAGCTCTCCCCCTACTTCCACGGCTATCGTTCCAGCACCGCGGACGATATCCGCGAGCAACTCGCCTACCGCGAGGCCAACGCCGAGCGCCTGGCCTCGTTCAACCCCACGCGCACGCTCTCTGCCGGGCGCACCAACATCATGCTCGATGAGGACGCGGGCCTGCTAATCATCACTTCGCAGAGCCGCTGGCGCGACGCCAATCCCGACATCATCGAGTTCTCACAGGTACTCGGCTGCGATATGGATATCGACGAGCATCGCACCGAGATCTATCGCGAGACCAAGGACGGCGAGCGTGAGAGCTACAACCCGCCGCGCTACGACCTGGATTACGATTTTAATCTGACCATCCACGTCAACACGCCGTACTTTACCGAGATCAACCTGCGCGTGAACGACTCCACCATCGATCAGCGCGGTTCCATCGAATACCGCGAGGCCAAGCGCCAGGCAACCGAGGTCCGCGACGCGCTGGTGCAGCTGCGCCAGGAAACGCGCGACAGCGTCGTGGCCGCTAAGGCCCCCAAGACCGCGGTCACCTGCCCCTTCTGCGGAGCAACCACCATTCCCGATGCCAGTGGGCGCTGCGAATACTGTGGTGGCGCCATCGGCGCATAGCCTCCGGCACGGAAAGGACCGATCATGGCCTTCGAGAGTGTCAACTATCAGTGCCCCGCGTGTGGCGGCCCCCTTCACTTTGCCAGTGCCGAGCAAAAGCTCGTCTGCGACTACTGCGATTCGCGTTTTGAAGTCGAAGAAGTCGAGGCCCTCTATCGCGAGCGCCAGGACAAGGCAGATGCCAAAGCTGATGCCGCAGCCGCGGCTCCCAAACCTGCTGCCGACGACGCCGTGCAGGAGCTGGCCCAAAACGCCGGCTACATCTGCTCGTCGTGCGGCGCCGAGCTGGTCTCGGACGGCACCGTCGCCGTTACCACCTGCCCATACTGCGGCAACTCCGCCGTAGCACCCGGCCAGCTCTCAGGCGACTTCTCCCCAGACCTGGTGATTCCGTTTAAGCTCGGGCGCGACGATGTCATGACCGCGCTTAAAGACCACTACAAGGGCAAAATCCTGCTGCCCAAGAGCTTTGTCACCGGCAACCACATCGACGAGGTCCAAGGCGTTTACGTGCCGTTTTGGCTCTACGGCGCCCGCGTGGACGGCGAAGTGTACTTCGACGCGACCAACGAGACCGTAACCGAGGAATCCGACCGCACCGTCACGACCACCGACCACTACGATGCCTACCGCAAGGGAAATATCTCGTTTAAGCGCGTGCCCGTCGACGGATCGTCCAAGATGCCCGACGGCCACATGGACGCCATCGAGCCGTTTGGCTACGAGGCGCTGCGTCCGTTCTCGGTCGCGTATATGCCCGGCTACATCGCCAACCGCTATGACGAGGATTGCGAAACCTGCAAGGCGCGCGCCGAGCGTCGTATGGAAGAAAGTACGATCTCGGCCCTGCGCGAGACCGTCGTCGACGAATATGACGATGCCACGGTCGAAAGCAAGCAGCTCGACTACACCTGGGAAGACAGCGACTACGCCCTGTTCCCCGTGTGGATGCTTTCCACCTCGTGGAACGGCAAGAGTTATCTGTTTGCCATGAACGGCCAAACCGGCCGTATGGTCGGCGAGCTTCCCTGCTCCAAGCCCAAGCTCGCTATCGCCTCGGTGCTGTTCTTTGTGATCGGATTTGTCCTTTCCCAGATTCTCTTTATGGGCGAGAACGCCTTCGATCCGGATTACCTCACCTTTGATGTCGAGGGCATCCTCATCAACATCGTCGCGCCGCTGATCATCGTGATCATCGCAGACGTGCTGCTGGTGGGCCAGCTCAAGACGGCCAACGAGGCCACCCACGCCGATTGCTACTGCGGCGAGCTCGATCTGACCGAGAAGCACGACACCTTCAGCCACACCGAGACCACCGTTGTCATGAAGGACAACAAGGACGATTAGCCATTCTGACCAATACCACCCGGCCTTTGACGAGAAAGGAAGATCACCATGGGACTCTTGAAAGCTGGATTGGGAGCCGCCGGCGGCGTCATGGCCGACCAGTGGAAGGAATTTATCTATTGCGAATCGATGCCCGCTGACGTCTTGGCCTGCAAGGGCAGTAAGCGCACCGGTGGCCGCAGCTCCAACACGCGCGGCGAGGACAACGTTATCTCCAACGGTTCCGTCATCGCCGTCAACGACGGCCAGGGCATGCTCGTGGTGCAAAACGGCAAGATCATCGAGGTCGCGCTGGAGCCTGGCGAGTTCGTCTTCGACACCGGCAGCGAGCCGAGCGTCTTCAGCGGCAACCTGGGCGACTCCATCAAGGAGACGTTCGCCAATATCGGCAGCCGCTTTACCTTTGGCGGCGACGCAGGCAAAGACCAGCGCGTCTACTTCATCAACACCAAGGAGATCATCGGCAACAAGTACGGCACCGCCTCTCCCGTGCCTTTCCGCGTGGTCGATAGCAACATTGGCCTGGACGTCGACATCTCCGTTCGCTGCAACGGCGAGTATTCGTACCGCATCACCAACCCGCTGCTGTTCTACACCAACGTGTGCGGCAACGTGACCGATAGCTACACGCGCGATAAGATCGACAGCCAGCTTAAGTCCGAGCTGCTCACCGCCCTGCAGCCCGCCTTTGCCAAGATCTCGGAGATGGGCATTCGCTACAGCGCCATCCCCGGCCACACCACCGAGCTCGCCCGCGCGCTCAACGAGGTCCTCTCGGCCGACTGGCGCGACCTACGCGGCGTCGAGATCGTGAGCTTTGGCGTCAACTCCATCGCCGTCTCGCAAGAAGACGAGCAGATGATCAAGGACCTGCAGAAGGCCGCGGTCATGCGCGATCCCACCATGGCAGCCGCCAACATCGCCAGCGCCCAGAGCGATGCGATGCGCGCGGCAGCCGCCAACCCCAACGGCGCGATGGCCGGCTTTATGGGCATGGGCATGGCGGGCGGCATGGGCGGCATGAACGCCAGCCAGCTGTTCGCCGCCGGTCAGGCACAGCAGCAGGCTGCCCCGCAGCCGGCTCCGGCTCCCGCCCCCGCACCGGCACCCGCTGTCACACCTGCGGCCGGCACATGGACCTGCAGCTGCGGCGCCACCAACACCGGCAAGTTCTGCCCCGAGTGCGGCAGCCCCGCACCCGCCCCGGCACCGGCCAAGTGGTTCTGCCCCAACTGCGGCAGCGAAAACGGCGGCAAGTTCTGCAGCAACTGCGGAACGCCCAGGCCCTAGCCCCTCTATCTGGTAATTGGCGGGGAGGTCCGCCACCCCCGCATTTGCTTCTATGGGTTTCGTTCGATAAAGGAGGACACCATGAAGACAACGTTCAAAAAATCCGTACTCGCATTCCTGACATGCGTCCTGGCGCTCGCCTTTGCCCTGACGGGCTGCAGCGGCGGCGGCAAAGACCCCAAGGCCAACTTCGTCGGCAGCTGGGAACTCTCAGGTGGAACCCTGGAGGGCGAAGAGCTGACCGATGAGTACATGAAGATGCTCGAGGATTGGGGTGTCCACTGCGTCCTGATTCTCGACGAGGACGGTACAGGCGCCCTCGACCTGTTCCTTGAGGTTGTCGACCTTAAATGGGAGGCAAAGGACGCCACCACCGTAACCATCACCGCCGAAGACGAGTCGCATGACATGAAGCTCAAGGACGGCAAACTCATCCTCGAAGAAGATGACGGCAATCTTGTCTTTACCAAGTCCGACAAGGACCTGTCCGGTACGGTGAAGAAGGACCGCGAGGCGGCCGAGAAGGAAGAGGAGATCGATGAGGCCGTCGAAGACGACGATGTCCAGAACGTCGAAATCTCCCCCGCCGTCACCGTCGCCGATGACGACCTGTGCACCATCACCATCACCGAGAAGTTCAAGGACGACTGGGGCGACATCGGCTTTGTCGTCAACATCACCAACAAGAGCGACAAGGATCTGACCTTCTACGCTCCTTCCGGCAAGACCAACGTCAACGGCACCATGAAGGAACCCTGGTTCTCGGCTAACCTGATGCCCGGCACCAGCGCCACCGAGGAATTCACGTTCTCGAACGGCGAGCTTGACAGCCTTGACGACCTGGTCAATACGACCATCGGCATCGACGCCTACCTGACCGATTCCTACGAGGACGTCGCCTCCTACAGCGCAACCATCGCGTAGCGGCAGACATCGACGGCCGCGGATTGGCGGACACATCCGCGCACTTGCCAGGCGGGGCCGCAGGAGATAATTCTGCGGCCCCGTCGCTTTATGCCGACAGCACCGCTCGCACAAGCAGGCCGCCCGCCGTTTTTAGATGCAAAACGGCGGGCGGCCTATCTTTGGCGTTGGAGCACGGGCGGCACACCGACTACGGGCGCTCCATATTGGGGACGATGCTGCCCTCGGTCACCGCATGCACGGCCAGGCGCATGATGTTGTCGTAGCCGGTCTTGCTCAGGATCTCCGAGATGCGGCGCTTGATGGTGCCCTCACTCATAAACAGCTCGGCCGCAATCTCGCGGCGGCTCTTGCCCTCGCAGGCAAGGCGCAAAATCGACAGCTCAACATCGTCGAGTGCCGCCGTGCCCGAAAAAATGCTCTCGGGCGGCTTGGGAAACGTGCAATAGCCCGCCAGCGTGGAGCGCATCACGGCGAACAGCTCGTCGATACCGACGTTCTTGTACACAAAGCTATCGACGCCCGCCTCGCGCGCCTGGTCCACAAAGGTGATCTCGGGCATACCCGTCATGATAATGATGCGACACTCGGGCAGCTGCTCCTTGATGCGCGCCGCCGCCACGATGCCGTTTGAATCGTGTTCGGTGCACACGTCCATCAGTATCATGTCCGGGCGCTCCTTGAGCGCGGCACCCAAGGCCTCGGAGGCATCGGCGATGGCGGAAACAACGGTCATATCGGGCTGGTCGCCAACGGAGCGCGCCAGGCTCTCGCGCAGGATGGCCTGGTCTTCGACTATAAGGACGCGGATCATGAGCTTCTCCTTTGGGACGTGTCGTTGGCGTTAAGCGGAATGGACACCGCAAGCGTAAAGGGCGGGGCGGCGTGGACCTCTAGGCTGCCACCCAGATCTTGTGCGACATGCCTCATACCTGGGATACCCGTTCCCTCGCGATACGATACGGGGGCCGGGGACCCGTCGTTAGAAATCGTCATGTGCGCGATGCCGTCAGCATCCGCCCCCTCCTGCCACAGGCGCACATGGACCCAATGCGCCTGCGCATGCTTGGTGGCATTGGTCGAGGCCTCGCGAATAATCTGCAAAAATGCGGCGGCGACACGCGCGTCCTCAGGCAGCGCACCCTCAACATCGATCTGCACACTCACCAGGCCAAAAGCATGGACGATATCACCCAGCTGCTCTGCAGGCTCGCTGGCACCGCCACTGCGCAAATCGGCGGCAATTGAGCGCAGCAACGGGTCAATCTGCTCGAGCGACTCGTCGTCCAGGCGCCCCTCCTCCAAATAGCGATGGAGAATGGACAGGCGCTGCCCGATCACATCGTGAACGCGGGCGCGCATACGTAGGTAGGCCGCATTGTCGGCAACCTTTTTAACCTCTTCGATCTGGGACTGGAGCTCTTGGCCCGCAAGCTCAAGCAGGTGGTTTGCTTGCACCAGGCGGTCGTAGGCGTGTGCGTATTCCGTCACGTCCAGGCCGACGACGCGCTCGAACGGACGGCCCGAGACCGTAACGGAGTCACGCACGAACAGACGAATCTCGGAAGGAGAGATCTCGACCACGGCGCGATCCCTACCAAAGCGATCAAGGTCGATATGGGCGCGATTAGTGCTGCTTTCGGGCATTTGCATGCTAAGTTTGCGCAGGTCGTTCCACGTGCTGCTCATGTCGCCCAGGTCGGTGGGCATATGGAGCTCTACGAGGTTTTTGCGCATGCAGCGGTTCATGAGCAGCGGACGGCCCCTCGGGTCTAGATACAGGATGCCCACGGGAATCACGTTGATGGTCTCGATCGTCGAGAACATGGTGATATCCTCCTGGCGGTTACGGACGTCCATCAAGAGCGCCGCGATGGAGCGGAACAGGAAGAACGCCCCCTCCGTGATAAGGACAACGGTCCACGCCGAGCCCATGGCAAAAACCACCGGTGGTGTAACGGCGACAACAAGCAACAGTTCGGCCAGCATGACGAGGCGACGATAGTGCACCATAAGTACCACGCCATAGGCAAAGATTGCGGCATTGAGCCACAACGCTCCGCCCATTGCCCTGGCGCAAACGTCAAGCGGCGCCACCAGATACGAGCCAGACGACGCGAATAAGATGAGCGCCGAAATCATCAGGTGAAGCACAAGGCTCGCCTCGTAGGCGCAAATCACCTTACGGTTATAGGACGAGCGGCGCGATGAAATGAGCGGGACGTGGATCGTCTGCAGGCACGCAGCCAGGGCAAAGACAACATCGAGCGCAACGATTTGGGGAAGAATGAGCGAAATCTGCATCGTCACTCACCCGCCCTCGGCATCAAGACAATCATGTGCAGCTGGCCGGGCTCGCCCTCAAGGCGGTATGCCACGTTGCGCCCTTGCAGAGCGCTTTCGAGCTCTTGCGCAGCGAGCGTCTGCGAAAGATCTTCATCATCGTTGGAAAAAAGCGTGGCGCGCAGCTCGACACTGCATCGGTCATGGTCGCCCAAGTGATACATAAGCGCCGGATGGTCGGTGGTGTAGGCAAAAAACGCAAAGTCATACACGCAGTCGTACAGGGCGCTTACCGTACTGGCGTGCAACGGGCGCCGTATGGCGATAATCGAGGCGCAATCGACATCGATCGTGCGCAGGTCACTTGCGAGCTCGTTGGCGATAAGCTGAATGCGGTCGCGATCAAAACCGCTCTCCCCGTGCTGTGCCAACGTGAGCGACCCCTTGCGCTTGCAATAGGCGACGAGCATCTTGGCGCGCTGCAGCATGCGGTAACGCTCGTGCGAAGACGCTTCGTCGGTCAACGGCGGCAGCGAGCTCAGCAGGTCGTACATCCCTTCGAGCGCGCGGGCAAGCGCCTGGTCCACGTCTTGGACCAGCAAGGTCTCGGCTTCTTGATCTGCCAAATGCGTCTTAAGGTCGTAGTCGGCGGCGAGCAGCTCGTTTTGACGCTGCAGCTCCATGCGACGATGTGCCAGTTCACGGTTAAGCTCGTTGAGCTCCGACACGTCTTGGGCAAGCAGCGCCGATCCACCCAGCAGCGGAAAGGCACGGTACATCACATTGGGATCGGACGCCACGGCAAAGGCATGGGCGCGGCCGTGCTCCTGGGTCCGCAACTCCTCGCGCACGCCTACCGGCATTGGCTTTGACACTGGCGTGGCATAGACCTCCTGCAGGTCGCGCGTTAGGACTTTGAGGTCGAGCGGCAAGGTGTCGAAGATGCCGGCGATGTCGTGATACGACGGAATGACACCGCAATCGAGACAGATTTCCATCGCCACCACGCACAGGACGCAATAGACGAGCGAAAAGTTGAGCCTCCATGCCCAGGGCACGCGCAACGCATACGAGACGGCAAAGAATGCGCCACCCAGCAGTACGAGCGCCGCCGTGCCCGAGAAACGCTGGATGCGAAAGGACGAGGACCGACCAACCAGGATAAAAAAGGCCACGAAGTCAAAGGCCGTCCACACGAGGACGACGAAATAACCCCAGCCGTACGTGTAATCGTTGCTCCAGGTGTCGCTTGTACGGTCAAAGTGGAAGACCTGCTGGTGAAAATCGTTGGTGAGCACAAATCCGATAAGCAGGATGGCCACAATCCACAGCGCAGCGCAGTAGCGGCGACCCAGACGGTGTTGCTCCAGGCCCGCAAGGCGCAGACCACACAACTGGTAGAGCAGCGGAATGAGCGTCATGGGCACGTAGTACAGGTACCACAGCACGGTGGCATAGAACGGCGTGAACGACTTGTACTTGAGAATGACTTCGATCATCCACAGGGCGCAGATGGTGGCGATGGCAACAAGGCGGCGGCGCAACACATAGTCCAAACAGCGCAGATAGACCGATACGCCCCAGATCGAAAATACAATTGCGGCGACAAGCAGCGGGAGAGAGCTCGAGTGGACGAGCGCATCCACGACCTCTTCGGACACCTCGCTATAGGCGGGCACGACGTTAGAAAGTTTGGGATCGAAGGCGAACAGCGCCGGCAAGACCGCCAAAAGCATGAGGAACAGCGCGGTGATGGCGCCGGCGATAGCAAAGACGCGATGACGATACACCTGATGTGTTATGCCAACAAGGAATCGCGGCATGGCGAAGAGCCTGCCACCCCTGGGATCCGCAACCGGCGCGGTCCGGGCGGCCGCGTGGCCGATATGTCGCTCGCGGGTACCCATAGTCCCTTTAGTGTACCGACAGATAGGTCGAAAAAGCGGGCCGCATGTCCCAAAATCCGCAGACGGCAAGGCGCCCGGAGAGCGCATACTCGCCGGGCGCCTTGGCTAGGAGGCTATGAAGTTGAGTGTCTCAGCTTCCTTAGGATAGGTCCTCACCATTCGTTTCAATGACATGCTTGTACCAGTCGAAGCTCTTCTTTTTGGAACGCTTGAGGGTACCGTTGCCCGCATCGTCGCGATCCACATAGATAAAGCCGTAGCGCTTGGACATCTCGCCCGTGCCGGCAGACACCAGGTCGATCGGGCCCCAGGTGGTGTAGCCCAGCAGGTCAACGCCGTCCTCGGTCACCGCGTCGCGCATGGTCTGGATGTGCTGACGCAGGTAGTCGATACGGTAGTCGTCGTTGATGGAGCCGTCCTCCTCGACAACATCCTTGGCGCCCAGGCCGTTCTCGACCACAAACAGCGGCTTCTGATAACGATCGTACAGGTCGTTGAGGGTGATGCGAAAGCCCAGCGGATCGATGGCCCAGCCCCACTGGCTCTGCTGCAGGTAGGGGTTCTTGGCGCCGGCGAAGGCGTTGCCCTGGGTGCGCTCGACATCGGGGTTGTCGGCACCGGCAGAGCAGCGGGTGCTATAGTAGCTAAAGCTGATGAAGTCGACGGTGTTGGCGGCCAGGACCTCGCGATCCTCTTCGGTCATGCCCACATCGATGCCTAGACGCTCGAGCTTCTTGACGGCATAGGCCGGGTAGTAGCCGCGGCTCTGGACGTCGACGAAGAAGTAGTTGTCCTGGTTATCGAGCTGCGCCTGGCGTACATCGCCCGGACGGCAGCTGTAGGGGTAGTAGCTACCTGCGGCGAGCATGCAGCCGATCTTGATCTCGGGGTCGATCTCGTGAGCAATCTTGGTTGCCCAAGCGCTGGCGACGAGCTCGTTGTGGGCGGCCAGGTACTCGACGGCCTCCTTGTTCTCGCCCTCCTCAAAGACCAGGCCGGCACCCATAAACGGCAGGTGCAAGATCATATTGATCTCGTTAAAGGTGAGCCAGTACTTCACCAGGCCCTTGTAGCGGGTAAAGATCGTGGTCGCGAGATTCTTGTAGAAGTCGATGAGCTTGCGGTTGCGCCAGCCGCCGTACTCCTTGATGAGATGAATCGGGCAGTCGAAGTGCGTGATAGTCACGAGCGGCTCGATGCCGTGCGCCTGGCACTCGCGGAACACATCCTCGTAGAAGGCCAGGCCAGCCTCGTTGGGCTCGGTCTCGTCGCCGTTGGGGAAGATGCGGGTCCAAGCCAGGCTCATACGGAAGGTCTTAAAGCCCATCTCGGCAAAGAGAGCGATGTCCTCCTTGTAATGGTGATAGAAATCGATGCCGGTCTGCGCGGGATAGTAATAGCCGTCCTCGAAGTCGAGCATCTTGCGCTGGCCGGAGACCACCGCATAGCGCTCGGGGCCGTGCGGAGCCACGTCCACGTTGGCAAGGCCGCGGCCGTCCACGTTGTAGGCGCCCTCGCACTGGTTGGCAGCCGTCGCGCCGCCCCACAGGAAGTCATTACGGAAAGCCATGCATCAATCCTTTCGCACGCTGTTGTCATAGGCTCAGTATCCCTGCAAACAACGCGTCGCTCAACGGCAACGGCGCAGGCCGATACTTCTTTTCGCGTGCAGGCGCCCGGCAGCCACCCCGCCTGACACTTTTTGATACCCACCTGCCCCAGCCACCGCAAAGGGGACAGTCACCTTTGTGATGGCTGGGGCCCGTTTGTCTCGATCTGTAACAGGTAGGCCGCCAAAACCGGGCCTGGTGTTACAGATCGAGATCTTTCGGGCAGCCCCTGCAGTTTGTCTAAATCTGTAACAGGTAGAGACGATTTAGCCCGCTGGGTGTTACGAATTGAGGCGGAAGATTCTAGTCGCAGGCGATGTCGAGGTTTTACCGGTGAGGCCTACATGACCGCCTTCGCTCGGCAACTCATTTGACTGAATAGGAAAAAAAGGAAAAAATAGGAAAAAAAGGAAAGGAGACTCATGACTGAAACCATCTTCTCCCCCTCATTTGGAAATCGCCCGTCCTATCTGGTGGGGCGCGGGAACGTGATTTCGACATTCATCTCCGGTCTTGAGCAGGAGCCGGGCAATCGCGACCGAGCCATGCTCATGCTCGGCCAGCGAGGCAGCGGCAAAACGGTTCTCCTGTGGGAACTTGCCGATCGCGCCCGCAAGCTCGGCTTCGTTGTCGCCACGCCCACCGTAGCCTCCGAGGATATGCTCGAGCGCATTGTTGAGAAGATCCAGGAAGCAGGCGAGCCTTACGTCAATAAACGCCGCCTTCCCAAGCTCACGAGTGGCAGTCTAAGTGTTTTTGGGTTCTCGGCAGGCCTCGAGTTCACACGAGACGTGCAGGAGACCAAGAGCTTTCAGTTCAAGCTCACACAGCTCGCGCGTAAACTGACGGAGCAGGGGCACGGCATCCTCATCCTCATCGACGAGCTCCAAGCAAATTCACCCGAGATTAGACAGCTCGTCACCGCCTATCAAGAGCTGGTCGGCGAACGGCTCAATGTCGCGCTCGTCATGGCGGGCCTCCCGGGAGCAGTCTCCGCGACACTCAACGACCGCGTACTGACATTTCTCAACCGCGCACGCAAAGTCACGCTCGAACCGCTTTCAGTCGGAGATGTCGATGCATATTATCAGCGGGCTTTCGAAGAACTCGACCTTGATATTCCAGGCGATCTTCGCCTCTGTGCCGCTCGTGCAACCCAAGGTTCGCCCTATATGCTGCAGCTCATCGGCTACAACATCGCCAATCGCTGCCAGGCAGGAGAATACGTAACGCCAGAGCAAGTCAACGGAGCTATCGAAGCGTCAAAGGCCGATTTCGAAAACGATGTTTGTGAAACGACGCTCGCCGCGCTATCGGACCAAGACGTCGCGTTTCTCGACGCAATGACTGATGACAAAGACGGCGTGTCGCGCATCTCCAATGTGGCCGAGCGCATGTCAGTCACACCCGACTATGCGCAAAAGTATCGCCGACGCCTCATCGACGCCGGCGTTATCGAACAGGCGCGCCGCGGTTACGTGCGTTTCGCTGTTCCATATATGGCTGACTATCTGCGCAGCCAGCTCTAGACAGCCACCACAATGGGGACAGGCACCTTTGTGGTGGCTGGGGGCGGTATGTCTCGATCTGTAACAGGTAGGCCGTCAGAATCGGGCCTGGTGTTACAGATCGAGATTTTTCGGGCGGCCCTCTACGGTTTGTCTCGATCTATAACAGGTAGAGACGATTTAGCCCGCTAGATGTTACAGATCGAGACAGAAGATTCTAGTCGCAGGCGATGTCGAGGTTCTTTCCGATGAGGCCCACGTAGCCGCCTTCGGCTGCCTTGGGGCTGTCAGCATGGCAGAGGACCCACTTGTCGGCCTTCCAGTAGCAGTAGCTGTCACCGGCGGCAGGCATGTCGGTTGCGGCCTCGGGGCGCGGACCGTTGGTACCGGCGGGCAGCGCCACCATCACCTGGAAGCCGCTTTCATCGACCATGCACGGCGTGTAGTGGAGCGTGGTGTTGAAGACCTCGACAACCTTGCCCGCCGGCACGCGGAACGCCTTGACGAACGCGGTATCGAGCTTTCCGTCCTCGATCTCCCAGCGATGCGCCACGAGCAGGATAAAGTCGCGGGCGCCCAGGTTAAACTCACTCGCGCGGTGATACTCCAGACAGTTGAGTCGTGTGTTGTGGCCGTTGCACCAGCCGAGCTGGAAGGGGCGGCCGCCGTACATGAGCAGGCCGAGCGTGTCGGCGCCCTCAACCTGCTCGAGCTCGGGCGCGGAGGCCACGTATTTGCTGCCCTCGGGGATGGGCGTAGCCGCGAGTGCCTCGACGAGTGGAGCGGTCAGGCTGGACGGAACGTCATCCCACACGCGGCCATAGGACTTGAACTCGGGATCAGAGACAGAGTAGATATGCATGTTCACTCCTGTTCGTAAATGTGACTATACGAACATTCTAGAACAAACATGAGCGATTTTGAACGCTCGTCCTGACCACTCAACAAAAAGGCGCCCCCGCATAAGCGAAGGCGCCCAATCCGTGCGTTTTAGGCGATAAAGCCCTTACGCCTGCTGATAATGCAGGTGCTTCTCGTCGATATCGGCCAGGTCGCGGTCGAGGTAGCGGCGTGCGAGCCAGTTTGCCATGGGGAGGTTCTGGTCCAGATAGTTACCGCACTCCTCGGGAGCGGCACCGGGGACATCGCCCTCAAAGCCGGCGACAAACTCGAACAGCTCACGCACGAGCGACAGAATCTCCTCGCTCGTCACCTCACCAAACACGACGAGGTAAAAGCCCGTGCGGCAGCCCATGGGTCCAAAGTAGACAATGCGGCTCGACCACTCGGCATGGTTGCGAAGGAACGTCGCGCCCAGGTGCTCGATGGTGTGGCACTCGGCCGTGTTCATGACCGGCTCCTTGTTGGGCGTGGTCAGGCGCAGGTCAAACGTGGTGACGGCGGCACCGGTCGCCGGATCGCGGTCGATGCGGCTCACATACACGCCGGGCTCAAGCAGCAGATGGTCAACGGAAAAGCTCGCGATGCGCTCCATGGCAAATCCTCTCGATAGTCAAATTGGGACGGGCTCTTTTAGCTGGTTCGAATGGTCGCACCAATCATACCAGTCAAAAAAGCCCCGTCCCAAATTGACTACCTGGACGCCGCGCAGCCGCCTAGGCCGTGTACGAGATAGTCGCGGCTACCGCGTGGCGCCAGCCGGCGATCTTTTTAGCGCGCTCGTCGGCGGGCATGGCAGGCTCCACGATGCCGCGAGCCCCGTAGACGTCGACGACATCGCGCGTGTACATGCCCAGCGCAATGCCGCAGGCCCAAGCCGCACCCAGGCCGCTCATCTCGTCGTTGCTCGCAATGCGGATGGGCGAGCCAACCAAGTCGCTCTCAAACTGCATCAGATACGCGTCGCGCGTGGGACCGCCGTCAACGCGAAGCTCGGCCAATGCCGCACCCGAATCCTCGACCATCGCATCAATCACGTCAAAGATCTGATAGGCGATCGACTCGTCGGCAGCCTTCACGAACTCCGCGCGACCCGTGGTGCGCGTCATGCCAAAGACGCAGCCCTCGGCGTCACTCGCCCAGTGCGGCGCGCCCAAACCGGTAAACGCCGGCACAAAGTAGACGCGACTCGCCGGATTGGCGGCGTAGCACAGGTCGGTAACCTCCTCGGGGTTATTGATGAGCTCCAGATCGTCGCGCAGCCACGTCTTGACGGCGCCGGCGTAGCTCACGTTGCCCTCGAGCACGTACTCGGTCACGCCGTCCATACGCCATGCGAGCGAGCTCGAAAGCCCATGCGAGCTGGCAACGAACTCGTCGCCGACGTTCATCATGACCGAGCTGCCGGTGCCATAGGTCGCCTTGGCCATACCGCGGCTGTGGCAGCCCTGCGCGAACAAGGCCGCATGGCTGTCGCCCAGCACGCCGTGAATGGGCACGGGTGCCGGCAAAAAGCCGCCCAGGTCCGTCATGCCGAACAGGCCATCGGAATCGGTCACCTGCGGCAGGCAGGCCACGTCGACGCCAAAGGCCTCGCACACCGGCTCGCTCCAGCAGCCACGGCGCAGGTCAAAGAGCTGCGTGCGACTGGCGTTAGACCAGTCGCAGCGGAACTCCGCGCCGCCCGTGAGCGTCCAGACCACCCAGGCATCGATGGTGCCCAGACACAGTTCGCCTGCCGCCGCGGCCTCGGCAGCAGTGGAAACGTTCGCGAGAATCCAAGCCATCTTGCCCGCCGGATAGTAGGGCGAGAGTACCAGACCCGTCGTGTCGCGCACCAGCTCGGCCACACCCTCGCGCGCGGCCAGCTCGTCGCACAGCTCGCGGGCGCGGGCGCACTGCCACACCACGGCGTCGCACAGCGGCTCGCCCGTCGCGCGGCTCCAGGCAACGGTGGTCTCGCGCTGGTTGGAAATGCCGATGCCGGCGACGTCGGCCGGATCGACCCCGGTCTCCTCCACCACGGCACGCGCCACGGCCAGCACATTGGCGGCAATCTCGGCCGGATCATGGCTCACCCAGCCGGCCTCGTTGACAATCTGGCGATGCGAGCGATCGGCACGATGAATCAAATGACCGCCCTCGTCCACCAGCAGCGCCTTGGTGCCCTGCGTGGATTGATCGATTCCGATGATGTAGCGGCCCATGGCCACCCCTTTCAAAACGAATGTGACAAAGGGACGGTCCCTTTGTCACATTCCAGTTACTCTGCGGGCAGGAACTCGGCGACGGTCTTGGCAATGCCTTCGCCGGTGAGGCCGTAGTGCGCAAAGACCTCGGGGCTCGTGCCGGTGATGACCGGCGCGTCGGGCAGAGAGAGGCACTTGACCGGACGCGGGCAATGCTCGCCCACCACCTGCGCGACCATAGAACCCAGGCCGCCGAAGGGGCTGTGCTCCTCGACGGTAACGACGGCGCGCGTGGCACCGGCGGCCTCAATCACGGCCTCGGCGTCAAGCGGCTTGACGCAGTACATGTCGAGCACCGTTGCCGAGATGCCCTGCTCGGCCAGCAGATCGGCGGCGTCCACGGCATGGCGAACCATCTCGCCGGTGGCGACGAGCGTCACATCGGTGCCGCGGCGCACCCAGGTGGCGCGATCCATCTGGAACGGGCACTCGTCCTCGGTGTACACGTCCTCGACCGGGTTGCGGCCCACGCGGATGTAGGCCGGCTTGTTGTCGGCGACCAGGGCGCGCACGAGCTCGGCGGTCTGGAAGCGGTCGCTCGGCAGATACACGTGCATGTTGGGAATCGCGCTCATGGCGGCGATATCCTGCGCGGAGTGGTGGCTCATGCCCAAGGCGCCGTAGGACACGCCGCCCGAGATGCCGATGAGCTTGACGTTGGTGTTGGAGTACGAGACGTCGACCTTGCACTGCTCATACGAGCGCGTGGTCACAAAGGACGCCGGCGAGGCGGCCCAGGCCTTCTTGCCGCACGAAGCCATGCCGGCGGCGATGCTCACCAGGTCCTGCTCTGCGATGCCGACCTCGACGGACTGCTGGGGATACTGATCAAAGAACGGCGTGAGCGATGCGGAGCCGCGGGAATCGGAGCACAGGACGACGATATCCTTATCGGTCTTCGCGGCCTCGAGCAGCGTGTCGCAGATAACCTTGCGATTGGCGATCTTGTTAGCCATTGATGGCCTCCTTATGGGCAGCGAAATCGGCGATGATCTGGGCATATTCCTCATCGTTAGGCAGGTGATGATGCCAGGCGGCCTTGTCCTCCATAACGGGCGAGCCATAACCCTTCACCGTGTTGAGGATGATGACCGTGGGCTTGCCGCAGGTCTCGGCCGCAAGCGTCAGCGCGGCGTCGATGGCCCGGACGTCGTTGCCCGGGATGGAGAGCACGTTCCAGCCGAAGGCGGCCCAGCGCTCCTCCTGCGAGTCCTGCTTCATAACGTCCTCGGTGCTGCCGCTGATCTGCAGGCGGTTGCGGTCCACGAGCGCGCACAGGTTATCGAGCTGGTAGTTGCCGCCGCTCATGGCGCCCTCCCAGACCGAGCCCTCGGCAAGCTCGCCATCGCCCATGATGGTGTAGACGCGGTAATCGCGGCCGTCCATCTTGCCGGCGAGCGCCATGCCCACGGCCACGGGCAGGCCGTGACCCAGCGAGCCCGAGTTCATTTCGATGCCCTTGAGCTTGTTGTTGGGGTGGCCGATGTAGGGGCTGCCGAACTTGGAGAAGCGGGCCTTGACGTCGTCGAGGTCAAGATAGCCCTCGTGGCAGAGCACCGCGTAGTAGGCCTCCATAGCGTGGCCCTTGGAAAGCACGAAGCGGTCGCGGTTGGGATCGTCGACGGTCTCGGGCGAAATGTTGAGGTGGTTGGCGTAGAGGGTCATGAGGGCGTCGATCACCGACATGTCGCCGCCGATGTGGCCGCCGGCGCCAGCCATGATGATATCGACGCAATCGCGGCGAAGGTCCCAACGCAGGGACTCAAGCTCTTCGATAGTTGCCACGAAAAACTCCTTTCAGGGAATTTCCAAAGTCAAAGCCACCGCGTTTCCACAGTGCCCAAGATTGCGGTGAAAGAGGAGCGCCGCGTACTTTGGTACGCAAGCGACGGCTTGAACCGCAAGGTTGGGTGCTGTGGTAGCGCGCCGGCTCGTTGCTACAAAGTAGGCACGACCCTACTCGCCGCGCAGGTAAGCTTTAACGTCCTGCTCAATCGGGTCGTACAGGTCGGGGGCGATGCCGATATACTTGCACGCCTCGTAGAGCACCGGCACCACGTTGGCGTGAATAGCGACGCAGTGGTGGATGTAGGGGCCCTCGACGATCTTGGCCTCGAGGCGCTTGAGGTTGTCGACCTCGACCCACAGGTAGGTGCCCATGCCGGCCGGGCCGTCGATGCCGCGTGCGTTGCCCAGCAGCAGCGAGTACTCGCCGTTGTCGCCGTCAAAGCGGGCAAGGGTGAGGTCGCCGTGCTTGGCCTCGGCCGTCAGCGCGCCGGGGTGATCGAAAGCCAGCGGGTAGGTGAGCTTGGGCTTGACGGCCGCGCAGCTGCAGGGCCAGGGGCCGCAATGCTGCAGCAGCTCGCCGTTCTCGTTATCGGGATGGCGCACGGTCCAGTCGGCGAACATGCCGCGGTGACGGCCCAGGTCGGCGGCCTCGACCATCAGCGCGGTGATGGCGCCGTGGATATCGGTCTCGCATACGATAGGAATGCCCATCTCGTTGAGGATGGCGTTGGCGGCGCAGGGCATAATGCCCAGCTCGTCCTGCAGAGCGTTCCAGCACTGAATGGCACCGGCGTTGCAGCCATACTTCTCGACCAAGCGCTTCATGGCGATGGCAAGACCGGCGACCGCGGGGACCTTGTCCTCGGGGATGCAGATCTCAAAGCTGTCGTTGATGTGGGCAAGCATGGCGGCCATGGCCTGCTCGTCGGCCTGGGCGTCACGCACGGCCTGGACAAGCTCGGTCATGGGGATAGGCGAAAGCTGGATGTTGAACTTCTCGAGCAGCTCGCCCTCGTTGCACATGGTCGACCAGAAGTCGAACGGACGAGTGGCCATCTGCAGGATGCGGGTGCGTTTGAAGGTCTTGACCACGTTGCACACGGCCAAAAAGTCCCAAACGCCGCGCTCGAACTCGGGGTCGGTCAGGCGGCAGTTGGTCATGTAGGTGAAGGGCACCTGGAAGCGGCGCAGGACCTTGCCGGTGGCGAACAGGCCGCACTGGCTATCGCGCAGGCGCGTGCCGTCGGGCTCGGGGCGCTCGTCGCGCGGGCCCCACAGCAGCACGGGCAGGCCGAGCTCGCGGGCAAGGCGAGCGCAAACGTACTCGGTGCCAAAGTTGGCGTGGCACAGCATAATGCCATCGACGCCCTCGGCGCGGAATTTCTTGACGATAGGCTCAATGTGGCTGTCGTCGAACAGCAGGCCCTCGTCATTGATGTCGTCGATATCCACGATGTCGACGCCGATCTCGCGCAGGCGATCAGCCGTCAGGCCGCGATACTTGATTGCGTCCGGCGCGCTAAAGATGCTGCGGCGCGTGGGCACAAAGCCGAGCTTGATCTTGTCCATGTACGTCCTCCCCTAATCACATGTTCAGTAAACAGACGCATGTTTCGTTTTGTTCTGTTTACTAAATGTTTTACTTCAGTGTTTAGAAGTTTAACGCGAAAGTCCCGTAAGCGGTAGAGAAATCAGCCTAAACGGTATGTAAACAATCTGAACATACAAGGGAAACAAAAAGAGGGCCCCGAAGGACCCTCTCTTAGTAGCGTTAGATATGGCTGCCTTAGCGAGCTTTGCCGCCCTGCGGCCCGGCGTTTTCTTCGCCTAGATCTCGCACACGCTCTGGCGCTCGACAAAATAGGTCGACACGGCCGTCTTACAGGTATAGCTCTTGGGATTGCGGATGTTGCCCACCAGGCGGCGCACCGCGATCTCGCCCACCTCGTGCTTGGGAACGTGCACCGTGGTGAGCGGCGGGTTGGAAAAGGCGCCCAAAGACAGATCGTCAAAGCCGATGATCGAAACATCCTCGGGCACGCGAATACCGTGCTCGTTGAGCGCGCGCATGGCACCCACGGCGAGCACGTCGTTTTCGGCAAAGAAAGCCGTTGGCAGATCCTCGCGCGAGGACTTGTCGAGCCACGCGCCCATATCGCGATAAGCACCTTCGAGCGTGGTGCCCAGCGTGACGCGCCATGTCGGGTTGGCCTCAAGGCCCGCATCCTCAAGCGCTTGGCGATAGCCGCGCTCGCGATCCTTAAAGTTGCGAATGCGAAGGTCACCTGCCAGGTAGCCGATTTGCTTGTGACCTTTCTCGATGAGGTAATCCACGGCACGCAGCACCGAATCGGTATTGGCAATGACCACGGCGTCGAAGTACTGGCGGTCGCTCCAGCCATCGAGCACGATCAGGTGGGCAGCAGCGTTGGCAAACAAGGCGTAGTCTTCCTCACCCAGCTCGGTACCCATCAGCACGATAGCGGCGGACGGATCGGCGATCAGACCCTCGACCTGCGGACGCACGGCGTCCAAGTCGCTAAAGTCGAGCGAAACAAAGCTCGTGCTCATGCCGTGACGACGCGCCTGGCGCTCCACGCCCTCGATAACCGCGGGATGGAAGGTACTCTCGTCCAAGATGGCGCCCGTCTTGCGCGCGAGCACAAACTGAATGCTCTCGAGCTGCGTCGACTGCTGATAGCCCAGCGATTGCGCGCACTCCAGGATGACCTTGGCGGTCTCTTCACTCACACTGCGCTTGCGGTTGAGCGCGTTGGACACGGTCGCAGGCGAAAAACCGGTGATGCGGCTGATCTCGCGAACACTTGCTTTGGCCATTGTTCCCCCTAGCAACGGCCGTGGCAGAGCATCGCAACTTGATGACTCGGCAACTAAACGACCGCAAATTCAATCTAAACAGAGTAGTAAATGTTTATTAGCTAGTTTAGCCTGTTGTCAAGCGAAGAGGCGCGACTATTCCCCCAACGGGCACATTTACTCGGTAGCTAAAAAAGCCCCGTCCCAAATTGACTACATGGGGCGGGGCACGGAAATCATTTAGCCAAGGACACGGGTCATGCGTGTCTTGAACTCGGACAGGAAGCGCGGAGCATCCACGGTCAGCGCCACCAGCGCGCTTTTGTCCGGATCGGATAGGCGGCGCTCGTCGCAAATGGTGCGGCCGCGATACTCGCCCAGCAGATCAACACGCAAATTGCAGCCGAGCGCACCTACGAGCGTGGGGTCAATCGCCACGGCAACGGCCAACGGATCGTGTAGCGCACAACCACCCAGGTAGGGTGCATTCATCTCGTACGAGCCAATGTAGTGCTCGACCATGCTCGCAAATGCGCAGCCCGCCATGGTGCCCGAGCCCGTCCAGCCGGCAATGTCGCGGCGCGTGAGCACCACGCGATGCGTCACGTCCAGGCCCACCATGGTGAGCTTGCGGCCCGAGCGCAGCACGGCATCGGCCGCCTCGGGATCGCTTGCCATGTTGGCCTCGGCACCCGCACTCACGTTACCGGGCACGGTCAGGGCACCGCCCATTACCACCACGCGGCCGATAGACATCACCGCCGCCGCATCGCGCTCCAGGGCAAGCGCCAGGTTGGAGAGCGGGCCGGTCGCTACGTAGACCAGATCGGGACCATAGGTGCGCGCGGCATCGATCAGATAATCGACCGCAGCGTTGCCATCAGCCGATGTCGCCCCCACCGGCTCGTAGGGCGACGCGGGCACGCTCGCGCCGCCGATGCCGTTCTTACCGTGAATGAGCGCGGTGGACGCCGGCGGCGTATAAGGCTCAGTCGCCTGCAGAGGACGGTCGGCACCCAGGTACACCGGCACCTCGGGACGACCCAGTAGATCGAGCACCGCCAGACAGTTATGTGCCGACTGGTCGACGCGCACGTTGCCAAAACATGTGGTAATGCCCACGAGTTCCACCTCGGGGCTCGCGATGGCATAGGCAAGCGCCATCGCATCGTCCACACCCATATCCAGATCAAGGATCAGCTTCTTGATTGCCATTGTTCTACTCCGCTTCTCCGTCTTGTACCAAATCGTCTAAATCAAACACGCGATCAACTTCGGCGCGCGTGGGAATCGACTGCTGTGCGCCCAGGCGCGACACCGTCACCGCCGAGGCGCGTGCACCCGCCGCCATGCACTCAAAGAGCGGCAGGCCCTCCAGACGAGCCGCGGCAAGCGCACCGATAAATGTATCGCCCGCGGCCGTCGTATCGACCAACGTGCTCGAGAGCGCCGGCATGCGCAGCGGCTCGCCGTCATCGCCGAGCGTAACCGACCCGGCGCCGCCCAACGTGATGACCGCAGCTCCGGCACCCTTGGCGAGCAGGGCATTGAGCGCCGCGACGCAGCTCGCATCATCCGCGGGCAAGATGCCCGTCAGCACCTGGCACTCAGTCTCGTTGGGACAGACCAGGTCGACCGCAGGCCAGGCCTCCGCAGGCAACTCGCAGGCAGGAGCTGGATTAAAGACCGTATAGAACCCCAGCTCGTGAGCGCAAACGAGCGCCTCGGCCGTCGCTGCAAGGTCACATTCGCCCTGGGCGATAAAGACGCTTCCGACAGCCGGGGCAATATCGCTGGCGTCTCCGTCGAGCTTATCGGCTACCAGACGCCTCAGCGCGCGGGCAACATCCTCGCCCGCGAGCGCATGGTTGGCGCCCGGCGACAGCACGATGCGGTTGTCGCCCTCGCAGCGAATGATGGTCGCCGTTCCCGTCTCCACGTCATCGCGACGCGCTACAAAGACACAGTCCACGCCGGCGTCTTGGAGCCCCGCCACGAGCGACGTGCCAAATGCGTCGCAGCCGACCGCGCCGATCATATGCGTGTGCGCGCCCATGCGCGCAGCAGCTACGGCCTGGTTGGCGCCTTTGCCGCCGGCGTTGGTGATAAACCCGCTGCCGCCGACGGTCTCGCCCGCACGCGGCATGCGCTCGCACGCCACCGAAAGGTCCATGTTCATGCTGCCGAACACCGCAACGATGCCGCAATCTGCCATGGAAACCTCCTCGTCCGCGGGCTCCGCACCCGCTGTCGGCCGTCAATCGTGCGCTCTCGCGCCTCTATAACTTTAGTTCACTTTGATGTGGACGCGCGCTTGAGCTTGCGCCGGCAGCAAGCATTCACAGGAGCAGGCGGTTACAATGAAGACGTGTCGATTATTCTCGTCATTGGATGATGTTTTATGGAACAATTCCCGCGATCGAGTTCGCGCAGTTCACGCCACGCGAGCGATCAACAAGCGCCGCACGAACGTTCGCGCGCTAGCCGACAGGCCGCCGAGCCACGCCACGTCGCAGGCTCTCATCGCGCGCCCACCAACAAGGGTGCCCGCACCAACAGCGCCGCAAAGGAACAGGCACCCACGCGCCCCAAATCTCGCTATATCCCCGCCCTCGACGGCCTGCGCACGCTCGCCGTCGTCGCGGTGGTGCTCTATCACCTCAACCTCACGTGGGCTCAGGGTGGCCTGCTTGGCGTCACGATTTTCTTTGTGCTCTCGGGCTATCTGATCACGCGCCTGCTCATCAACGAGGTGTCAAAGACCGGCCGCATCGACCTCAAGAGCTTCTGGATTCGCCGTATCCGCCGCCTGTTCCCCGCCGTGGTAACCGTTGTGGTGGTGACTTGCGCGCTGTGCACCATCTTTAACCATGTGATGCTCACCAAGATGCGCCCCGACATCCTGCCGTCGCTGCTGTTCTTTAATAACTGGTGGCAGATTGCCCAAAACGTCTCGTACTTCAATGCTCTGGGCGACCCCTCGCCGCTCACGCACTTTTGGTCGCTTGCCATCGAGGAACAGTTCTACCTGATTTGGCCGCCACTGCTGTTTGCCATGGTATCCATGCATGTGAGCAAGCCCAACACGCGCCGCGTGGTTCTGAGCCTTGCCGCGGTATCTGCCCTCGCCATGATGGCGCTTTACAACCCTGCCGCCGACCCCAGCCGCGTGTACTACGGCACCGACACCCGCGTGTTCTCGCTGCTGCTGGGTGCCTGGATGGCCTTTATCCCCGATCGCGACCTGGCGCCGGTGCGTCTCGCTCATCGTTTGGGGCTCAATCGCCTGGCAGGCGCCGCCAAGCACGGCAAGAACGCCGGGGGCAAGCCTGGCAAGAAGGTCGACGAATCAGCCGATACCGCCCCGGCACAGCCGAGCGCCCTCGTGCGCTTTTGGTCCTCGCCCGCATCCATCGATGTCTTGGGCGTCGTGGGTCTGGTTGGCCTTGCCGCCATGGTCGCGCTCACCAACGGCTACACCGCGTTCCAGTATCAGGGCGGCACGCTGTTATGCTCCATCCTCACGCTCATGGTCATCGCGGCCTGTGTGCAGCCCCAGGGAATGGTCGCCCGCGCGCTGTCCGCCGAGCCGCTCGTGTGGGTTGGCAAGCGCTCCTACAGCATCTACCTGTGGCACTATCCGCTGCTGCTGCTTATGAACCCGGTCGCCAACATCAGCGATACGCCCTGGTGGCAGTACATCTTGCAGGTACTTGTGGTGGTCGCCGTAGCCGAATGCTCCTATCGCTTTATCGAGACGCCGTTTAGGAAGGGCGCCTTTGGACGCACCGTTTCCGAGCTCCGCGAAGGCACCACCACGCCCGCCGGCTGGGTGCGCGCGCATATTCCCGTGTGCGCCGTTTGCGGCGTCGTGCTTGTCGTGGCGCTGGGTGGTCTGGTCTTTGTGCCCGACACATCCGCGCTGAGCGGCGAGGGCGCCGAAATCCTAAACAAGGAAGCCAAAAATGCAAAACCCCAGGACCAGCAGGCGGCCGATGACACCGACAAGGACAACGACGGCTTCCCCGACGGATCCTACGACCTGCTCATGATTGGCGACTCCGTGTCGCTGCGCGCCGTCGATTCCTTTGACGGCGTGTTCCCCCACAGTCACATCGATGCCGAAAAGGGCCGCCAGTTCGATGCGGGCCGCACAACATTTGAGGGTTATATCCAGCAGAACCTCGCCGGCAAGATCGTAGTCTTTGCGCTGGGCACCAACGGCCTAGTGACCGATGCCCAGATTGACGCCATCATGGCCGATGCCGGCAATCAGCGCACCGTCGTATTTGTAAACACGCGCAGCCCGCAGCCATGGGTCGGCGCCACCAATCAGGCCATCGCCAACGCCGCCACGCGCTATAAAAACGTGCGCGTTATCGACTGGTACGGATATAGCGCCAACCGCAACGATTTGTTCGACGGCGACGGCACGCACCTTTCGAACGCGGGCGTGGCCGAGTACCTTAAGCTCATCCACGATGCCGTCAAGAAGGACCTGCCCGTGCATCCCGAGGACCACGTTAACGATCCGCAGCCGGCGGCCGTCAAGTCCGCCGCCGACGCACTCGTCAACGCGCTCGCCTACAAACCGCACAAGCTAGGCACCGACAAGTAACACACTGTCAAATCCGCTTGCACCCGGAGGGGGCGTCGGCCACAACCGACGCCCCCTCCGGCAGTTAGGGACGTTCCTTATGTGCCGACACTTAGGGACACTCCTGACGCGGTCGATGAATGCCCTCCCGCGGCCGAATTCTGAGTTCCTCGCCACCCCGAGTGTCGTCTGCAAGCCCCGCACCCGCAGCAAACACCCCCAGATTGCTCTTTTCGAGCCGGCCCCAAGGGGCCGTGGGCAAAAAACAGGCCGCAGCCCATGGCGGCGGCCTGTTTAGAGCCCAAAAGAGGCGCTACGCGCTGTAGCCCATCGCCTGCAGTACAAACATGACGACCGTCAGCACCGTAATCACACCGATAGTCGCCCAGGTGAGCACATTCCACACGCGGCCGTTGCGGTTGGCGCCCATAATGTGTCGATCGGCGGCAATAACCACCTGGAACACCAAAACCACGGGCAACAGCACGCCGTTAATGACCTGCGAGGTCATCATAATCTGGAACAGGTCAACACCGGGCATGAGCACCAGCACGGCAGAGATGCCGATGATGGCCGTAATGATGCCGCGATAGACCGGGGCCTCGTCCCAGCTGCGATCGGCACCGCGCTCCCAGCCAAATGCCTCGCAGATGGCGCTGGACGTAACGCCTGGCAGCACACAGGCGGCCAAGAAGCTCGCCGCGACCAGGCCCGAGGCAAACAGCACCGTGGACCACTGGCCCGCGATAGGCTCCAATGCGCGGGCGGCATCGGCAGCGTCGCTAATCTGAATGCCTGCAGGGAACAACACCGTACCAGTCGTGACGATAATAAAGCCGGCGATGACATCGGCGGCAATCGAGCCGCTCACGGTGTCGATGCGCTGCAGCACGATATCGTCCTCGCCCGCATTCTTATCGACCACGTTGTTCTGCGCCAAGAAGATCATCCACGGCGCGATGGTGGTACCGATCGTTGCGACCACAAGCGACACGTAGCTGGGGTCGTTTTGAATGTTGGGCACAACCAGGTCGACCGCCACCTCGCCCCAGCTGGGACCAGCCATAAATGCAGCGACAATGTAGGTCACAAACACGCAGCTCACCAGCAGCAGAATCTTCTCGATGCGCTGGAAGCTGCCCGACATGGTAAGCATCCAAACCAGCAGCGCCACCAGCGGCACCGAGATGCTCGCCGGCACACCAAAGAGGGCAAGGCCGCTCGCGATACCCGCAAACTCCGAAATGGTCACGGCCGTATTAGCGATCAGCAGCGCCGCCATGGCCAGCACGCTCCTGCGCACGCCAAAGCGCTCGCGGATGAGCGACGCCAGGCCCTTGCCTGTGACGCAGCCGCAACGCGCCGCAGTCTCCTGCGTCACGATAAGCAGCACGGTCATGACGGGAAGCATCCACAGCATCTTGTAGCCATAGCTGGCACCGGCGCTGGAATACGTGGCGATGCCGCCGGCGTCATTACCCGAAAGCGCCGCCAGAAGGCCAGGGCCCATGGCGCCAAAGATGGCCGCGATGGTCAGCTTTTGCTTGGTGCTCGCCTTTTGCTTCGTGTTTTGCACGCAACCACCTACCCCATGACCGACATGGTGAGCAGCACTGCGGCGATGCAGTACGCCACGCATGAAATCATGACGGCAATGACGTTCATGGCGGTGCCCGACGTATTGAGGTCGTGCTCGTCACGCCAGAACAGCACCATCAGGTAAATCACGGCGCTCATGTTGCCAATCAGGCAGACGATGGCCGCGATGTTAAAGCAGCCGGTAAAGAGCTGTTCCTCACACATGGGCGCGTCGGGGAACGCGGCGGTGCGCACCAGCTGTGCGCACAGGTAGGTCACGAGCGACAGAATCAGGCCCATGCCCGTGCTCTGGAAGAAAAATCCCAGATACGGCTTGGGCTCATCGTCATGGCCGTCGTACTCCAAGAAGTAATTCTTGACGAACGACACCATGCGCGAGGCAGCCAGCAACACGAGCGGCATGGCGCACATGGGGAACACCACCAGATGCGCGGAGCCCAGCGCCGTCCCCAGCACTGTTGCCATGATGCACGAGGCAATGCCCCACACGACAACCCAGTACTGGCGATGCACAAACCAGCTGAGCACATTCGTCGAGTCGTCGGACGCGCTATCGCCCGAGCCGACGCCTGCGATCTGCAGGTCCTCCTGGTGCTCCTCGGCGATAACGTCCATGGCGTCGTCAAAGGTCACGATACCCAAAATGTGGCGGTTCTCGTCGCAAACGGGGATGGCGACCAGGTCGTACTTGGTCATCTCGTCCGTTACATCTTCCTGGTCGTCGTCGGGCGACACATAAACCAGGTCGCGATAGGCCAGCTGGCCCAGCGTGGCGTCGCGGTCGGCCACGATCAGCGTGCGTAGCGAAAGCACGCCGGTGAGCATGCCGCTCGGGTCCTCGGTATAGACGTAGTAGACGCTCTCGAAGTCCTCGTCGAGCTTGCGGATCGCCTCGATGGCGTCAGCGACCGTCGCCGTGGCAGGCAGGGAGACAAACTCCGAGGTCATGATGCGACCGGCGGTGTTGTCCTCATAGCCCAGCAGATTACGAATCGCCTTCTCCTCCTGAACGCCCATCAGGCGCAGAAGCTTCTCGGCCTTCTCGTAATCGAGCTCATCGATCAGGTCGGCGGCGTCGTCCGGGTCCATCATGGCCAGCATCGACGATGCGTCCGTATCGGACAGGCCCTCGAGCATCTCGGTCATAAGCTCGTCGTCGTCGAACTCCGAGATGGCCTCGGCGGCCTGGGCGGTGTCGAGCTGCGCGAACACCTGCGCACGCAGGCGCGGGTCGAGCTGCTCGATAATGTCGGCAATGTCGGCAGGGTGCAGCTCGCCGAGCGTCTTGTGCGACACCGACAGCTGGATGTTTTTAGTCGAACGGTCGAGCAGGTCCATATAGGACCAGGCGATGATGTCCTCGCCGAGCGGTTTGCCCAGGTGCTTCATAAAGCCCTCGACGACATGCTCGAGTGCGGGGCTGATCGCGCGCAGCAGACCGCGGGCGCCAACTTCGGCACCCAGCAGACGCAGCTGATTTTCGCCCGACATGGAAAACTTGATGTCGTTGACGCGCACGACCTTCATGCCCTGCGTGTCGACAATCTGCTTGTTAAGCACGTCACGGGCAAGCAAGAGTTCGGTCGGCTGCAGGTACGAAAAACGGATTTCGGTGGCCGGCGACTTAAGGTGCACACCCGTCTCGTCGATACGGTCGACCCATTTGCGCCAGCTGATCATAAATGGCGTCTTGCCGGGTCCGCGGAACGCGAGCGACGTCACGTGCGGAAAAACTTCGCCGGTAGCAATGCCAAAATCGTTCACGACGCCGAGCTTTTCGCCATCGACGTCCAAGACCGGCAGTTTGAGCATCTCACTCAGATAATTCACTGGTGCTCCCCATCATTATCCCTTCGGACTGCGGCCATACCGGCACGCCGTCCGCGGACTTTTAGATATGTATACGCATGCGCGGGCGGCACGCCGCTCGGCGCTCACACCCCGTACATGCGCAAGAAGCACCTGCATGGGGTCATCGACTGTATGGTCGAGGTTTGGATTTCACCTGCAACCTTTCTCTTGACCCTTGTTATCCGCAGTAACTATAGCATCAGCATCGCGCCGTGGCGCCAAATTTATGCTCCAAACATCGCAGGCATACCAAACGCTGACGCATCCGTGACATAGTCATTGGGTGTTCCTATAGTTTTGTCAACCGTCGGGGCTACTCCCGGTAGGG